>Ga0306924_10007621_pt1 | contig 10878 bp, 10 predicted proteins | sample sta12Can44000111_FD_203756 | JGI IMG/M metagenome (GOLD analysis project Ga0306924, IMG submission 203756) | Lab enrichment of tropical soil microbial communities from Luquillo Experimental Forest, Puerto Rico - statanox.12C.anox.44.000.111 (v2)... | ecosystem: Environmental > Terrestrial >...
AGTTTACGTGGCTTTATCTAGCCTCAACGGTCGCGCACCGCTAATCCAATTTGACACGCGGTTCTCCCGTAGGGCTTCTTCACACCGGCTTGCCGGCGTATCTGGACTTAAGCAACGATCAGCGGTCACGGTTGTGGCGCGTTCCAATCGGGAGGAAGAAGCGCGTCGTTTGGCATTGCAGTGTCGAGAAGATGCCGCCAAAGCGGAAATCAGCAGTCAGGATTTAGAAGCTGCAGTTGAAGGCAATTTGATCGGCGGCGCTTGCAAGTAGCACCAAAAGCAGAAAAATTTTTTTGCATTTATTCCACCTCATCATTTGTGAATATAGCGGTCGCCGTGTCCGGCGTACATCCGGCCAAGGCGCTGCGTATTGCGGTGAATAACGCTGTTCGTCGTCCGCGTCGATACTTGGGAGACTCACCTAAAAAGTTGACCTCTGTGCTCCATCGAGAACACGTTTGCATGGAGATTGGCAATCCACTGTTGGCCCTCTTGCGTGACTCGAAGGTAGCGCAAGGCATCTCCGATATAAGGCCGGACCGTCTTCCAGAAGAAATCTGGATAGTTAGTTCGCAGATCTGAGACGCTATTGTATTTCAGTTTATTGCTCATTCCGGTCTCGCGAAACTCGTTCAATAAGGCGGCCTGCTTTCGCAGGTAGTTGATGTCCGCGAGCTGCCCGATCAGATCCGCTGCACGTACCAAGCCCGGAAAATCGTCAGTGGACTCGTGTTGCTCGTCCTCGGGAACCGGGAAACGCGTGTGTTCTATGTTGGCTTCGATCGCCGCGATATCCAGGTGGATGAGGGCCTTGGTGAAACGTTCCCGTACAAACAGTTTGGATCGGGCTACGTGATACGGTGTCAGTGATGCGTCGGTAGCTTCCTCCGAGAGGGTCACCTTGTCACCTGCTAGGTTGGTGACATAGGAGCCATCCTCATCACCTCGACAGATTCCGCGCACGTACCCGATGTCGTGACAGAGTAGTGAGATGATGAAATGTAACCAGTCGCGCGGGGTCACACCGCCGACGCTGATGTGCCGGCCCCGCAGAATTTCCTGCCCGACAAGCGTGACCATGATGGTGTGATCGACATCGTGGTACGCGGCGTCGCTGGTCGCAATATTTTCGAGAGCAAGCTGGGCGACAAAGCTGATCACGCCAGGATAGCCGGGCTCTAACATCCCATACGTTCGTTCGTACATGGTCTCAAGTTCGCGGATGAAGGCCTCTATGACTGTCGACGTAGCGTTGAACATGTGAACCAACTTCGCTGAACGCAAATAAGGGGCGCCGATCTAACGTTCGCTTGACCTCTTCCTAAGCTCAGCAGCGTATGTGAATTTCCTTCTGGCATTTAGCTCACAATCCCATTGAGCTTAATACCAGTTTGATCCGCAGCTTTAGTATGTGACTCGCGTCACGGATCGACTGTTTTGGGCCTCGGAGCCCGTAAAAAACGCCAGGGTGTGCTTCCGATCACATCTTGCTGGCGAATCCTGCTCATCTTGCCAATGATTGAACATCTCCTGTGATTTCGCGGGCGGACCTTATGAGCGCGCATAGAACAGGGCTTATTGGCCGTTTGTGTTGGTGTGAATCTGGCCTTGGGTCAGAACGCCAGTGCTGCGCCCGATACAAATCCGATTGGTAAGGTGCTTACCACCACGGGTACAGTTGGCTCGGTTAAATTTTCCACGCTCATTGAAAAAAAGTAGCTCGATCCCTGCGTCGCTCTAGAGGCGGATAGGCGCGCGGCGACTGGCCCCCTCATGTGCGTGGTAGCCTGAGTACTGTCGGCACATAAATGAGCGCACGAAAGTCTCTGTGCCTGGCATTTTCTTGTCCGCCTCGAGATGCGCGGGGGAAGCGGTGGGCACGATATCGCCCTCCGGCTCGGTGGTTGCATCGTAAATGATGCGGATGGCAACGTTGTTCGCTGCCCGCTCCCGCAATGCGTTCGTGATGATTGCAGCGGCCTCATCGTGGAGACGGAAATCATAGATCGCGATGTCGAGGGTGCTACGAGCTTCGCTGATGAAACGTGCAATCCTACTTGCAACTTCACCGATCTGCGCCGTTCGTTCAGGTGTTGAAATAAAAGGATCATCTCCCCTCTGGTGGAGAAACATAATCTCTATGTCGCCGCCGGCCGCAGAAGCGGATTCTATCAGCATTCAAAGGTGCCTTTTGGCTTCATTAAAATTTTGACGGATAGCCGGCCGGCCGCGGCCCAACTCTCAATCCGCGCTTGACGAGCTTGTGCCAAGCCTCCTCTGAGTCGTTGGCAAACGTGAATAGGTTGAGATCGGCGGGATCGATCATCCCATCGGCGGCAAGCGCCTCGAAATTTACGATCCGTGTCCAATACGGATTGGTCGACAAGCACTACGGGGACGGGTGGCATTTTGTGGGTCTGCGGACATGAGCGGGTTGGGACTACGCGGCAGCGGAACCCATCGACCTTCCTTCTAGCCCTTGACGGGCTGCACGGGGTGTCATCCCTGTCCAGCGTTTAAAGGCATTCGTGAACGCACTAGCTTCTTGGTAACCCAGCAGCCAGGCAATCTTCGTGATCGACAAGTCCCGGTCTGCCAAATCCCGCTTGGCAAGATCCATGCGAAGTTCCTTCAACATCCCGACAAACGTCAGACCCTCAGACGCAAGGTGTCGGGCGAGAGTTCGTTGGCTCATGCCCAGCTTCTGTGCAACATCCTTCGCGTTCGCCTTGCCGTGCGGCAAGAGTGGGACAATGGCGTTCTCGACCCTCAACGCAAATGCATTTCGGTTTAGCTTTCGATGAGCGAGTACGTCCTCGTACTGTCTTATCAAAAGTTTGTTGAGATAAGGATCGGCACTTACAACTGCGATATCAAGAATTGAACGCGAAAACGTCGCCAGGTCGACGTCGGCACCAAATTCGACATCGCCGCCGAAAAAACTACTCATCTCGGAGGTCAAGCTACGTCTATGGATAAAGCGCACGTGATTTGCAGTCAAACGACGTTTGGTTATTTCCCGACACGCTCGAATAAATGTAACAAACGAGAATTCAATCTGGTGCCGATTCAAACGTCGGGGAACACCAACAGATTCCAAAACCACATCAATTTGGTTCCCTTCGCGAACCGTGACTCTGAAACCTTCATTGACAATTGAAGTATATCTTGCAACACGGCCGAGTGCCTCGCCGAGCGTTTCCGAAGAGGCAAGCACGTAGTACAGCAAGCCTATCATTCGAAGATCAAAATTTTGGGCTAAGTGAAACCCGAGGAGGTCGTCGCCAAGGGCTTTAGCCACGAGATCAAGAAACACAACCTGACTGCGAACGCTGATCCGAACGTGCGGGTCTTCAATCTGTGTTCGCGACAGACCAGCCTTTCGCAGCAACGTATCGACGTCAGCGCCCTTTTCTTGTGCACATGCAAACGCGAGCCGGGTCATTCCACCCTCGGCGCTTGGGACCGCGTCTAAACGCTTTGCTCCGGAAATGCGCATAGACCTGAAATCGCTTTGTTGGCGAACCCCCAGGGTAAAGCGGACATCAGTGCTCGCCGAGGGCGTCTGTCGCTGACCCAAAGCGGAATTGGATTTCAGGTATTTGACCTGGATCAAATTCACGATCGCCGCGAGCGAACTATCCTCAATGACTGACTTTCTGCGAAACAGGGCGCCATCCAGCCCGCTGCCGCCCAACCGCGCGTCACGCCTGGGCGATGGATGCGTCAACAAAGTCCAAGTCTGACAAAAGGGTAGCGTCAAAGCCTGCCGTGTCCGCTTTTGGCACAAAGCGGACATCCAACTGACCAGCCGCAATGTTCAGCGTTCCACTATTTCACTGGTTTGCAAATATTGCGTATCGGGGATGCGGAATCGGGCTTCTCGGTGACAAAACAAAAAAAGCACGTTGCCTTTCTGCAGGAAAACGCCCGTGCCCCCCGGCCAGCGCGGAGACGACGCCGGCAACCGTATAACCGTCGCCCATCAGCGATTGCTCGTTCACGGTCTGCGCCGTACGGTTTGCGTACCGGCCAATACCAAGACCGCCAGAGGCACAATGTTTCGTCTTATCGATCAAACCTCCTGCGTAGCTAATCGTCGATAAAAGTAATCGAATAGACGTGCCAATGTCCGATTTGTGCCACAAGCGGACATCGGCGCATCGCCGCGACGCTCACCATGCGCGCACTGGCTTCGGCATGAGGCGGCGCAGTAGGAAGTGCACCGGCACGTAAAGCAAGGCCGGCAACAGGACCATCAATGCGGCTACCCAGATGCCCGGCGGCATCCAATGCTGCGCCTCGGTGTCGCTGAAGCCCCACACGTAGTCGATGTTCACCGGGGTCAGGCCCGGATCAGGCCGCGGCGGCGGCATGAGGAAGAAGGAGATCAGCACCAGCGCCCAGGCAACCATGGTCCAGGCCAGTAGCGCCCGCCCGTCATAGCCGAGCCGCCAGACCAGATACAGCAGGAGGAAGGGCAACCAGCCGTGGAACAGCGACAGGCCGCGCAGGAATACCGAATGATCGGGCATGAACATGTAGTCGGTCAGCCCGGTGAATGGATGACTAATTAGGTTGGAGAGGAAATCGATCACCCAGAGGGTCTGCGACGCGATGATACCGACCGCGCACATAGATATGAGCAACGGGCTCTCGATCCATATGCCGACCAGCGTGATGATCAGGGCGACGTCGCAGAAATAGAGGAAGTTGGTCGGTCCGTAGTTGCGCAGATAGACCGGAACCAGCACGGCAATGAAGACCGTATAGGCGAGCTTGAGCCACAGCGGAATCCTGCCTGCGGCCGTCACAACCGATGGCGTACTTCGTGACCGACTGATCATCAGGGTATGGGCCACACGATCGTGAGCACCACCAACACGTGCACGCTATTCCTCCGAAAGCTGACACTTGGCAACGCGATTAAGTTGAGCGCGTCTCGCGGCGGATCGCGCGCCATATTCGCGCCGCGCCGCGATCAACAAGAAGCCCAAAGTCATTATCGTCGCCGTCATGCGAAAGATGATCACCACCCTCAATGCCATGGTCCGCGACAATGCTGCATGGCAGCCTAGAGCCGCGTGAGCGAACAACACAGTTGCTCATTCGATCACCTCGCTGGCGGTGTCGAGCACCGCTTGAGGTACGGTCAGGTCAAGCGTTTTGGCGGTTTTGAGGTTGATAGTGAGCTCGACCTTTGTGGACAGCTGGACCGGCAGGTCGGCCGGCTTCTCGCCGTTTAAGATACGGCCAGTATAAATACCGGCGAGGCTGTAAGCGTTGGGAAGATCCGCTCCGTAGCTCATCAACCCGCCGAGCGTGACAAACTCGCGCAATGCATGGATCGTCGGCACACCAAAGCGTGCCGCGAGCGCAGCAAACTTATCCAGCTGGCTATCGAAATATGGATCTGCACCGATGACGAGCGCGTCAACCTTCAGTTCAGCCAACTTGGCAAAGGCCGCGTCAATATCTCGACCAGTCCTTGCCTGAAGAACGGTAGTTTTGATCCCAAGCAGCGCCTGAGCGTCTCGCGCCTCTCTGATTTCTTTGGGATTGTTTGGATTGCTGGGGTTCACCAACACCGCGATCAGTGTAGCGCTCGGTGCGACCGCATGGATAAGCTCGATTTGTTTAGCAACGAAACCGTCAGACGTGCTGACAATGCCCGTAACATTGCTGCCCGGCTGCTTGACAATGTTGATAAGGCCTATTTCGACCGGGTCGGCCCTTGACGAGAAGATGATCGGGATCGTTGTAGTCGCACTCTTAGCTGCCAGTGACGCTGGGCCCCCCCCTGAGATTATCACTGCTACCTTGTGGTTCACTAATGTAGCCGCGAACCACGGGAGCAAATCATAATCGCCCTGTGCCCAATGGTATTCGATCGCTACATCGCGACCATCCACAAAGCCCATTTGATTCAACGCATCTTGAAACGCCGCGACCATTGGCGCGTACGCGCTGGGTGACGCGCTGTTGAGAAAACCAATGAGCGGCTTTACTGGCGGCTGCGCCCGAGCAGCGAACGGCCACGCCGCAGCGGTGCTGCCGAGCAGGGTAATGAATTCCCGCCGCCTCATGGTTTTCCCGTGCCGAAGGTCACGCAGGGCAGACTTTAGTATATCATTTGCTGGGAGTGAGAACTGTGCCCACGGGGCACAACCCCAAGGCATCTAGGCTCGTGGGCAATTTCTATGATTGCTCATCTAAGGTCTTTACAAATTGTAGCAGTTGTTGCCGCAGCAACCGCGTTCGCTTGAGGTCGAAAAGCAAACGACCTCGGGTTTCTGGCCTAGACGGCAGATCAAACTCACGCAAAAGCGAAAAGGTACCGTTCCAATGGCGGAATCGCATCGTGACAAAGTGGCCGTTATTTCGGGTGCCGCGAGAGGCATCGGTCAGGCCTTCGCGGAGCGACTTGCACACGACGGCGCTCACATCGTCATCGCCGACGTGCTTCCCGCAACGGATACCACCAAACTTGTTCAGGAGTCCGGGAGACGCGCGCTAGTCTCAAACTGCGATGTCTCCTCTGATAGCTCAGTTAACGCACTTGCGGCCGAGGTAACAGCGCGCTTCGGCCGCTGCGATATCCTTATCAATTGCGCAGGGATCTACCCACGCCAGCCGTTTTCCGAAATGACTTTCGCTGACTGGCGGCGGATGCAGGCGATCAATCTGGACAGCGTGTTCCTCATGTGCGCCGCCTTCGTACCAGGTATGCGGGCGCGCAAATGGGGCCGCATTGTCAATCTTGCGTCGGCCAGTCTTGGCACAGTCGTGAGCGGGTTCGTGCACTATGCCGCGAGCAAAGGCGGCATTGGCCGCCTCAAATCCAGCCGTAACAATTACGTTGACGGGATATGTTGTTGTAAAGTTGGTTGCCCATTGGTTTATGACTTGCAAGTTTCCAGCTGCACCCTTCGGTGGCTGGTAGTCGATCTGGATATTTCCATTGGGTCCCACGTTCCGCCCGAGCGCCTTTAGCTCCGTTTCAAAAGCTCCAGTGTATCGACCCCAGTATAGCTGGGTGGCGGAAACCAGGAAGCCGACCTTAAAAGGGCCAGATGATCTGGATTTGGGTGATCTCTGTTTAGGATTTGGCTTTAACTCTGGATTTCTTCATAGCTTGCTCCCAAGGCTGACCACGTTAGAAAACCTCACTGGCACGAACGAGAATTTTTTCCGGGATCGTCAGACCGAGCACCTTGGCGGTCGTCGTGTTGATCATAAGGTCGAATTTGACTGGCTGTTCCACTGGCAAATCGGCCGGCTTGACGCCGCGTAAAATCTTGTCGACGAAATCGCCAGCGCGGCGGAACAGGTCAGGGAAATTAGGGCCGTAAGAGATCAAACCTCCCGCCTGGACGTATTCCCGAAATGAATTCACTGTCGGCAGTTTTTCGCCAATCGCCAAAATATTAATGCGTACGCGATTCGTGCTGATAAGAGGATCGGTGCATACGTACAGCGCATCCGCTCGATCCTTGACCGACTCGATCGCCGACTCGATATCCTCGGTTTTTCTTACTCCAAGCCTGAAAACGTCGAGCCCCAGCTTAGGTGCCGCTTCCTCGGCCGCCTTCATCTCTAAAAGGATGAGAGGGCTACCAATGTTGCCCAAGAGAGCGACGCGACGAACGCTTGGGACGACTTCGTGCAGCAATTCCAGCCGGTAACCGGCAAGATCAGCCTGCTCGTTCGAGAGTCCTGTGACATTGCCGCCGGGATGCGCCAGGCTAGCGATTAGCCCGGTACCAACCGGATCTCCTACCGCTGCGAAGACAATCGGTATCTCCGAAGTTGCTTTTTTAAGGGCTATGGTAGCATCGGTGCCCGCCGTGACGATGACATCGACCTTCAGGCGCACGAACTCAGCGGCAAACTCGGCGTAGAGCTCATCACGCCCCTGCGCCCAACGATATTCGATTGCAACCGTGCTGCCGTCGATCCAGCCGAGCTCACGCAACCGCTGCAGAAAGGCGGCGACGAATGCACTCCAAACCGAAGGTGTGGTCGCGCCCAAAAAGCCGACAGTGGGTACTTTGCCTGATTTTTGCGCGCGCGCAGTAAGCGGCCATGCTACGGCAGTACCGCTAACAAATGCGATGAATTCCCGTCGCCTCATGGCTTCGCCCGCGCTGAGGACTAGATCGCGGTATTAAACGAATATCACACTCTTGGATCGAGAACTGTGCCGTTCATTACACCCAGGCGGGCCGCCTCTATGTCCGCTTTGGGTCAAAAGCAGACATTGCAGCAGGTCTGCGGCATGTCCGCTTACCCCGAATGCGGACATTGATCGATGGCATCGAGAAGTCTGCCTTGTGGACTGCTCGAGCTGCCAGCGAAATCCCAAAACACGGCACTGCGCAAAAATCCCCGGTCTGGAAGCAGAGATCCGCATATGTCATGCCTACCCGGCGTTAGGGATCACAATGAAATTTCAATAAGATATCTGTTCGCATTTTTGTTCTGGCCAGCGCGCCATTTTCATTTACCAAATTTGCCGGTCTGCGCGGCGGCCCGTGCCTGCAGCGCGACTTTCGCCCCGAAACGCCAATGCCGGAACGCAGCAATATTGCACGCAACGCGCGTGGGGTGTCACGCTTGGCACCGGCAAACTGCCATGATAGCCTTTTTTATCGCTCAATAGCTTGAGCCAACGACAGTTCTAGCCGGCTGGCCGCGCAGCGAAGGGGCGCGCGCCGGCGCGGTTTCCGGGGATCACGAGAAAGGATACGCCATGGCTCAGAAACCGAGTGCCTCCATGAGTTCTGATACCGAAGCCATGGCGTCGGCATCCACCGACGTGCCCGAACAGCGCGATCAGGTTGCGTCCAAACTGGTCGATCGATTTGCCGTCTGGTCCGGCGTTGCCGGGCTTGTGCCGTTGCCCGTGGTCGATGTGCTTGCGGTGGGCGGCTTGCAGTTGCAGATGCTGCGTCGGCTGTCGCAAATCTACAACGTGGAGTTTTCCGAGAACCGCGGCAAGGCGCTGATCGCGGCGCTTGCCGGTTGCATGATCCCCGCGACCAGCGGCATGGGCGCGGCGAGCGCGCTCAAGGCGGTCCCGGTCGTCAATATTCTCGCCGCCGGTTTCGTCATGCCGGTGCTCTCGGCTGGCGCCACTTACGCCATTGGCAAAGCCTTCATCCAGCATTTTGAATCGGGCGGCACGCTGCTCGATTTCAATCCGCCGGACTATCGCGAATTCGTCAAGGCACAGAAAGAAATGTGGGAGTCGCGAGCGAAGGGCCGTAGCGCGAGTTCGACTACAGCGACCTCATCTCCTTAATCTTTGCTGATTTTGCAAAGTGGTGAGGGTGTTTTAAGGAAGCGAGGGGCGGTTGCGTCGATCAGGCGCAACGTCTCGTGACAACAGCTACCGCGTCCTCGTTCGTGGCGCTCGTCAAGCGGTCCGCGCGCGGCTGAAGGTTTCGCGGCAGAGAGGAATATTCGGAGGACTTGGTCCTGCAAGCTCGGCCAGTAAACGCGTGACAGTTCATTCGTGGCAGTCAAGTCATGGCAGCAGCCATTCTCGCCTACATCGTCGCGTGCCTGTTTACGGGATTTTGCGGCACCCATCGCCGGATGGGTTTTTGGGGAACATTCTTTCTCGCGCTTTTTACCACTCCATTATTGGTATTGCCGGTCCTGTTCTTGACCGGCCCATCCCGTCGTTTTGAATGGCGTTCCCGCGAATAGATCGGCTTTATCGCCGCCGCCGGCAGGCGGGTCCGCCAGCGATTCCATTTGAGCCGTCAGCGCCCGCATTAACGTAGAACGGACGAGCGCACGATCATGTCCTTCTTGCAGCTCGTTCGGCGCGAAATGCACGGCTCGATGCCGAAGCTGTTGTTCATGTCGAGCCTCGGCGGCATCAGCAACGCTTCAATTCTCGCCGCCATCAATACCGGCGTGCAGGATACGAGCAGCGGCCAGAAGCCCGGGCTGTGGGCGGCGTCGCTGTTCCTGGTCGCGCTGTTTTTGTTCATGAAGACACAGCAATTCGTCACCATCACCGCCACCGCCGAAATCGAAGCGATCATCCATAAGATGCGCTTGCGGCTCATGGACCTGATCAGGCGCTCGGAGCTCCTCGATATCGAAAAGATCGGCCGGGCGCGGATCGTGGCCTCCATTACCAGCGATACCGCGATATTGACGCAGGCGAGCAACATGCTCTGCTTCACCGTGCAGGGCGCGGTATTGATTTTGTTCGTTGGGCTTTACGTCGCCTATTTGTCGATCACCGCATTTTTGCTGACACTCGTGATCGTGTCGGGCGCGGCGACGATCTTCCACTACAAAAACCGGCAACTGACCGCGCAGAAGGGTGAATCGGCCGCGTGGGAGCGCCGGCTGTTCGACCGGCTGACCGACTTCCTCGACGGCTTCAAGGAAGTGAGGCTGAATGCCGCGCGCAGCGACGATCTGTTCAATGACGCACTGGAGGTGTCGAAGACCGCCGCCAACATCAAGATCCGCACGCAGGCCGAAACGTTCAAAATGATCGTGACCTCACAGATTTCGATGTACATTCTGCTCGGCGCGGTGGTGTTTGTGGCGCCAAATTTAAGTGACACGCTCGGCGGCGCATCGATCGCGAAAACGACCACGGCGCTGCTGTTCGTGGTCGGCGCTTGTTTCGGGCTCGTGCAATCGATTCCGATTTTGCTCAACGCCAACGCCGCGGCCGGCCGGATCGATCGGCTGGAGGAAGCGCTGCAGGCGACGCTGGTCGAGGAGGAGCGGGGCGCCATCAACGCGCCGAAGCGCTTTGAACGAATCGAAATGCGCAATATCGAATTTCGCTATATCGACAAGTTCTCCGACACCGTTTTCAAAATCGGGCCGATCGATTTCACT
>Ga0306924_10007624_pt1 | contig 10877 bp, 10 predicted proteins | sample sta12Can44000111_FD_203756 | JGI IMG/M metagenome (GOLD analysis project Ga0306924, IMG submission 203756) | Lab enrichment of tropical soil microbial communities from Luquillo Experimental Forest, Puerto Rico - statanox.12C.anox.44.000.111 (v2)... | ecosystem: Environmental > Terrestrial >...
CTGGCAAACCCGTGGTGCGGCACCCCGCGCTACGGCGGCCACACTGGTGAGCCTCGGCCCGCCAGCCGGGGCGCCCCGCAGGGCACCATCCCCGGGGCCCGCGATAACGCGAAGGCTTTCCCGGGCCAGGACCCGCAGGAACTTTCGCGCTAATCCCGGCGCCGCGGCCGCTCGGCCGGCAGACCGCCGCAGATCACACCCTGCCGTGCCAGAGGTCAGTCTCCCGTGATGGTGGCGGGGTCGGCGGGGGTGAAGTTGTAGACGCGGCTGGCGTTCCCGACGGTGATCTTGTCCTGGGTCTCCTGCGGCAGGTGGCTGAGCCACTTGCCGGCCAGCTGCACGGTGTCCGGCCAGGTGGAGTCCGAGTGCGGGTAGTCGCACTCCAGCATCACGTTGTCCTCGCCGATGATGTCGAGCAGCCGCAGGCCCGCCTGGTCCTCGATGAACGTGCCGTACACGTGGTCGGCGAACAGGCGGCGGATGTCGGTGTCGAGATCGAAGGTGGCCGCGCTCTTCTGCTCGCCGCGCTCGTGGGCGGCGTTCATGGAGATGTCGAAGCGGGAGGCCCAGAAGCGCTGCTTGTCGATGACCTGCTCGGCCCGTTCGAGGAAGTAGGGAATCCAGCCGATCGACCCCTCGGAAAGGGCGATCTTCAGCCCGGGGAACTGGGTGAACTTGCCGCTGAACAGCCAGTCGAGCAGCGTGCCCGCCTGGTTGGCCGCCGCCGAGTAGGCCATGAACGCCAGGGTCGGCATGTCGTCGGAGGTGCGGATCAGGTTGGACGACGACCCGACGTGCATCGACACGACGAAGCCGGCATCCTGGCACGCCTCCCACAACGGGTCCCAGTGGTCGGAGTGAATCGACGGCAGTCCGAGCTTCGTCGGGTTCTCCGAGAACGCGATGGACTTGGCGCCGCGGGCGGCGGTCCGTGCCACCTCGTCGGCCGCGGCGACCGGGTCCCACAGCGGGATGATCATCATCGGGATGAACCGGCCCGGGTAGGCGCCGGCCAGCTCCTCGAGGATGAAGTCGTTCCACGCCCGCACGCACAGCAGCCCGAGCTCCCTGTCCTTGGCCTCGTGGAAGACCTGACCGCAGTAGCGCGGGAAGGACGGGAAGAGCATCGAGGAGAGCACGTGGCCCTGGTTCATGTCGGCGACCCGGGCGGCCGGGTCGTAACAGCCAAGCCGCATGTCGTCGTAGCTGATCGGCTCGGGCGAGAACTCTTCGCGGCGCTTGCCGGCCACCGCGTTCAGCCCGGTGGTGACGATCTGCCTGTCTTCGTAGACCCAGAACTCGGCAGTGCCGTCCCGCACGATCCGGGGCCCGGTGTCACGCCAGCGCTCGGGCAGCCGCTCCTGCCACAGCCGGGCCGGCTCGATCAGGTGGTCATCAACCGAGATGAACCAGTTGAACGACATGAATCCTCCGATGGTCCGGCCGCGGCCAGCAGCGAGACTTATAAAGCGAACGATCACTTACCATCATACACACGAGCACCCGGCTGCCATAGGGTCCCGTGACCGCTCCTCGACAGTCTCGCCGTGGGCCGCCCCGGCACGCCGGAGCGCGCTCGCCAGGCCTGCCGAGGATGCGAATGCCGTATCAGACTCGGCCGGGGAGCCGCGTGGTGACCTCCTGGACGAGCCAGATATTGCCGTCGGGATCGGTGAAGGAGCAGAACGACCCGTAGCTGGTGTGTTCGGGGTCGGGGCCTGGTTGCCGTGCCTCGACCGGGAACGGCGGGCCGTGCCAGATCTCGCTGGCGTCGATACCACGGCCGGTGAGTTCGTCATGGGCCGCTACGATGTCGGAGACGGTCAGCCCTCCCTCGGCCGAGCCCGGCGCCGCGTTGGTAAGTCCCTGGCCGAACGTGACCGAGCACCCGGAGCCCGGGGGCGTGAACTGCACGATGCGAAGGCCGGGCAGCGGGGCGTCGTCGGCGTCGAGCCGCCAGCCCAAGCTTTGGTAGAACTGCTTGGCTCGGTCGATGTCGGACACCGGGATGATGTCGACCTCGAGGTGCATGTCGAGCATGTCTGCCTCCTTGAGCGCTTCCTGCAACTCGCTGGTGATTTCGTTGGTCGTGGCCTCGACGGCACGCTTCACAACTCTGGCCGCACCCGTGAACGCCTTGTCGAGTCCTTTTTCGATGGTTGGCTCGCCAACCACGATGAGCCCGGCCTGGTTGGCCGTGAGTTCTGCAGCCGCCTCGTGGAGCTCCTTGCGGGGCAGGGTCCCGCCCCCGAACCACTCGGGGATGACACGGATGTGCGGACGGTCCATCCGCTTGACCACGTGGGGCTTGCCGTTCTCCTGATCGATCACCGCCGCGTCGTACTGGCCGATCAGCTCGTCCTTGTGCAGCTGCTCGATGGCGTCCAGGTCGGCCAGCGCCGCCTCGACAGTCTCATATGCCGCGGCGTAGACGACCAGGGCTTTTTTCTCAGCCATGGGGCTTCCTTCCCATGGCGGGCATGCCCGGCGTCCGCGCTGCGGGGCCAGGCCCCCGCCGGTCTGATCTTCGGGCTGGTATGGCCAGGGTCGTACCCCGGGCGGCGCGTCGCACCCGTGAAATCCCCTGGCCGGTGCCCTGGTCTAGCGGTAGCGGGCCGCGAGGCGGCGGCGGTGCGCGGCCGGGGAGCCGGACAGCGAGCGGTTCAGCGCCGCCCGCTTCAGGTAGGCGTGGATGCCGCCCTCCCACGTGTAGCCGATGCCGCCGTGCAGTTGCATCGCCTTGCCGACGACATCGACGGCGGCGGCGGACGCGTACGCCTTCGCCATCGACGCGGCGACCGCCGTCTCGGGGTGGCCGGGTGCGGCCGCGACGGCCCGGACCGCCGCGTCCACTAGTTCCCTGGCGACCGATACACGGACGAGCATGTCCGCGCACGCGTGCTGCACGGCCTGGAAGGAGCCGATCGGGTGCCCGAACTGCTCGCGGACCTTGGCGTAGGCGACGGTCGCGTCGAGCATCGCCTCGCTCACCCCGAGGCTGTCGCACGCGACGGCGACGGCGGCACGGTCGAGCAGGCCCTGGACGGCCGCCTCCGAGTCACCGGCGAACTGGTGCACCGACGCCTCGGGAACTTCGACGCCGTCCGCGGTCACCAGCGCCAGCCGACGGGTAGCGTCGAGCACGGGCTGCACCTCGACACCGAGCCCCGCCGCGTCCGGTTCGACTCCTACGATTGCCAGCATCTTGCTGTTATCAGGATCGGATGACAGGAGCAGCAGATGGCTGGCGTCGGCCGCGTCCGGAACGAAGGCCGCCCGGCCGTACAGCCGCGGGCCGCCGATCGTCCGCTCGAGCCGGAACGGAGTGCCGCCGCCGGGCACGTCGTCGCGCGAGCCGTCCGACAGGACGGCGACCGGCACCGTCTCGCCCGACGCCGCCCGGCGGAGCAGTTCGTCGCGACCCGGGGACGGCACTAGCTGCCGCAGCGCGCCGAGGCCGAGCACGGCTCCCGGATACGGGCCGCACGCGGCCGCGCGGCCGAGCTCTGTCAGGATCACGGCGGTCTCGGCGAACGTGGCATCCGCGCCGTCCAGCGTGCCCGGCACCTCGAGGCCCAGCCAGCCGGCCTCGGCGAGCAGCCGCCAGCCGGGCCGGGCCGGGGCACCCGCCTTGCCGAGGATGTCGCGGGCCACCGCCCTGAGCTCATCGTGGATCTGGTCGAAGCCGCCAGCCGTCATGCTCGCCCTCTCGGCAGCGACAGGCCCCGTTCGGCGATGATCGTCCGCTGGATCTCGCTGGTCCCGCCGGGGATCGTCCACTCCCACGAGCCGATGAAGTCGAGCAGCCAGGCGCCCGATTCCCATCCGCTCGAGGCGGGCTTGCGGAGCACGGCATGGGCCGGCAGCCCGGTGACCTCGGTACCGAAGTCCGTCATCCGCTGCAGCAGCTCGCTGTAGTACAGCTTCACGATCGAGGCGTCGGCAGGCCCGGCCCGGCCGGCCGCGTGCCGTTCCACCAGTCCCCGGCAGAGCGCCCGGAGCCCGGTGATCTCCGTCTCGAACCCCGCCAGCCGGTCGGCGACCAGCGAGTCATCCAGCAAGCCCAGCCGCGAGCACGCCTCGACCAGCCAGCGGAAGCCCGCGTTGCCCAGCCGTTCGGCCAGCTCGAGCATTGTCAGGCCGCGCTCGGCGCCGAGGGTTTCCTGCGCTACCCGCCAGCCCTCGTTCTCCGGCCCCACGAGGCTGGCGGCCGGGATGGCGACGTCGTTCAGGAAGATCTCGCAGAAGTGCGACTCGCCGACCGCGTTCTTGATCGGCCGGACATCGATGCCGGGCGTGCGCATGTCCAGGAGGAAGTAGGAGATGCCGCGCCGTTTGGGGGCGGCGGGATCGGTGCGGGCGAGCAGCAGGCACCAGTCGGCGTGCAGTGCGCCGCTCGCCCACAGCTTCTGCCCGTTGACGACGTAGCGGTCGCCGTCACGCACGGCCGTCGTGCGCAGTGCCGCCAGGTCGGAGCCCGCCTCGGGCTCGGAGAAGCCCTGGACCCAGATCTCGCCGCCCAGAATCGCCGGGAGGTGCCGTTGGCGCTGCTCGTCGGTGCCGGCCGCGAGCAGGGTGGACGCGGCGTGGTGGATCGCGACGAACGCCAGCACGAGCCGGGGCGCGTCGTGCGCGGCGAGCTCCTGGTAGAGCACCACCTGCCGGGCGAGCGGCATCCCGCCGCCCCACCGCGCCGGCCAGTGCGGGACCGCGTACCCGGCACCGCGCAGCTCCGCGAACCACCACTGCTGGAACGCCACGTAGTCCTCGTCGGGCACGCCGGTCTGCGCCCGCCGCCAGTCCGCCGGGACGTGCGCGCGGCACCAGTCGCGCACGGTGGCCCGGAACTCGTCCAGGTCCTCCATCACGCCTTCTTCCGCAGGGCCAGCAGCCGGTCCCGGTGCGCTTCGGTCGCCATGGTGGCGCGCTCGGCGGCGAAGCCCGCCTGCATGGCGCCGCTCAGGGCCTGGGACAGGTACATGTTGGCCACCCGTTTGGTTCCCGTCAGCGCTTCGGCGGGCTGAGCGGACAGCCTGCGCGCGAGCGCGCGGGCTTGCGGCAGGAGTTCACCGGCGGGGACAACTCGTGAGGCGAGGCCCAGCTCGACCGCGGTGGCCGCCGGGATCCTGTCCCCTGTGTAGAGGTACTCCCGGGACCTGAGGATCGGGGTGAGCAGCGGCCAGAACGCCGCGCCGCCGTCCCCCGCGACCAGGCCGACGCTGACGTGCGGGTCGGCGAGGAACGCCCTGTCGGAAACCAGCACGATGTCGCAGAGCACCGCCACGCTGCACCCCAGGCCCACCGCGGCGCCGTTGACCGCGGCGATCACCGGCAGCGGGAAGCGGAGGATCTCCTCGATGATCTGCGCTCCTTCCCGCAGGCTCTCGTCACGCGCGACCGGGTCGTCGAGGAACGACGTGATCCAGTCGAGGTCACCGCCCGCGGAGAACGCCTTCCCCGCGCCGGTGAGTATCACGACCTTGGCGTCGCTGTCCGCGGCGAGTTGCCGCCAGACGTTGGCCAGGGCCCAGTGCAGTTCCTTGTTGACGGCGTTGAGCTCGGCGGGCCTGCTGAGGGTGACCGTGCGCACCGGGCCGTCGGCCTCGACGGTCAGCTCGCCGGGCAGGTCATAGGCCATCATGCGCTGAACAGCCCCGTCAGGCCGCGCCGTCCGAGGCCGCTGGCGAGCGCGGCGCGAGTCGCGGACAGGCCGAGCGGCAGCCTGCGCAGCGGCTGGCTGTAGCGGGACAGCCAGGACAGCGGCAGTTCATCGCAGAACCCGATCGCGCCGTGCAGCTGGTGCGCGACGCGGAAGGTGACCTCGGCCGCCTCGAGGGCCGCCATCCGGAGCGCGAGCGCGTCGTCAAGCGCCTCGGGCAGGCCGGCCTGAACGCTCCACAGCGCGTACTTGGCGAGCACCTCGACGCCGCCGCGTTCGACCTCGGCGTCGGTCAGCTGGAACTGGACGCCCTGGAACGCCGAGAGCCGCTGCCCGAACTGCTCGCGCACGAGCACGTGCCCCCGGGCGAGGTCGACCGCCCTGTCCAGCATCCCGAGCAGCGTCCAGCAGGGCAGCACCAGCCCGAGCGCCACGTCCGCCGCGCCCGCGTCGTCGAGCGGCTCCAGGTCAAGGGGGGCGGTGAACGCCGCCGTCCGCGGCGGCCCATATGGGTCTCCCGCGACCGCCATGCTGCGCCGGCCGTCTAGCGTCACCGCCGTCCAGCGCAGGCCGAGGCCGCTCACCGCGGCGGCCGGCCGCTCGGCGGCGATCACCACGAGGCCGTCGGCAGCCAGGTCCGCGGGCCGCGCGAGCCGTTCCGCCACGGGATAGCCGAGCCCCCAGTATCCGGCCGCGCGGCACAGCGCGGCCGCCGCCTCAAGGTCGTCGGCGTCGCCGCGGGGGTTGAGTTCCCAGGCGCCGAGCTCCGCGAACACGGGCGCCATGATGTCCGCCCGCCGCCCGGGATCCCGCTCGGCCCGCTGGACGAGCTGGTCGCCGCCCGCCGCCTCCAGCGCCCGCTGCGCGAGCCGCCCGTACTCGAGCGCCTCCAGGCTCAGCTCAATGTTCATGACGGGGCCTTCAGCAGGGCGCGGGCGAGCAGGATCCGCTGCATCTCGATGCTGCCCGACGCCACCGTGGACGCTTGCGAGTACCGCCAGTGGTCCTCGGCCTCAAGCCGGAACCAGCGGCCGTCCGGCCTGTCCAGCCCGGACGGCGAGGCGAGCCCGAGGATCTCCATCAGCACCTCGGCGCTTTCCTGGTCGAGCCTGGTCACCGCGATCCGGTACGCGGCGGTGTCCCCCGGGCTGACGCGGCCTTCGCTCTGCATCGAGATCACCCGGTAGGCGAGCAGCCGCGCGCGGCGGCAGTGGGTGAGCATCCTGGCCCACCGGCCGCGCAGTTCGCCGGGCAGGGTCTCCCACTGGTCGCCGAGCACGGCGGGCGCGGCGAGCAGCAGCCGCTCGCAGCGGGCGTAGCGCGCGATGCCGACGCGCTCGAACGCGAGCACCTCCTGCACCACCTGCCAGCCCTGGTCCAGGGTGCCAAGCACATCGGCCTCGGTGACCCGGACCCCGTCGAAGTAGACCTCGTTGAGGTGGTGCGGCCCCATCATGCACGGGATGGGGCGGACCTCGATGCCGGGAGCGGACATCGGGACCAGGAAGATCGTCAGGCCCTGCTGCTTCTTCTCGCCCTTGGCCGTCCGGGCGAGCAGGAAACACCACTGCGCCATGGTGGCGTAGGAGGTCCAGATCTTCTGCCCGTGGACGCGCCAGCCGTCGCCGTCGGGGCGGGCGGCCGTCCGCAGCGAGGCGAGGTCGGATCCGGCGTCGGGCTCGCTGAAACCCTGGCACCAGATGACCTCGCCGCGGGCGATCCGCGGCAGGTGCTCGCGCTGCTGCCGGGGTGTCCCGTGGCGCATGATCGTCGGCCCGACCCAGTTGACGCCCATGTACTGCGCGCCCCGCGGCTCGTGGTGGGCCCACATCTCCTCGCGGACCACCGTCTGCTCCCACGCGGACGCGCCGCGGCCGCCGAATTCCTCCGGCCATGCCAGGCACAGCAGCCCTTCGTCCGCGAGGACCCGGCAGAACCGCTGGGCGATCGCCAGGTCCGCCGGATCATCGGTGAACGCGCCCATGAAATCCGGCGGGACGTGCTCCTTCACCAGCTGGCGCAACTCGGTCCGCAGCGCCGCGGCGCGCGGTCCCATCGTGAAGTCCACGGGCCCACGATATTTCAATACTTGTAAGGATTGCTAGGTTTGGCGCTCGCTTGGCTATAGCCTTTTTGCATGCGCAGCCGTGTCCCACAGCACCGGGTCGCGGAGACCGTCGCCGCCGAGCTGCGCTCCCGGATCCTGTCCAGCGACCGCGACTACCGGCTCCCCACCCAGGATCAGCTCGTGAAGGAATTCGGTGTCAGCTACCCTTCCGTCCGCGAGGCGCTGCGCATCCTGGAGACCGAGGGCCTGGTGACCGTCCGCCGCGGCAGCGTGGGCGGCGCGGAGGTGCACCGGCCGGACGAGTCGTCCGCCGCGTACCATCTCGGCCTCGCGCTGCAAGGCGGCCGGGTCACCCTGCGGGATCTCGCGGACGGTCTGCAGTTGCTCGAGCCGTTGTGCGCCGCCGAGTGCGCCCGGCGCGCCGACCGGGCGCAGACCGTCGTGCCGGCGCTGCGCGCCAACGTCGCCGCCTCCGCGCAGCTGACCGGGGACGGCGTCGCCTTCACCCGGGTCGCGCGGGAGTTCCACGATCTCGTTGTCGCATTCAGCCCGAACGCCACCGTCCGCCACGTCGTCAGCAGCCTCGTCGCCCTGTGGTCGGCGCAGGAGCAGACGTGGGCGGAGGTGCTCACCCGCCGCGGCGAGTACCCGACGCGAGAGGAAGCGGACAGCGCCGTCCGCGCGCACGAGCGGATCACCGAGGAGATCGCGGCGGGAAACGACGAGCAGGCACGCCGCCTCGCCCGCGCCCACCTCGCCGCGACCCAGGCGCTGCTGCTGAAGCGATTCGACGACGGCGTCGTGTCCGCTGCCCGGGCCCGTCAGGGGGCCATGTCAGGCATCCACTCCCGGATATAGCGGACATGCGACACCACATCCTGCAAGAACTCAACTTCACCGTGCGCGAGGCCGGCGACGAGCTGCACGGCACCGCCGAGGTCACCCCGTACATGCACGCGCCCGGCACGGCGCACCTGCGGACGTCCATCCTCGCGTCCTGGGCCGACATGCTCAGCGGGTTGCTCGCGGCCCAGGTCATGGGGCCCCGGGTGCCGGTCACGCTCGAGCTCGACGTGCATCTGTACCGCCCGGCGCCCGCGGCCGGGACGATCTGGGCGGCGGGGCGGGCGGTGAAGAAGGGACGCTCGGTTTTCGTCGGGAGCGTGGAGTTCAGCACGGCCAGCGGCGAGCCGGTCGGGTTCTCCGCGAGCTCGTTCATGGCCGCGCCCGACGCCACGCTGCGGATGCCATCGCTGACCAGCCTCGACGGCATATCGGCGGCGCCCGCGCTCGCTGTGCCGCTCGCGGACCGGGCGGGCTGCAAACGCCAGGAGCCGGGAGTCGCGGTGCTTCCCAGGTCGGAAGACGGGCTCAACTCGTCGAACACCGTGAACGGCGGGCTTATCGCGCTCGCGATCGAGGAGGCCCTGCTCTCCCTGGCGCCGGGGACGACGCTCTGCTCGCTCGCGCTGCGCTATATGCAGCCGGTGCGCGTGGGGCCGGCCGTGGCCACCGCGACGCTGACCGCCGGGCTCGGCCAGGCGGAGCTGCGTGACGCCGGGAACGGGAACCGGCTGTCCGTCACGGCGACCGCCAGGACGTTCTCGCACAGGGGCCCGGCGATGGGCGGGGGACCGGCGCCACCGGCCCGTTCGGCATAAAAAGCTCAGACGACGACGGTGCGCACGCCCTCAGCGCGGTGCACGAGGTCGATGCCCTTGTTGATCTCGTCGAGGGTGATGCGCTGCGAGACCATCGAGCCGAGGTCGAGCCTGCCGGACTCGGCCAGCCGGATGAAACGCGGGAAGTCCCGCAGGATCTGCGCGCCTCCGACGACGGCGCCGGCCAGCCGCTTGCCGGAGAACACCGCCTTGATGGCGGGCAGGGTAAGCATGTCGGTGGTGGCGGGCATGCCGACGAGCGTCACGGTGCCCGCGGTGCGCGCCATCTCGAAGGCCTGCACCATGAGCTCCGGGCGGCCGACGACCTCGAAGGAGTAGTCCGCCCCGCGTCCCTGGGTCAGCGCCCGGACCTGCTCGACCGGGTCCGCGGCCGCCGGGTCGACAGTGTGGGTGGCGCCCGCGCGGATGCTTCCCTCGCGCCGGCTTTCCACCGGGTCGACGGCGATGATCACGGCGGCGCCGGCGATCCGGGCGCCCTGGATCACCGACTGGCCGACGCCGCCGCAGCCGATCACGGCCACGCTGGCGCCGGGGGCGACGGCCGCGGTGTTGAGCGCGGCCCCGACGCCGGTGGTGACACCGCAGCCGAGCAGCGCGAGTTCCTCGTCGGAGAGGGCGGTCCGCACGGGGACGACCGATGCCTCGTCCACGACCATGGCCTCGGCGAACGTCCCGCAGCCGCAGACCGCCCCCGCGGTCCGGCCGTCGCTCAGCGTGAACCGCTGCGCGCCCTTCACCACCGGGTTGAGCTCGCAGTGGTTGGACATGCCGTTGACGCACCACCAGCAGCCGCCGCAGGCCGGCGTGACGGACGCGAGCACCCGGTCCCCCGGCTTGACCCGGCGCACGTCCGCGCCGATTTCCTCGACGATGCCGCAGCCCTCGTGGCCCGGGACGATGGGCAGCGGAAGCGCGGACCTGCCCTCGATCACGTTGAGATCGGTGTGGCAGATGCCGCTGGCGCTCACCCGGACGACAACGTCGCGCGGGCCGACGGCCGGGACCGGCAGGTCTTCGAGGACGAGTGGCTGGCCGGCCTCGTAGGCGACGGCGACTTTCATGGCTGGCACCCCTGACAACATAAGTAAGCGATGACTCACTCATCTTACGGATGGAGGATCGCCGCCGCCATAGGCCGGGATGCCTTGACAGCCGCGTGGCGGCGATGGAAGCATTAGTAATTGGGTACTCACTTACTTAGGAATTTGGGCGGGCCGCCGGAGGTGCGAGCGATGGAGTACCGGCTGATCGATGCCGACGAGCACTACTACGAGCCGGACGACTGCTTCTCTCGGCACATCGAATCGCGATTCGCCGGCGACACCATCCGGGTCGACCGGAGCACCGACGGGCTCGGCCGCATCTACCTCGGGACCCGGCGCACGTTCATGAGCGTCATGCCCGGCGACTACGCCTCGGCGCCCGGCGCCCTGCAGGGCCTGTTCGCCGGCGGCGTCGCGGACGGGTT
>Ga0306924_10007625_pt1 | contig 10876 bp, 11 predicted proteins | sample sta12Can44000111_FD_203756 | JGI IMG/M metagenome (GOLD analysis project Ga0306924, IMG submission 203756) | Lab enrichment of tropical soil microbial communities from Luquillo Experimental Forest, Puerto Rico - statanox.12C.anox.44.000.111 (v2)... | ecosystem: Environmental > Terrestrial >...
GTTGCGGATAGGGAAGGACAATGAAAATTGGAACGATCGGAGCCGGCGAAGTCGCCCTTGCGTTTGCGCGCGAGGCCATCGCACAAGGGTATGAGGTGGTGTTGAGCAGCCGAAGGGGACCTGAAGCGCTCGCAGCAAAAGTCGCTCAACTTGGGAAGGGAGCTTCGGCCGCGCCCGTCGCCGATGCGGCGAGCCTCGATTATGTACTGCTCGCGGTGCCCTGGAACAACGTCGAGGAAGCCCTGAGCGGATTGCCGGCCTGGAATGGCCGAGTGCTCATCGATGCCACCAATCCCTTTACTCAGGTCAGTCCCAAGCTCATCCTCGCCGACTTGAAAGGGGTCGGCGCCAGTGAGATCGTTGCTGGATTTGCGAAAGGCGCGCGCATCGTCAAGGCGTTCAACTCGATCGTCACGGTGCGCTTTAGCGAGGGGCCGATCAAGGGCAATGGACGGCGCGTGATTTTTGTCTCCGGGGATCATCAGGAGCCAAAGGCTTTCGTGAAAGATCTGATCAAGAAGTTCGGATTCGTGGCGATTGATCTCGGTGGTCTCGTCGCCGGCGGCCATATGCAACAGGCAGGCGGTCCGCTCGCCGGCCTCGACCTATTCGTCGCAGAGTGACGCTCGTCCAACCACGTCGTTTAGGGACTCGGACAATGCATGCGATCCAGATCAGGAATTTTGGATGCAGCGTGTTCGCGGTCGACACGCCGCCGGCGAACGATCCGACGCCCGTCCATCTGAGTGAGATCGATCGGGCGGCGGAAGTTGCTCTAAGCAGCGACACGTACCCAGATCGCTGGGCCGCTGGAGCGGCGGAACGCTTGGCTTACCTTTCAAAACTGATCCTGCATTCGCTTTGTAAGCGGGAGCGGGTCGTTATTCGATCGCCTCGCCGGCGCGGCCAAGCAGCGAAAGCGGCATAGTGAGGCCGAACATGTTGGCGGTTTTGAAATTGATTATCATCTTAGCGTTCGTAGCTTGCTGCTGTTGTCCCGTTCCTTCGCTTCGTAGTATTCGGCTGAGAACTTAATTGACCATATCGAGAAGAACGAACGCAATTTCTGAGTGGGCCTTTCGACGCCGAAGCGTTTGGCGACATACGCCTTGCGCAGCCACGTCACCGCCGATGTGAGGCCGGCCGTGCGCTCGAGCCTCTCAACCGCTGCCATTCGGGCGATCTCTGCCTGCCAATAGCGAAAACCGACCTTTTTGATCGCATACATCGACTTAACGGATTCATAGCCCTTGAACACGAGCTGAACGAACGGATGCCTTTTGGCCTGTGGCCAGGCTGCCGGGTACACAGGTAGCACCAGGAGCTTGCTCTTGGCGATGACCGTTGCTAGCGGATGCAAGAGTTGCGTCCACGCTGGCCAGGACGTGACCTTGGCAAACAATACAGCGTGCATCGCCGTTGCAGCCCCGAAGGAGATCGGGAGCCAAAGCACCGCTCCCAGGATCACGAGCAATGCGGTGTTCGGCGTGAGATGCCGGCATGCTCGGAACACCCAAGCCATGCCGCATTCAAATGCATCATGTACAGCTTGTTCGAACGCATGATAGCTAATCTTCCGCCGAAACCACGACCAGTTCCTGCGGACCGATTTACGCCACTGTCGACGTTTCGTCTCGGAAAAGGGAAGGAAGCGCAACGCGCCGTTTATGACCGTAACGATGACATCGAAAAGAAGCTTGGCCGCGAAGAGCGGAAGCCAGATAATCTGCGTTGCCAAAGGGAAGGCGCAGTCGAACAACCGCATCAAGATCGAAAGAATGAAACGAAGGATTTTGTTTGCGGTGAACGCGACGAGAACAAGTGGGATGATAATCACGTCATCGAGGGCACCGCGGAAGCGGCTTTCGTCGGTCCATGCTGGGTGATGATAGTCGGTCACGGCGCAGCGGCTCCAAGCTGAGGATCGTGCCGGCTCAAATTAGTACACCGACCAGAGGAGGCACAGAAACTGGTAACTGGGTTAATAAATGGTCGCGTAAAAGCTCAAGCAGATCAGTAAGGCCAGCGGAATAATTAAGCTCCAAATCATCTTTGTGTCCTCTGCCTCGGGCTGCCGTCAGATGTTGGCACGCTCTGAGTTGGTGAAACTGGCTGACAAACTGATTTCTCCTTAAGCTCCCCTGGGTGCAGCAGCATCCAGCTGAGCGCCTTGCGGCATGGCGCTGCGCGATCGGCAAACCGGATGGCAAAGCAGCGGCACGCCCATCAGGCAGGACTGCATTGAGTTGTCAGCGAAGTCCGAGGTGGTGACGATCTGCTCGGGGCAATTTGCCGGCGAGGAGAAACTGCAGGGCACGGCAATGATTTTGATCACGACAGGAGACTCCCGCCGTTGGAATAGGCATTCGCGCCGTTGATTGCATGACTTGGCTGTACCCTTTCCTGCTGCTCGCTGACAGGATCTGTCGCCGGGAAGATGCTGTCGTATATCGCGCGGGCTTCCCGAATAAGGCGAGCTCGCTCGCGCTCAGACTTCGGAGTAAATCGAATAACCTCGCCCATTGTCGCTCCAGAGTTCAGTTGGGAGAATGAGTCCACTATGACATGATACAGATCATTCTATACGTGGAGCATCCGGCGCCGCTGTTGAAGTCCAGCAGGCAGTAGCCCAGGAATCAAAAACTCGTGAACTTTAGTTTGCCGTGCTTGAGGGATCGTCGGCTCGGCGAGCTAGAGAGGGCCAAGGCGTCGGCGATGGGCGCGACGACGGCGACGAGGAGGTGCGGGAAAAAATTCGGCGGGCGACCATTTCTAAGCTGCGCTAGCAGCCGGTCGGGCGAATCCCTTAGCGGCATCATGATGCGAAGCTTTCTCTGCTCGCCGCTGGTAGTCGTCGGCAAGGGCCTTAAGCTGATCGGCAATCGCCGAGTCCGTCATGGTTCGGGCAGCGCGGAGCAAAGTCTGTGCCGTTTCTAGATATTGCTTGCCTCGTCGTGAAATCTGGAATGTCATGAAGCCCTCGCACGGTTCTCTGGCAGCTGGTTGAAGGCGATCTGGAGCCAGCCCACCCAATCGCGGTCACTTTCCCTGCGAGCTCGGAAGCGATCGACGCACTTCTTGGAACAAAGCGGGGTTCGCCACGAGTAGTGCCGGACGAGACCAAACTTGCCATCACAAACTGCGCATCGCGCGGTTCTGCCAGATTACTTTCGGAGCAGTTTGGCATTGTCGTCTCCTCTTGGTTTTATCGCAGCTGTTCGTCGATCATCCTTTTTTCACCGTCGCACGTCATGAGCCTGTGCGCTTTTGCGACCCATACCCCAAGAGTCTCGGTGTCAACAATGGAAACTATTGAAACACATTGTTTCCGAATTTGCGCGGGATGCCTCGGACGATCCGGGGTGCAGCCTGATGAAGAGCGGTGAAGATATTACGTGGCTAGCTTGATTTCGATGTAAGCATCCACGAGAGCTGCGAACTCTCGGCTGTTAGAGCCGGCAGCACTGTGCTCTTCGTGGAGAATCTGTTGAATATAAATCAGGCCGCTTTTTCTAGCCCTAACAGGAGTAGCCGACCAGTATTCCTCGATGGTCTTTTCTGCCATCTGTAGGCTGTTCAAGTCGCCTTTCCCGATTAAACGGCGCAAGTTATGCAGAAAACTGTCGATGTGCCCCATGATGCGAAATATGTGACCTCAATCGTTCGCGCGCCAACACCACTTGCTCTGGATTCCAACAGGAAGTTCGCCCAAGATTTAGTGCACCAAAAACACTGTCGTGATCGCGATCACCAAGAAGGCGAGCGACAGTAGAGCTAGAGCGAGAAACCAACGGTCCTCTTTCATTCCTAGGGTGAATAAAAGAATTGAACGCACTCGCGCGGAATACCATGATCATGGCTGGGCTGCTAATGAACCATAAGTCAGAAACTAAAATTGGATTAGCCGTTGTTCATGTGAGGGCACGGTGGCGCGAAGTTTGCCCGGCCAAATTCTTCTTTCCGCCATCGCGCTCGATGAGGCTCCTATGATTATGTCGTCAGGCGGAGTGAGAATTATCGATTTGATGTCCGCTTTGACCTGAAAACGCTGACGGCGGCAGCTGGCTCATCCGCAAGGTTAAGTCGGCGGCGCCTGGGCGGGCAGGGCCGTGTGGTTCGATCGCGTGACGCGAAGCTGACATTCCTGATCGAGGAATTTTCATTGGGGCAAGGTTGCTTTGCTTTTGCATTTTCTCGGACATCGCCTTGCGTGAAGTTTCGAATAACGGTTCGGTCAGAATGACGTTTTTGATTTGTGTACGTTCAGCGTTTGGCGGGCCGATTGCGCAGTCCGTCGACGAAGATGTCCACGAGCCGAAGGACGTTCTTCTGCCAACCAGGCTGGTCGTGCGTGTAGCACATGCCAACGATCGCTCGCAGCAAATCTTCCGAACTGATGTCACCGCGGATTTCACCGGCCGCGATCGCTTGCTCCAGCAGCAAGCCAATCGCACGCGTCAGGCGATCGGATGAATAAGAGATAAGGTCGGAGTCCTTTGCGATGGCAAGCGCAAGCGCAGCCGACATACCCTTTTTTGTGGCAACAAATCTGACGACTGAACGCATCCACTGACGCAGCGCCTCGATCGGCCGCGTCTCTTTCTTCAGTCGTTCGGCCAAATCGGCCAGTTGCTCAACCTCACGGCGATAGACCGCCTCGAACAGAGCTTCACGCGTGGGGAAATGACGGTAAAGGGTGCCGATACCGACCCCAGCTTTTCGCGCGACGGCTTCAAGGCTTGCCTCGGGTCCCCCGTCGCTGAACACGGTTCTTGCGGACTCGAGCAGACGGTCGCGGTTGCGGAGCGCGTCGGCCCGTTGTTTTCGCGAAGCTCTTTGGTCCAACGTTTTCTTATCCAATGACTTTTTGTCCAGCGGCGTTTCGTCCGCGCTTTTTTAGAAGGCTCCTTAGAAAAACGGGGGCCACCTCCGCATCTCACAGCCGGCAATGCTATCTCATAGCATATGTCGACGAGGTGGTCGCCCGCCGTCATGTTCCTGCTGTCCGACCAGTCGTCATTCACGACCGACTTATTTACTGGTGGACGGCGAATGGACAGCAGGTGATGACCTGTGGCCTTGGTGAAGCCGTTTTGTCCAATGTCTCCAAGAACTTTTTGGCTGTTGTCGGTTTATTTTTCATTGGCTTCTTGCAAAACGGAGGGTTCCTCCGTATTTCCTGGCGGCGACGCTCACGACAAATCTGCCGGGGTCCTCCGCGTCGCCGCGTTCCGTCGATGGACGGGATTTCGCTTGCACTCGCTCGTATGGAGCACTGTATGAGCTTATCAACCACACTTACCATCAACGGTGTCACGCGCACGATCGAACTCGATGACCCCCGTGTGACGCTGCTCGACTTGCTTCGCGAACAGCTTGATTTGACGGGAGCGAAGAAAGGCTGTGACCGAGGCCAGTGCGGCGCCTGCACGATCATCGTCGACGGACGTCGGATCAATTCCTGCCTTGCGCTCGCGGTCAGCTATGACGGCGCTGACGTCCTGACGATCGAAGGCGTGGCGCAAGGCAACCTGCTGCACCCGGTGCAGGAGGCGTTCATCAAGCATGATGGGCTGCAATGCGGTTTCTGCACCCCGGGCCAGATCATGAGCGCTATCGGCCTGATCCAGGAGGGGCAGGCCGGCGATGATCCAGAGCGCGTGCGCGAGGCCATGAGCGGCAATCTCTGTCGCTGCGGTGCCTATCCGGGAATCACCGAAGCGGTCCTGGAAGTGCAAAAGACGCCCGGTACAGCGAGCCGCAAGGAGGTTGCATGAAAAACTTCGAATATGTCAGGCCGACAACGGTCCGCGAGGCCGCCTCCGCCGCCACGAAACCCGGCGCCATCTATCTGGCCGCCGGCACGAATCTTCTCGATCTGATGAAGGCCGGCGTCACGAAGCCAAATCGCCTTGTCGACATCACCCACCTTCCCGGCCTCGACCAGATCGAAGACCTTGCCGATGGCAGCGTGCGCATCGGCGCGCTGGTCCGCAACGCCGATCTCGCTCACGATCGCAATTTCGCCCGGCGCTTTCCGGCCGTTGCCGAAGCGCTGTTGTCTGGCGCCTCGGCGCAGCTGCGCAATGCTGCGACCGTCGGCGGTAACCTCCTGCAGCGCGCGCGATGTGCGTATTTTTATGATCCAGCGAGCGCCTGCAACAAACACAATCCTGGGTCAGGCTGTGACGCCCGCGGCGGCGACAACAGACTCCATGCCATCTTGGGATGGAGCGCGAGCTGCATCGCCACGCATCCCTCAGATTTCTGTGTTGCTCTCGTCGCGCTCGATGCCGTCGTCGAAATAGAGGGTAAGACGGGGCGAAGGGAAATTCCGCTGGAAGCGTTCCACCGTCTTCCAGGCGACACGCCGGATTGTGAGACTGTGCTTGAGCGCGGCGAGATGATCGTCGGCGTGCGCCTGCCCGTGGAGGCCGCGCTTTTCGCCGCCCATGCCCGCTATCTGAAAGTTCGCGACCGAACCTCCTATGCCTTCGCCATCGTCTCGGCGGCGGCTGCCCTGCGTATCGAGGAAGGCGTGATCGCCCAAGCGCGTATCGCGATGGGCGGCGTCGCTTTGAAGCCGTGGCGGGCACGTGAAGCGGAACAGATTTTAATCGGCGCGGAGGCTAACACGGCGCCGTTTGCGAGCGCGGCCACGGCCGCACTCGCCAGCGCCAAGCCATCCGGCGACAATGCTTTTAAGATCGAGCTCGCCCGCCGCGTCGTGGCGCGTGCGCTCGCGCTTGCCGCGGGCGGTACGCCCGAGCGCATGCCCGCGCTGCCCGGTTCGCCCTTTGCCGCCGTTTCCGGAATTCTCACCCATGCCTGATATCGCGCTCACACAGACGCCTATTCATATCCGCCACGGCTCGAATATCGGTCAGCCGCTGACGCGCCGCGACGGAGTGCTCAAAGTGACCGGCGCCGCCAAATATGCCGCTGACCATCATCCGCCCGGCATGCTCTATGCGGTGCTGGCGGTGTCGACCATCGCGCGCGGCCGCGTTGCTCATCTCGATGTCGCCGCCGCGAAAGCCCATCCGGCCGTGGTCGAGGTAATCACGCCAGCAAACCGACCGGCGCTAGCAGAGGACCCGGATGAGAAACCCATGCCGTTCACATTCCGGCTCGATCTGTTGCAAAACGATCGGGTCCGCTACGCCGGTCAGCCGATCGCGGTCGTCATTGCCGAAACGCTCGAGGCCGCGACCGAAGGCGCAAGCCTGCTGGCGCCGCGCTACGAGGTCGAACCGGTGCGGCTCGGTCTTGATGGGAGCGAAAGCTTTGTGCCGGCTGCCGTCGGCCCCGGCTTCCCAACACAAGCACAACGCGGTGATGTCGAGGCTGAGTTGGCTGCGGCGAAAACGACGATCACGCAAACCTATGAGACCCCCGACCAGTATCACAATCCGATGGAGCCGCATGCGATTGTTGCGGCGTGGGAGGGTGACACGCTCTCGATCGATACGCCGAGTCAAGGTATGGCCATGGCGAAAGCGCGGCTTGCAGGCCTGTTCGGCATCCCTCCCGACAAGATTCATATTCGCAGTCCGTTTCTCGGCGGCGGCTTCGGCTGCAAAGGCCTGATGTTAGGGCCGCAGGTTCTCGGCGCCATCGCCGCCCGCGTGGTGGGCCGGCCGGTCAAACTTGTGCTGCGCCGCGACCAGATGTTCGGTCCGGTGGGCCACCGCGCGGCGACGCGGCAGACCCTGCGTCTCGGCGCCGACGGCGATGGCGCGCTGGTGGCACTCGATCACCACACCAAGACGATATCGAGCACATACGACGACTTCTTCGAGCCAGCTTCCAATGTGTCGCAAGCCCTTTATGCGAGCATCGCTATCGCGACCTCGCATGAGGGCGTGCGGGCGGACATCGGCACGCCGCTGTTCATGCGCGCCCCTGGCGAGGCGCCGGGCTCGATCGCGCTCGAAAGCGCCATCGACGAAATAGCGCATGCCTGTGGCATGGATCCTCTAGCGTTTCGGCTGAAGAACTATGCCGAGGTCGAGCCGATCTCCGGCAAGCCGTTTTCCTCAAAAGCCTTGCGCGAATGCTATCGGCAAGGCGCCTCACGGTTCGGCTGGGAACGTCGGCCGCTCGTACCGCGGCAGATGCGCGACAATAATGGCTTTCTCGTCGGCTGGGGCGTCGGCACGGCGCTGTTCCCGGCGGTCATGTTTGCGGCCCAGGCCAAGGCGGTGCTGCGCCGGGACGGCAGCGGCGTCGTGGAGATCGGCGCGCATGACATGGGGCAAGGCGCTTGGACGGCTCTGGCGCAGATCGCAGCCGATGCACTCGGACTCGATCTCGAGCGGCTCGAATTTCGGTCGGGCACGTCCGATCTGCCAGATGGCGGCGTCGCCGGCGGCTCGTCGCACACCGCCACGGCTGGCATAGCGGTGTACAACGCTGGCGCGGATGTGATCACGCGGCTCGCCGATCTTGCCACCAGCGATCCGCGCTCGCCGCTGTTCGGCGCGGGCAATGCCGGCGTCATCGCCCGTAGCGGTCGCCTGTTCCGCCGCGACGACGAAAGCCGCAGCGAAAGCTATGCCGACATCCTCAGCCGCGCCAGCCTCGCGGAGATCGAAGGCCGTGGTGCCGGCGGTAACCCGAACCCGATGGAGGCGCATGCCAAAGCGGACTATGCCATGTTTGCCCATGGTGCAGTGTTTGCCGAGGTCAAGGTCGATCCCGAGCTCGGCCAGATCCGCGCGACCCGGCTGGTCGGCGCCTTCGCTGCTGGCCGCATCATCAATCCGCGCATGGTTCGGAGCCAATACTATGGCGGCATGATCTGGGGCGTGTCGTTCGCGCTGCACGAGCAGGCCTTCACGGATCGGCGTTCCGGCCGCCCCATGAACGCCAATCTGGCCGAATACCACGTCCCCGTTAATGCCGACGTGCCGTCGATTGAAGCGATTCTGGTGGAGGAAGAGGATCCGCATGTCAACGCGCTCGGCATCAAGGGCGTGGGCGAGATCGGCATTACAGGCACGGCCGGCGCGGTCGCCAATGCCGTCTGGCACGCCACGGGAATTCGTGTGCGCAAATTCCCGATCACACTTGATCGCTTAGTCGAACCTCGTGGGTCAGCACGATAAGTCACCCTCAATGAGGGGCATTCTCCCGCCTTTGCAAACGCCATCGCAGGCTTCGCGCCGGTCGTGTTACTGGCGCTCGTACTGTGACCTGCCGCTCTGATAGGGGTTGGCCTATTGATCCTTCTGGCCCAGAAGTTTGCCGGTCTTTGGATTGACGAAGTGAAGCCGGGTGATCACGATGCAAGCTCGTTTTTTTCGGCGACCAGTGTCGCATGACGCAACGCAGAAGCCGATCGACTACGTCCTGGCGATGTTGGAATTTTTGGTTGACCTGAAGGCCGACGGCGCAGACCCGGTCCATGACTGGAACGCGCGGGCGAAACTCTTTTCGTTCCGGAACCCAACTGCCAGTGCGATCTGCTTTATTGGCCTCTCGGTTCGGCGCAGCAGGTCGGTGGCTTTGTCGCGGCGAGCTTCATCCTTCAGGGCCTGGAGCGACGTACCTTCCTCGTGGAGCTGCCGGTAGAGGGTGCGCACCGAAAGGTTGAGCTCTTCCGCCAGCGAAGCCGCGGAGTGGAAGCCGCGCTTCAAGCGTTCGCGCGCCCGCTGTGCCAGGAGCCGGTCTCGGCGATACTTCAAAACGGTCAGCGGCAGCGCGCGCTTCAGCATGAGGCTCATCGACTGCTCGTCACGCCGTGGTGCGAGGTTCAGATAGCGCGCATCGAAGCGAACTCCGGTCCAGTCGGCGCTGAAGCGAACTGGCCCTGGCGAGAACAGGAGGGGGTAGACGTCCGAATGCAGCGGGGCGTCGAACGCGAAGGCTGTTTCGTCGAGGGCGATGCGGGAGTCGATCAGCCAGCACGCATAACCGATAACGTACCGCAAGCTGGTGATGAGGCAAAACTCGCGCATCGGGCCCAGATCGCGTTTCTCTTCGAGAGCCAGTTCGGCGACCCCGTCCGTCACGGTCAGTCTGTAAACGAGGTCGTCAGTCAGGAGCCGGTGATGACGACACCAGCGCTTCAAGGCGACGCCGAGAGTCGGGGAGGTCAGCGAGGCCCGGCAAAGCATGCCGTAGCTGCCCCAGGGCAGCTGCCGGCTGAACCACCCCAGCGCCTCGTCGTCGAGCTCCTGCATGGCCAGGCCGGAGATCGTTTCCATCTGCGACGCCGTGATCCGGCCGTTCGGCAGGCGAAGCAATTTTGGCGTGATTTGTGCCTGCCGGAGCGCTGCTGTGGGATCTTTCCCGTACTTTTCATAGGCTAAAACCATAGCCCTGACAAAAGCGATCGGCGTTGCAGCGACCTGTTTCATTCCCCATCTTGGCACGATTTGCAACCTTATTGGCAACAAAAATGCTCGGTCGCGCAGTACTGCTTCCTTCATTGGCAAAAAAGCCAAAGGGAGGGAGAGATGGCTCATACCGAGGCGCACTCGTACGTCCGCGGCACAGCGGATTCGTCACTCAGCGATCTCACAATTGGGGCGTTGCTCGCAGAGACGGCCGCGCGATTCCCTGACAGACTTGCTGTCGTATTCCGCGAACAGGGCGTCCGTTGGAGCTGGAAGGAGTTCGCGAAGGAGATCGAGGCCTTCGCCACCGGGCTGCAGGAGCTCGGTCTTCGCAAGGGCGATCGCGTCGGGATCTGGTCGCCTAATCGCGCCGAATGGCTCGTGACGCAGTTCGCGACGGCGCGCCTCGGCCTCGTTCTCGTGAATATCAATCCTGCCTACCGGCTCGCCGAGCTGGAGTACGCGCTTCACGTATCGGGATGTCGGGCCGTCATATCCGCTCAGGAGATGAAGACCTCGAAGTACTTGGAGAT
>Ga0306924_10007629_pt1 | contig 10874 bp, 5 predicted proteins | sample sta12Can44000111_FD_203756 | JGI IMG/M metagenome (GOLD analysis project Ga0306924, IMG submission 203756) | Lab enrichment of tropical soil microbial communities from Luquillo Experimental Forest, Puerto Rico - statanox.12C.anox.44.000.111 (v2)... | ecosystem: Environmental > Terrestrial > Soil...
CGACCCGCCCTCCGGCCCTGACGCCCCCGGCCGCGCCCGCGCCCTCCGACGGGGGCGGCCGCGGCTCCACCCTCGGAGATCTCTCCATGCGCCGCGCGATCGCCTCGCTCGCTCTCGCCGCCACTCTCGTGCCGCCCGCGACCCGCGCGGCGCCGCCCGACTCGCCGTGGGGCGAGCAGTTCTGGCCGAACATCGAGCTCGTGACCCAGGACGGGAAGAAGGTGCGGTTCTACGACGACCTCGTCCGTGACCAGCACGTGGTGGTGAGCTTCATCTTCACGCACTGCACGAAGCAGTGCGGCCTCATGACCGCGAACCTCGCGCGCGTGCAGCGCGCGCTCGGCGGACGCGTGGGCAAGGACCTCGCGTTCTACTCGATCACCATGGATCCGGAGCGCGACGATCCGGCGGCGCTGAAGCGCTACGCAGCCGCCTTCAAGGCCGGCCCCGGCTGGACCTTCCTCACCGGCAACGAGGACGACATCGAGCGGCTGCGGAAGCGCTTCGGCGACCTCGCGCCGCGCGACGACCACTCGACGCACGTGTACGTGGGGAACGACCGGATCGGCCAGTGGCTCTCGACGAGCGCGCTCGACAACCCGCAGTACCTCGCGGGGGTGGTGGGCGACTGGCTCGATCCGGCCTGGGCGACCCGCCAGCGGCCCAACGACTACGCGCAGGCGCCCGACCTGCCGAGGCCCACGCAGGGCGAGGTGGTCTTCACCGGGAAGTGCCAGGCTTGCCACCTCCCGAACGGCCAGAGCGTCGGACCCGACCTCGCGGGAGTGACGCGGCGGCGAGACCGGAAGTGGATCGAGCGGTGGATCCGGGACCCGGGCAAGCTGGTCGCGGAGGGCGATCCCACGGCGCTCGCGCTGCTCGCGAAGCACCACGACGTCCTCATGCCGCCCGTGGAGCTGTCGGAGGGCGAGCTCGCGGAGCTGCTTTCGTACCTCGAGTCGAGCGCGGCGGTCGCGACGCGGCGGCCTTGAGGACGTCCGCGAGGCGCGCGGCGCGCCCCGGCCCGTGCTAAGTCCTCGGGTCGAGGCGGCTGCTGGGGTGCCGGACGTCCGGCACGGACCCGGCCGCGCGCCGCTCGCTCGACATGCCGAGTCGCCCGATCGAATCCGCGGATTGGACCTTCCTCACGAACCACGGCCACGTGCTGCTCGCGCTGGCCGAGGATCCGGAGGTGACGGTGGAGGCGGTGGCGCGCCGGGTGGGGATCACCGAGCGCTCCGCCCGCCGGATCATCGCCGAGCTCACCGGCGCCGGCTACGTCACGAAGGAGCGCGTGGGCCGGAACAACCGGTACCGGCTCCACCCCGAGCGCCCGCTCCGCCACCCGGTGGAGAAGCAGCGCCCGGTGTCGGAGCTCATCGCGCTCGTGCGCCGCCGCTGACCGGACGCCCGCGGCCGTGGCCGCGCGCCGCGGGGCGAGGGCTGGCCGCGCGGCCGTTCGCGTGCGGCGGCTGACGTCCGCCGCTTCCGCGGTAGACGCGGGCGCCCTGCGGCGCGTGCTCGGCCGCGCGCGCCAGCTCCGCCTGGAACACGGCGGAGTTGCGCGGCACCTCCGAGCGCGGGATCGCCTTGCGCGTGAGCCGCTCGATGTCGCGCAGCAGCGGCGCCTCCTCGGGCGACGCGAAGCTGGAGGCGCGGCCGCTCGCGGAGGCCCGCGCGGTGCGCCCGATCCGGTGCACGTAGTCCTCCGGCACGTGCGGCAGGTCGAAGTTCACGACGTGGCCGATGTCGGCGACGTCGATGCCGCGGGCGGCGATGTCGGTCGCGACGAGCACGCGGTAGGTGCCGTCCCTGAACCCCTCGAGCGCGGCGCGGCGCTGCCCCTGGGAGCGGTCGGCGTGGATGCGCGCGACCTCGTGGCCGGCGCGCGCGAGCGACTTCGCCACCTTGTCGGCGCGCCGCTTCGTGCGCGTGAACACGAGCGTGGAGGAGCCGTCGCCCTCGAGCAGCGCGAGCAGGGTCGGGAGCTTCTCGCCCTGCGCGGCGAGGAACACCTGCTGCTCGGCCCGGGCGGCGGTGGTGCCGTTCGGCACCACCGAGACGCGGGCGGGATCCCGGAGGTGGGCGCGCGTGAAGTCGGCGACCTCCGCGCCCATCGTCGCCGAGAAGAGGAGCGTCTGGCGCTGGCGGGGCAGGCGCTTCAGGATCTGCGCGAGCTGGGGCGCGAAGCCCATGTCGAGCATCCGGTCGGCCTCGTCGAGGACCAGGACCTCGATCGCGTCGAGGCGGGCGGTGCCCTGCTTCAGGTGGTCCACGAGCCGGCCCGGCGTGGCGATCACCACCTGCGGGCCGGCGCGGAGCGCGTGGGCCTGCCCGGTGATGCCGGCGCCGCCGATCACCACCGCGCCGCGGACGCCGCGGTCGGCGCCGAAGCGCTGGAGCTCCTCGGCGATCTGGACGGCGAGCTCGCGGGTGGGCGCGAGGACCAGCGCGCGGGTGCCGGTCTTCCCGGCGAGCCGCTCGATCGTCGGCAGGAGGAACGCGGCGGTCTTGCCGGTGCCGGTGGCGGCGGCGCCGACCACGTCCTTGCCGGCGAGCGCGTGCGGGATGGCCTGCGCCTGGATGGGCGTCGGCTGCGTGAAGCCGGCGCGAGCGAGCGCGCCGAGGGTCTGGGTGGAGAGTCCGAGCTGGGAAAACGACGTCGTCAAACAGGTACTCCTCTGCACGCATCGTCGCGCGCGCGGCGGTGCCACGCTGCGCAAGTCTGCGGGCGAGGCGGGGGGACCGGCGCGCCGGCCCGCTACGCGGGCCCGGGGCTACGCCGGGGAAGGAGCCTTCTATCCGGTTCCGCGCCGGAATGCACGCCGCGAGCCATCGCCCGGCCGGTGGGGGCCGGGAATCAGGCGACCAACCGCCCCCAGGTGAGCGTGACCTCGCGGGCCCACACCGCGCCACCGTGGGCCTCCGCGAGCGCGTGCGCCCTCGCGAGCGTGGCGTCGCGGGCGGACGGCCCGAGCGCGGGGCCCACGTAGGAGAGCGAGCGGAGCACGGCCTCGAGCCGCTCGGGCGCGAGCCGCTCCTCGTGCCGGAAGGTCTCGCGGGCAGTGCCGCGCGCTCCAGCGCCCGCGAGGAGCTGCGCGAGCCGCGGCGTCGGCACCGGCGGGGCGTCGCCGGCCGCCGCGGGACGCTCACCCCCGTCCGTCGCCGTCGGAGCCTTGAAGTTCGCGGCGGTGAGCAGGGAGACGAGGTCGCGCAGGAAGGGGGTGTCGGCGAGCCGCGCCTCGACCACCGCCACCGCGCCGCCCGGCCGCACGACGCGCGCGAGCTCGCGGCCAGCGGCGTCGGGATCCACCCACTGCAGCACGTCGGCGAGCACCGCGAGATCGGCGCTCGCCCCGTCGAGCCCGGTCGACTCGGCCGCGGCGTGGATCGCCCGCACCGCCGCGCCGGCCGCGGCGGCCCGCAGCGCGAGCGCGTCGAGCATCGCGCGGGCCGGCTCCACCGCCGCGACCCGGGCGCCGCGCGCCGAGAGGGGCAGGGCGAGGTGGCCGAGGCCGGCCCCGAGATCCGCGATCGCGGCGCCAGGGCCCCCGGCGAGCACGAGGAGCCGGTCCACGAGCGCGTCCGGGTAGCCCGGGCGCGCGGCGTAGTCGCTGGCGAGCCGGTTGAACACCCAGCGCGCGTCGTCGGTCGGTCGGATTCCGCGTCGGCCCACCGGGGGAGGGTCGCCGAGGAGCGGGGGCGGTGCAAGCGACCTCGACCCCGACCTCGAACCGCCCCGCCCCATCCGCGCCGCTGCAGGCCGCGCGCGGCTGGGTATCCAACGGGGGTCCATCCACGCTGCGCCGGAGGTCTCCCGATGAAACCGGAGTCGTTCGCCGAGGTGCTGCGCAAGGTCCCCCTCGTCGTCTCGGTCGTCACCGTCGGCCGCGGTGGCGCCGAGAACGGGCTCACCGTCTCCTGGGCCGCGCCGGTGTCGTTCGATCCGCCGCAGTTCATGATCGCGGTGGACCGCCACCACTACTCGGTGGACTTCCTGAAGAGCACGAAGAACTTCGCGGTGAACATCCTGCGGGCCGACGGGCAGAAGGTGGCCGGCCAGTTCGCGCGCCAGAGCATGGCAGGCGAGGACAAGCTGGCGGGGCTCAAGCTGAAGGAGTCGCAGACCGGCGCCGCGATCCTCGCCGACGCGCTCGCGTGGTTCGACTGCGAGCTCACCGCGATCCACGAGACGGGCGATCACCTGCTCGTCGTCGGAGAGGTGGTGGACGCCGCCATCCAGGGGGAGGGCGAGGCCCTCCTCACGACGCAGGCCGGCCTCCGGTACCTGAAGGCCGGGCCGCGCTGAGCGGCGACCGGTTCGAGCAAAAGGAAAGGGGGGCCGGGCGGCCCCCCTCCGAAGGAACCTCGCTTGGCGAGGCTAGAGCAGCCCCGGCTTCCCGGCCTTCCAGCGCTCGAGCTCGGTGGTGAGGAGCGCCACGTGCTCCCGCTCCTCCGCCGCGAGTTCCTGGTAGAGCGCCCGCTCCGGCGAGCCGGCAGGGCACTTCTCCGCGTTCGCCGTGAAGAACTCCACCGCGCGCTGCTCGAACGCGATCGCGATCCGGAACAGGTTCGCGGGGTCCTCGGGGCGGTTCTCGATGCCGGCGTAGATCGCCGCGCGGGCGGTCTTGAACTCGGTCGAGGGCACCGGTGCCACGAGGTGGTAGCGGCGCGAGAGCGTCGCCATGTGCTCGGCCTCCATGCCCGCGAACTTCGCGAACAGCTCCTGGAGCGCCGGCTCCTTCGTCTCCCTCGCCGCGTTCGTGTAGAAGGCCTGGCCGCCGAGCTCGATCTCGAACGCGATCCGGATCGCCTCGAGCGCCGCGTCACCCTCCACCTTGCGGGCGGAGACCTCCGCGAGCTTGCCGTGACCGCAGAGCGGGCAGGTGCCGTACGGGAACGCGAAGCCCTCGCTCACCTTGCCGCAGGAGTCGCAGCGCCACTCGAGCTGGGAGCCCGCGCAGCAGATGTACTCCTCGTCCCCCTCGATGGGCCGGTGGCACTTCGGGCAGCTGTGCGCGGACGTCTGCATCGCTCCCTCCGGGACGGTGGCGCCGGCGGGCTGCACTCCGCCCGGGCCGACGGGGCTCGGGGGCACGAAGGCGGCGACGTCCTCCTTCGTGACGGGCCACTTCTGCTTCCTGCCCTGGAGATACGTCGCGATCGCCCGCGCCGCACGGCGGCCGGCGCCCATCGCGAGGATCACGGTGGCGCCGCCGGTGACGATGTCGCCGCCCGCGAAGACGCCGGGGAGGCTCGTCGTCTGCGTCGACTCCGGCTTGCCGTCGTCGGCCGCGATGTTCCCCCACTTGTTGAGCTGGAGGCCGGGGGTCGACTCGGTGACGATCGGGTTCGCCTTGGTGCCGAGCGCGGAGATCACGGTGTCGCAGTCGAGCGTGATGATCTCGCCCGTGCCCACCGGCTTCCGGCGCCCCTTCTCGTCCGGCTCGCCGAGCACCATCCGCTCGGCCTTCATGCCGACGACGTTGCCGTCCTTGTCGCCGAGGACCTCGACCGGGCCGTGGAGGAAGAAGAACTCGATGCCCTCCTCCTTCGCGTGCCGGATCTCCTCGATGCGGGCCGGGGCCTCCGCCTCGGTGCGGCGGTAGACGCAGCGCACGGTGGGCGAGCCGAGCCGCTTCGCGACGCGCAGGCAGTCCATCGCGGTGTTGCCGGCGCCGATGACGACGACGCTCTTGCCGATGGTGACCGGCGTGTCGAGGTACGGGAACTTGTCGCCGCCCATCAGGTTCACGCGCGTGAGGAACTCGTTCGCGCTGTAGACCTGGGAGAGGTTCTCGCCGGGGATGCCGAGGAACGCCGGCGCGCCGGCGCCGACGCCGAGGAACACCGCGTCGAAGCCCTTCTCCTGCATGAGCGCCGCGACGGTGAAGGTCTTGCCGATGACCTTGTTCGTCTCGAACTTCACGCCCTGGTCGCGGAGCGACTGCACCTCGCCCGAGATGATGTCGCGCGGGAGGCGGAAGCTCGGGATGCCGTACTGGAGGACGCCGCCCACCACGTGGAGCGCCTCGAACACGGTGACGTCGGCGCCGTAGCGGACGAGGTCGGCCGCGGCGGCGAGGCCGGCGGGGCCGGAGCCGCAGATCGCCACCTTGCCGAGCTTGTCCTTCGGGGCGAAGACCGGCGGCTCCACCTTCTTCCGCCGGGCGTTGTCACCGACGAAGCGCTCGAGGCGGCCGACGGCCACCGACTCCATCTTCTTGTTGATGATGCACTGCGACTCGCACTGCGTCTCCTGCGGGCAGACGCGGCCGCAGACCGACGGGAACGCGTTCGACTCGCGGATGACGTCCGCCGCGCCGTCGATGTCGCGCACGAGCAGGTGCCGGATGAAGCGCGGGATGTCGATGGACACCGGGCAGCCGGCGACGCAGGTCGGCTTCGCGCACTGGATGCAGCGCTCGGCCTCGGAGAGCGCCTGGTCCAGCGAGTAGCCCAGGTTCACCTCCTTGAAGTTCCGCGCGCGGTCCTGCGCGTCGCGCTCCGGCATGTGGTTCTGCTTGGGCGCGAGGTCCTTGATCTTCTTGTAGTTGCGCTTCTCCTGCTCGAAGAGCTCCTTCTCCAGATTACAGACGTGGGCGTAGTCGTTCTGCGCCCGCGCCTCCTGGTCCTTGAAGCGCTTCTGGCGCGTCATGAGCTCGGGGAAGTCCACCGCGTGGCCGTCGAAGTCGGGGCCCTCGACGCAGGCGAACTTCACCTTGCCGCCGACGGTGACGCGGCAGGAGCCGCACATGCCGGTGCCGTCGACCATGATGGCGTTCAGGGACACCATCGTCTTCACGCCGAACGGCCGCGTGGTCTCCACGCAGGCGTTCATCATCGGGAGCGGGCCGATCGCGACGACGAGATCCGGCTTGTCCTTCTCGCAGATCTCCTTCAGCGCCTGCGTCACGAAGCCGGGCTTGCCGTAGCTGCCGTCGTCCGTGCAGACCACGAGGTCGTCGCAGTACTTCCCGAACTTCTCCTCCCAGAACACGAGGTCCTTGTTCCGGAAGCCGATGATGCCGGTCGTGCGGTTCCCCGCCTCCTTGAAGGCGCGGAGCTGGGGATACACGGGCGCGACGCCGAGGCCGCCGCCCACGAGCACCACGTGGCCGTACTTCTTCTCGGTGTGGGCCGGCAGTCCGAGCGGGCCGACGAAGTCCTCGAAGGTGTCCCCTTCGCGGTAGTTCGCCATCATCTCGCGCGTCGTCTTGCCGAGGGCCTGCACCACCATCGTGATGGTGCCCCTCTCGCGGTCGAAGTCGGCGACGGTGAGGGGGATGCGCTCGGCGCCATCACGGAGGCGGAGCATGACGAAGTGGCCGGGCTGAGCGGCCTTCGCCACGTCGGGCGCATGAACATCCCAGAGGAAGGTGACGTCGGAGAACGCTTCGCGGCGGACGATCTTGTACATGCGGGCGATGTCCCTCGTGGTGCGGCGGCGAAAAATTCGCACACCCTCCTACACGCACCGCCCCGGCCCGGTCAATCGCGACCTGGATCAAGTCGGTACGCCTGGATTGTCGCAGAGTTAGAGGTCTCTGGAAAAGCGAAGGGGCCCCAGGTGGGGCCCCTTCACATTCAACCGAGCTCGTCGAGGCGAGCGAGTCGCCGGTTCACCCGGCGCGAACTGCGATCAGACTTGTGGTCCTTAGGCAGCTGCTCTTCGATGAGACCTCCTTCGCGAGAACGGCTCTAGCGCGGATCTTGCGCGCATCGGTTCCCGAGTCGCAAGGGGGGCCCCGACCGGTTCGGATGTTGGGGCCTCCCCTTCGGTGACTCACCCTTGGGAGTGGCGCAGGATGCCGCGCTCCACGGCCTCGATGAGGTACGGGCGGAGCTCCTGCGGCGCGATGATCCGGTCGACGGAGCCCATCTTCAGCGCGCGCTCGATCGTGTGGACCTTGTCGTACTCGTCGGCGACCTGGCCCACCTTCTCGGAACGGACGGCGCGCAGCACCTCGTTGAAGCGCGCCTTCGCCGCGCCGCCCGCGGCCGCCGCCTTCTCGGCCTCGAGGGTCCGCGGATCCTTCCGCGCTCGGGTCTCCACCTCCCGCGCGAAGACCACGGCCGCCGCCGGCGCGCCGCCGATCACCGACGCCCTGGACCCCTCGATCGCGACCACCTCGATCTCCTCGCGGAGGGTCTTCGCGAACACCACGAACGCGCCGCCGTGGTAGCGCGACACGACCGTGAAGACGATGGGCCCCTCGAAGTTCACCACCGCGCGCCCGATCTCGGCGCCGTACTCGAGCTGGAGGCGGCGCATCGACTCCGGAGAGCCGTCGAAGCCGGACAGGTTCGCGAGCACCACGAGCGGCCGGTTGCCGGACGCCGAGTTGATGGCGCGCGCGATCTTCTTCGAGGACTGCGGGAACAGCGTGCCGGCCGACCAGACCTCGGGCCCATCGGCGGGGACGAACTCGAGGCGCGGGAGCGGGCGCGACTGGATGCCGATCATGCACACCGGCCAGCCGCCGACGTGCGCATCCCAGATCACCGCCGTCTCGCCGCCGCGGACGTCGCGCCAGCGCTCGAGCGGCGCGTGGTCCTGGTCGGCCGCGGCCGCCATCACCCGGCGGATGTCGAACGGCTTCTTGCGGTCGGGGTTCCGCTCCGTGCTCCAGATGTCGCCCACGAGCGCGAAGCCGGCGCCGCCCTCCGGACCGTGCGGCGAGAGGCGCACGTCGCGGTCCTTCCGATCGGTGGTGACGGCGCGGCGCGGGAACCGCTCGCCCGGCGCCACGTAGGTGTGGTCGTAGTGGCGCACCAGGATCTGGATCGCGTCGGCGAGGCTGTCGGCGCGGTACTGCGCCTGCCCGTTCACGCCCATGATCCGGTCGTAGCCGCCGATCTGCTCGTTGCTCTCCGCCGACACCGCGCCCGAGTACTCGAGCGCGTCCTTGCCGGTGAGCACCATCGCCGACCCCGGCGTCATCACGAGGATGCCGCGGGTGTGCATGAGCATCGTCGCCTCGGCGTTCCAGTAGGGCTGGCCGCCGACGTTGATGCCGGTGACGACGATGTTGATCTCGCCTCCACCCTGGGTGAACTCGATGATCCGGCGCAGGGTGAGCGAGATCCAGTCCATGTTCTCGGTGCCGCTCTGCATCGAGATGAGCGCGCCGGCCGACAGCGCGAACCACTCGACCGGCACCTTCAGCTCCGCGGCCTTCGCGAGCGCGGCGTTCACGATCCGGCACTCGGGCTCGGCGAGCGACCCCATCGACCGGCTCGGGTCGCCGAGCAGCACCACGCGCTTCATGCCCTCCGGGTAGCGCGCCGTGTAGCTCGTCACGATCCCGGCGATCATGTTCGCCCGGTTCTTCCCCGGCGGGCGCTCCACCGGGACGAGCCGCTCGCCGGCCTCGTCGAGGTCGTGCTCCACGAACTCGCCCGGCGGCACGCCGCTGCCCGAGTCGGCCGGCGGCGCGAGCATCTTCACCAGCTCGAACGGGTGGATGATCCCGCGGCGGCGGAGCTGCACCACCTTCTGCTGGTACTCCGCGAGCGGCTCGAGCGGCCGGGTCGTGGGCGGGTCGAAGCGCAGGCTGAGGTCGCGCCCGCTCGTGAGCACGCGCACGAGCGTCTCGGTGAGCTCGCCGGTCGCCGGGTCGGGGAGCCGCGCGTCGATGAGCACCATCTCGAGCCCGAGCCCCTCGGTGGCGGGGGCGAGCCGCTGGGCGATCCGGCGGATCTCGTCGCGCCCGAGGTGGATCGGCGGCAGCACCGTGAGGAGCACCCGGTTCCACTCGAGCCGCTGACCCGGCGCGCGCCGCGCCTGGAAGCGGCGCATGCCGGCGAGCGCCTCGTGGAGCATCCGCTCGAGCTGGGGGAGGCGAACCTCGCCCGAGGCGTCGCGGGCGACGGCGGCGTCGCGGACCTCGGCGGCGGCGAAGAGCCGCTCGTCCTTGGGGTTCGACTGCGCGACCGCGCGGTAGAGGTACACGTCCTCCACCGACGGCAGCCGCTCGAGATCGAACTTCGCGAGGCGGGCGAGCTGCATCCGCTCCGCGAGCATGTAGTGCACGCCGCGCAGGCCGGGCTCCTCGGTCCACTCCGCGGGGCCGCCGCGGAAGGTGAGGTGGACCTGGCTCGCCTGGCGGCCGAGGCCCGCGCCGCCGGCGGCGACGAAGAACGACGCGCGGCGCAGCGGGCGCGAGAAGCCGCCCTGCACGAGCGCGGCGCGGAGCGGCGCCGCGACGACGTCCGCGCCGGCCTGCTGCGCCGGGTTCCACAGGTACGCCTCCACCACGGCCTCGCGCCCCTCGGGCGTCTCGGCGACGAGCCGGGCGAGGGCGCGCACGGCGCGATCCGCCTCGGCGAGCGGCGCGAAGGCGGCGATCACGCGGAAGCGCGCGCCCCGTAGCTCGTAGTCGGCGAGCGCGCACGGCACGCCGTCCACCTCGCGCGTCTGGGCCGGCTCGAGCGGGCGGACCCGGTAGTAGCGGCGGAGGAGCGCCTGCACGAGCTGCGGCCGCAGCGCCTGCGGCACGCTCGCGATGCGCGAGACGAGAAGGGTCGCGAGCGGGTGCGGGTACTCCACGAGCCGCTCCACGAGCTCCTCGCCCGCGCCGGGCGCCTCGGCGAGCTGGGCGAGGTCCACCTCGACCTGCGCGTAGGCGAGGGCGCGCGCGGCGACGAACGCCGGCTGGTCGAAGCGCCGGAAGCGGAGCTCGCGGGCGAGGTCCGCGAGCGGCGGGAAGCGCTCCTGGCCCACCTCGGCGAGCCGGTCGAGCACCTCGCGCGCATCCTCTCCCACGAGGCCGCGCGGCGGGCCCTCGGCGGCGAGCCGCCGGTCGAGGATCGCGAGCACCGCCGGCACCTGCTCGCTCGCGCGCACGTAGGCCTTCTGCGTGCGGAGGAGC
>Ga0306924_10007631_pt1 | contig 10873 bp, 10 predicted proteins | sample sta12Can44000111_FD_203756 | JGI IMG/M metagenome (GOLD analysis project Ga0306924, IMG submission 203756) | Lab enrichment of tropical soil microbial communities from Luquillo Experimental Forest, Puerto Rico - statanox.12C.anox.44.000.111 (v2)... | ecosystem: Environmental > Terrestrial >...
GGCGTGTGTCGACCAGGAGGCGCGCTCGCTGGTGCACCGCGCCGAAGACCGCCCCGAGATGGCCTCTGCCGCGCAAAGGAGCGGGCCGGCATGGTTCGTGTCCGAGTTCGGCGCCACCGACGACCCCGGGCTGTTGACCGCGTTCACCACCTACGCCGACGCCGAGCGCGTGGGGTGGGCATACTGGGCCTGGCGCTATTACGACGACCCGACCGGGAGCGGCAGCGAGGCGCTGATGCAGGTGGACGGCAAGCTGCGCCCGACGGCGCGGGTGCTGGCGCGCACATATCCCGAAGCGATCGCCGGTCGCCCCGTCACCATGTCGTTCGACCCCGCCACCGCGCACTTCCGGTTGACCTATCGGCCGACCGACTCCCACGGCGCCCCGACGGTGATCTTCGTGCCGACGTCCATTCACTATCCGGCGGGCTACTGCGCCCGAACGCGCGGCGGCTCGGTCACCTCGGCTCCGAACCGTGAGCTCCTGACTGTGGCCAACGCCAAGCGGGCCAAGCTGGTGACCGTGACCGTGACTCCGGGACGCTGCGGGCACGGGTGAGGTTCGCCCTGACGCGGCGGGGCGCCGGACGCGCCGCCTTCGTGGTGTCCGTGGCCCTCGGGCTGACCGCCTGCAGCGCGGGGACGGGGACGGGCAACCCCGCCGCGACCCGTGCACCGCGCTCGTCGACCACGACCACCTCGACCTCGAGCACGACGACGACGACGAGCACCACCACCACCACGACGACCTTGCCCCCTGCTGCAGCGCTGCACCCGCTCGCGGTGCCGGGACCGCTGGCGCCGTTCGATGCCGTCCCCGCGCCGGGTGAGGGCGCGTGGGTGCCGGCCGGCCGGAACGTCGGCGGCGAGCCCGCCGTCTACGAAACCGATCTCGTGCCACCGGGCGGCACCGCGGCCGCAGGCATCGCATGGATGGACACCAAGCTGCTCTCGGCGCGGCTGTACTCGGGATCCAAGAGCCCCGGTGGGGGGCCATACCTGTTCACGGCTCCGGTCCTGCCCGCGCAAGCTGCCACCCTGGTCGCTGCGTTCAACGGCGGCTTCCTCATGAAAGACGCTCGCGGGGGCTACTACACGGAGGGCCGGACGGTGGACCCGCTTGTTCCCGGGTCGGCATCGCTCGTCATCGCCACCGACGGCTCGGTCACCGTGGGGGCGTGGGGCAGCGACGTCGCCATGACGCCGAATGTGGCCGCGGTCCGCCAGAACCTCGTCTTGCTGGTGGCTGCGGGCCAGCCGACGGCTGCGGCGGCGAGCCCGGTGTGGCAGGCCTGGGGTAACACCTGCGCCGCCACGACGTGCTCGGCGAGCGTGCCGGGCATCGAGTATCAGTGGCGCTCCGGCGTCGGTGTCACGGCCGACGGGGCGCTGGTCTACGTGGCGGGCCCGTCGCTCGACCCGCTCCAGCTCGCCCAACTGCTCGCACGCGCCGGGACGGTGCGCGGCATGGAGCTCGACATCAACCCCTACTGGCCCGTCTTCGCGACCTACGCTCCCGTGCCGGGCGCGGTGGCGGCGCCTGCCAACGGGAGCAGCCTGCACCCGAGCAGCGTGCAAGGCCCGGCCACCTTCTTCACCTCCTCGTGGGCCCGCGACTTCGTCACGATGTCGGCCCGGGCGGTGCCCGCTCCCACTGCCCCCGGCTGAGGGACCGGCCGGTGGGCCACAATGTGCCCATGAGCGCCTCCGACCTCTTCTCCATCAACGGCAAGACCGCGCTCGTCACCGGGGGCACCCGCGGCATCGGCCGGATGATCGCCGAGGGCTTCGTGGACGCCGGGGCGACCGTCTACATCTCGTCGCGCAAGGCCGACACCTGCGCCGAGGTGGCCGAGCTGCTCTCCAAGGAGGGCACGTGCATCGGCATCCCGGCCAACCTCTCGACCGAGGAGGGTTGCCGGGGACTGGCCGAGGAGATGGCGGGCCAGGTCGGCTCGCTCGACATCTTGGTCAACAACGCTGGCGCCACCTGGGGGGCACCGCTGCCCGAGTTCGACGAGGCGGCCTTCGAGCGCGTGCTCGCCCTCAACGTCAAGGGCGTCTTCCACCTCACCAAATTCCTCCTGCCGCTCCTGCAGGCCGCGGGCAGCCAGGAGGAGCCGGCCCGCGTCATCAACATCGGCTCCATCGACGGCATCGGGGTGCCGGCGCTCGAGACGTATTCGTACTCGGCGTCGAAGGCCGCGGTGCACCAACTCACACGGCACCTGGCCAAGCGGCTGGCGCCGGCGATCACGGTCAACGCCATCGCGCCGGGGCCATTCGAGTCCAAGATGATGGCGGCGACGCTGGAGGCGTTCGGCGAGCAGATCGCCGCCGGCGCGCCGCTCAAGCGGATCGGACGGCCCGACGACATGGCGGGGGCAGCGATCTTCCTGTCGTCGCGGGCGGGTGCCTACCTCACCGGGGCCGTGATCCCGGTCGACGGGGGCATCGCGACGACCCGGTAGGCCGAGCAGAACGCAAACACAGGAACCAGAGACAGGGGATACGCCGTGCTGTTGCTTCACGAAGTGCACACCGTGGCCGGAGGTCGGGAAGATGAGCTCGAGGCGGCGTACCGGGACGACCTGATCCCGGCGCTGGCCAAGTCGGAGGGGAGCCGGCTCCTCTGGTGCCTGCGGGTGGCCCACGGGAGCGGGCCCGCCTATACGGTCGTCACCATCACCGGGTGCAAGGACGCGGCGGCGTGGGCGGAGCTCGACGAGCGGGTGCGCCACGGCGACCTGGCGGAATGGTCAGCCACCGTCGACGCCCTCCGGCACGCCGTCCAGACCAAGCTTCTGACTCCGGTCTCGTGGTCCCCCCTCCAGGAGATCGACTTCGAGGCGGTGCCGACCAGCGGAGCGGCGCACGACCTCAGCCTCTTCATGGAGGACACGGCGTGGCCGTTCGCCGGCGGCCTGTCCCGGTACTTGACGAAGTGCGCCACGCTCTACGCCGATCAGACCCTGGCGAACCAGAAGAAGGAGGGCACGGGCATCATCGAGCTTGAGGCCGCCTTCCAACCGGTCTGGGGCTCGCACAAGACGAACGAAGTGGTCCTGTGGCAGCGGGTCGTCAACCACAAGGCGCTGCTCTGGATGCTGGCGAACGACCTGCCGCCGGCAGCAACGGCGCCGGGCACGTGGATGCACGACGCGCTGGCCCTGCGCGACCAGTGGCAGAGCCGTCTGCTGCGCAGCGCGGCCTGGTCACCCCTCTACTGAGTCACTGCAAGGAGATCGGCGGGCTCTGACCGCCTGCCGGCTCGGCACCCGGCGAACGTTGCGAGAGCATCGCGCCCTGAATGCGCTGGCCGAGGTCGGCCGCCGCCGACTGGGTCACGAAGTCCTGGAAGGACGAGCGGTTCACGGCCATCACGACCGTCTTGGTGACGGCCACGAACGTCGCCGTTTGCGGCGCGCCGGTCAAGGCGCCTACCTCGCCGAAGAGCTGGCCCGGACCGTGCCTGGTGACGATGACGTCCTGCCCGTGGCCCTCACGGCGGACCTCGACCTCGCCGTCGACGATGATGAAGAACCGGTCCGAGCGCTCGCCCTGGCGCACGATCACCTCACCGGGCTCGAGCACGAGATGTTCGAGTTGCGTGCTGAACGGGGCGGGCACGGCGGCGGATTCGGTCGACGCGTAGACCTTGGTGGACTCCATCGGTACCGCCACCCCGGCGGTGTACTCGTAGTCGACGAAGTGCAGCTCGAGCGGGCGGATGAGATGGAGGTTCTGCAGCGACTCCTGCGGTAGGTCGGGCAGCTTGCGCGCGAACAGCTCGAGAGCGATGCCGCGGTCCGCCTCGTCGACACGGCCGCTCCGGCCGACTCCGCGCAGCTCGCGTACCTTGCGGAACTCGGGCGTGTAGTCGTCGACGGTGAAGGACGCCCACTTGTTGGCGGCGATGTTCCTCACGGTTAGCTCGTCCGCGTGCATGGAGAAGAACACCCCGGCTGGGTCGCTCACGTAGGCGATGGTCGCGGCGTGCGGCATGCCCGTGAACGAGGCCGTCCCGAGCGTGATGACGTGGTGCAGGTCGAGGTAGCTCAGAACCTCGGATGGGATCTGGACTGCTGTCTGGGTCGCTGGCATCCCCACTCCGACTCACCCGTGGGCACCGGGTCACACCCGTTGGGGAGCGTACCCAGGTGCGGGAAACCTGTCGACTGCGTTTTCCCATGTGAGAGGTCGGGATGCGGGGGAAGCCGCCGGGGCGGCAGGGGAAGCCGACGGGTCGTCGCCCGCGCACCAGGGGCGGGAGGAACAGGTGGCTGGCACGATGGAGCGCATGAGCCACGACGCGTTCGACCTCTCCCGCACCTTCGTCCACCTCGGCCTCGAGGGCGGACCGACGGCGACGCCCCTACCTGATTTCACCTTCACCCCTGAGTGCCTGGCCGACTACGCCGAACGTTTCGCCCGGGACGGGAGGGGCGGTCGCCTCGTGAGCGTCTTGGAGCAGGACCGCACATGGGACTCCTGGGAGCGCCACCCGGCCGGCGAGGAGGTCGTCTATCTGATTTCGGGGCGGGTCGACCTCGTGCAGGAGCGTGAGGGAACCGAGCACGTGATCGAGATGCACGCGGGCGAGGCGACGGTCAACCCGACGAACACCTGGCACACGGCGCGGGTGCACGAGCCGGGATGGGCGCTCTTCATCACACCCGGAGCCGGGACGGAGATCCGTCCCGCCGGCTGAGCCCGCGTCGCGCGGCGGTCAGCGGACCGGCGCCAGGTCGTGCGGGCCTTGCGGCGGGTAACCGCCTGCGTCACGGATCGCCTGACCCCACGGCGTCAAGAGGTCGACGAGCTCATCGATCCCATCGCCGAGCGTGTCGACGACGACCGTGCACTGGTCGTCGGTCGCGCGCTCCACGGCCTCGCGTCGGGCGCGCCCCGCGTCGGTGAGGCCGCCGTCGGCGACGAGGCCGCCCGCCACGAGCCGCCGCTCCGCCGCGTCCAGCTCGTCATCGGACCACGCCCGCGTCCTGATGTACGAGCGCATGGGCAGGCCCCAGTACAGCTCCGTGAGCAGTCCGATCTCGGTGGCATCGAGCCCGTCCGCCGTCCAGGCGGCCGTGTGCGAATCGCCGCGGTACTCGCGCAGGAGGTCGGCCAGCCGCCAGGCGTCGGCGAGCGGTTCGCCGGGCAGCCCGAGACTGGACAACCCCGCGAAGAGAGGCTTGCCCTCGGGCCGCAGTGGTTCGACGGCGGCCGCCAACAGCTCCGTGACGTGTCCGAGGCCGGCGGGCTCCGCTCCGAGGATGCGCGTCAGCTGCCCCACGGCGCCCTGCGTCCGTGCCGCACAGATCGTCGGCGCGTCCACCTTGGACCAGCCGAATTGCACCGCCGGCACCACCGCAGCGGGGTTGAACACCGCGAAGGCGGCGGCCACAACCTCGCCGGGCACCTGCCCCATCACGGAGCCACGGCTGGTGAAGTACGCCGCCCCGTCCGGGAGCTCGACCCCGCCCGCCAGGGTGCCCGGGCTGGGAGCGAACCCCAGCCCGGCGTAGGCGGCATGGCACTCGGGCGAGAAGTAGACCTGCCCGGCCACCGGTTCGAGCACCATGGCCAGTCGCCTCGTCTGCAAACCGCGCAAGTTCTGCACAATTGCCACCCTACGCTGGGTGCGCTCCCCGTATCGTTTTGTTCCGTGAGCGACTCCGACGTGGAAATCTGGCTTCGACCGTCACCGGGCCTGTGGCGCATGCGCCGCACCGAGGTCGTCATCGCGACCGTCGTGCTGGCTGTGTTCGTGGGGCTGATTCTTGTCGGCGCCCAGGGGCGGCTCGCCGGGTTGATCACCGTGCTCGTCCTGGCCGGCCTTGGCGTGACCATGGGCTGGTTCCTGCGCCGCCGCTTCCGAGCGTGGCGGTATCTGGAGCGGAACGAGGACCTGCTCGTGGCGCGGGGCGTCATGGTCCAGCGGCTGTCGGTGGTGCCCTACGGCCGCATGCAATTCGTGGAGGTGACGGCCGGGCCGATCGAGCGGCTCTTCAACCTGTCGACCGTGAAGCTGCACACCGCGGCCGCCGCCAGCGACGCACGCATCCCCGGACTCGAGACCGCGGAGGCGGCCCGCCTGCGCGACCGCTTGACGGAGCTCGGCGAGTCGATGGCGGCGGGCATGTGACGAACCACGCGGACCTTCTTGTTCTCCCCGACGACGGTTGGCGCCGCCTCCACCCGTTGTCCCCCGTGGCACGGATCGGCCGCCTCATCCCGGCGCTGCTCTTGTTGCTCGTGGTCCAGACCGCCCACTCCAAGGTGGAGAACCGGACCGCCGAGACCGACTACCTCATCATCTTGGCCCTGCTCTCCATCGTCTACGGCTACATCCACTGGATGGTGACGCGCTGGCGCATTGAGGGCGACACGTTGCGGATCGAGACCGGGCTCATCCGGAAGGACTCACGGCGGCTCCCGCTGGCGCGCATCCAGGCCGTCGACCTGGTCCGCCCCCTGCTGGCGCGGATGCTCGGCGTGGCGGAGTTACGCGTCCGACTGGCCGGATCGGGTTCGACCGACGGGAAGCTGGCCTTCCTCGGGATGGGCGAGGCCACGGAATTGCGCCTGGCGCTGCTGGCCCGGCACGTGGACACCGAGACGTCGGTGTCGAGCAACACGGGGCTGCCGATGGCGCGGGTGCCGACGGGGCGCCTCCTGGCCTCCGTGGTCCTCTCGCTGGTCACCATCCTGCTCCTCGGCATCACCGCCGCGCTCGCCGTCCTCGACACGCTGGAGCCGCGCACCGCCGCAGCGGCCGCCGGGTTCCTCGCCGTCTACCTGTTCAGCTTTGCCGGCATCATCTGGCGCCGGCTGTCGGGCCAGTACTCGTTCATGGCCGTCGAAGGTCCCGAGGGTGTGCGCATCACGCGCGGGCTCCTGGCCACTATCTCCGAGACGGTCCCCTACGGGCGGATCCAGGCCGTGCGCCAGGTCGAACCGCTGCTGTGGCGCCCGTTCCACTGGTGCCGCCTGGAGGTGGACATCGCCGGCGCGACCGCGCGCAACCAACGCGGCGAAGGGACGAGCGTCGTGCGCAAGGCGCTGCTCCCGGTCGGCACCGGCCAGGACGCCTGGCATCTGCTGGCCCGGCTGCTCGGCGCGCCGGACCCGGTGCGCACGCCGCCGCCGCGGCGGGCGCGCCTCAAGGCTCCCCTCAGCTTCCACTTCCTCTCGGCCGGCTACGACGACACGCACGCCATGTGCGTCACCGGGCGCCTCAACCGCACGACCACGTGGGTCCCGTTCGAGAAGACCCAGAGCATCCGGCGGGTCCAGGGTCCGCTGCAGCGCCCCCTCGGCCTGGCGACGGTCCATGTCGACGTGGCGGGCAAGCGCACGCGGGCCCAGTTCCGCGACCGGCCGCAGGAGGAGGCCGAGCGCCTGGTCGAACAGCTCACGGCCCTCAGCCGGACGGCCCGCCACGTCCGCAGGCCGGCGCCGGCGTCGTCAGCGGACGGCGACGGGCAGGCGGTCCCTTCGGGTTGGTACCCCGACCCCTCCGGCCGGCACGAGCACCGCTATTGGCACGGAGGTCGCTGGACCGAGCAGGTCAGCAACGGCGGCCGCCGGACCTCGGAGGCGGTCACGTCGCCGCGGTGAACCGCAGCGGGAAGGTGTCGATGGAGCGGATGCCCGGCGTGTAGACGAGCGTGTGGCCCGGCTCGAGCTCGTACTCGGGGATGCGCCGGTGCCACTCGCGCAGCGCCACCCGGAGCTCCATGCGCGCCAGGTGCGAGCCCAGACAGCGGTGGATGCCCCCGCCGAACGCGATGTGCGGGTTCACCTCGCGGTCGAAGCGGACCTGGTCGCCGTCCGGGAACTCGGCCTCGTCCGTGTTGGCCGACCCGATCAACACCATGACCTGGTCACCTTCGTGGACCGGGCACCCGCCGAGCTCGTAGTCGGCCACAGCCACCCGCGCGATGGTCATGACGGGCGTCTCCCAGCGCAACATCTCCTCAATGGCATTGGGGATCAGCGCCGGGTCCTCCACCAGTTGGCGCCGGTGCTCGGGGTTCTGCGCCAGGAAGGAGTACATGCAGTCGAGGGTGGCGGTGACCGTGTCGAGACCGGCGATCAGGAACAAGAAGCAGATGTCCAAGATGTCGTTCCGGCTCAGGCGGTCGCCCTCGACCTCGGCGTCGAGGAAACGCGACAACAGGTCGTCCCTGCGCTCCTTCTCCCGGTCGTCGAGGACCATCTCGAAGTACTCGTACGTGGCGTCGGCCACCTTCTGTTGGTGATCCTGCGCCTCCTTGGCGCCGTAGCGCGTGCCGGTGACGTGGTCGGGACGGATGATCCCGTCCTTCATGGCGAGGAAGCGGTCCAGCTCCTCGAGCGGGAGCCCGAGCAGCGTCAGGAAGACCTGGGATGGGAACGGGATGGAGAAGCGCTTGGCGAAGTCGACCTCGCCGTCGTCGATGAAGCCGTCGATGAGGCGGTTGACGAGCGCGGCGACCTCGTCCTCCATCGCGGCCATCTTGCGCGGCGCGAAGATCGGGTCGAGGAGCTTGCGGAACTTCTTGTGGTCCGGCGGGTCGATCTGCAGCGGGATCATCGGTCGCTTGTTCTTGAGGTCGACCGCGTCCATGTTCGACGAGAAGATTTCCGGGTGGCGCAGGGCCTCCATGATCTCGGCCTTACGCGTGAGGAGGACCCCCGGGCCCGCGCCCATCGGGACCGACATCACGGGCGTCTCGTCCCGCAACATCTTGAAGATCGGCTGCGGATGGGCGGCGAACTCGGGGTTGTCCGCCATCGGGTTGCTGCCGTAGAGCGCGGCCTCCTCCTCGGCCGCCCCGGTGTCGGTCTCGGTGTGGATGTCGGTCATGGGGTGTCCTCCGGTGCGATGTGCAAGATGCGGTTGACGGACTGGACGAGCGACGCGTCGTCCGACTCGGGGACGATCCAGCTCGCGGCGAAGAGGCGGACGATGAGGTCCGCGAGCTGCTCGCGGCCGAGGTCGCCGGCGGCGACCGCGGGCACCGTGTCGAGGTCGTCGCCGAGTCGACCCACCAATTCCTCCCGAAGCGACGGCAGGTGGTCGAGCAGGTACCCGAGCACGTACCCCGGCTCGGACTCGAACAGGGATCGTGCCGAGTGGGAACGGATGAAGGAGAAGGAATAGGCCATGAAGGCGGCGATCCGCTCTTGTGAACCGAGTGCCGCGGCCAGCACGTCGTCGAGACCCATGCGGTACCGCTGCTCGTCGAAGTCCGCGGCGGCGTCGAGCACGTCCTCCTTGCTCGGGAAGTAGCGGTAGAGCGTGGCCCGTGAGACGCCGGCAACCTCGCTGATCTCCTGCATGGCGAGACGTCGGACGCCGCGGCGGCCGACCAAGTCCAGCGCGGCGCTGAGGATGCGGACCTCGGTGGCGCTGAACGCACGTTCGGGCGCCGAGGTGCGCAGCGTGGCCGTCACACAGACATCTTAGACAGATTCTGTCCCATGTGTCTCATATGTTTCATGGGTCTCGGTCGACGCAGGTGAGGCTGCCGACCGCCACCGTCGCACGGCAGGTACCACGAACAGCAACACGAGTGCCGCCAGGCCGAGCAGCGTGGAGAGCAGACCCAAGGTGTCGGCCGCCGAGGTGCCGTAGTTGAGGTAGACGTCGTGGCTCGTCGGCACCACCACCATCAGGTTCGGCGTCACCCGCCACGGCCCGTCGGCCCCGCTGGCGTGCCAGTTGGGGAAGTACGAGACCTTCACGAGGACGGGTACGCCGACGCGTGAGACGTGAAAGCTCACGGACGAATCGGTCTGGGTGATGTGGCTCACCGTCGTCGTACCGGCTCGCTTGACCACGGGGTGGATGGCGTCGACCGGCGTCCGGGGCCACGACGACGGTCCGTCCTGGGCGAGCTCGACGTTCCAACGGCTGGGGTCGTCGTACCACTGCACCGACGGGTTGAGCCAACTCGACGGGCCCGGTTTCACTCCGGCCAGCACAACCGGGTCGTTCTTCAGCGGGGCGACCAACGGTGCGTTCTTCACCAGGTAGATGTTCCACGTCGTGTCGACCGTCGCGCCGGTGTAGGTCGAGGCCCACGGTCCCGTCTTGGCCACCAACTTCAGATCCGGGTCGGCGTTCGCCTGCGCCTCGACGGTCGGCGTCTCCGCCATGAAGTACTTGACGCCCAGGAGCTGGAGGTGCTGGACACCCAGGGTGACGTTCACCGGGCCGTACGGCAGCCCGACCTCGGGCTCTGACGGACTCGCGGACAGCTCCGCCTGGTTCAAGAAGTGGTACGGCGTCGTCGTCGAGGACTCGAACAAGAGCCCTTCCATGGTGTTCACGCAGTCGTTGGTCCAGTAGGGCAACAACATGAGCGCCTCGGGCGTGCCGAAGCGGTTCTCGCTCTCGCTGTACTCCCACATGGCGCGCCCGCAGCCGTAGCGATTGGCCACGGACTGCATCGTCTGAATGACGGAGTGGTATTCGGGATACGACGTTTGTTCCTCGTAGCCCTCGTAGTTGTACTTGGACCAGTTGATGATCTCGTTGGGCCCGTACGTCACCGGCAGCGACGAGGCGGAGACGACGAAGGGTGGGACGACGGCGACCATGACCGCGAGGAGCCCGAGGACCGCGCCCGTCACGGCCGCCGGCGCAAAGTGGTACCGCGGCTCTCGCAGCCCCCAGCCGCTCGTGTCCGGCGCCCTTGTCGGCACCGCCTCCGCGTCGAAGCCCGAGGGGATGGGCGAAAGGTCGTCGCTGGCAGCCGCCGCCGACGCGGCGCGCCAACGGCGATCTTCGGCGCGGCGCCACGAGGCCGCCACCGCGATGCAGATGGTCCCGAAGGCCCAGCCGGCCATCAGGTAGACCGAGAAGAACCACAGCGGCAAG
>Ga0306924_10007635_pt1 | contig 10870 bp, 9 predicted proteins | sample sta12Can44000111_FD_203756 | JGI IMG/M metagenome (GOLD analysis project Ga0306924, IMG submission 203756) | Lab enrichment of tropical soil microbial communities from Luquillo Experimental Forest, Puerto Rico - statanox.12C.anox.44.000.111 (v2)... | ecosystem: Environmental > Terrestrial > Soil...
GACGGCGCCTCGATCTCCGTCGAGGAAGGCACCGTGGCCGGCCTCATCGGGCCGAACGGCTCGGGCAAGACCACCCTGTTCAACGTCATCACGGGCTATGAGCGGCCGGACGAAGGCCAGGTCTACTTCGGCGACAAGGCGATCACGAACCACGCGCCTGACAAGGTGTTCGCCGCGGGCATCGGCCGGACCTTCCAGCTCACGCGGATCTTCCCCCGGCTCACCGTGATCGAGAACATGCTGATCGCGGCGCAGGCCAAGGACCGGCCGCGCGGCCTGATGTCCTGGTTCGGCAAGGACGCGTGGACGCACCACCGCAGGCACGCCATGGACCTCCTGGAGTTCGTCGGCATCGAGCGGCACGCGAGCGTGCTCTCCGGCTCGCTGTCCTACGGGCAGCGCAAGCTCCTCGAGCTCGCCTATGTCCTGGTGGCGGACCCGCAGGTCATCCTGCTCGACGAGCCCGCCGGCGGGGTGAACCCGACGCTGATCAACCACATCGCGGACCGCATCCGCGAGCTCAACTCCCAGGGCAAGACGTTCCTGATCGTCGAGCACAACATGGAGTTCGTGATGGGGCTGTGCACCACCATCACGGTGCTCGAGTCCGGCGCGGTCGCGGCGAGCGGCGCACCGGACATCATCAGGACGGACAAGCGCGTGCTCGACGCCTACCTGGGCGCGGACCTGGAGGAGGACGCCAATGACCAGCCCGAACAGTGAACCCGCGCTGGTCATGAACGGCGTCGTCGCCGGCTACGGCGGCGGCGATGTGCTGCGCGGCGTCAGCTTCGAGGTGCCCGAGGGATCCATCACCTGCGTGGTCGGGCCGAACGGCGCGGGCAAGTCCACGGTGATGCGCGTGATCAGCGGCCTGCTCAAGCCGCGCCTCGGCACGGTGACGCTGCACGGGGAGAAGCTCAACGGCAAGTCGCCGCGGCAGATCCTGAAGATGGGCGTCGTCCAGGTGACGCAGAACCACAGCCTGTTCAAGGACATGACCGTCAAGGAGAACATCGACCTCGGCGGTTACATGCTCTCCGACCGGGGCCTGGTGGCTAAGCGGATGGACGCGGTCTTCGACACCTTCCCCCAGGTCAAGGGCTGGGCGGAGATGAAGGCCGGGGCGCTGTCCGGCGGCCAGCAGCGGCTCGTGGAGTTCGCCCGCGCGCTGATGCTCGACCCGGTTCTCATCCTGCTCGACGAGCCGTCGATGGGCCTGTCCCCGATGGTGCTGAAGTCGGTGTTCAGCGCGGCACGGCAGATGAACGCCAACGGCGCGACGGTCCTGCTCGTGGAGCAGAACGCGCGGGCGGGGCTGAAGCTGTCGCACCGGGGCGTCGTGATGGAGAACGGCACCGTGCGGCTGGCCGGCACCGGCCGCGAGGTACTCGAGCACCCGGAGATCGGCGAACTCTACCTGGGCGGTGCCGTCAAAAGCTCGTCCTAGCGCTTGAAGGCGACCGTCAGGCCGTCGCCGATCGGGAGCATGATCAGCTCAACCCGCTCGTCGGCGGCGGCCATGTCGTTCATCGTGCGCACGGCGATGACCGAGGGGTTGTCGTTGCCCGCGTCGAGCACCCGGCCATGCGAGAACGTGTTGTCCACCATGATGACGCCGCCGCCGCGCACCCGCGGCACCACCTCGGCCCAGTACTTCGGGTAGGCGATCTTGTCCGCGTCGATGAACGCGACGTCGAAGGCCTCATCGTCGGGAAGGGCGCGCAGCGTGTCGAGCGCGGGGCCCAAGCGCAGCTCGATGCGGTCGGACAGGCCTGCCTTTTCCCAGTACTTCCGGGCGACCGACGTCCACTCCTCGCTGACGTCGCAGCACAGCAGCCGCCCGCCCGCGCCCAGCCCCCGCGCGATGCAGATGGACGAGTAGCCGGTGAACGTTCCCACCTCGAGTCCCGAACGGGCGCGGCTGACTCTCGTCAGCAGCGTCAGGAACGTCCCCATCTCGGGAGCCACCTGCAGGCTGATCTCGTTCGGGTAGCGCTCCGCCGTCTCGGTGGCCAGCTCTCGCAAGATCGCGTCCGGCGGGGTGCTGTGCGCCGTCAGGTAGGCGTTGAGGTGGAGGCTGATCTGCTCGCTGCGCCGTGTCATGGCACAAACTTAATCCAGCGCAACAGCAGTAGTTCGCGCGGTCGCCCTCGTGAGCGGGCGCGGATTGTTAAGCTTTGCGACGACTCGGCTCCCGGTTCGCCTCGGAATCGGCCGGTATACCCCCTCGAAAGTGAGCGCGCCGATGAGATGTAACCTCCCCTGGTTCTCCAGGAACGCCATGGCGATGGGCGCGGTCGCGCTCTCCGTGGGCGTTCTCGCAGCGTGCAGCAGCGGTGGCAGCAGCACTCCGAGTGCGGGCGCGGCTGGCCCGGCATCCACCGGGCCGATCACGATCGGCGCGTCGCTCTCCCTCCACGGGGGCTTCTCCGCCGACGGGGTGGCCTTCCAGCAGGGCTACGAGCTGTGGGCCAAGGACGTGAACGCCCATGGCGGCCTCCTCGGCCGGCAGGTGAAGCTGAAGATCCTGGACGACGACAGCTCGCCGACCCAGGTCGTCACCAACTACCAGATGCTGATCAACAGCGACCACGTGGACCTGACCTTCGGGCCGTTCTCCTCGCTGCTGACCGCCCCGGCGTCGCAGGTGGCGGCGCGGGCCGGCTACGCGTTCGTCGAGGGCGCCGGCGGCGCGCCGTCCGTGTTCGACACGCCGGCTAACCAGGCCGACCACAACGTGTTCGACGTCAGCCTGCCGGTCGAGGACACGATCATGCCGTTCGTGGACTACCTGGGGTCCCTGCCGGTGAGCGCGCGCGCGCACCTGTCCGCGGCCTACCCGATGGCCCAGGACCCGTTCGCCGACCCGCCGGTGCAGCTGGCCAAGCAGAAGCTGCAGGCCCTCGGCATCCGGACGGACTCCTCTCCCGCTATCGCCAACCCCTTCCCTGAGCAGCCCTCGAGCTACGGGCCGGCGGCGCTCGCGGTGGCGGCGCTGCACCCGGAGATCGTGGTGCTCGGCTCCACCGACGTCCCGACCGTCCAGGAGTTCATGAAGGTGTTCGCGCAGAAGCACTACACGCCGAAGATGTTCATCGCCGCGGCCGGCCCGGACCAGGGCGCCGCGTTCACCTCGGCGGTCGGCGCGGGCAACGCCGTCGGGATGATGGTGCCCAACGGCTGGTTCCCGCTTTTCAACAACGCTGCCAGCAAGAAGATGGTCGACGAATACGTGCAGCTGCACGGTGGCACCAAGTCCGGCGTCAACGCCGACGTTGCCGAGGCGTATTCGGTCGGTCAGGTCGCCGCCCAGGCGATCCAGGCGACCGGCGGCACGGACAACACCGCGATCATCAAGTACCTGCACAGCGGCGTCCCGCTGGCCACGGTGCAGGGTTCGGTGCAGTTCAACTCGCTCGGGGAGAACGGCGCGGCGGCCTCCTTCGTCTTCCAGTGGCAGCGGCACAAGACGGGCTCGCAGGTGGACTTCGTCCAGGTCCTCCCGCAGGGCGTGGCCGGGACCGGCTCGATCCTGGCCACCAAGCCGGCCTGGGACACCACCGGCCCCGCCGGCGGCTGATCCTTTCGAGACCGATGTTCCCGTGGCAGCAACTGGCCAGTAACATCAACACGCCAGTGGCATCAACAAGCCACGGGAACATCACGTCTTAGCAGTGGTCCGCATTCGCCGGATATTTCACTCCTCATCGCATTAAAGTAGCGACAGCACTTGTGTGCTGTGGGCGGTTGGTCGTACGGGCTTCGGTCGCGTCCAGTTCCGTCGTTGTAAGCGGCTTGCAGAGAGCGCGTATCGAGCAAGGACACTTGAGCAATGGGTAACCACGGTGCTTCCGGCGCCAAAGCGCGCGCCGTCACGGCCGGCAATCGCGCCAGGAAACCGGCCGACGTCAAGCCGGGCGGTTCGCGGCTGCTGAACCTGTCGAACTGGCCGGTGTCGCGCCGGCTGTTCACGGTGATCGTGCTAGCGCTCATCATGGGCCTGGTCTTCGGCGGGCTGCGCATAGCGTCGGCGGAGAGCAGCGCGAACCAGTTCGGCCGGGTGTCGCAGCTCGCCACCCTCGGTCAGCGGCTCAGCGTCCTCATCCAGGACTTGCAGGACGAGCGTGACGCGTCGCTCAGCCTCCTCGCGAACGGCAGGCCGACGGTCGTCGTGGCGACGATGAACCCGCTGTACGCGCGGACGAACAGCGCGGCCGCGGCGGTCCAGGGGGCGGCCGCCGGGATCGGCGGCAGCTTCCCCGTGAACATCCAGAACAGCGTCACCACGGTGAACGGCGACATCAAGCGCATCCAGGGCACGGGCAGCAACAGCCTGGGGACCCTGCACGCGACGCTGAACCCCGCTGCTCCCCAGGACGAGCTCGCGGTCATCGCCAACTACGGCGCCGTCATCAGCGACATGATCACGCTGGCCGACCAGGTCGCACAGGGTGTCTCCGACGCGAGCCTGACGAGCGACGTCCGGGCGTTCAACGCGCTGGCGCTGGCCAAGGAGCAGGCGTCCCAGCAGCGTGCCTTGCTCAACTACTCGTTCAGCAACCCGAACGCCGCCCCCACTGCCGGGGCCGAGCTGGTCGACGCGAACACGGTGTCGGCGCTGCAGATCGCCTCTCATGAGGAGCTCATCGACCAGTCGGCGTTCCAGCAATCGGCCACGCCGGCCGAGAAGGCTGTCCTCAACAACGCGATCACCTCGGCCGCGGCTGCCAAGAACGTGGCATACGCCCAGGAACTCGAAACCAATATCCTCAGCAACGTAGGCCTGGACGCCAACGGCAACCCTGCCAACATTCCGCAGGGAAGCAGCCTGCTGACGGTAAGCGTGGCGGGCCTCAGCGTCGCCAACGGCCAGGGTTATAACAATGGCGTAACCTTCGCCACCCTGCCCCAGGGCGCGCAGGCCTGGCAGGCGGGAATGGGCGACGACATCAGCGCCCTGCAGTCCACCGAGACGCAGATCGCGAACAACATCGCCAGCCGGGCCAGCGAGCTCAAGTCCGGCGCCTCGCAGTCCGCGCTCATCACCGGGATCATCACCGCCATCGTCCTGCTCCTCGTCCTGGTCGCCACCCTGCTGGTGGCGCGGTCCCTGGTGCTCCCGCTGCGCCGGCTGCGGGCCGGCGCCCTCGACGTCGCCTCGGTCCAGCTGCCGGAGCGGGTCAGGCAGCTCAGCGAGTCGCCGGACTCCGCCGCGACGCTGGACGTCGCGCCGATCGACGTGCTGTCCGAGGACGAGATCGGCCAGGTGGCCCGCGCGTTCGACCAGGTACACCAGGAAGCGGTGCGGCTGGCCGGCGAGGAAGCGCTGCTGCGCACGAGCTTCAACGCGATGTTCGTCAACCTGTCCCGCCGCAGCCAGTCCCTGATCGAGCGGCTGGCGCGGATGATCGATGGCCTGGAGCAGAACGAGGACGACCCCGAGCGGCTGTCCAACCTGTTCTCCATGGACCACCTGGTCACCCGCATGCGCCGCAACTCGGAAAACCTGCTGCTGCTGGCCGGCCACGAGGGCGCGCGCAAGTGGAGCGAATCGGTGTCGCTCGCCGACGTGGCGCGCGCCGCCACGTCCGAGATCGAGCAGTACAGCCGGGTCATCCTGAACGTCCAGCCCGGTGTCGCGGTGATCGGCCAGGCGGTGTCCGACGTCGTGCACCTGCTCGCCGAGCTCATCGAGAACGCCACGCTCTATTCGCCCAAGGACACCCAGGTGCAGGTGGCGGCCCAGGAGCTGACGAGCGGCGGCGTGCTGATCGAGGTCACGGACAAGGGCATCGGCGTCTCCGAGGCCAGGCTCGCGGAGATGAACTGGCGGCTGGACAACCCGCCCACGATGGACGTCTCGGTATCCCGCCACATGGGCCTGTTCGCCGTCGCGCGGCTGGCCGAGCGGCACCGCGTCCGGGTGCGCCTGCGGCCCGCGATGCCGCAGGGGCTGACCGCGCTGGTCTGGCTGCCGGACAGCGTCATCGAGCGGACGGGCCGGACCTACGGCGGCACCGGCGGCTGGCAGCAGCCCGCCGCCGTGCAGGGCACCGGCGGCTTCCAGGCCAGGCGCACGCCCGGCCAGAACGGCAACGGGCACGGCACCGGCACAGGTATCGGCAACGGCAACGGCCACCAGGCGGTCACCCAGCCGGGCTACGGCAGGCACAGTCTCCCCATGCGCGCCACGGCCGCCGAATCGCCCGTGAGCGACCGGTCCGAGGCCGTGGCGCTGCCCGGGCAGAGCGGGAGTGAGGGCGCGAGTCTGGCCGGGACCGCGCAGACCGCCAGCGTGCCGACATCGAATTGGTTCCGCAGCCGCCGGACGCCCGGCGGCATGCCTGCCGGCGGCCTCGGCAACACCAACGCCGGCGCCAGGCCGTTCGTGGGCTCCCCGGCACAGCAGACACAGTCGACACAACAGGCACAACCGGCACAGCAGGCTCAAGCCGCTCAGCCTTTGCAGGCGCAGCCAAGCGGCGGCCGTGACGCCGGAACCGGCGGCTGGCCCACGGCACAGAACCCCGGCGATCTCGCCGCCGATCCGGTCCGTGGCGAGGAGACCGCCGCCGGGCTGCCGATGCGCGTCCCGAAGGCCAACCTCATCCCTGGATCCGCGGCCGGCGCAGCGCCGGGCGGGGGCAACGGCCGGACCTCGAGCCGTCCAGGAAGCACTCAGGAATCGCCAACGCTGCCGGCACCGCTGCCGCAGCGATCACCCGAGATGGCTCGCAGCCGCCTGAGCGGATTCCAGCGCGGAGCCCGCCGGGCGGAAGGTCAGACACCCAGTGCAGGAGAGGGAACCGACCGTTGAGTTACGTATACCGCCAGGATCTCAACTGGCTTGTCAGCGAGTTCGCCGTGCGCGTCGCCGATGTCGCGCACGCGGCGGTGGTGTCCGCTGACGGCGTGCCCTTGGCCCTGTCGGAAGACATTCCCGAGGAGTTCTCCGAACAGCTCGCCGCCATCACCTCCGGCCTGGCCAGCCTGATGCAGGGTGCCGCCCGGATCTTCGAGGCGGGCATGCCCACCCAGGCCCTAGTGGAGATGCAGGGCGGCCTGATGCTCGTCAAGTCGGTCAGCGACGGCTCCAGCCTGGCCGTCCTCGCCTCACCGGACTGCGACACCGACCTGATCTCCTACGAGATGTCGCTGCTGGTCGAGGCCGTCGGCGAGGTACTGACCCCGGCTATCCGCGGCGGCCAGCAGAGCTATCAGAGGTACTGACCACACTTACGGAACGTGTCGAGGTAGCCCCTCCCGGCAGAGGATGCCCGAGTTATACCTTTTATCACGCAACGTCCGCTCCTGATGCCCGGCGGCGCCGCCAGCCGTATGAGGCCTGTGGCCCCCTGGCCTCACAAGATGAGGCTTGTGGGCCACAGGCCTCAAACCCTGCCGCCACAGCAGGGCGCAGTAACTACATGGCGCATTCCGGAAACCGGACAACAATAACTTAATCCCCTACGAGTCCATATCGCCTATTTTGACCCACGATCATGGTTCCTGGGGGGTCAGGCGGTAGACGGTGACCTTCCTGACCGGGACGTCTTCTAGGACGCTCAGGACCGGGACCTCATAGGTGATCAGGGGCGTGAGCGATGCCGTCGGCAGAAACGCTCGCCCGGGATCGGCGACGAGGACGTCGGCGCCTGCCTGGACCGCATCCCGGAGGAAGCGCAACGCTACCTGTGCGAGCTCCCGCTGGTAGAACACGTCCGCGGCGAGGACTACCTCCGCGCCGCGGGTGCCGTCGGCGGCGAAGTCGAACGTCCGGCAGCCGACCGTCACGCCGTTCGCCGCGGCGTTGATCCCGATCGCCGCCACCGCGTTCAGGTCGATGTCGCCGGCGACGACGCTGGATGCGCCGGCCGTCGCGGCCGCTATCGCCACCAGGCCTGATCCCGAGGCGGCATCGAGCACGCGGCGGCCGCGCACCGCGGCGGGGTGGTCGAGGACGTACCGCGCGAGCGCCTGCCCGCCGGCCCAGGGATAGGCCCAGAATGGCGGCGCGTCACGCTGGGTCTGGTCCCACAGGTCCCAAAGTGCTGACGGCTCGGCCGTGGTGAGGAGGGTGATCTCCGGCACGAAGGGAACCGTTTCCAGCCTTGTGGCGGACTGGACCAGCGCCTCCGGTGTCATTGCATGAGCATACGCACCCAGGCGGCGACGCGCTCGGCGGCTTCATCCGGCGTGAGCACGCCGGTGTTCCAGGATGGCTGGATGTGGGCGCGGAGCCAGTCGGCGAACCGCTGGTGATTGGCGATGGTGGTCTCGACGGAACCGTGCCGCCAGGACGGACGGGCCCGGAGCCGTGCCGCCAGGATGTCGTCGGGACAATCGAGGTTGCAGAAGTGGATCGGGCCGAGCAGCTTGCGCGCCGGAACGCTCTCCAGCTGATCCGGCAGCAGCGACCCGCACAGCACGGTCACCCGGCCGTTCAGGGCTACCGCGTGGGCCAGCCGCAGCCAGGTATCGCGCCATGTCTCCCAGCCCAGCGCGGCGACCTGCAGGGTGAGGTCCACCTCGAACACGTCGCAGTCCGGCAGCAGGCAGCGCAGCGGCCCGGTGACCGCCGTCTTGCCCGCTCCGCTGGCGCCGGTCACCACGAACAGCGGAAGAGCAGGGACCGGCACGCTATGGGCGCAGCGCGGGCACTGCAGCACGGGGGCCCGCGGATCGCGGCGCAGCGGCACGTCCGGACCGCAGGTCATGCAGAAGACCTCTTCCGGCAGCCGCCGCGGCGCGGTCATGTCCGGTCGAAGGGTTCGGGGTAGGTGAAGGTGCCGCGTACCGTCGGCTGGTAGGCGGTCAGCGGCCGGACCTGGAAGTGCGGCCCCCATTCCGGCCGCTGCGGGTCGATGCCGAACTCGCCGCTCAGCAGGAACCCGAACCGCCGGTAGTAGTCCGGCGAGCCCAGCAAGGCCACCAGCGGCTCATCCAGCGCGTCGGCCGCGCCGAGCACGGCGTGCACGAGCGCGCTCCCGGCGCCGCGGCCCTGACTGTCCGGCCGGACGGACAGCGGCCCGAGGGCGAGCACGGGCGCGTCCCCGACGTGCCCGCGCGTGCATGCCACATGCCCGACGACGTCACCCGCGGCGTCGATCGCGACCAGGGATAGCGGCGGCAGCCACGCCGGACCGGCCCGCAGCTCGTCCACCAGCCGTGCTTCCGCCGACGGGCACGGGACGCCGGGCCGGGCGAACGCGGCATCCGTCACGGCGCGGATCACCGCGGCATCGGCTGGCAATTCGCGGCGTATCAGCACGGACTCACAATGTTCGGCCGGACAGCGTGCCGCAACTCATTTTCCGGCCGGGGTGGTGATGACGAAGAGGGTGAAGTCGTCGCGTGCCTTCGCGTCGATGGCCGTGGGCAGGCGGATGCGCCCGGAATCGACCATGCCTCGCACGGCGGACCGGCTCAGGCCGAGTCCGGTCGTGAGCAGCTTCTCGACCCGGATAGGCACCGGGACTTCGAATCTGATGATTACCGTGAGCGGCACCGGATCCGCACGCTCGAGCTCGCGGGGCGGCATGTCGGTTTCCAGCTCCCATGTGCCGCTCCAGTCGAGCTGGTATGCGGCCTTGCGGGCCAGCGCCCCGTCCATTGCCAGCTCCCGCACCATGGCCGGGTCGTTGTTCTCGAACATCAGCAGCCGCTCGCTGTCAAGCGCCCGCACACAGCTGCGCTCGTGGACGGGGATTTTCGCCGTGCGGCCGCACAGCTCGCAGCGGATCAGCATCCAGACGTCGAGGAGCTTGCCGTTCGCGTTCACGCGGAACTTCCCGGTGGGATGGTGACGCGTGGACCCGCATGACACGCATGTTTTGACGATGGCGGGCAGACCGAGTTCCCTGATCACCCACAGCGCTTTCCGGCTGATATCAGATCCGCCGCCTTCGGCGGGCACACCGGTATCGCGAAAATCGTTCATGGCTTCGGCGAATTCCAAGGCTTACGGAGGAGGTCCAGGCAGCGCTCCGCGGCGCCGTGAACTGCCTCCCGGATCCAGTGGCATACGCCAGCGCTTGAAAGACGGACCGCGCTGGCCGGCGCGACGTCGCACATCACGTCGCGTGAAGGAAGCCCGCGCTGATCACAAGCTGCGGGCTTGGAGCGGCACGCCGGAAGCAGACGGGGAGTGGCTCGAACCCGTCGTCATCCCGGACGTGCGCCACTGCCTATAGACCCATGCTCGCCATGATGTTCAATCAGCGGTCCGTCAGCAACTGATTTAGCGGGCACGGCCGGCCACCCAGACGCTGCTATCCGCACCGGTTGTCTGCCCTGTGGCGGCCCGGTCCGCCCGGCCCATCGCCCGCGGCGCTGGTCACCAGCACCAGCCCGCTAACAAGAGCACTCCTCGGCGTCCCCGGCGTCTAGGCCAGCGGCACTATAACCAGTGAAGTTGACACTTCTAAAAATGAAGTTTACTCTTCTCTTTATGAAGCGTTACGGACAGGCATGCGCCATCGCCAGAGCCCTGGACGTCATCGGCGAACGGTGGAGCCTGCTGCTCGTGCGGGAGCTGACCCTGGGCCCGCGCCGTTACCGCGACCTCGCCACAGGCCTGCCGGGCATCCCCAGCCACCTCCTGGCCGCACGCCTGAAGGACCTGCAGGCCGCCGGCGTCATCACCCGGCGCACCCTCCCGGCACCGGCCGACGTGACGGTGTATGAGCTGACCGTCGCCGGCCGGGCGCTGCAGCCCGCACTCCACGAGCTGCTGGACTGGGGTCTGCGCTACGCACCCGAACCGGCCGAGGACGACGCGGCCCAGCCCGGCTGGGGACTGCTGGGCGCCGCGGGCCGGCCGACCGCGCTGCCCGCCGGGCAGACGTGCGAGCTGCGGGTAGGACCG
>Ga0306924_10007642_pt1 | contig 10866 bp, 11 predicted proteins | sample sta12Can44000111_FD_203756 | JGI IMG/M metagenome (GOLD analysis project Ga0306924, IMG submission 203756) | Lab enrichment of tropical soil microbial communities from Luquillo Experimental Forest, Puerto Rico - statanox.12C.anox.44.000.111 (v2)... | ecosystem: Environmental > Terrestrial >...
ACTGCCCGAGGAAACGAACCTAAATTTGCTATCCTGCCTCAGCCCTCCCAGGGAAGACCAACATAGTTTTCGGCCAAGGCTGTGGCCGCGGCACGTGAACTCGCGAGGTAATCTAATTCGGCAAGCTGTCGTCGAAGTTCAAAAGCATCGTTGACATCGAACCGGTGCAACAAAGAGGTCATCCACCATGAAAATCGCTGCGCCTTCCAAACTCTGCGTAGGCACCTCTCAGAATAGGATTCCAGCAGATCGGTCCGACCCTTGTTATAGAAATTGTCCAGAGCTCGACTTAGGCACCAGGCGTCGCTGACTGCGAGGTTCATTCCCTTTGCGCCCGTTGCCGGTACGACATGGGCCGCATCTCCGACCAGAAATAGTCTCCCGTACTGCATGGGCTCGACCGCAAAACTTCTCATGGCCGTAAGGCCTATCTGGAGAATTCTACCTCGACGCACCTTCTTATCTCCAGGAAACGACAAGCGTCGCTCCAGGTTCTCCCAGATCCGTTCGTCGGTCCATTTCGTAAGATCCTCGTCTGGTTTACACTGAAGATAGAGCCGGGTGATGCTGGGCGAGCGCATACTGAAAAGGGCAAACCCGTCTTCGTGGTGAGAGTAAATCAGCTCTTCCCAACTGGGAGCGGCTTCGGCCAGGATACCAAGCCAGCCGAATGGGTAAGTCTTTTCAAATATTCTCAATGCTCCAGGCGGGAGACTGGTCCGCGAAACACCATGAGAACCATCACAACCCGCCAGCCAATCACTGGAAAGCTCCCGATTCTCACCCTGGTGACGAAAGCGAACGCGGGGCCGATTTGTCGAGAGCGCGTCAATACTGACATCAGCCACTTCAAACAAAATCTGTCCGCCGCTGCTTGTCCTTGCGGCGATCAGATCTTTTACGACCTCGTGCTGCCCATAAACGGTGATCGCCTTGCCAGTCAGTTGGGCGAAATTGATGTGATGCAACTCGCATGAAAAGCCAAGGTTGATTCCTTCATGCCGCATCCCCTGCTTTTTCAGCCTTTCGCCTACCCCCGTTTCGCAAAGAAGCTGGGCCGTTCCGTGTTCCAGCACGCCGGCACGGATTCTTGATTCGACGTATGCTCTGCTTTTCGTCTCCAGAACAATCGATTCGACGCGATGTAACGAAAGCAGATGGGACAGCACAAGACCGGCAGGTCCGGCGCCAAGAATCGCAACTTGCGTGTGCATGGACAATTGTCGCCGCGGGCTGGCAAGGCGCCGGCCATCACGAAGATCCTTGCCCTCCTTTGGTTTCGTTGATCACTTCTTCGGCGACCCGAATGGCGGCGTTGGCAGCAGGGATTCCGCAGTAGATACCAGAATGAAGCAACAACTCGCGTAGTTCCTCCACGGTGACTCCATTCCGGAATGCCGCTCGAACATGCAATCGGAACTCCGCCTCGCGATTGAGCGCAACTAACATTGCCAGAGTGATCAGGCTGCGCTCGCGCCGAGTCAGGCCGCTTCTTCCCCAAACCTCGCCCCAAGCATAGCGAGTGATGAATTCCTGAAATGGACCATTGAATTCATTGATTTTGGCCAGTGCCTGATCGACGTAATCCTTCCCAAGAACATCTCGCCTGATCTCGAGTCCCTTTTTGTAGAGTTCGCTATCTTCCATTAATGAAAACTTGATTAAGCCAGGAAGCTTGTTACGGCATCGGTAAATGCCTCCGGCAATTCTACGCACGCCAGGTGGCCACACGGCAAGACCAACAGCTGCGAACTCCCGATGCGTTGATTCAAAAATTTGGCGTCAACCAGAGTAGTGGCAAGATCCTGGCTTCCGGCTATAATCAAGGTTCGCGTCGTTATTTGCTCGACCAGCGCGCTAAACTCCGCATCGCGAACAACCTCGCATCCCGCTAGATACTCCTCGGTGACGAAGATGCGGAGGTTATTGGTGAATCGTTCCACGACTTTCGGCTGTTCGCCCGCAAATGTGGGCGAGAACCAGCGATTGACCAAACTGCTGGCGGTCTCGGACAATCCCTTTTGGCGAATCAGTCTGATCCTCTCCTGCCAGGCTTCAGCTGTCCCAATCCTGGTCGCGGTATTGCTCAAGACAAGATGAGCGATTCGGTCGGGCGCCTCGAGCGCTAGCCATTGACCCAACAAGCCGCTCATCGACAGTCCGCAGAAGTCGACGCGTTCAAAGCCGAGGCGATCGAGAAGCCGAAGCAATCCGGCTCCGACGTTGGCGATCGAGCCTGGTCGATTTCCATTCGGTCGGGGGTGCGGATTGAAGCGCAATACCTGGAATTTTTCTTCCAACGGACCCAGGGCGGCGTTCCAAAGACTGAAATCGGTTCCCAGAGAGTGACCTAGAACAAGCACCGGCTTACTGTTCTGTTTCGGTGAGAGAAGGTATTCAGCGCTTTCCATAACGCCTCTGCTTAACGTTCGGCGCTCTGCTTCAACACCCTGTCAATTAGCTGATTTGCGGCTCCAAGCGCATTCTCGGGCCGGAAAATCTGATCAAGGGTCTCCTGATCAAAGACGCGCGATATGGCCGGTTCCTGCATCAGCACTTCACGCAAATGGTATTCTTTCTCCCTGGCTCGCTGACAAGCCAATCTGACGAGTTGTTCGGCCTCCGGTTTGCCGATCTTCTTTCCGAGGGCATTAGCGACACTTTCGGCGAAAATAAGACCGCGCGTCAGGTCGATATTCTGGCGCATGCGATCTTGGTTAATTTCCAAACGCGAAAACAGGTCGTCAGTATGCTTGATCGCGCCACCAGTCAGGCAAACAATCTGAGGCAACGGGTTCCATTCGGCATGCCACCGCCCCACCGACCTTTCGTGTTCCTGCATCATGGACGCGGACACCGTGGCCAGAAGTCCCGGCACCCGGGCGCAGGCCGCGATAATCATGGTGGGCGCGACTGGGTTTTTTTTGTGCGGCATTGCCGATGAACCGCCACGGCCCTCTTCCGCTGCTTCGGAGAGCTCACCGACTTCGGTCTGCATAAGCAGTGAAGCATCCGTGGCAATCTTGCCCAGGCAGCCGGCGAGCATGGCGAGGGCAGAACCGATTTCGAAAAACCGATCGCGTGCTGTGTGCCAGGGCATCGCCGGCTCACCGAGTTCCAGGCGTCTCGCCAAGCTCGACATAATCGCGAGCGCGTCGCTTCCGCTTGATGCCAGTGTGCCAACTGCGCCGCCGAATTGCAGAACCAGCGCTTGAGCCCTCACTTCGCGGAGCCGGCACTTGCAGCGGATCAGCTGATCCAGCCAACCCGCAACCTTGAATCCGAAGGAAATCGGGCGTGCCTGCTGCAGCAAGGTCCGACCGATCATCAGGGTTTCCCGATGTTCGGTGATCAATTCGGTCAGACGCTGCTGCAAACCAGTGATGCCAATCCAAATCCTGGAGAGCGCAACCTTTAACTGCAGCATCGTGGCGGTATCAATGACATCCTGGCTGGTGGCGCCGGCGTGGACAAAACGAGCGGCCCCGGCGTTGATTTTACGCACAAGCACCGTCAATTCTTTTACCAGCGGAATCGCCGGGTTACCTGCCTGCCTGGCGGCAAGCGAAATCTTTTCAAGATCGATCTCAGCACTCTCGCACACGCGCGCGATCAAACTCGCCTCATCAGATGAAATTATGTTTGCATCGGCCTGCGCTAAGGCCAGGCCTGCCTCAAAGCGAAGCATCGCCCGGACCACCGCTTCGTCCTTGAAGAGATTCTCCACTTCTGAATCAATGAACAACGCATCGAACATTGATAAACCTCAGAAGTCGAAGAACACTGTTTCCCGCGCTCCCCGCAGGATAACGTCCCAGCGATAAGCGCCCGGACAACCCGGATCTGGTTCCGCAAAAAGTGTGGAACGCCGCCCCGGATCGACCAGGCTGAGCACCTCATCCACGCTGTTTCGCTTGTCGTCGGAAAAATAAATGCGCGTAACCAGGCGATTGAGCAGGCCTCGCATAAAGATCGAAACATTGATGTGCGGCGCCTGCGGGGTGCCAGTAGACGAAGGGACTGAACCCGGTTTGATGGTTCGGAATTGGAACGCCCCTTCCGCATTTGTCGGGCATCGGCCAAATCCCATAAATCCTGGATCGACGGTTTTGTCCTGATCATCGTCCGGGTGCGCATATTTCCCGAGGCAATTGGCTTGCCAGAGTTCCACTAATGCGTCAGGCACAGGCAACTGGTCAGCATCCAGAATCCTGCCTGAAATGGTTATCACTGTGCCAGCCAGCCCTGGAACGGTGAGGTCGGTCTGATAAAGGTCTTCGCAGCCAATTTGGAAGAAGGGGCCGACAGTTTGCGAGGCTGCCAGTCCGAGAAGCTGACCCGCCGCCGGCGCCATGCTCATGGCCGGTTCTCCATGGGTGTCTCCAGCCGGCCTCGCAACACGATGTCAAACCTAAACCCCAGCGCATCCTCCGGGATAGTGGTTTGCCAGTCAAACAACGCAATCAGTCGCTGCCGAGCCGCCTCATCTCGAATCCCGTTGAAGATCGGATCAAACGGCAGCAGAGGATCGCCCGGAAAATACATTTGCGTGATCAGACGTGTCGAGAACGCCGGTCCGAACAATGAAAAATGAATATGGGCCGGCCGCCACGCATTTGGATGATTCCGCCACGGGTAGGCGCCTGGCTTGATGGTTTTAAATTGGTAGCGACCTTCCTCGTCGGTGAGCAGTTGCCCCTTGCCAATAAAGTTGGGGTCAATGGGTGCGGCGTGCTGGTCGACCAGGTGCCGATAGCGGCCCGCGGCATTGGCTTGCCAGATCTCCACAAGAGTGTTGCGTACCGGCCTGCCCTCCTCGTCCAGCACTCTTCCAGTAAGCAAAATCTTCTCTCCCAGGGGAGCCCCTTCGCCTTGCGTCGTTAAGTCGGCGCCAACTTTGAGGTGATGCGCCTGAAAACAGGGACCGGTGACCTCGGAAAGGGTTTGGCGGATCTGAACTAACGGATGGGCCGGCGCCCGTTTCAGTGACGATACATAGTCGGGATGAAGATGAGGCGGGTGGATGCCGGGAGCCGGTTTCCGGTAACCGGGGAGCGCAAGCACCCGAGGCGAGGAAGCTGCAACTCGACGTGACGGGCCAGAAGCGACACGGGACTGGGGGATGGGCATAAGTCCTATTCGACCCGGATTCCGATTTTTGCAATTTGCCGTTCAGGTCCGTGAGGGAGTCCAGTTGGGGGACAGGTCCGAGCCCAACGGATAGATCGGAGATCAATGGGGACAGGTCCGAAGGTCGGGCCCCGGGCGCCGAGAGATTTAAGGGACAGGTGCGAAGACGAGATTTGAGGATGAGCGCGGCGTGGTTTGGTCGACATGGTTTCCGCGACGGGTGAGCGACCCGTTGTACAGGCTCGCGTTACGGTCTTCCGACTTCTGGCTGGCTGACTCCTGACTTTGGGATTGACGGTTCAGGCAGATTAGCGGATTCTGGCATTTATCGTACAGATGTTCGTTTAACGAACACTGCTCGCAACCGGTCTCGTTCCACTGGCGAAACCCGGTCCCCTGCTGCACCCTGTATCCACCCACCCAGACCATGAGCCCCACCAATTCCCGCCCCAGAAATTGGCATCGCCGCGACATCATCAAACTGCTTGGCGCAACCGCGATCGCCGGACCGGCAATCTTGCGCGCATCCACCGCTAAAGCCGCGGATTCCAAGATAATCAAAATCGGATTTGTCAGCCCTCGCACCGGGCCGGCCGCCGGTTTTGGCGAGCCCGACGGCTACGTGCTCGGCTTGGCGCGCAAGGCCCTGGCGGGCGGCTTGACTATTGGCGGCAAGAAGTACGACGTGCAAGTCATCGACAAAGACGGCCAGTCCAACCCGCAACGCGGCGCGCAGGTTGCTAATGATCTCATCAACGCCGACGGCATCGATCTGATGCTCACCACGTCCACACCGGAAACGGTTAACCCGGTGTCCGACGCTTGCGAAGCCTCAGGCATACCGTGCATCTCCGCCGTCGTGCCGTGGGAAGCGTGGTACTACGGCCGCGGCGCTAAACCCGGACAGCCGGACGCCTTTAAATACACTTATCATTTCTGCTTCGGCGTCGAGCAGGTCCATTCTGCCTATTCCCACCTGTGGCCTCAAGTGCCGACCAACAAGAAAGTTGGCGTGATGTGGCCAAACGATTCCGACGGTAATGCCATCAGGCGTGAATTGAGTCCCCTATTAACCAAGGATGGCTACATTATAGTCGATCCGGGTGCGTATACCGATGGAACGAACGACTACTCCTCCCAGATCGCAAAATTCAAGGCCGAAAACTGCGAAATCTTCAACACGTTCCCGATCCCGCCTGACTTCGTCACCTTCTGGCAGCAGGCCGCTCAACAGGGCTACAAACCGAAGATCGCGCAAATTGCGAAGACCGGCCTGTTCCCGTCCCAAGTGGAGGCGCTCGGCTCCATCGGAATAGGCCTCGCCAGCGCCACCTACTGGGCTCCAACCTACCCATACACTTCGTCCCTGACGAATATCTCCTCCAAAGATCTCGGCACCGGCTACCAGACCTCGATTGGTAAACAGTGGACCCAGCAGCTCGGCCCCAGCCTGGCGCTGTTTGACGCCGCGGCCGCTGCCTTGAAGGCCGCATCAGATCCCAAGGATAAGACGGCCCTCGCTAAAGCGATCAGCGCTCTGGAAGTGGAAACTCCGGTGGGGCACCTGCATTGGGGTAAGGGTCCGAACGCTAATGTTGTTGCGACATCCTTTGTTGGTGGCCAATGGGTACAGGCGCCAGCTGGCAGCAACTTCAAGCTGGACTTCGTTATCTGCGAGAATTCCACTGACCCCAACGTCCCGGTGGCTGGGCAACTGCGGCCCTGGGGCGCATGAAACCACGGGCCGCAACTGAAACGGACACGATGCCAAGGGACCGTACCGGGGCCGTTTTAGCCGGTCTCGGGCTCTCCAAGCATTACGGTGACCTGCAGGTGCTCAGCCAAGTCGAATTCTCTGTCGGCGTATCCGAAGCGGTCGGCATCGTTGGACCTAACGGCGCGGGAAAGACCAGCCTGCTGAGCGTCCTGGCAGGCTCGGTAACGCCATCAGCAGGCACGGTAATCCTTAATGGCCAGGACGTCACCCGTCTGCGCCCCGAGTTGCGCTGTCGCCGCGGAATAGGACGAGCCTTCCAGATCCCCCGCCCCTTCGGCGGCATGACGGTCCTGGAGAACGTGATTGTCGGGGCCGCTTACGGTGCTCGCCTGACGCACAAGGACCTGTACAAACGGTGCGTCGAAGTGCTCGAGCTATGCGGACTGGTCAACCTCGCCAACCGCCGTGCAGAAAGCCTAGGACTCCTGCACCGCAAGCGCCTCGAGCTTGCCCGCTCGCTTGCGACCGATCCGCGCGTTCTTCTGCTCGACGAAATCGGCGCTGGCCTCACCGATGCCGAAGCCGTGGAACTCGTCGGCACCATCAAACAACTGCGGCAAATTGGCATCAGTATTGTCTGGATCGAACACATTGTGCACGTCCTCCTGCAGGTCGTTGACCGGCTCATCTGCATGGACGCCGGGCGAGTCATTGCTGAAGGTAAACCAGTGGAGGTCCTGCGCGACGCCGTAGTCGTCGACGCCTACCTGGGAAAGCCGAGAACATGAATGGCCTGATCCAGGTCGACAACCTTGTCGCATGCCACGGACTGTTGCAAGCCGTGCGTCAGGTTTCGTTTGCGGTCGCCGAAGGCGAAATATTGGCTCTCGTCGGCGCAAACGGCGCTGGGAAATCCACTCTTTTGCGGACCATCGCAGGCGCGCACCCAGCGACTTCCGGTACGATCCGTCTTGACGGGACCGACGTCACCGATGCCCCGGCATACCGCCGGGTCGCCAGTGGCCTTGCCCTGGTACCGGAGGGGCGGAAACTGTTCCCCGAGATGAGCGTCGAAGAGAACCTCCTCGTCGCTGGAAGGCGTGCCCGACCAGGGCGGTGGACCCTTGACGCAGTGCTAACCGCGTTCCCAATACTGAAGCCGCTCCGCGGCAATCGTGCCGCTGTCCTCTCCGGGGGCGAGCAGCAGGCCGCAGCCATCGCTCGCGCCTTGATGACAAATCCCCGAGTCCTGCTGCTCGACGAAGTGTCTCTAGGTCTGGCACCAGTCGCCGTCGAGGCTGTGTACGAGTCGGTGCACGCACTCATCCGTGATCGCACGACCCTCGTCATCGTCGAACAAGACTTACAGCGTGCGTTGTCGGTGGCGGACCGCATCGTGTGTATGCTCGAGGGTCGGGTCGTATTGGAGTCGGTAACCGGGTCGGTAACCCGCGAACAGGTTACCGAGGCATACTTCGGCCTTTCCCGTGTCAACACTTCGTCCGCAAAGGCGGAGCATTCCCTCGGCCAGCAATGACTGGCGGCAAAGGCGAGAAATGGCAAATGACAAAATGACGGATGACAGATTCCCGATTGAGTCAGTGCAATTATCCAATTCGAAGGGGCGTAAATGAACTGGATCAACGCAATCATCCAGGGCGTCTTTCTCGGCGGCCTTTATGCCCTGTTTGCCTGTGGACTGTCCTTGATGTTCGGCGTGATGCGCATCATAAACCTTGCTCACGGCGATCTGGCGGTCGTCGGCGCATTCGGAGTCTGGGTAGTCGCCACCCGGTGGCACTTATCACCGTTCATCGCCCTGCTTCTGGTATTGCCGGCAATGCTGCTGCTGGGCTACATGCTGCACCGCACGGTGCTGGCGCGCAGCCTGCGCTCTGGGCCGCTCACCCCGCTGTTAACGACTTTCGGCCTGGCCATCGTCATCCAGAACGCCCTGCTGCAGATCTTCTCACCAGACGTACACTCGCTAGGCTCCCTGACCGGCTCAATATCTACCGGCAGCTGGCGGCTGACCTCCCAACTCTCCGTGCCTTACCAGGGCGTGCTCGTTCTCGTTGTCGCCATTCTCCTCCTTGGCGCCCTCCAGTTCATCTTGCAGCACACCGGGTTCGGCCGGGAAATGAGGGCAACTGCCCAGGATCCAGAGACCGCCGAGCTGATAGGGGTCCCAGCTTCTTCAGTCTACGCCCGCGCCACGGCGATTGCGGTCGCGACCGCAGCGCTTGCCGGCGCCTTCCTGGCGATCCATTCGACGTTCGACCCCTCGAGCGGGCCTACCCAACTCATTTTCGCGTTTGAAGCAGTCGTTATCGGCGGTCTCGGTTCGATCTGGGGAACTCTGATCGGCGGGATTGTCCTTGGGATAGCACAAACCATCGGCGCCACTCTCGACCCCCAGTACTCAATCCTGGCCGGGCATCTCGTTTTCCTCGCTGTTTTAGCCAGCCCGCGCGGCCGGCTGATTGCCACCGGGACCGCCATTACATGACCAACTCCCCCAACCCCGCAACCTCGACTAAGTGGGCTGTTCTACGATCCAGCCCGGCATCGCGAATCTGCTCAGGCGCCATGACACTCATCGGGGCCGCCCTGTTGGCAGCTCCTCAATTTTTTGGCGCGAACGTCGTCCAGCAACTCACCAGCCTGTTCATTTTCGTCATCCTAGCCATGATGTGGAATGCTCTAGCCGGGTATGCCGGCTTGGTCTCTGTTGGCCAGCAGGCCTTCATTGGCCTTGGCGCGTACGGCACGATCTTGCTCAGCCAGTGGGGCGTTCAACCCTATCTCGCAATGATCCTGGCGGCCGTCGCCGCGGCGGCGCTCGCCGCGATTCTGTCGCTGCTCGTGCTGCGGCTCCGCGGTGGCCAGTTTGCCGTCGGCACCTGGGTAGTCGCCGAAGCGATCGCGCTGCTGGTCGCCCTGGACCAGGGACTGGGCGGGGGTACTGGTACTTCGTTGCGTGGTCTGAACGTTTATCCCCGTGAAGTTCGCACGGCGTTCACCTACTGGCTGACACTGGGCTTCACGTTGCTCCTGGTGCTGCTCCTCTTCTTCTTGCTGCGCAACAGGACCGGCGTTGCGCTCCAGGCAATCCGGGACGACGAAGAGGTCGCAGCCTCCCTAGGCGTTCGCGTCTGGCCCGTGAAGTTCGCCCTCTTCGTGCTGGCAGGTTTCGGCTGCGGCGCGGCTGGGGCACTGACGCTGGCCAACACTTTGTTCATTCAGCCGCAGTCGATTTTTGGTGTGCAATGGTCGGCATACCTGATCTTCATGGTGTTGGTTGGCGGCCTCGGCACGTTTGAAGGGCCGATCATTGGGGCGATCCTGTTCTTCGTTGTCCAATATGAGTTCGCCGATCTGGGCGCCTGGTATCTGATCGGCCTGGGCCTGATCGCTATCACCTTTGCGCTCTTCCTGCCGCGCGGTTTGTGGAGTCTGATCAACGACCGGCTGCACATCCGGCTGCTGCCAGTCGGATACCATCTCCTCTACCCTCGGGTCAGAGGTCCTGGGCGCGGGGGAGCATGACCAGGTCGCGGACGGAGATATTGCGCGGCCGCGTGAGCATGAACAGGACAGCTTCAGCCACGTCTTCCGATCGCAATCCTTCACCAGCTTCAGCTCGTCGCTGGATTTCTGTTTCGTCGGTGATCCCCCACAGCTCATTCAAAACCATTCCAGGCGCGACTGCTCCCACGCGGATCCCGGTTTTCAGCAATTGGCGCCGGAGACCATGTACAAAAGATTGAACAGCGTGTTTCGAAGCGCTGTAGATCGGCTCCCAGTGAATCGCCTGGTGGCCGGAGATCGAGCTGCAGACGATGATATCACCGGATTTCTGCCTGAGGAGAAAAGGGAGCACAGCATCGACCGAGAAGAAGACCCCCTTCACGTTGACGTCCACCAACTGGGACCAGGCGTCCGGGTTGCCGCCCGAGATCTTGCCCGAGATGTAAACACCGGCGTTGGCAAAGAGAATGTCAATGTGTCCAAAGCGA
>Ga0306924_10007650_pt1 | contig 10860 bp, 17 predicted proteins | sample sta12Can44000111_FD_203756 | JGI IMG/M metagenome (GOLD analysis project Ga0306924, IMG submission 203756) | Lab enrichment of tropical soil microbial communities from Luquillo Experimental Forest, Puerto Rico - statanox.12C.anox.44.000.111 (v2)... | ecosystem: Environmental > Terrestrial >...
CAACGAGGGACAAACCATCGAGTACGAGATTGAGAGCAATCGCGGCAGACAGTCCGCGGCCAATCTTAGGGTCAAGTAGCGGCATATCGGCATTATCGGTCGCGGACGCTGTAGGTCGCGCTGTCAGCACGGCTGCGATCTGCCGTGCCCTGTCACGGGTGAGTAAGTTGGGACAAATGTCCGCTTTACCTCCATAGCGGACATCGGAATTGGCTCGGATCACTTCAGGGTAAGAGTCGAGTGAGCGTGGCCTCAGTCGCTACGGGGGAGGACCGATGACAAGAACCCTTCGTGAGGTTGTTGCCGCTGTGCAGGCTGAGAGGCGCGCCAAGATTTTCGCCGCCTACAGGCAAAAGCTTATTGAGAAAAAGAAGAAGCGGCAGTTGGAGCAAGCCAAGCGTGTCATGGAGCTTGATCGCAATCTGATCGTGATCGCAGTGTTGGTCATCGCACTTCCGATTATCGCCGCCTTGGCCGCGCTGCTTACTGTCCTCGCTATGGGCAACCGCTAATCCAGAATTCCGACCGCCTTTTTCTCCGCACGCTCGTCACTCGTGGGGCTGCAACAGCTCCAGCAGCTTCGCAATATTCGCCGCGATTCATCGCGTCTCACCGACGGATTGACCGTTTGTGCCAGGGGAACCACACCCACAGCCCGGTCATGCATAAATGAAAGTGGATCGCAAAAATTCTTTGTTTGATCCAAATCGCATTTTCGTCAACGAGGCTCTTCGAACGAACTGTTCCTCGCGAACCATGGGCTGGGAGACGGCGTTTAGACATTAGTTAAAGCTGCCCGGTGTTGCCGAGACCAACAGAGCGGGAGACAATCTCGCCCAGACCTAAGAAGGCGACACAAATGCGTACAACGACAATGCTCTTGGCTATTGGCTGCGTTGGCGCAATCGCGCTTGGCACGCTGGTGCGCGCCGAGGCGCAGTATTATTACCCGCGGCCGCCGGACTACGCCTACGATTACCTACCACCGGACGACCGCTACGGTTACGGATGGACTTGGAATGACTGCCCGCGCGGTTGGACGGTGCAGGGCGGAAACTGTGCGCCCTACAGAGGTCCGGTTGGCGGAGCGTGGCGTACCCGGAACAGTTGCCCGCGCGGTTACACAATCCAAACGGGAGTCTGCAAACCGTATCGAGGATATTAGCTCCCAATCATTGCGCCAGACCGTAGCGGCCCCAATCTTCTTCAACCCCAAGCTCCGCTGCGGCAGGCGCGGCAGCCGGCTTCATCACGCTTACAAACCTTTTGGAACAACCAATGCCAGTGGGTGGTTCTTTCGGCGGGGTGGGTTTGGAGAAAATCATGACAAGATCAGCACCGATCGGTCTAGCGGCGGCCTTGTTGGTGGGCGGAATGACGATAGCCATGGCTCAAAATGGCCCAGCCACTGGGGGATATCCACCAGCGCGGTGGAACCCAAATCTTTATGCCCACTACGGCTACCATCATCGCTACTACGCCTACTATCCTAGCTACTACGCATACTATCCCAGCTACCCCACCGTGGCTGGCTACTGGGACTATTACCGCACTGCTTGGCCTGGGCGAGGTAATGACGAGGAGTCAACTCGTTGAGCAGGTAAGGGTCAGGGCTGATGACTTATGAGAATCTTCGTCTAAGCGTTGGTGCGGACGGCGGGACTCGAAGGTCCTCGCACTAAATCGCTGTGGCATCAACTGAATTTTGCGTGCGCACTCGCCATCGTGTAGCGCGTTGTGTAGTTGTCTTGCTCCCGATCAAAGCGCCGCAAGTGCGGTTCCGCTTTACCCCCAAAAGCAGACATTCGTCGGCGCGAGCACCCGCTTTGTGCCAAAAGCGGACATTACGCTACTAACGATCACCAACAGTAGTTTATTCCGCGAGAGCGCTATTCTGATGCAAAGACGCGATTGGCAGGACAAATTCGAATGACGCGCCATCTTTGCCGTCCGACAACGCGGTAAGCTTACCGCCGTGATAGTCAATCATCATTCGGCTGATGGCTAATCCTAGCCCCATTCCATGTGGCTTTGTCGAGACAAGGCCAGTAAATAAGTCGGGCAGTTTATTGCTATCAATTCCCGGCCCCGAGTCTTGAACTACCACCGCAACAACTTTGCGGTCGCGAAGCTCAGTTCTCACACGCAACACCCGGCTTCGATCTGACGTAGTTTCCATTGCTTCGATGGCGTTGGCGACCAGGTTGGACACGACCTCTTGTAATTGACCCCGATTGCCCCGGACGTGTGGCAGTTCAGACGTCAGCTCGAGGCGAGACTCGATCTGACGATCCTGAAGCTGGCTGCTCAAAGACTCTAGAAGCTCGCGAATAATCGCGTTTGCGTCCACCAGCTGTCGTTCCTCATGGCCCTCTCCGAGTAAGGCACGAAAGCCCTCGATTACTTCGCTTGTGCGATGACCGGCATTTGCTATCCCTTCGAGAGCGGTCTGTGCTCTATCGTGTTCGGGTGGAACCATTTTAAGAAAGCGTTGCGCCGCATTAGCGCCTGTTGTGATTCGTGTTAGCGGCTGGCTTATTTCATGAGCAATCGCGGCCACAATAGCCCGCGCATTTAGTGGTTTATTGTCTCGTTCGCGCCGGAGCCTTGCCGCGGTTTCCCTCAGCTCGGCCAATAACGCAGAGAGAATGTACGCGCTGAGCGACACAACCAGTATGCCAGCTTGCGCTCCGATGACGCGCTCAGTGATTGGGAAATTGGGGTCTCCGAAAAAACCTATGTCCAAGACTGTCGTCCAGACGATTGTAATGGAAACGACGAACGCGCCCATGGCTGAGAAAGCTGGCCGACAGCGAGCGGAAAGCCAAAACAAAATTGGAAACAACCAAGTGATCGGTAACAAGTCATCCCATGGCTCGTGAGGCAGCGGAATGATAAGTCCAGTCATCACCACAAGCGCCACAAGCGCTAACGTGACTTCGATGACTTCGCTCCGTGGAGACGGCCGCCGCACAACACCAGCGAGCCCAATCACCAGCGGTGCAACAGCGATGATGCCGATGGCGTCAGAGGCGAACCAATGCTGCCAGGTCTCAAGCGGCGGCGCCGATGGCCCGCGCAACATCCTGTAGGTAACTGCGGCCCCGATCCCCGACACACTCGTTCCGGCGACTGCCGCCGCGAGGAGGCCAATAACTTTGCGCGACTGGGCGAGGTTGAAATCCGGGCCGAAGTAGTGATGGATCAATCCGGCTACAATCAGCGCTTCAACCCCGTTGCATAGGCCCAAAGCGACGCCCGCCCACAGGGGGTCCCTGATGATGCTGTGGGTCACAACAGTCGCGACTATCACGCCGGCCAGCACTGGCCATCGCGCGCGTCTAAGAACGATCAGCAGGCCTGAGGAAAGACCAGCCGCGGGCCAGAACACGGCCACGCCTTCAGGTTTGAGAACCAGACGGACGCTCAAGGCCGCCGTTAGGAAATAGACCAGGCCAACTATTGCCGCGAGCCCGATTCCGCCAACCCATTGTCGGGTCAGATTACCAACAGCAAAATGCTGGCGCTTCCCTTCTGCTAATAGACCCTCGGCCATACCGCAGATACTCGTATACTGATGTAGTACTCATCCTCATCTTATTAGATACCCATACTGAAGCTGCCGCAATCGATCTGCGGATACCTCAATCACCTAAAAATCGAAAACGTGTCGTCAAAACTCACTGCCGCAGCTGCACACAAGACCCATCTCGCAGACCTACGAATCTAGGACGTAACAACGAAATGATGATGTCCGCTTTGGGTCAAAAGCAGACATCAGCGCACGTCCGCGTGGTGTCCGCTTTGCCCCAAAAAGCAGACATTGGAACTCAGACCTCGTGCAGATCGCCACTTTTTACGAGCCTCACAAGTTCGTTCCATTCAGCGTGTGACAGCTTGACGGTGTTCTCGTCTTCGCCAATTGATACGCCCTCGTCGGTGATCTCGACTTCAGGGCATTCTGAGCAGTGTTCACACAGCGTGATCTTGATTGATCTCATTTCGGCGAACCTCCTTGATCCCGATGGATTAGGGGCATTGTAGGGGACCATTCGGAAATTCAATTCAAAAGGCCGTGTGGCTGCTATCGGTTTGATTCTGATCAAAGTTCCGATCAACCGGCCGTGTTTAATCTTTGTCTCTGAGGCACGCCATGGACAGCAAGCGCAAGGTGGAAGTATTCAGCGCTGGATGCGCCCTCTGCGAAGAGGTAATTGACCTAGTGAGGCGAGAGGCCGGTTCTTCGACCGAAGTCATCGTGCGCAAAATGATCGACGCTAGGGTCCTCGCGCGGGCCGAGGCGTTAGGCATTCGATCCATTCCTGCAGTCGTGATCGACGGTAAGGTGGCGTCCTGTTGTACGCCCAGAGGCGTTGACCTTCAGGTCTTGAAAAACGAATTGGGAAAAGCCTCCTTAAGGGCGACGCAAACCCAATGACACTGACCAACGCACCGCCAGGTTCGGGTCTTTTCGTATTGCTGGCACTGTTCCTAACAGTCGCGACGGTCTGGCTTCTTTTGCACGCCATCGAAACGCGCCCAAAAGAGATCGACGCCCGATCTTTCTTAGTCTTAATCATTGTAATTATTCCGTTTGTCATGGTGATTTACTTCGGGCTGGCCACAATAATCTGTAATGAGATAGTTGCTGCACGATCCAATCCGCCGATATTGCCTTCGGAGCTATCCTTGCGGAAGATTGTGCCTGCGACAGTTACTTATATCGGCCTATCCACGTGGGTATGGTTGCGCTGCCGCAGACCGTGACCTGTCAGAGATTACTGCACGCCGATGTCCGCTATGGGTCATTAGCGGACATTGGTGCGTGTCTAAGTAATGTCTGCTTTACCCCCAAGAGCGGACATTAGATGCGCCAGAAGTCCTTAAATCGCATTGGCGATAGTTCGGTGTACCTCACGGTGTGTTGGATATTCCTGTGGCCGAGATAGGCCTGCAAGGCGCGCGTGTCGTGCCCGTTGTTCGCGAGCGCGTAACCGCAAGCGTGCCTGAGCATATGGGGATGGGCCTTGAAGCCAAGCCGAGCTTCAGCGCCTGCTCGCTCAACCATGCGGGCAAAGCCAGCGGTCGTGAAGGGTGCTCCCCGCTCAGAAGTGAACACGAAGCGCGACTTGGGCTCCTGTTCACGCTGGATGCGCCGCAAGGCGCGTAGCTCGTCACCCATGATCGGGTGGGTACTAGGCGTACCCCGCTTAACCCTGCGGACGTGCAGCGTCGCCACCCTGAAGTCCACTTGGTCCCACCGCAAGTCTACAAGCTCGGCGGGTCGCAAACCATGCCGGTAGGCAACCCGGACCATTGTCGCGTCGCGAGACCCCCAACGGTTCTTCCTGGCGGCGTCCATGAGGCGCTCGACCTCGGCCTCCGTAAGGTGCTCGCGGGTTCGCAACGCGGCATTAGGCAAGCGCGTTGGTGTGACTGTTCGATTTTCAATGCTTGGAGCTACGAGCTTTAAGTGCGCTTTCGTCATTTGTTTGGCCCTCCCAGTCTATCGACTGGTCGGACAATGCACATTCTTCAAACAGTTGGCCAAGAAAAACCCGCCGCTATCGCTGAGTCATATTGACTCACGGGGCAGCGGCCATCGCTTGCTAAAGTTGCTGATTGACCAAGCGAGCAGCCTGCGCAGCACGCGGGTCCCTCTTTTGGAACAGCTAGGGGGGTCCTGTTTCGCCCAGGAAATTCAAAAGTCGGAGTAAACCCCTGAGCGCAAGCCAAGATCATCCAGGAATGGCGGGCGAGATCATCCCCCATCATCATCGAATGCCGGGTTGCGTAGGTAGTTGGGAAGAACTTGCGGTCAAAACCTAATCGAATGAAAAGATGCGCTTCCAGTCGTTCTTCATGCTGATGACAATCCAGCCGTCCTTCTTTGCCTCGTCGTAGAGCGGCTGCGTAAACGTGCCGACCTTCGTATAGGGAAGTCCCTGCGCCGGACCGTAGGCGTATTCGCGCTGTGCGTCGTCGTGCAGCACCAGCATCATCAGCCGCGCGCCGTCGCCTGCTCCAGTGTACCCCAACATCTCTCGGTCACCTGTTGAGTTACCAAACGCTGCATTCGGACGGCGGCCAATCTCCAAGTGAATACCTTCGGGCTTTCCCGCGTTATTGTCGTTTAAGAGCAGCTTCGGGTCCTTCGTGAGAAACGGCTTACCATCCTTGCCGTAGCCGAACTTCGTCCCGGTTGCTGTGCCAACGATCTGCTCTGGCGGAATTCCATAGACTTGCTGTGCATAAACGCGCACGAAGTCTTGGCCGCCACCAGTGACGATGTAGGTCCTGTACCCATTGGCACGCATGTACTGCAGGACTTCAAGCATGGGTTGGTAAGTGAGTTCGGTATAGAGACGGTTCCAACGTGGGTGTCTGGCGGTTTCAATCCACTTCTTTACTTCTGCATCGAAGACTTCGACTGGCATGCCGGTCAAAGTCGCAAATAGAATTTCCTCTAGATCGCGCAACGACAGCTTGGCCATTGCTTCGCGGTTGCCGGACAGAACCGACTTGAAAGGCTCGCGGTTCTTCAATTCAGGCTTTTGCGCCACCACAGCCGGAAGACTTTGGACCCGAACTGTCCGTCGTGGCTCGCACGAAATCGATGATCGCCCGCTTTGCAACTCCGTCATTCCACGAGGCGAGTTGGCTCCCCGTGTCTTGCGCTAGCGCGGACGTGGTACGGATCAGCGCAGGTATGGAAAGCACAGATAGGGTCGAGAGTAGCGCGCGACGGCTTATGCAAGCTGATCTGTTGCTCATTGCGGACAGCCGTTCCTTGGCGCGTATCGCGTCAGTTGCATGGGGACGACTTTGTGCCTGGCATAGAGGTCCCTCAGCAGCCCTATGGAAGATGCACGCCGGAGGAGATCTAGTGGTCCCATGCGCAATCCAAGCGGTGATGGCCCCGCAATCGGCCAGTGAGAGTCACTGGTGAGTCCCCAGTTGAGCCCGCAGCCCCTAGCGGCTTCCATATGGACTCCCCCTGAGCCGTCTGTGAGTCACTGAGAGGCCCTCTGCCCCTGATGGAGGGATTGGTACAGCTACTCACGACCCATTTGTACTCCGAGAGCGCGGAGCGGCTACTTCCCAGCCATTAAAAACGTTTCCTGTTGTGCTATTGGTGTCCTCAAGGAGTATCCCAAGCCCTTCCCTCAGAGCATTATCCATCACCATTATTATTATCATTATAGATATCCTCCCCTCCTCTCTCCTTATCCGCGCCGTAAACTGGCGGCTTGGCCTCTCGGACCTGAATTATCTCCTTGGGAGCAGCACTGAGAACGAAGTGCTTCCCTGCTTCCGCAGTACCCACGCCATGACTTTGGGTGAACTTAAGGAGCTTCTCAGTCGCCCGAAAGCGCGGTGCCCATCCCTTCGCGAAAGCGGGCCCATCGCCGCCATCGAAACCGACGACGTCTTGAACGGGCTTAGTCTCCTCGATCATTCCGAGAGCGAGCAACCCATCCCGAACATTCTTGAAGTTCGCATATGTAACTTCCCTTCCCGTAAAGTGCTTGCGATGCGTTACGCGCCAAGTCCATCCTTCTGAAAGCTCCCTCCGCTGCGCCACCAGCAAATCACCCAGGAACGTCTCCGCGGCCCTGCGAAAGCCAGCTTGAGTTTTCTTCCGGCGCTTGTTCTTTCTTGACCTGCGGAGTTCCTCATCAGCAATCAGTTCACAGAGTTTGTCGACAGCGGAGTTCGCTTCGTCAGTCATCGCGCGCCGTGCCAGTTCCGCCATCGGCGCGTTGCGAAGCACTGCAAGCCCGGTGGAATGACATCGACCTGGAGGCTGGGGTTTGGAGCAAGCCGGGCGCGACAACCAAACAGCGAACCGAACACCGGGTGCCATTGAACGACGCAGCGCAGCGTCTGTTGCTCGATCTGCGTGAACGCGCTCCCGTGAAATCGGAATGGGTGTTTCCTACAGCTAACGGTGAGCATCGCCGCGACGTGAAGGATGCGTGGGCTACGCTGTGTCGGAGGGCAAAGATCAGCGGCGCCAGGGTTCATGATCTTCGGCACACTTATGCCAGCGTCCTGGCCAGCGCGGGTTTGTCGCTGCCGATCATCGGTCAATTGCTGGGGCACACCACTCCGACGACAACGGCGCGTTACAGCCACTTGTTCGATGATCCGCTAAGGGCCGCGACCCAACGCGCTGGTGCCATCATTACCGGGAAGCTAGCTGCCGGAGTCGTGCCGTTGCGCGGCAGGCGGAAGCGCGGGTCATGAACAAGTCCGCACCAGCCAGTTTTGACCTGGATCTGGATAAAACACTCACGGCATTTCAAAAGCTGGCGGCAAAACGCGGTCCGGTTTTTACCTGGCAGATGATCGGAACTTGCGTCAAATACAAGAAACAGTTTCCAGATTGGGTCATCAACTATCTGGCCCAGTGTGCGGAACGTATGTGCGATGGACGTATGCAGTCGGAGAGGGCGAAAAGGGCGGACGACGTAGGGAAGATGTTTCAATGGATTTTTGATTTTCCGAAGAAGAAGCCCGGACCGGGAGAACTGCTTGACGCAGGAGGCGAGCTACTCAAAGAAACGTGCAAGGCCGCTTTTGCGTTTCACTTCGCGCTAAAGCTTCATCAAGGGGAAGATCCAATCCAAGCCAGACGCAATGCTGGCGATGAGTGGTTCGGCATCATCGGCGACGAAACTGTCGATGACAGAACATTGCAACGATACCTTCGGGAGCAGTTCCAGTTGAAGAAACTGCCTCGGACCGTCGAAGAATGGATGCCGGTGATTGCGTGGGACAGATTATTGCTGATCGCCAAAAAGTTGGCTCACGACTAATCGCTGACAATTAACCGGAGACAAGTCTCGCCGACACTTGTCGTGACACGGCGCCTACCGTGACATTAATTGACCGGCACTGTCCTTCAGAGGGAAAGGAGGTGCCGAAAATGTCCGAGACCAATTTTCTCGCCGATTACGCCGATCTTGAACAATTCGCCGATGCAGTTGACCGCGAAACTCGTACGGTGCGCCGTTGGCTGAACCAGCCGAACGGCCTGCCCTACACCCGGATCGGTAATCGGATTCTCATCCACATCCCGACTGCGCAGGAATGGTTGTTCTCGCGTATGCGGCATCCAAACCCTCGTCGCGGTAATCGCCCGCAAAAGGTCGAGCACGCCGGAGTCGAGGCGTGACACGGCATGTTGGACAAAGTGAAACCCGCCGCGATTGGCGCGCGGCGGGCTTCGGAATTCGTCGACGATCAGCAAGTCAGCGGACCTGAAGATAATCCTAGCCAACATTTACAGCAAGCTATCCGCGCCCTAGTCGAGTTAGGACACGATCCGGCAATCGCGCATCGGTCGAAGCCGCTCAAACAGCGCGTCGAAATCTACCGGGCCGCGATTGCCGCCGCCATCGAATTAGCCGCGGTCGATGTTCTGCGTGACGAATTCTTGCCGCTCGCCGAACAAACCGGCCTAGCCGCCGACCTCAAACAACATGCCGACTTCTACCATTCCGACAAAACGCTCGAGCACGTCATCCGTTGGGCTTTGCTCCGGCGCAATCCTTTTAGGTGAGAGCATGGATCCGCTCGAGAAGTTCAAAACCGATTTTGTTCAGCTGCGTGGCGAGGCCTACCAGCCGGGAGAAAAGCCGGGAGAAAAGCCGCGGCCGAGGCGGAAGGCAAGCGGAACCGCGCCGGTGAAGCCAACGGCAGCGCAGAATATGCGCGAGTTTGGCGATGCCTTGCCTGGCGACGAGCTTGACGACGCCGACACCGATTTCGCCCGCACGAATATCAATCCGCCGGCGCCGTCGCATTCGGAAATTAACCCGCCGCCACCCAGTCCCGACGCGCCGCCCGCCGATCTCGACATAAGAGACGCCGGTGACGACATCGGAAAGCCGCCGCCGCGGCGTTGGTTGATGGCTAATCAATTCTGTCGCCGATTTTTGTCGGGCTTGGTGGCGCCCGGGTCAACCGGCAAGAGCGCGCTGCGCATGTTGCAATGCTTGGCGCTGGCGACCGGCAAGCCGCTCACCGGCCAGCACATATTCCGCCGCTGCCGCGTGCTCATGCTGAGTTTCGAGGACGACATAGAGGAATTGCAGCGCCGCATCCTGGCAGCCATGCTTGAGTATGGCATCACCCACGATCAGGTGAAGGGCTGGCTGTTCTACGGTTGCCCGAAAGGCGTGAAGCTCGCCGAAATGAAGAACGGATCCCGACAGATTGGGACGCTGGAAAAACAACTCCGCCGCTGGATTGAAAAACGTCGTCCCGACTTGGTGGTGCTGGATCCTTACGTGAAAGTCCACGCGCTCGAGGAAAACGACAACAACGCCATGGATTTTGTGTGCGACCTGTTGGCAACGCTGGCGATCGAATACGACATCGCCATCGACGCCCCGCATCACACTCGGAAGGGGCAGCTGACGCCAGGCGACGCCGACTCCGGCCGTGGCGGCAGCGCGGTCAGGGACGCCGGCCGGCTGATCTATACGCTGAGTACTATGAGCCAGGATGAGGCCAAAGCCTTCGGCATCAAGCCCGAAGATCACGCCGCCTATATCAGGCTCGATAAGGCCAAGGTGAACCTAGCGCCGCCAGCGCGGGCCGCCGAATGGTTCAAGCTCGTCGGCGTGCACCTCGACAATGGCAACGATGAATACCCCAACGGCGACGAAGTGCAGACCGTCAAGCCGTGGAAGCCGCCGCGGATTTGGGAGGGATTAGCGTCGGCAACACTCAATGCGGCGTTGACCGAAATCGACAACGGTATACCCAACGGGCAACGCTATACCGACAAAGGCGGCGGCAAGGGACCGCGCGCGGCGTGGCGCATCGTGCAGAAGCATTGCCCCGATC
>Ga0306924_10007651_pt1 | contig 10860 bp, 9 predicted proteins | sample sta12Can44000111_FD_203756 | JGI IMG/M metagenome (GOLD analysis project Ga0306924, IMG submission 203756) | Lab enrichment of tropical soil microbial communities from Luquillo Experimental Forest, Puerto Rico - statanox.12C.anox.44.000.111 (v2)... | ecosystem: Environmental > Terrestrial > Soil...
GCCCAGGCGGTCGGGCCGGGATGCCGGCGAAAGCATCCGACTGGGTTGCATGGGAGGGCACCATGCCGCTCTCTGAGCATGAGAAGCGTCAGCTCGAGCAGATCGAGCAGGCGCTCCGCGCCGACGACCCGCGGTTTGCTGACGCCGTACACGCGGCCGATCCGCGGGTGCACTACAAGCGCCGGGTCATCGTGGCCGCGCTCGGGTTCGTGATCGGCGTCGGGCTGCTGCTCACAGGGGTCGTGATCAATGTCATCCTGGTCGGAGTGGCGGGCTTTGTGGTCATGCTCGCCTGCAGCCTGTGGGCGGTGAGCAGTTACCGGCGCATGACCGGCACCGCCCCCGGGCGCGTCCCCGCCCAGGCCAGGCGCTCCGGCAACAAGCGGCCCGCTGCCAAGGGCGAGCGGGCTGGCAAGCAGGCGGGATCGGGGCTGATGGTGCGGCTGGAGGAGCGCTGGCGGCGTCGCCAGGAGCGCGGCCGCTAACGCCGGGCTGCCCGCTGCCTGCAACGGTAACAAGCCGGGAGGCTAGCGAGCCCGTGCGACGTCGCCAAACACCCGACTCGCCGATCACGCAATCCGGCAGAGCTCAGATGTCGTACGACTCGCCCACCAAGGCCTACGCGGCCCGGCTCACCTTGGTGCCGAGGTCGTGGTTCTCGTTGGGTCAACCCGAACGTCAGGTAACCCTCGATGGCGATGCCCAGCACTGACAAGGAGAAGCGCTCCGCAGACGCAGATATGGCCAACCGGAAACTCCGAGACGGAGTTGAAACCCCCACGTCCACAGCCTGCGGCTTTGCGTTTCCAAGGTCAGGACACATCACAAAAGTGCTGGTCAGGGCACAGTCAGTTGTGTCCGAGGAGCGAGTCGCCGCTTACATACATGCCTGCCATCACCGGTGAGTTGGTTCTCAGGGCTCCCAATGAATGTGGGGGCGGACCGCTGGATCCGGTGGACCTCGATCGGGTGCGTGGCACTGCTAGCGCTTATCGCGGGCACCGTCTCGTACCTTCACATGCACATGCCGATAACGCAGCATGGGCAGCCGGGGCGGGTCGCGGCGCTGACGCCGCTGTCGGTGGACGGGATGATCGTGGCCGCGTCAACCACGCTACTAGCCGACTCGCGTTCAGGCCGTAAGGGCGAGGTGCTGCCGACGGTTCAAAGCTTGGTGGACCGGCGCGTGCGGGGCCCATCACCGAGCGAGCAGGTCGTTCGTGGCCCGCCAGACTGGCCGGCACAGGTCACCATGTGCGCCTAGATGACCTCGCCGGGCTGCAGCGCCGAGACCCTGACGACCGCCTCCGAACCGATCACCACGCGCGCGGTCAACTACACGTTACTCGTGACCACTCACATGTTCTGGCCTATGTGAGGCAGCTGTTAATTCGCTCGAACATATCGGCGACGCGCTTGAGCGTAGCTGCGTTCAATGTTGGCAGGATCGATTGCTGTTCGCACAGGAAATAGGCAGCGGGCCGGTAACGGCTGAACGTGCCGTGTGCAATGTTGTGGTTCTTGAAGTACTGGTCCACCCGGGCCGTGATACGCGGAAGACGCGACTTTAGGTCGGAGGGCTTGAGCGTCTCGGGGAGATCCTTGGCATAGGCACCGGATACTATCGCGCAGTAGAAGGCGGGAGCGAACAGGTCCTCAATGTCGGCTTCCTTGCCAGCGGCGAAATCGCTGATATGGATCAGGGATTTCGCGTCGAGGCGGCTACCGTCCTGGAGCGCCTTGATCCGCTGCTGATCGCCAGAACCTGCGTCGATCAGCACGGCGACGTTCTGCGATGCCGAGTTGTGCAAGCTTGCGAATGCGGACACTTTGTCCGCGCCGCCTACCGGGGTAACGACCCATCGCGGATCAAGGGCGCAAAGGCCCGCATCCCGGCAGGCTTGGCTCAGGAGTTGCAGGTACAGCAGGTCTGACGGCCCCTCGACCAGCAGGCAATGCTGGCCGGTGACGAGCGTCTGTGCCAGTTCGAAGTTGAGCGCGGCATGCAACGGGAACGCGGTCTCGCTGTCTGCGCGATAGACGTCCGCGCTTACGGTCGTGCCGTGATCAAGATCTTGGACCGTGCGTACCCGGTCGATGCGCCGTGGGTCGACCATGAACGGCGAGTGAGTGGTGTAGATGACCTGGTGCTTCGGTGCGAGTTTGCGCTCAATGAAGGCCAGGACGTCCTGCTGGCCAGCCGCATGCAGACTGAGGCCTGGCTCGTCCAGCAGGAGGATCGTGCGTCGCCGTGGGTGCTCAGCGATGTTGCTGAAATACGCGTAGAACGAGAAAAACCAGACGAAGCCACGGGAACGTTCGTCGAAGGGCACCGTGACGGCATGCTTCGGGTTGTAGATGCGAAGGTTGACGACGGGCCCGCGGTTCAGTGGCGGCTCATCGTCAGGGTTGCCTGGGGACATCTGGATCACCACCCGGAGTCCTGGGTTCTGGCGCCAGTAGGTGAAGGCGTCCTCCGTGATGCCGTTGGCCACGCCCTCAAGCTCGCGTATGAGTTCCTCGAAGTCCACTACTTCGAAGTCGCTGAGGTCGGCGTTCGCGGTCTGCAGCAACGACAGGAAGGTCCTGTCTGCCTCGTCCGCGAGACCCGATACTTCCTTGGCCTTGAGGTCGGGTAGCGAGGCGCGGCCTCGCATTGTGCTGTAGTCGGAGAAGTAGAAGAACCTGGGCAGCCACGCCTCGAAGTAGTTATCCAGGAGATATGCGGTCAATGATTGTTCGCGCCAGGACTCAATTCTGGCAATCAGGTCAGTGACCGATGGGTGGGGCTCCTCGATGGCCTTCAACGTGTCCATCAGTTCCGGGATCGTGGCAGCCGCCTCGGCTGCCTGCCTATCCGCAGCCGTCATTTCGATCCCAGAGATCATGTGCTGGATGGACCTCCCGGCCAAGTATTCCACCCGGTATCCCCTGTGGCTCGCATACCCCTTGACCACGGTGATTTCGCGGCTGCTGAGGACGCCATCTCCGAGATCTTGTTCAATAATCTTCAGCTCGTTGTCGCTGAGTTCGAAAACGGCAGTCACGACGACGGCGGGAAATTCTTCCCTGACCTTCCGGTAAGCAGAGTACCGCCTGCTGGGAAAGTCCATCACATCATCGTAGCTGGTTTTGCCGCTGATTGGATTAAGCGGGTTCAGCAAGTGAAGGGCCTGCAGGAAGGCTGTCTTCCCGGATTCGTTCTTGCCGACCATGCACGTGATTTCCTCAATCGGCACGATCCCGGAGTCTTCGATACTCCGGTAATTCTGGATGCGGACTGACTTCAGCTCCAAGGATCCGTCCTTCCGGGCAAACTAGCCGTGCCACGCCGACACGACCCGCGTAATATGGCCCGGCCATGCCACCCGGATTTAAGGCCAGCCAGGCCGTCCTCGCGCACTATACCGATCGTCATGATCCGCATAGGCGTTACACCGGTCAGCGAGTGTGGAGCCATCAGCCCACGTGCCATGAGCTGGTTGACCCAGCCGGCGCTGGGCTGGGTCACCGCCAACTCCCGCGCTCGGCATCCCAGAAGGGCAGCAGCGACCAGTATCTCTTAAACGGTATAAGAGCTGGTCAATCATGATCATTTGGTGTCCGAGGGGGGACTGCGCCCATATCCCAATGTGTCCTGGCCGGTGAGTTTGCTCTTCGGGGCCAACGTTGAGCGTGCGCTCGATCGGTGGGTTAGGTGATGACGACCGGATGCGTCGCGGTATGTCATTCCAAATGGGGCATCGTTCGCGCTCGGGTGCGCTCCTGGTCACGGCAGTTCGACGGTCTGCGCACGCATCAGGTCGTGAAGCGCGCAGTCACCACGCTCCCGCCGAAGCCGGGCCCCACCACGACCAGATGCCGGAGGCGGAGCTGCCCGTTAACCTGCGGGGATCCCGCCGACGATCCGGCGTACCTGGCGCGCCTGCGCGACCAGCCTGCCGCCGGAGTCCCACAGCGAGGTGTCGTCCACGCTCCAGTTCCTTGAGGTCGCCGAGTTGCGCTGGGATGCCAGCGCCGGGCCGGCGCCCGGTGCTGAGACCAGCTCCGCGCACAGGTGAACGGTCATCTCCACCGTCGGCCCGGCGACCGGGGCGGTCAGCAGCGGGTAGACGCCCGGCGCGAGGTCGCACATCAGCACCGCCGCGCCCGGGCCTATCGGTACCTCGGGGACGACCCCGACCCAGGCCAGCATCCATGGATGAGCGGCCGCCGTCAGCGGGAAGCTGCCGCCGCAGGGCCGGATGTCCAGGTGCGCTCCCACCGGCAGGAACCTGCGATCGAACTCGAAGCTGGGGCAGCGATCCGGCGGCAGGCTGGCCGGCGCCGGCGCGGCGAACCACTGCGCCGCCTCCCCGGGCGGCTCGGCGGCCAGCGTGACGGCCGCGGTCATCACCTCGGTGCCTGCCTGCGCTACGGCCACTTCGACGAGCCGCACCACCCGGCCTTCGCGGCGGGTGACTGCGGCGAAGGAGAACGCGCCCTCGTCTGACTGCCGGGCGAAATGCGCGGTGACCGCCTTCACTGCGGCGCCAGGCCAGGTGGCCGCCGCGACCTCCGTGGCCAGCCCCGCCACCAGGCCGCCGTGCCGGCCCTGCCAGGAATTCCAGTCGCCCGGGATGGTCAGCGCGGTGGTGTCGCCAGACTGGCTGCGGTCGGCGAAAAGCTCGAGCAGCGTCACCAGGGCTCCCCGCGGAGTCAAAACGCACAGGTCAGCGCGCCGTTATCGATGCTAACGGATTAACTGCCGATACGGCATTAACGGTACTATTAGTAGGCGATGTGGGGCTGATTGCCGCAGAGATGACGGGGATGACCGAAGCGCAGGCCGCCCGCAGCGTCGCCGTCGTAGGCAGCGGCGTCGCCGGGCTGACCGCCGCGTACCTGCTGCGCAGGTGCTGTGATATCACCCTGTTCGAGGCCGATGCCCGCCTGGGCGGTCACGCGCAGACCCACCGGCTGACGGCCAGCGACGGCCGGACCCATCTGGTCGACAGCGGGTTCATTGTGCATAACGTGCGTACCTACCCGCTGCTGTGCCGGCTCTTCGCCGAACTCGGGGTGCCGACCCAGCCGACCGGCATGAGCATGTCGGTCAGCTGCGGCGGCTGTGGCCTCGAGTACGCCGGCGGGCGCGGCCCGCGCGGACTGGCCGCCTGGATCCCGGCCGGCAGCCGGGTGCCGTTCCTGCGCATGCTGGGCGAGATCCGCCGGTTCTACCGGGCCGCGCGGGCCCTAGCGGCGAGCACCGGCGCGGCGGGCGGGGGGCCAGGCGACGGCGGGCCGACCTTCGGCGACTTCCTGGCTGCGGGCGGGTATTCCCCCTATTTCCTGCGTCATTACGCCCGGCCCATCGTGTCGGCGGTGTGGTCCTCTCCCCCGTCGGCCGTCTTCGATTACCCGGTCGCCTATCTGTGCGTGTTCCTCGCCCATCACGGTTTCCTTTCGGCCCGCCGGTCCTTCGCCTGGCGCACGGTGACCGGCGGCTCGGCGGTTTATGTCGGCCAGATCGCCTCGCGGATCCCGGCGGTGCGGTGCGGCACCGCGGTCCGGAGCGTGCGCCGGCTCGACGACCGGGTCGAGATCCGCGATGACGCCGGCCGGCGCCATGAGTTCGACGCCGCCGTCATCGCCGCGCACCCCGACCATGCGCTCGCCCTGCTGGCCCAGCCGACCCCGCAGGAACGGGCCGCGCTGGGCGCCTTCCGTTACGCCAGGAACTCGGTGGTTCTACATACCGACGCCCGGCTGCTGCCACGCCACGCCGCCGCCCGCGCGTCGTGGAACTACCAGCAGGACAGCTGCGATCCGTCCGGGCCCGCCCGGATCAGTTACGACCTGACCCGGCTGCAAAAGCTGCCGACCACCGACGCCTACCTCGTCACGCTCAACCCGGCGGCTGAGATCTCCCCGGCCGCCGTGCGGGCGACCATGACCTACGAGCACCCGCTGTACACGCCCGCCTCGGTCGCCGCGCAACGGCGGCTGCCGGGGCTGAACGACGGCCTCCTCGCGTTCGCTGGCGCCTACCACGGCTGGGGCTTCCACGAGGATGGCTGCCGGTCCGGCGCCGCCGCGGCACTGTCGCTAGGCGGGTCTTGGTGACCGCCACCGTCCCGGCCATCTACACCTGCCGGGTGCGCCATGTCCGGGGCGAGCCGTTGCGGCACTCCTTCAGCTACCGCACCTGGCTGTGGCTGGTGGACCTCGATCACCTGCCCGAGCTGCCGTGGCCGCTGCGTCCGCTGGCCAGGTTCCGGTCCCACGATCATCTCGGCCGGGCCGGGCTGCCGATCCGGCAGAACGTCGAGCGCTTCGCCCGGGACCGGGGCGTCGAACTGGCCGGCGGGCGGGTACTGATGCTGGCCCACGCCCGGTCGCTCGGCTACGTCTTCAACTCCCTGTCGGTCTACTGGTGCTACCGGGCGGACGGCACGCTCGGCTGCGTCCTGGCCGAGATCCACAACACCTATTCCGAGCGGCACTGCTACCTGCTGCGTCCCGACGACGCCGGGCGCGCCTGGGCCCGCAAGGACATGTACGTGTCGCCGTTCTACGGGGTGGACGGCGGCTACCGCATGCAGCTGCCCGAGCCCGCGGCCCAACTGGCGCTCACCGTCTCGATGTACCCGCCCGGCGGCCGGCCGTTCGTGGCAACGCTGCGTGGCCGGCGCAGTCCCGGCACCGCGGTCGGCCTGTTGCACGCCTGGGCCCGGCAGCCCTGCCCGGCGCTGGTGGCCGCGATCCGGATCCGGCTGCAGGCCGTGCGGCTGTGGCTGCGTGGGCTGCCCGTGGTCGCGCGCCCGCGGCACCCGCCCCAGGACGGTGTCTGGTGAGGCGGGTCCCGGCCGCGGCGCCGGCCGCCGACCCGGGCCGCTGGCCGGACGTGGCGACGGTGCCCGCCACCACGGCCCGGGCCGCGGCGGCACGGCTGGCGTTCCGCCGCGCGGCCCACAGGGTGCAGTTGCCGGTCGCCGGGCCCGGCGCCGACCCGGCTGACCTGCCCGGCGGGCCCGGGCTGGTCCTTTGCCGTCCGGGCGACTTCTTCCGGCGGCTAGGCGGAGACGGGCCGGTGGGGTTCGGCGAGGCGTACATGGCCAGCGACTGGGATGCCGCCGACCTGGCCGGCCTGCTCACCGCGATTGGCGACGGCTACGATCGGCTGGTGCCCGCGCCGCTCCGGCTGTTGCGACCGCTGCTGGTGCGGCGCAGGCCCGCCGAGGACCAGAGCATCACTGGGTCGCGGCGCGACATCGAGCGGCATTACGACCTGCCCGAGGAGATGTTCGGCGCCTTTCTGGATGAGACGATGACCTACTCTTGCGGCCTGTTCGCCGAGGACGCGGCGGGCGCGCCGGAACCGGGTCCGCTGGCGCAGGCGCAGCGCCGCAAGATCGGGGCGATCCTGGACCTGGCCGGGGTGGCGGCCGGCACCAGGCTGCTCGAGATCGGGACCGGCTGGGGGGAGCTCGCGCTCGAGGCGGCGCAGCGGGGCGCAATGGTCGTCACCATCACCAACTCACCGGGGCAGCACCGGGCGGCGTGCCGACGGGTGCGGGACGCGGGAGCCGGGGACCTCGTCCGCGTGGAGCTGCTGGATTACCGCCAGGTCAGCGGGCAGTTCGACGCCGTGGTCAGCGTAGAGATGATCGAGGCGGTGGGCGACGCGTACTGGCCGGCGTATTTCGCTGCGATCGACGGCGCGCTCGCGCCGGGCGGCCGGGCCGCGATCCAGGCCATCACCCTGCCGCACCCCCGCATGCTGCAGGTCAGCCACAGCCGCAGTTGGATGAACAAGTACATCTTCCCCGGCGCAGTGATCCCCTCCCGGCAGGCCATCGAGCACACCCTCGTCCGGCACACCACGCTGCGGGTTACCAGCGTGCGGCCGATGGCGGCACACTACGTGCGTACCCTGCAGGCCTGGCGAGCGCGGTTCGGCGCCGCCCACGATGTCCTCGCCGCGCTCGGCTTCGACGAGGTCTTCTGCCGGATGTGGCAGTTCTATCTCGCCTACTGCGAGGCCGGCTTCCGGACCGGCCTGGTGGACGTCGGGCAGTACCTGCTGGAGCGCGGGCCGTGACGGCGCGGCCCGCCGGGCTGGCGCCGAGGCTGGCGGCCCTCGCCGAGCAGCTGACCGGCCGGCCGCTGCCGGTCGGGCTGCGCGCGTATGACGGCAGCGAGGCGGCCCCGGGCGGCGGCCCGCCGTCGCTGGAGATCGCCTCGCCGGTGGCGCTGCGCCGGATGGTCTGGAATCCCGGCGAGCTGGGGATCGCCGATGCCTACGTGACCGGCGATCTTCAGGTGCATGGCGACCTGCTCAGCCTGCTGCGGCTGCTGCATGACGGCGCGGGCGGAGCCGCCCCAGGCCGCCGTGACCGGTCACTGGCCGCCGCGCTCGCCGGGGCCGCCCGGCTCGTGCTGGCGGCGGGGGTTCTCGGCCCGCGGCCGCCGGTACCCGCCGCCCGGGCCAGGGTGAGCGGGCGGCGGCACAGCCCGGCCCGGGACAAGGCGGTCATCGCGCACCACTATGACCTGTCCAACGACTTCTACGAGCTGCTGCTCGACCCGGCCATGTGCTACTCCTGCGGCTACTGGACCAGCCGGGACCCTGGTTACGGGCTGGCCGACGCCCAGCGGGACAAGCTCGACCTGGTGTGCCGCAAGCTCGGCCTGGAGCCGGGCATGCGGCTGCTCGACATCGGCTGTGGCTGGGGCTCGCTGATGCACCACGCGGCCGCGCATTACGGCGTCAAGGTCACCGGCGTCACGCTGTCGGCCCAGCAGGCGCAGTACGCCCGGCAGCGCATCGCGTCGGCCGCCCTGGACGGCAGCGCCGAGATCCGGCTCACCGACTACCGCGACATCGACGACGGGCCGTACGACGCGATCGGCGTGATCGAGATGGGCGAGCACGTCGGGGCCGCGGAATATCCCGCGTTCGCAGCGCGGCTGGCCGGGCTGCTCAGGCCGGGCGCCCGGCTGCTGATCCAGCAGATGTCCAGGGACGCCGGCGCTCCGGACGGCGGGCCGTTCATCGCCTCCTACATCGCCCCCGATATGTACATGCGGCCGCTGCCGCAGACACTAGCCCTGCTGCAAGACACCGGCCTGGAGATCGTCAGCGCCGAGGGCATGCGCGAGCACTACATACGCACCTTCCAGGCCTGGCGCGACACTTTCGAGGCGCGGTCCGCTGAAGCCACCGGCCTGCTCGGCCCGCAGAGGGCCAGGGTCTGGCGGCTGTTCCTGGCCGGCGGGGGGCTGGCGTTCGAGCGGGGCACGACCGGGGTGGACCAGATCGTCGCCGCCGTAGCGCCCAGCTCAGCCCACCCGGTGCGCCGCTAGCCAGTGCGGCGCGCCGCGAGTCGGCGGGCCTCCGGCCAGCGCACATCCCAGGCCCAGCCGAGCCTCTCCAGCACCTGGATGACCCGTGCGCTGGAGTCAACCTGGCCCCGCAGCGCGCCGTGCCGGGCGCAGGTCGGATCGGAATGGTGCATGTTATGCCAGGACTCCCCGTTGGAAAGGACACTCAGCCACCAGACGTTGCCTGCGTGGTCCCTAGTCCGGAACGGCCTGCTGCCAGCGACATGGCAGATCGAGTTGATGGACCAGGTCACATGGTGGAATAGGCCGATCCGCACGATCGTGGCCCAGAAGAAGACAGCGACCGCACCCTGCCAGGACATGGTCAGCAGGCCGCCCGCGAGCGGTGGCAGCAGCACCGAGCCGGCCACCCACACCGGGTACAGCCGGCACGCCCGGACGATCCCGGAGTCAGCGAGCAGGTCACGTGCGTACTCCTGCTCATCAGCGTGCACGGAATCGATGATCCAGCCGACGTGCGCGTAGAGCATGCCGCGGGCGAGGCCGAGAACCGATTTGCCGTACCGCCAGGGCGAGTGCGGATCCCCGGGCCGGTCGGAGAACCGGTGATGCATGCGGTGGTCGGCCACCCACCGGGTCACGCGGCCTTGCAGGGCCATGCTCCCGGCGATGGCCAGCGCGATGCGTACCGGCGCTGAGGCACGGAACGAGCGGTGGGTGAACAGCCGGTGATAACCGATGGTGATGCCGTGCCCACTGATCAGGTACATCGCGACGGCGATACCGGCGTCGGCCCACGACAGTCCCCAGCCCCAGGCCACCGGAACGGCGGCAACCAGCGCAGCCAGCGGAATCCCTATTAACAGCGCCAGGACCACGCGGTGCAGTAGGTCTTGCCGCGCCGCGGCCACGCTTGGCCGCTCCGCGGCACGCATGCTGGCATCAGCGATTCCGGACATGCGGCCCGCCGGAGATGGGCAGGGGCACGGACAGCCCTCCTGCGGCCCGCGCCGGAACAGCCACGGCGACGCCGGGGAATGCCGCGGGTATCTCGACAATGAGCCCTGCGCTGCACAGTGAGATGCGATGCATCACGGTCCCCTGGATGTGCATTTATGAGCACCCGCAGGCCCGCCGCCCGCACGCGCATAGCACGAATACCAACTACAAACGGGCCAGACCGGGAAACGGTTCACCGAGAGCCGGAACTGCCGACGGTACAGCCGAACGGCAGGCAGCCGCCGCGATGCGGGTCCGCACACCACTTTCAAGATCGCCGATCTCACCTTGGCAGATTTTGTGTCCGAGAGGCGAGCCCATCACCCATAGGCCAATGCGCGCTCACTGGTGAATTCGCGGTCAGCCCGGCCGCATCCCTTCGTCTCATAGGCCAGCACACTGGCGGCGATCCATGACGGTAAGCCGGCCGAGGCCGTGCTGCTGCGGCCCTCGCTGCGCACCGCTCCGCTTGACTCACCCAAACCGGTCAGGATCACCCCGCGCCCGCCCGCCCGGTCAAAGGCGCCGCTGTTG
>Ga0306924_10007653_pt1 | contig 10859 bp, 9 predicted proteins | sample sta12Can44000111_FD_203756 | JGI IMG/M metagenome (GOLD analysis project Ga0306924, IMG submission 203756) | Lab enrichment of tropical soil microbial communities from Luquillo Experimental Forest, Puerto Rico - statanox.12C.anox.44.000.111 (v2)... | ecosystem: Environmental > Terrestrial > Soil...
GCGCGAGCTGCGGACAGCCGGCGGAGCGGAGCGCGTCACGGCGTGCGCGAAGCTCGAGCGGAAGCTCGCCGAGCACGCGGACTTCGAGGAGCGGACGCTCTTCCCGGCGCTGCAGGAGACGCTCGGCTGCGCACGCGTCGCAGCGCTCGCGGCAGAGATGGCGGACGTACGGGAGGCACGGATCCATCGGCCGGCGGCGAGCTCGCCGGCCGCATCAGAAGCACCGAACGCACGGAAAGGAAGGAAGCCATGACGAAGCTGAACCGAATCACGCTGCTCACCGGCGCGACCCTGGTCGCCGCGCTCCTCGCCACCGCCCCGGCGCGGGCCGAAGAGAACAAGTGGCCCGGCACCGGGGTCGGCGAGCCCACCCCCAAGCCAAAGGGCGTCCCGGCGGTACTGGCGAAGAACCTCGCCAAGTTCGACGACCTCGACTTCCGCGTCTACACGGGACAGCAGTGGCAGGACCTGCACAAGAGCCACACCAAGGACGTGGTGGTCCACTGGCCCGACGGCCACACGACGAAGGGGATCGAGAAGCACATCGAGGATCTCAAGTACATGTGGACGTTCGCGCCCGATAACCGGATCAAGGAGCACCCGGTCCGCTTCGGCACCGCGGATGGCGAGTGGACCGCCGTGACCGGTTGGCTCGAGGGCACGTTCACGAAGCCGATGGTGCTCCCCGACGGCAAGACCATCCAGCCGACCGGGAAGGCCTACCGCATCCCGATGGCGACCATCGGGCACTGGAACAAGGATGGCATCATGTTCGAGGAGTTCCTGTTCTGGGACAACGGCGAGTTCATGAAGCAGATCGGGCTCGCCCCGCAGTCCTGAGGAGGAGATGAGCGCTGCGGCGTGCCGCGGGGAGCCACGCGCATGACGCTCCTCGCCCGCCGGGACCTCGTGAAGTGCCTGCTCGCCGCGGCGGCCGCGCCCCACCTCGGGGCGACGGCCGCCCGCGGTCGCGCGAAGGGAGCGAACGCGATGTCGGACCATCCCACCCGCACGAGCTCGGCTGACCAGCGGACGCCCGTCGTCTTCGTCGGCCACGGCTCGCCCATGAACGCCATCGAGGATAACGCCTGGAGCCGGCGCTTCCGCGACCTCGCGAAGGAGTTGCCGCGGCCGAAGGCGATCCTGGCGATCTCGGCGCATTGGTACGTCGCCGGAACATTCACGACCTCGAACGACCGGCCCGAGACCATCCACGACTTCGGCGGCTTCCCCGACGAGCTGTACCGCGTGCAGTACCCGGCGCCCGGCGACCCCGCGCTCGCCCGTCGTGCCGCCGCACTCCTCGGCGATCTAGGCGCGTCTCTCCGGGACGACTGGGGCCTCGACCACGGGACCTGGAGCGTGCTCGTACACATGCGCCCCGCGGCCGACGTGCCGGTCGTGCAGCTCAGCATCGACGGACGCCTGCCGGCGGCCGAACACCTGGCCATCGGCCGCGCGCTCGCGCCGCTCCGCGACGAGGGGGTGCTGATCCTCGGGAGCGGCAACGTCGTCCACAACCTGCGGCACGCGTTCGCGGCCCACGGCCGCGGCGAGACCGCACCGCCGGAGTGGGCCCGCGCCTTCGATGCGCGGGTCGCGACGGCGCTCGAGCGCCATGACGGCGACGCGCTGGCGCGCCTCCTCGAGACCGAGGAGGGCCGCATGGCGGCGCCCACGCCCGACCATTACCTGCCGCTCCTCTACGTCGCCGGCGCGAGCTCACCCGCAGACCGCGTGCACTTCCCGATCGAGGGGTTCGACTGGGGGTCGCTCTCGATGCGCGCTGCCGTTCTGGGCCCGTGATGTCTCCGTCACTCTCTGCAAGCCGTACCGAGCCGAGCCCACCGCCAGAACCTGTAGCGTCGGATCTCCCGGCCGCCTTCCCGCGCCACGGCCTCGCCCGCTGGCGCGAGCGGGCCCATGCGCGCCTCGAGCGCCTCACGCTGCGGGCCGAGGCCGTCCACCGTCACCACGAGGAGCGGCGACCCCGCTTCGAGCGGGTGCGGGTCATAGAAGCTCGGCCCGCTCGCGCGCTCGCCTACGTAGGCTGGCGATCTCCCGTCGTACCAGCCGAGGTGGCCGAGGATCATCCAGTGCCCCGCGGCGAGGCGCGCATCGCCGGCCACCGCGCGGGCAGCCTCGGCGCCGGCGCGCCACCCCTTCAGCTCGTCGAGCGGCTTCACGGGCAGGGGGATGGCGGCGAGAACGGCGACGGTGCACGCGAGCCCGACCGCGGCCGCCTTGCGCAAGAGTCGCGCGCCCGCGATGGCGAGGATGATGGACGCCGAGAGCCAGCCCGGCGCTGGCCAGTGCGGCAGGGCCGGCTTGAACGCTGCGGCGACGGTGAAGAACGCCACGACCGGCATGGCCGAGAACGCGAGCGCGGCGCCCGCCGCGTCGCGCCCGCGCCGGAGCGCGGTGAGCCCCGCCGCGGCGGCGAGAGCGAGCAGCAGGGGCGACACGTACGCCGCCTGAGCGCCGATCGAGGCCGCGAGACGCGCCAACGAGGGGCCACGCCCGCCGAGCCCATGCTCGGCCTGGAACACGATCGACGGCCAGCCACGGCTCGCGTTCCACGCGAGGAACGGCGAGGCGATGGCCACGGCGACGAGCGCCCCGAGCCACGGCCATGGGCTCGCGAGCGCCCGCCTCCCATCCTCGGTGGCGACCAGCGCCGCGAGCGCGGCGAGCCCCAGGAGCCCGGCCGTGAGCTTCGAGAGCGCGGCGAGCCCGAGGAACACGCCCGCGATGACGAACCAGCGTCTGTCGCGGCGGAAGGCCCGGTCCAGCGCCCAGAGCGTCCCGGTCCATCCGAACGCCAGCGGCGCGTCCGGCGTGATCAGCGTCGCGCCGAGCGAGAACACGGGCGCTGCCTGCAGCAGGAGCGCGGCCGCGACCGCGGCGCGCTCGCCGCCCCGCGCCCGCGCGAGATCCGCGGCGAGGAGCGTCGTGCCGGCCTGGAGGAGGATCGCCGGGAGCCGCGCCGCGAGCGTCGAGGTCCCGAGGAGCCGCAGCGAAGCCGCGAGGAGCCACGCGACCGCCGGCGGATGGTCGAGGTAGCCCAGCGCGAGGTGGCGGGACCAGTCGACGTAATAGGCCTCGTCCGTCGTGATGGGGACGAGCGCCGCGACGGCGAGACGGGCAGCGGCGCCCGCAACGACGATCGCGAGTGGGAGCGAGAAGGTGGGAGCACGCGCGCCGTCGCGCGCGTCCAGGAGGACGTCCCCTGCCATGAGCGGGCGCAGCGTGCGCCGGCAGAGAACGGATGTCGAGCGCCGACCGGCTCCTCCCCAAATCGATACGCTTCGGTCACGAGGGGTTCACGTCGGAGCCCGCGGATCGAGCCACGCCGCCGGCACGATGCCCGCGTGCCCTTCCTCTACGCCCGCGATCCATTCCTCGCGGTCCAGCACCTCCTCTGCTCAGCGTGGCTCGATGGTCCCATGGAGGCGTCGTCCGTCGCGTGCGAGGGCTGGGCGATCGCGCTCGTCGGGCTCGCGTTCGTCCTGTCCCGGGAGCGCAGCCTCCGCGTCGCGCTGCGCGTGGCGCTCGCGCTCGGCGCCGCCCTGATCCTCGCCGGAATCGCCGTGCAGGTGCTGAAACGCGTCGTCGACGTCCCGAGGCCGCTCGCGGTGTTCGGCCCGGCCGCCGTGCACGTGCTCCTCCAGCCGCTGCGCCGGCAAGCGTTCCCCAGCGGGCACTCCGCGTCCGCGGGCGCCCTCGCGGCGTTCGCGCTGCTGCGCTACCGACGGGCAGCCTGGCCCCTCCTGCTGCTCGCCGCGGCCGGAGGGATCTCCCGCGTGTACGTGGGGGCGCACTGGGTGCTGGACGTCATCGCCGGCTGGGCCGTCGGCGCCGCCGCGGCGGTGATCGCCGCTCGCGGCTGGGAACGCCTGCGAGCCGGCGAGACCGCCATCGCGCCGGTGACCGCGGGGCCACCCGCGGCGGCGGAGTAGACTCCGATCACGGCGCCGCGGGCGCGACCCGGTAAACGAGATACAGGTCCGCGCGCTCGACCCAGCGGAAGAGGTTCACCCGGGCCAATGCCGGCGGAAGCGACGCGAAGACGAGCTGCCCGCGGTCCTCGAGCAGCTCCTGCGCGCCCGCGGGGAGGGGGAACTTCGCGACGACGATCGCAGGAAGCGACCCCGCGGCGAGCGCGCGACGGAGATCCTCCACCCCTTCGAGCGGCGTGAACGCCGGCTTGTGCGACGGCCAGAGGAACGGCGTCACGATGCGGTGGGCGCGGAGCGGATCCGAGAAGCCGAGCCAGCGGACGCGATCCGTGGCGTGGTCGTAGAGGAATCGCTGGAGGCCGAGGTTGTCCGGGCTCGGCAGGAGGCACAGCAGCGCGAGCGCCAACGCATTCACGACCCGGGTCGCGCGCGCGCGCCAGACCGCCTCCATCCACCGCACGAGCGCGCCCATCCGTCCGGCGCGTGCGCCCGGCTCGGACCACGCGAGCACGAGCCCCACGCTCGCTGGCACGAGCAGCGGGATCATGAACCGGATCTCCTTGTGCGCGACGAGGCTGTGGCCGAGGAAGAACGGCAGCGTCGTCCAGGTGAGGAGGTGCCGCGGGAACTTCCACCAGAGTGCGACGAGCCCGAGGAACAGCAGGAGCCCGAACGGCGGGAACCAGATCGCGAACATGAACGGGTAGGCCACCGCCGGCAGCGTCCCGAAGGTCGCGGCCTTCCCCTCGAGCAGGTTCGTCCGAAAGTAGTTCCACGGCGTGAAGACCCATTCCCCGTAGCCCCACGCGTCGACCGCGAGGCCGAGCACGGCAGCCAGGGAGAAGCCAGCGGCGAGCGGCAGCGCGCGCCGCCACCACGGTCGGCCGTGCACCGCAGCGTGGAGGGTGATGCCGAGCGCGGCGAAGCCGAGCTGGTACCGACAGTCGAACGCGAGCCCCAGCGCCCCTCCCGCGAGGAAGGCGTGGCGCGCGCGCTCCGGACCGCCGTCGTCGCCCGAGGCGCCGCGCGCCAGGAGCGCCAGCGCGAGGAGGAGGAAGGCGGACGATGCCGTCTCGGAGGAGGTCCTGACCGCGAGGTAGGGGACGAAGCATGCGAGCGCGACGTGAGGGACCAGGAGCCGGCGCCAGCGCTCCTCTGCAAACCACGGCCGGACGGCCACCAGGAAGAGGGCCAGCGCCGCCCAGGAGAAGAGCCCTGTCGCGACCCGGAGCAGCCGCAAGATCGCGAACGGGCTCTCGAGGCCGGCGGCGAGTGCGCCGCGGGCGAGGAGAGCGTACGCGGCCGGCTGGAGCCACGGCCGGATGCGGGCGGCAAATTCCCAACACAGCTGCGCGCCCGACGTCCGCCCGAGCGCGTGGCTCGCGAACTCGACCGTCTGGAAGTACTCGTCCACCTGGTAGAGGCTGTCGCTCGAGACCGCGGCGACCAGGGTGGCAGCGAGGCTCGCGGCGAGCGCGGCCGCGAGGAGCCGGCGCTCGCTCCAGCCGCCCAGCATCGCGCCGGCGCGCCGCTGGAGCGCGAGGAGCGCCCCCTCGAGCGCGGCCGCCGCACGCAGCGCCGAGCGTCGCAGCGGGATCACGGTGTCCGAACCGCCGGGGCGAGCGCGACCGCCGACGCGCGGACGAGGACGAGGCGCCCGACGAGGAGCTCCAGCCGGCCGCCCGCGATGTCCGCGATCTGCGCCGGAGTGTGCCTCGACTTGAGGTGCGGCAGCGAAGCGATCTCCTCCCAGCCGGAGGGGACGCGCTCGTTCACGTCCAGCACGAGCGCGGCGTGGAGACCGGAACCGGTCGGAGGCGGCGGGCACGCGCCGGGCCCCGGCGGGCAAGCGTAGGCGCGAACGTCGGCGCCAGGAAGCAGGAAGCGGCCCGGCTCGTCGTCCCGCTGGAATCGCTCCGGGAAGAGGACCGGCTTTCCGCGGACCTCGGCCACGGCCGCCTCCGGGAACGCGCGGGAGAACGGCGCCAGGAACAGGCTCGCAGCGACCACCGCCGAGAGCGCGAGAAGGGGGAGCGCAGCCCGGCCGAACGACGGGCGCGCGGCGGCGGCGAGCGCGACGAGGCCGAGCGCGGCCGGAACGAACAGGGCGAGCGGCGAGAAGAGCCGCGTCCCGACGCGCGCGGAGATCGCGCTCTCGACCACCGGAAGGAGGAGCCCGGCGGCGGCCAGCGCGCCCAGGGTGATCCGGAAGGCGAGCCCGGGCAGCGCATCCCAGCGCAGCGCGAGAAGGACCGCGAGCGCGGCGCAGGTCGCGAGCAGGTAGTTCTCCTGCCGCTGCGCCGGGAAGGAGTAGAAGGCGAGGAACGCGAGCACGAAGAGCCACAGCTCGGCCTCGACGTCGGGCAGGGCGCGCCGGCGGCGCCACAGGTCCAGGGCCAGCGCGACGACGAGCGGAGCGTAGAGCCCGGCGTTCGCGAGATCCCCGAGCCAGATCCGCCAGAGCGGGTACGGCCCCGCGACGAGCCCGGAGAGGAATCCAGCGGACCGGAACTTGCCTGCGTTCTCGCCGACGACGAACTGCGCGATCACGAGGTCCGGCCGCGGATCGAACGCGAGCCAGAGCCCGAAGATGGCGAGGGCGATCGTCGCGGTCGCTGCGACGAAGGCGCCGTGTCGCCGCAGGAACGCCGAGGCATCCCAGCGCTCCCGGCGCCAGAGCACGAGCGCCAGCGCGAGGGTGCCCGGCGCCACGACGGCGAAGGACTTGTAGAGCGCGGCTGCGCCGAGCGAGACGCCGCAGGCGAGCGCGAGCCGCACACTGGTGCTCGACCGGCGGTGGAGGAGGACGAATGGAACGAAGAGGAAGAGCGCTTCGCCGGCGTTGGTGAGGAACGGGCGCCCGTACTGGATGGTGGAGCGGAACCCGAGGAAGACGAGCGCCGCGAGGAGCCCGACCGATCGCCGCCCGGAGCAGCGCGCGGCGAGGAGTCCGACGAGCAGCGCCGTGGCGAAGGTGAGCGCCACCACCGGCGCGCGAAGCCGCCACAGCTCCCAGGTCCGGCCGAAGCTCGTCGCAAGGATCCCCTGCCAGAAGAGGAGGGGCGGCTTCGTGTCGGTGATGCCGGTCTCGGAGACGAGCGGCAAGAGCTTCCCGCTCTCCGCGGTCTTCCGCGCGATCTGGAGGTACAGCGCCTCGTCCCCGATGGTCGGCGCGTAGATCGAGGAGAGTCCGTAGAGATACGCGGCGGCCGCGAGGGCGACGCCGACCGCGGCGAGGAGGCGAGAGTCTCGCAAGGGGCGCCCACGGTCACCCGGGGATGTGACGTTACGATGACGATCCGAGCACGATTCCTCGAAGCGCGGGCGCTCAGGACGCGCCTGGCCGCGATCGGCGTGTTCACGCGAGGACGGGCGGCGGAAGAGCTCACACTACTCCGAGCGGCCGGGCTCGGCGGCGATCACGGCTCGGGTGCGACGGGATGGTTGGCGAGGATCAGGTTCCCTGGATCGACCGTACCCTTGATGCGCCGCAGGTGGTGGTAGGCCTGCTCCGTCCAAAAGATTCCCGGGTCGCGCTGCTCCTCGGCGAAGTTCGGGTGCATGTATCGGGTGGTCCACGGCGCGAGTGCTCGCTTGAGCATGTCGACCTGGGCGTGCACGGACGCCACCAGCTCGGGGGTCGATCCCAAGCCGCCCGCGTATACCGCGTACTTCGCCGGAATCGATTCCAGAGCACCGTTTTCGGGCCGAGCCCGGGCGAGCTCCCCCTGCAGGTGTCGCACCTCGACCGTTGCCAGCTGTCGCCCGTTTCCTGGTCCGGCCACGTCGACGAGAGTCGCGAGCGCTTCGGCCGGAAACTCCGAAAGCATGAACCCATCGCCAACCGCTGGAACGGGGCGGTCGGGATCCAGGTGGACTTCCACCAGGGACGGAATCGTGAGGGTTTGAACCGTGTCATTGACCGGACGGAGCGCCCGGAGCGAGGCGAGCAACCGGTCTGCCAGCGCGCGGTCGCCAGCGTGGTAGACATGGACGGCAGCAAACGATTTGCCCCGCATGGCCTCGGGGGCCTCCGGGACCGGCGGAAAGCTCAATAGCCGCCCCATCGTGGTGAGCTCGTCGGGCGGATTGGCCTCGGCGAGCTCCCGCCAAGCATGGAGGACCTCGCGGGCGCGCTCGCTCGGGAACCACAGGCTGCCGGCGTACGCGTGGGCGAGCGGAAGCAGCTCGAGCTCCATCGCGGTGACGACGCCGAAGCTGCCACCACCGCCGCGCAGGGCCCAGAACAGGTCCTGCTCGTGCTCGCGATCCGCTCGCACGAGCCGTCCACTGGCGGTGACGAGCTCGACCGCGCGAACCCGGCTCGAGGCCAGTCCGAAACGGCGACCGAGCATGCCGATCCCGCCACTGAGCGTGTATCCGACCACTCCCACGTCTGGCGCGGTGCCTGTCACCGCCGCGAATCCATGCCCGGCGGCTGCTTGCGCCAATTCGGCCGACCGGACCCCGGCATCGACACGAGCGGTCCGCGCCTCCGCCTGGATCACGACACCACGCATGCGTTCGGTCTTCACCAGGATCGCGTCCTCGAGCCCGCCCAGCGGCGCCGCGTTGTGGCCCGTTCCCTGCGGTGCGATGCGGAATCCTTGCTGGCCGGCAAACCGCACCGCGGTCGCGACGTCCTCCGCGGACTCCGGGTACACGACCGCGGCGGGCCGTGGATCGACAGTCAACTGCCACGGCCGACGCGCCTTGTCCCAGCCGCTGTGAGATGGAAGCACGACCTTTCCCGGCAACGCGGAGCTCAGGTCGCTGAGGTGACTGGCGGGGTTCGAGCGCTTCGACATGGCAACTCGCTTTCCGTGTTTTCACGCGCTCGAATAGTCTCCGCGCCAGGGCGGTGCATGGGTGCGGGCGCAGTCGCTCGACGGAGTCGCCCTCTCATGGATGCTGGAACGCGGCGGGTTACGATGGTCGCGCCACGGGACGGAACGGGTGGCCACCAGCTGGACCACGGCCGCCGGGCCACGTAGAGCAGCGCGCCAGGCTCGATCGTCGTGGTACGCCTCAGGCGCTTACGCGCAGGCACCGTACCGCGGCGCTCGATAGGTGGCTGGTCTTCGTTGGACCGGCTCCGGGACCCTCCCGGTCAGGACGGTTCGACTCACCCGCCGCCACGATCTTGGATGCGAGCCACCGCCCAGCGGTAGGCGATGGCCGCGGCGAGCACGCACGCGACGAGCACGAGCGCGCGACGGAACACATGATCCACCAGGCCGCGCGACTGTCCTCCGTGGCGCACGCCAGCGCGCCGGAAGCCAGCAGGACGATGGAACATCGGCGAACGGTAGAGACCAGCATGCGGGCGCTCCGCCTCGGCGTGCTCATCCGCTGTACGGCCGCGTCGATGAACTTCAGCGGCCTCGACCAGAATTCGGCGGAGTAGGGCACGTCGCCACGATCAGGCGGTACCGCCCCCATGCGGGCGATCGGCACGGCGCAGCCCTGACCGCGCGCACGGGTGCCTGATCGCTGCGCGCGAGAGCCGCCGCATCGCTAGCTTGCGTGAGGAACCCGATCGCGAGGAGCCAGCGATGCCTGCGAGGGCGGTCGTTCACAAATCCGGCGACGGGAAGGCCTACCGGATGCTCGGTGGCCTGTGGGAGGTCCTGCTGCCGAGCGACAAGTCCGGCGGCCGTGGACCACACCCGTGGGCCGGTCCATCATCAGCACCGTGAGGGGGGGCCTCCGCGGACCAGCTTGGAGACTCACGGGATCGAGTCACCAAACCCAAATCTCCAAGGGAGGAACCATGACCACTCAAGAGCCGACGTTCGTTCTCGTCCACGGAGCCTTCAATGACTCGTCGAGCTGGGAGGGCGTCATCCGCGAGCTCTCCGGCAGCCGCGTGATCGCGGCACCCAGCCCCCTTCGCGGCGTAAAGAGTGACTCGCGTTATCTGGCGAATCTGATCGACAGCATCAAGGGACCCGTGGTGCTCGTCGGCCACTCATTCAGCGGAATGATGATCACCAACGCGGCCACCGGAAAGAGCAATGTGAAGGCACTCGTGTATGTGGCCGCTCTTGCGCCGGACACCGGCGAAACCGCGAACGACTTGCTCAGCAAGTTCCCAGGCGGCTCGTCGGCTTCAGAGTTTCTTGCGCCGCCGGTCGACTTGGGGGGCGGAGCTCACGACCTCTATGTCGAGCAGGAGAAATTCCACGCTCAATTCGCTGCCGACGTTTCAGCCTCCCAGGCGAGAATCATGGCTGTGACCCAGCGTCCCATCATGGATACGGCTTTCGGGGAGCAGTCCGGCCCTCCTGCTTGGAAGTCTATCCCGTCCTGGTTCATCTACGGCACTGGGGACAAGAACCTTCCGGTCGCGACGACTGCATTCATGGCAAAGCGCGCCGGCGCACAGAAGGTTGTGGAGATCAAGGGAGCGTCTCACCTCCTCATGGTCTCTCATCCGAAAGAAACAGCACTGCTCATTCTCGAAGCAGCTCAGCAGGCTCTCATCGCTAACGTTCATGTAGAGAACGTCGCGCCCGCGCCTTGAGGCGGTCGCGCTGTTCGACGGCGTCCGCGGAGAGCAACGCGGTCATCGTCGCCGCGATGCTCGCGCGGCGCGGGATCGAGGCGAGCGCCAGGACCGTGCAGCGGACAGCAGCGGAGCGGCGGCGCGAGGGGACGGGCCGGGGAGCTCGGCGTTAGGAGATGTGCGCCTTGCCCGAACCACGGCCTGCTCTCCCTTCTCGCTCGCCGAGCGGTGCCCTCGCGGCCGTTGTCCACATGGTGACGCCCGCCTCATACCGGCCGGCGGCGTGCCAGCCAATACAATCACTTCACCATGTCATTGATGATGCGCAGCGGACTGAGCGGGCCTAGCGGGATATAGTCAAAGCCCATCAAACCGGCCTGCCCCAGCGGGAA
>Ga0306924_10007655_pt1 | contig 10859 bp, 6 predicted proteins | sample sta12Can44000111_FD_203756 | JGI IMG/M metagenome (GOLD analysis project Ga0306924, IMG submission 203756) | Lab enrichment of tropical soil microbial communities from Luquillo Experimental Forest, Puerto Rico - statanox.12C.anox.44.000.111 (v2)... | ecosystem: Environmental > Terrestrial > Soil...
ATCCGCTTCAACTACTTCCGCGAGTCGCAGGGTGACCTGAATCATCCGGTAAATATCCTGCCCAGCCTGCACGACGCGTGCGGCAGCCTGGTTCCCGCGGCGAATTGTTTCGCAGACCCCAATAATCCAACCTCGGGAATTACGACCAATATTCCGGGCCGCGAAGGCGTGCCCTTTGTGAGTGTGGCTGGCGGATTCGTGATCGGGAATAACTTCGAAGGGGAATTGCCGCAGACCGGCAACACCTACCAGATCGCCGACAACTTCAGCAAGGTGATGGGCACGCACAGTCCGAAATTCGGCGTCAACTTCACCATCCAGAAGTTCAACCAGTTTCTGTATTACAACATCAACGGATGGCTTACGATTCAGAACAATGGCTCGCAGAACTCGCTCGGTCCGACCGCCGCGGCCGCGGATGCCTATCCGGATTACTTCCTCGGGGTGCCGACGACCTATTCGCAAGGTGCGGCGCAGGGAGAAAACCTCACCAACTACGGTTTGTACCTGTACGCGCAGGACAGTTGGAAGATCAAGTCAAATTTGACGCTGAATTACGGCTTGCGCTGGGAACTGAATACCCCGTATGTGGACAGCGGCAACCGCTTGCAAACGTACCGGCCGGGCCAGGACAACACGAGTTATCCGTGCTGGTTGAGTCCGGCGAGTCAAGCGACGCTGGGCGCCAGTTCACCGGACTGCGGACCGACTTCCGCAAATAACGCCTATTACCCGACGGGACTGGTGTTCCCGGGAAACCCTGGAGTTCCCCGGGGACTAACCTCCACGTATTACCAAGCATTTGCGCCGCGCATCGGGTTGGCGTACAGCCCGAACTGGAGCAGCGGTTTGCTGGGCGCGTTGGCCGGCGGACCGGGACATTCCACGATCCGTGGCGGATGGGGAATCTTCTACAACCCGATAGAGCAGTTGGTGATGGAACAATTCAGCGCCGAGCCGCCCTTCGGCGTAAGCGCGGCGCTGACCACGCCGTTGTTTAATACTCCGTATTTGAGCCAGGCGGGTGTGCAGGCGCCGAACAACGGGGGCGGCATTATCAATCAGACGCCCTCCACGCCCTGTCCGGTGTCCGGGGGGCCGGCTGGTTGCGTGGATTGGTCGCTCTTCCGTCCGATTTTGCTGTTCGGGGAATTCCAGCCACACTTAAGAACGCAATACGCGGAGCAGTACAACCTGACGGTCGAACGGCAATTATCGCAGACGATACTCTTGCGCGTGGCGTACGTAGGAACGCAGGCGCATCGGCTGCTGGCATCGCAAGACCTGGACTACGGCAATTCCCAGACCTGTCTGGACATTAACAGCATCCCAGGACAAAGTTGCGGGACCTTTTCTTCGGACAATGCGTATTCTTTCTCGATTCCGGCGGGAATGACTTTTCATATGCCGTACATCCCGGGCGGGCCGGGCGGGACGAACATCCCCTGCCCGTACGGAAAATCGCAGCCGGCGGGTTGCGTGGTGACCGGAGCACCGGGAGGTACGCCGGTCACGCTGGTAGGACTGCGGCCGTATTCTTCACCAAACTGCAATCCGTTTATGGGAACGGGCTGCCCAGCGGACGGCATTCCGGTCTTGAGCAACATCTTTACCGAAAACACGATTGCCAATTCCAATTACAACGCGCTTCAGGTATCCGTCGAAAAGACCTATTCGCATGGGCTGATGTTCCAGGCGTCCTATACGTACAGCAAGGCCATCGATCAAGGCGCGTCGTTTGAGAACCAGCTAAATCCGATCTACGCGAACTATACGCGCGGCCTTTCGCTTTTGGATGCCAAACACCGGTTTGTCTTCAGCCCGGTGTGGCAACTCCCCATTCCGAAAAAAGAGGGGTTCGCGGGGAAGGTGGCGAACGGCTGGCAGCTGTCGGCCATCATCGTGTACCAGAGCGGATTCCCGATTCGCGTGCAGGATCAGAACGACGCTGAGTTGCAGTACAGCATCTTCTTTGAGTCCACCAACACCCCGTATATGACTGCGCCCTTGCAGCGGCTAAACCCCAAGACCAACGCGGGTAATTATTGGTTCAATGCCGCGAATTTCTGCGATCCCACAACGGGACAGCCTTGCCCGCAACAACTCGGGACCTTTGGAAACACGCCCCACGCGCTGTGCTGCGGTCCGGCGCTCAGCAACACCGACCTGGTGATCGCGAAAATCACGCCGATCACCGAGAGAATCAGCTCGGAATTCCGGGCGGAATTCTATAACACCTGGAATCACACGGAATTCAAGAATCCCGATGGAAGCTTCCAGAATTCCACGTTTGGGCAAGTGCTGCAAGCTCGGGATCCGCGCGTGATGCAGTTTGCGATAAAGATCATGTTCTGAGGGCGGCGAGCGAATCAGCGAAAGGGCGCGGAGTGCCGCGCCTTCTCGCTAAGGAATGCGCCATGCGACCCGCGGCGGGCAAAATTCCTTGCGCGCACCGCATGGCGGATCGCGAGTAGTGCAGAAATTGTGCGGTAAGGCGTTAGAATAGATCATGCAGTTTGCCGCAGAAACCGCGAAGTTTTTCCTCGCTGATACAGGCGGTTTAGCCTCGGAGGCAACACCGGGCGCACACCGCCGAAACACTGACCGCAGGGAAAAGACCTGCCACAGGTGAACCCCAGGAAGGCCCACCTGATCGGAGTAAGAAAATGCACGAGACGTTACAGAAGGAAATCGCTCTGTATGAGAAGCGCACGCCGAAATCCGCACAAGCGCACCAGCGGGCTGAAAAACTCATTCCGCTGGGAGTCGCTAGCAATTACCGAGCCTACGATCCGTATCCGATATTCGTAGCCGAAGGCCACGGGAGCAAGATCAAGGATATCGACGGAAACGAATACATCGATCACAACCTTTGTTTCGGTACTTTGATGGCCGGGCACGGGCATCCCGCGGTGGTGAAAGCGGCGAAGTGGGCACTCGACAACGGCAGCACGTTTGGCATGCCCCACGGCATGGAAGCGGAGTTGGCGGAAGAAATTTGCGCCCGCTATCCGGTGGAAATGGTACGGTTCGGGTCGAGCGGCACGGAGGCCACGATGCACGCCTGCCGCATAGCGCGCGCGGCCACCGGGCGTGACAAGATTCTGCGGTTTGAAGGTTGCTACCACGGTCTGCACGATACGGCGCTCGTGAGCGTAAAGCCGAAAGCCGAAGACTTTGGCGACATCCATGCGCCGAACTCCGTGCCCGGCGGGCTGGGCGTGATCAAGGCGGTTCTCGATAACGTAACGGTTGCCACGTTCAATGACCTGAAGAGCGTGGAGCACCGTTTTCAGCAATTGCCGGGTCAGATCGCCGCGGTCATTCTCGAGCCGATCATGATGAACGTCGGTATCTGCATGCCGCAACCCGGTTTCCTCGAGGGCTTGCGCGAAATCTGCACAAAGAACGGCACGCTGCTTATTTTTGACGAAGTCAAAACCGGCGCGAAGTTGGGCTGGGGTGGCGCGAGCGAGTACTTTGGCGTGAAGCCGGACATGATCACGCTGGCGAAGTCCATCGGTGGAGGGGTGCCGCTGGCCGCGTTTGGCGCGAGCCGCGCGGTAATGGATTTGATCGTGCAGCACAAAGTCTTTCACGGCGGCACATACAACACCAACCGCATCGCCATGGCTGCGGGTCTGGCCACTTTCCGCGAAGTGCTGACGCACGAAAACTACGCGCAGGTGGAGAAGCTCGGCAAGAAGCTGGAAGACGGCTACCGAAGGATCATCAAGAAGTCCGGGCTGCAGGCGTACGTGATTCGTGCGGGGGTAAATGGGGCGTTGATGCTGTATCCCGAGGAAATCCGGAATTACCGGGACTGGCTAGAGATTGACGTCGATCTGTGGCGGCAGTTCTGGTTCGCTATGGTGAATCGCGGTGTGCTGGCGATGCCGTACTGGTGGGATGAACAGTGGACCATCTCCGTGCAGCATAGCGAAGCAGACATTGACAAGCACCTGGCGGTGTTTGAAGAAGTCGCGCCAGGACTAGCGAAAACGCAAGAGGAACGCGGGCTGAAGTACGTTGGCGCAGCAGGGCACTAAGTTCAGCCCAGTTCGTCATTCCGAACGGAGCGTGCCCAGGGTCACGTCGCCACGCCGCTTGGAATGCCGGTTGAGTGTCGAGGAGCGAATCGGGTGAGTGGTGATGCCGCGAGTGTCACGGCCGTAGCCGGGAGAGATGCCGTAGAGCAGCCGCGTTTGAAACGCGTGTTGGGGCGGCGCGACCTGGTCCTGCTGTTCGTTGTCGCGGTGTTCAACCTCAACGTGTTGCCCTCCATCGCTGCGAACGGCGGAGTCACGATTTGGTTGTGGCTGATCGCCCTGATCCTGTTTTTCTGGCCGCAGGGGATCGCGGTGATTGAGCTGGCCCACCGGTATCCCGGCGAAGGAGGCGTTTACCTCTGGGCCAAGGAAGTATTCGGTGATTTTCACGGTTTCCTGTCGGGATGGTGCTACTGGACGAACAACATGATGTACGTGCCGACGGTCATGCTGTACTTCGTGGGCGTTTCGGTGTTCGTTTTAGGTCCAGGGCATGAAAAGCTGGCAGACAGCCGCCCCTTTGCACTTGGCGCTTCGGTGGTCCTCCTTGCCCTCTTGGTGGTGCTGAATGTGATAGGGCTTGGCGTGGGGAAGTGGATCAACAATCTCGGCGGAATCGGCACGTTCGTGGCGGCATTTCTGCTGATGGGACTGGGCGCGGTGGTGTACGTGAAGTACGGTACCGCGATGCATTGGGCCGACTTTCAGATTCAGGCGAACCCGCGATTTGTGCTGAATTCGTTCGGGGTGATTTGCTTTGGACTGGTCGGATTGGAACTTGCATCCATCATGGGCGATGAGATTGAAAATCCGCGTAAGACCTTGCCGGGAGCGGTGGCATGGGGCGGCGTGCTCTCCGGGTTGCTGTATGTCGGAGCGACTCTGACGCTGCTGATTGCGGTGGACAAAAACACCATCAGCGTGTTGCAGGGGATCGTCCAGGCGGTCAGTCATATGGCCGGGCAGGTGGGGGTGGGCTGGATTGTCGCGCCTTTTGCGTTTTTGCTGAGTGTGTCGATCGCGGGAATCGGGTCAGCGTGGTTGGGTGGTTCAGCGCGCATTCCGTTTGTCGCGGGACTCGATTCATACATGCCGGCATGGCTGGGGAAGATTCATCCGAAGTATGCGACGCCATACGCGGCGTTGATCGTGCATGCGAGCGTTTCGTTGATCCTGGTGATTCTCAACTTTGTGTCGACGGGAAATGTACAGGCGAGCTTTCAGTCGCTATTGTCGCTTGCGGTGGTGCTGCAGTTGATTCCGTTTCTATATGTTTTTGGCGCGATTCTAAAGCTGGCCATGGATCCCGATTTCCGGAAACAGCAGTACGCAAAGGGCACATTGCTCATCGCGGGCATCAGCGGGCTTGTGACTACGATCGTCGCGATGATCGTGGCCTTTTTCCCGGCCGCGCAGATTCAATCCGTACTCGGCTATGAAATCTGGATGGTTGGGGGCACGTTGCTGTTCATCGGCCTCGCGGCCTTCTTCTTTTTTGTGTACGGGAGCCGAAAGGCGGCGAGGGGCGTGGCGGCAGGTTAGCGGTCCTGGCGAGGAAGTGAGGAGAGTATGACGACGACGGCGAAGGCACCGGAAAAAAATTACAAAAACTACGTGAACGGTCAATGGGTGGACGGTTCGACGAAGGAGACGTTTTCTGTCTTTGACCCTTCAACGGAGGAAGTGATCGCGCAGGTGGCGTCGGCGAATGCCGCGGACGTGGATCACGCGGTGAAGGCGGCGCGAGCGGCATTTGATTCGGGGCCGTGGTCGCAAACGACGGCGCAGGATCGTGGGCGCATTTTGTTCAAGCTGGCCGAGAAGGTGCGACAGAACGCGGCGATGCTCGCGGAGATTGAGGCTCGAAACACAGGTAAGCCGATCGTCGAAGCGGAATTTGATATCGCCGACGTCGCAACCTGTTTTGAGTATTACGGAGGATTGGCGAACAAGGTGACTGGAAGCGTGAATCCCGTGCCTGCCAACGCTCTGAGTTTCACGATGCGCGAAGCCGTGGGCGTGGCGGGACAGATCATCCCGTGGAATTATCCGCTCTTGATGGCGGCATGGAAGTTGGGTCCTGCGCTGGCGGCGGGCTGCTGCTGCGTCTTGAAACCGGCAGAGCAAACGCCCCTGACGGCTATGGTCTTGGCGAATTGGCTTGAGGAGCTAGGACTGCCCCCCGGAGTGGTCAATATTATTAATGGCATTGGCGAAGTCACCGGCGCGGCACTGGTAGCGCATCCGGATGTCGACAAGATCGCGTTCACCGGGAGCGCAGCGGTCGGAAAGATCATCGTAAAGAGCGCGGCGGATACTCTGAAGCGCGTGACATTGGAGCTGGGGGGCAAGTCGCCCAACGTTTTTTTCGCAGATGCAGACTGGGAAGCAGCCGTCGATGGCGCGTTGTTCGGCGTCTTCATCAACCAGGGCGAAGTGTGTTCGGCGGGAAGCCGCATCTTAGTCGAGAAGAAGATTTATTCCAAATTCGTGGAAGCCATGGCGGAGAAAGCCAAGCGTATCAAGCTGGGCTCTCCGCTCGAACGCGACACCAAGATGGGGCCCTTGGTCAGTAAGGAACAATACGAGCGTGTCAGTTCCTACCTCACGCTCGGGAAAAAGGAAGCGAAAACCGCGATCGGCGGTGGACGGCCAAAGGCGTTCGACAAGGGCTACTATGTCGAACCGACGATTTTCTACGATGTCGATAATGCCGCGCGAATCGCGCGCGAGGAGATCTTTGGGCCGGTGGCATCGGTGATTCCGTTCGATGGCGAAGGCGAAGCCATTCGAATCGCCAATGACACACCGTACGGACTGGCCGGCGCGGTGTGGACGCGCGATATTTACAAGGCGTTTCGCGTCGTGAAGTCGATGCGTGCGGGCATTGTCTGGGTCAATCATATGCAGCCCACGTACGTGGAAGCGCCCTGGGGTGGATATAAACAATCCGGCTTCGGACGGGAGCTTGGGCCCTGGGGCATGGAGGAATACCTGGAGACGAAACAGGTTTTTGTCAATTTGGATGAAGCGCCTATCGGGTGGTACTGAGGCGAAGAGAATTTTCGAAGGGGAATGCCATGAAGACGATACGGATTAACACCGAAATACCCGGACCGAAGTCGAAGGCACTGCTGGCGCGGCGTGAAGCGGCGATTCCGCGCGGACCGCAGCTTGTGACGCCGATTTTTGCGGCAAAGTCCGAGGGTGCGTGGATAGAGGACGTAGACGGGAACCGCTACCTGGACTTTGCGGGCGGCATCGGTTGCCTGAATGCCGGGCATCGTCCTCCCCGAGTGGAAAAGGCCTTGCGGGAACAGCTCGACAAGTTCCTGCATCTTTGTTTTGGCGTGACCCCATACGAGTCGTACATCGCCCTGGCGGAGAAGTTAAACGCGCTCGCGCCGATCCGCGGGCCGAAGAAGACGATGTTCATTAACTCGGGCGCAGAAGCGGTAGAAAACGCAATCAAGATCGCGCGAGCGCACACGAAGCGGCAGGCGGTGATCTGTTTTGAAGACGCGTTTCACGGGCGGACGCTATTAACGATGACGTTGACCAGCAAAATCATGCCCTACAAAGCGGGATTTGCACCGTTCGCCCCGGAAGTCTACCGAATTCCGTACGCGTACTGCTATCGCTGCTCATACAGCAAAACGTATCCTTCGTGCGAGGTATTTTGCGCCAAACATCTGGAGGACACCTTCCGGAGAGTGGTGGGCGCAGAGTCCGTGGCGGCCATCATCGCAGAGCCAGTGCTTGGTGAAGGTGGATTCGTCGTGCCGCCAAAGGAGTTCTTCAGTGTGCTGCGCGAGATCTGCGACAAACACGGAATCGTGCTCATCGCCGACGAAGTGCAGAGCGGTATTGGACGTACCGGGAAAATGTTTGCGATGGAGCATTTCGGAGTCGAACCGGATTTGATTACGACGGCGAAGTCGTTGGGGGGCGGGCTGCCGATCGGTGCCGTCACCGGACGCGCGGAAATCATGGATGCGGCTCACCCGGGTGGGCTCGGCAGTACGTTTGCCGGCAATCCGGCTGCTTGCGTGGCGGGCCTGGCTGCGATTGAAACGATTGAAAAAGAAGGTTTGCTGGAAAGGTCGACGGCCCTCGGCCGGAGATTCGAACAGCGGGTGCACGGCTGGAAGCAGAAATGGAGCATCATCGGGGACGTCCGGGCGCTCGGCGGAATGTGCGCCTTTGAACTTGTGAAGGACCGGGCGACACGCGAACCCGCGGGGACCGAGACGAAAGAGTTGGCACACTACGCGTACGAACACGGACTCATTACCATCACTGCGGGCACACTCGGGAATGTAATGCGCATCCTGGTGCCACTCGTAGTTACCGACGAGCAGTTCGACGAGGCCATGGACGTACTCGAAGCGGGCATGGCCCAGGTATCGGAAAAGAAGCAGCCCGTGGCGTCACACGCGTAAGGCGGAAGTGGGAAATTAATTCCGCGCGGTAAGGTGTGCGTCTAGCCGCAAGGCTTCGCCAGCACTCCTTTCCGCTTCATCTATCCGCTTGAGGTAAACTCAAACAGTTGCCCGGATGGCGTGATCCGGCCAACTGTGGTCATCGTATGCGAGGGCATAGCGCACGGCGAAAGCACGTTTGAGGCGTCGGGTTATCCTTCTACGGCGACGCTCTTAGGCGAGACTTCTTCGGGGAGTTGCGTGTAGTCTGGAAAATTTCCGTACAGTTTTTCACCGGGCGTTCCCGAGGTGACCGCCAGAACCAGATAGCGGCCGCCGACAAAACAGCCTTTCCACGATTGACCAATCCCCCCGAAGACTTCCTCGCGATCGCCACGGGAGCGTACGGAATTGACACCGACTTTAAAGGCGCGAAGCTCGGAAGCGACTCGACGGGCAATCCTGGCATCATCGCAGGCGATAGAAGAAACCAAAGCACCATTGGACACATTCATCTCGGAGATGAGTTCTTCGAGATGGTCGACGACCAGAATGGAGTCCAGCGGGCCAAAGGGTTCGGAGTGATACAGGCGACAGTTTCGCGGGATATTTAGTAAGGCGGCCGGCCCGATATATGCCGAAATGTCTTGCCGGGGAAAGACGCTGCTGGGCGAGACAGACCCTTCAAAGAGGCTGATAGCGCCTTTGGCTAGCGCTTCGGTATACATGACGCGAAGTTCTTCGACCTTTTTGCTGTTAATCAGCGGTCCAAAATCGAGTTTGGGGAGTTCGTCGCCGGGAGACTCGACAAGCATCGGGTTTCCGAATCGCAGTGACCGCAATACCGGAAGATACATTTCGAGAAATGGGGGAAACAGTTCGCGCTGCACGATGAATCGAACGTAGGCAGTGCAACGCTGCTTGCCGTAGTCGAAGCCTTTGCGGAGCTGCTCCGAAAGAATCGGCCAATTGGAAAATTGCCAGACACCATAGGTATTCACACCCTCCATCTCGAACATGTAACGCTTCTTCTCGTCGTAGAGCGTGGAGGCAATGACGCCACCGTTCGTCTTGCCGCCCACGAAAGCGAGTGCGTCGACATGCTCGTTCCGGACCAGCGCATCACTGAGTTGGCCGCCGGAACCACTGACCAGGGAAACTGGCAGCCCGGCGCGGCGAGCGAGCGCGTGAGCCACGGTGAGCGAGTAGAGGCCTCCATCGCTGGGGGTTTTGGAGATGGTCGCATTGCCCGCAAGCACCTGGACGAGGACCGAGTGCATCAACACCGACAGTGGATAATTCCAGGAGGCGATGTTGGAGATGAGCCCCAGGGGAGAACGCCCCGCCAGCATCGATTCGATGTTCTGGACGTACCACTCCACTCCGGAAATGCAGCGATCGATGTCGGTAAGTGCTTGCGCGTGGGGCTTCCCGATTTCCCACATCAGGAGAAGAGCGATCAATTCGCGGCGTTGCTTCAATCCGGCGAGGCACGCCGACACGCGCCGGCGGCGCTCGTCGAGATCAACGGCGGCCCACGACCGCGCTTCGGACTTGGCGAACTTCCCGGCGGCGAGGGCCGAGTCCAGGTCGAGCATCGGAATGCGGCCGAGGCTGCGGCCGTCGATGGCGGAGGTGTAATGGCGCTCAAAACCGACATTTTTCCACTCGCCCTCGAACAGATTCAGCACACGCCCTTCGGAAGCAAATGCTTCCGGGACCTCTGCGGCCATTTTTCTGGACAGTGAATCCCACTCGGCTGCAGGCGCGATTAGCGGCATGCTCGGCCTCCCATCCCGAACCAACGGGTCCGTGGATTATAAGGGCGAGGCGCGGAAGATCGCCTTTAATTCTGTTAATGCGCAATAGAAGAGGAAATTGGGGTCGGTGCTTCCGGCAATGGGCAGAACTTTCCCTTGGAAAAGCCTTCCGCGGCAATCGCGTAGGTGCGGTTGAATCGGGCCCGGGCATTTTCCCAGGTGATCACCGCAGTGAGTTCCACCAGCTGGCGCTCGGAGAAATATTGGCGCAAGGCAGCGTAGAGTTCGTCGGAGACATGGGTGGGCACACGGGTCAGAGCGGTGGCCAGTCGCAGAACGGTTTTCTCTTGTTCATCAAAATGCGGGCTGGCTTCAAATTCACCAAGGTCGGATAGCTGCTGCTCGGTGATTGCTTCTTTTCTGCCCACGGCAGAGTGAATGTCGATTCAAAAGGGGCAGCCCACCATTACAGCCACCTTGAGCTGCGCCAGTTCTTTCAAATGCATCGACACCGTACCTCGCCCTGCCGAGTAAATATCCATTCGAGTCGCGATGCGGAGATACGTGGGGTCGAAGGCCCGAATGCGCATGCCGGCCGGGATCCGTCCTAGCGCACGTTTCGCAAAGAA
>Ga0306924_10007657_pt1 | contig 10858 bp, 7 predicted proteins | sample sta12Can44000111_FD_203756 | JGI IMG/M metagenome (GOLD analysis project Ga0306924, IMG submission 203756) | Lab enrichment of tropical soil microbial communities from Luquillo Experimental Forest, Puerto Rico - statanox.12C.anox.44.000.111 (v2)... | ecosystem: Environmental > Terrestrial > Soil...
CCCAGAACGGCTCGAAGTCCTGGAACACGGCCTTGTTGGGATCGTAGTAGTGCGCGGCGGTGTAGTGCATGTCGGCGGTGATCCAAACCGTATTGCCGATGCCGGCATGCTTGATGAAGGCGAGGAGATCGGCGATTTCGATTTCGCGCCCGCGCGGGCTGCCGTCGCCTTGCGCGATCGCGTCGCCGCTCACCACCCCGATCGGCAAATCGGCGGCGATGATCTTCCAAGTTGCCTGCGAACTCATCAATTCGCGTTTGAGCCAGAATACCTGCGTCGGCCCCAGGATCGCGGCAGGGGCGCCGTCTTCGCCATAAGGCGTGCGGTAGGAGCGCATATCGAGTAGGAACACGTCGAGCAGCGGACCATAGGGGATCTTGCGATAGATGCGGCCGGCTTCGGCCAGCGTCTCCCGCATCGGCATGAACTCGTGGAAGGCGCGGCATCCGCGCGCTGCCAATTTAAGTACGCTCTTGTCGGCATAACCGCTCCAACCGAGCGCCTCGCCCGGGCACCAATCGTTCGTGACTTCGTGATCGTCCCATTGCGCGAACAGCGGCACCTCGGCATTGAACGCGAGCACATTCTTGTCGAGGAGGTTGTATTTGTAATTGCCGCGGAAGTCGGCGAGCGTCTGGGCGATCTTGGATTTCTCCTCAGTAACGATGTTCCTCCACACCTCGCCATTTGGAAGCTTGTGCTCCGCGCGCAGCGGGCAGTCGGCGTAGATGTGGTCGCCGCAATGAATGAAAAAATCGGGCCGCGATTTCAGCATGGTCGCGTAAGTGCGCATGCCCCCCGCGCGCCTCGTCGATGCCCCAGCCGCCACCGGCGGTATCGCCCGACCACACGAACGAGATGGTGCGCCGTTCGCTCGGCGCCGTGCGAAAACGCCCGACCTGCGGGGAGCCGAGCGCGCTCGGAAACGCATGATCCTGGAAGCGGATGCGATAGAACACGTCCTGCCCGGCGGGCAGACCCTCGAGCAACGCCTTGGCGGTGAAATCGGTCTCCGGCAGAGCGTCGATGAAGACCGCGCTGCGAATAGTCTTGAAGCTCTCGCTGGTCGCGATCTCGACCAGCATGCGCGATGGTCTATCCGCCCGCGCCCAGACAATTGCGGAATCGACGCAGACATCGCCGGACTGGACGCCGTGGCTAATGACCGGCCGATCGGCGGCGCGGCTCAATGCGGGCTTGGCGATGCCGCCGGCGGCCGCCATCACCGCCGACGAAGCCGCAGTGGTCAAGAAGCGGCGCCGCGTCAGCGACGCGCCGCTGCGCATGACGGCCATCGGGCCTCCGCCGTCGAATCACCGGGACGGAAGCTGCCCGCGTCGTCTGACAGGGACTCGACACTTGTGCGACAGCTGCGTGAAGACCTCGCAGCACGCCGAGCTGCAGAGGCTCAACCGAATGCGGATCCATAACGCTAGATACAGAGGTGGACATCAGCGCGAGCTCTCCGCATCCACCGTCGTCAAGCGGCGGAGAGCGGTGGCATGTTCCCGAGGTGTTCTGCTGCGAACTTCGCTTGCCTCTGGGAACCGGACCAGTATGTTGCAATCGCATTCTGAATATGCGGTTTCATGCGCGGGGGGCGCATCAGCACGGGGAACAACGGCGTGGACGACAAGTACTTTGGCTCCCATGAGCTTCACGGCCGGGAGCATATCGTGCAGGGCTCGTCGGATCGCGGGTTCGGCTACGTCTTTGCCGGCTTTGCGGCGCTTGTTGCGGCCTTATCGCTCTACAAGGGCGGTACGCATTGGCCCTATTGGCTGGCGGCGGCCGTCATGTTCGCGCTCGTCGCATTTTACCGTCCGAGTCTGCTCGCTCCGCTCAACCGGCTGTGGACCAAGCTGGGCCTCGTCCTGTTCGCGGTCGTGAGCCCGCTCGCCCTGGGGATCGTATATTATGGCTGCATTACGCCGGTCGGCTGGCTCATGCGGCCCAGCGGCAAGGACCCTTTGCGGCTTCGCTTCGAGCCTGAGCGCAAAAGCTATTGGGTCTCGCGACAGCCTCCAGGTCCGCCGCCCGACAGCCTCATGAAGCAATTCTGAGTACCCGATGATCTCCTTTCTACGTGAATTCGCCGCGTTCTTGCTGGAGCGTAAGAAATACTGGCTGCTGCCGGTGTTCATCGTCATGGCCATATTCGGCGGACTTATCGTGCTCACGAAGGGCACGGCGGTTGCGCCGTTCATCTACACGCTATTCTGACGGGCCATGCGAGTCCTCGGGATTTCTGCGTTCTATCACGACAGCGCGGCCGCGTTGATCGCCGACGGGCGCATCGTGGCCGCCGCGCAGGAAGAACGTTTCACCCGCAAGAAGTTCGATGCCAACTATCCGCGCCACGCGATCGAATATTGCCTCAACGCCGGCGGCGTTACGCTGGCGGATGTCGACTACGTCGCCTTCTATGACAAGCCCTTTCTGAAGTTCGAGCGCCTGCTCGAAACCTATCTCACCTTCAGCCCCCGCGGGTTCAGGTCATTCCGCATGGCGTTGCCGTTATGGCTGCGCGAAAAGCTCTTCCTCAAATCGTTGCTTGCCAGCGAGCTCAAGGCGCTCGAGCCCAAATTCGACTGGGACAAGCGGCTTGCGTTCTCGGAGCATCATTTGAGCCACGCGGCTTCGGCGTTCTATCCCTCGCCTTTTCAGCGAGCGGCGGTTCTCACGATGGACGGCGTCGGCGAGTGGGCGACCACATCGGCGGGCGTCGGCAACGGGCACGAGCTCAAGATCCAGAAGGAAATCAACTTTCCCCACAGCCTCGGCCTGCTCTATGCGGCGTTCACGTATTACACCGGCTTCAAGGTCAATTCGGGAGAGTACAAGGTCATGGGGCTCGCCCCCTATGGAGCCCCGAAATACGCCCAGCTCATCTACGACAATCTGATCGACCTCAAGCCCGACGGCTCGTTTCGCCTCAACCTCAACTACTGCACCGGCCTTACGATGACGAACGAGCGCTTCGACGCGCTGTTCGACGGACCCCCGCGCAAGCCCGCGGCGCCACTCGAGCAACGCCACATGGACCTCGCGGCATCGATCCAGGCCGTGATCGAAGAGGCGGTGCTGCGCCTCACCCGCAGCCTTGCCGAGGAGACCGGCGAAGCGAATCTGTGCCTTGCCGGCGGCGTGGCGCTCAATTGCGTTGCCAACGGCAAGGTGCTGCGCGACGGCAGGTTCGAGAACATCTGGGTACAGCCGGCGGCGGGAGACTCGGGCGGCGCGCTGGGCGCGGCGCTGACCATCTATCATCTCTATGCCGACCGGCCGCGCACCGTCGCCAACACGCCGGACGGCATGGCGGGCTCCTATCTCGGCCCTGAATTCGACGATGGCGAAACGCAGACGCGGCTCAAGGCGGCGGGCGCGCGCTACGCCATCCTTCCGCGCGATCAGTTGCTCGACCGCACCGCACACGCGCTCGCCGACGGCAAGGCCGTCGGCTGGTTTCAGGGGCGCATGGAGTTTGGTCCGCGCGCGCTCGGCAATCGCTCGATCCTCGCCGATCCGCGCGACCCACAAATGCAGAAGAAGCTTAATCTGAAGGTCAAGTACCGCGAGAGCTTTCGCCCGTTTGCTCCGTCGGTCCTGCGCGAGCACGTCGCGGAGTGGTTCGACATCGATGTGGACAGTCCCTACATGCTCATGGTCGCTCCGGTCCACGAGCGCCATCGGCGCGAAATGACGAGCGAGGAGCAACGGCTGTTCGGGATCGACAAGCTCAACGTGCCGCGTTCCAGCATCCCGGCGGTTACGCACGTCGATTATTCCGCCCGCGTGCAGACGGTTCATCGCGAGACCAATCCGCTTTACCACGACCTCGTCGGCCGCTTTCACGCGCTGACCGGATGCCCCGTCCTGGTCAACACCAGCTTCAACGTGCGCAGCGAGCCGATCGTATGCACGCCCGAGGATGCCTTCCGCTGCTTCATGGGCTCGGAGATCGACGTACTGGCGGCCGGCAACTGCTATCTCATCAAGGACGAGCAGGACCCGGCGTTGCGGCGGAATTACCAGGACGAGTTCGAGCCGGATTGACGGTTCCGAATTCCGCGCTATGGCCCCCAGCGTAATTTCTCGCGGGCTGCCGCTCACCGACCCCATTTGAGCCCTGATTACGAAAAATATTGGATGACCATGGAGCAACCGTTGACTGATGTGGCGGCAAAGCGCGGCGGCAGCCGCGTGCTGTTGCGCGGTTTGCTCGTATTGGGCTCGATCATTGTCGCGATACTTTTTGCCGCCGAACTTTTGCTTCGCGTCATCGATTTCAGCGGGCCAACCCGCTTCGAACTTGGCGAGGCTTTCCAGTTCAATCCGGAGCTCGGCTGGGTCCCCGTGCCAAACGCCGCCGCGCAGCAAACGAGCGGCAATCGTACGATTTCAGTAAGGCACAACAGCCTTGGACTGCGCGAGCGAGAGCTGAGCGATATCGCGCCAGACCGATTCCTCTTTCTCGGCGACTCGTTCACCTATGGCTATGACGCCGAGGCGAATGAACGGTTCAGCGATCTTCTGCAGAAAGCGTTGCCACAATATGGAATGGTCAATGCCGGCGTTTCCGGCTACGGAACCGATCAACAATTGCTACTGATGAAGCGGCTTTGGAATGACGTCAATCCGAAGTACGTGGTCTTGACCTTTTGCGTCGATAACGATCGCGACGACAATACCAGCAGCTATCGCTACCGGAAGTACCACAAGCCGTATTTCGTGCGTACGCCCGATGGCGAATGGCAGGTTCGCGGTTATCCCCTGCCGCGACCGGCCCGCGATGACGTCACGGGCAGTGCATGGCTCGAACATCTTGCCCTCGCCCGCTTCGCCATCGATACCTACCGGGCTCTACGAAATCGCGAGATCATCGTGCCCGACCGGACCGAAGACCTGATCGGGATGATGCGGCGAACCGTGGAAGCGCGCGGCGCACGCTTGGTGGTCGGTCTGCAGCGCCACGAACCGAGGCTCGAAACCTATCTGCGGGTGCAAAAAATTCCCTACGCGACGTTCGACGACGCCCCCGGCTATCCGGTAGCGGGCTGGCATTGGACGCCGGAAGGCAATGCCGTGGTCGCGAAGAAGTATCTGGCCTTATTCGCCGAGATCGGCATCCCGTCTGCTCCCAGGCAGGCAGCGAGTGCGCCTCCGCTGTCGGCGCGCGACGATGCTGCCGGCCACCAGCTCACAATAACGACTCCGAGCGTACTCTCCCCGTCCATCTGGCTGGCCGCGGCGCAGGCGCTTCCCGGCGAGCTCATCGAGCTTAGTCGCTATTTGCAAAATTGGTCGACGGCGGTCCAAGACAGTCACGGCTGGCTGCGCGTGGGAGTGGCGCTGCTCATTTTGACGGCGCTGGCGATGGCGATGGCGATGCTTTGGTTCGGATGGCAGCGCCGAATGACCGACGTAGCCGGCACCCGCGGCCGGTTTTCCAAGGCACTCTCCTCATTCGGTGTTTTCCTTTGCCTTGCGTTCGCGACGCCGCTCTTGACGATCACGCTGCTCGAGGCAACCGAAGTGCGCACGATCGAGATCTCGTATGGTTTCATTGCCGGCGTAGTGATCGCCGCGTTCGGTCGCGCTGTCGCGCTGGGCGTGTTTGCGCCCGATGCCCCGCAGCGCCGCCTGATCGCACTCGACGACCTCACCGCCCGTTCGCTCGCCAACCATCTCATCTGGGGAACGCGGGCGCTGGGCGCGCTGCTGCTCGTGCTTGCCGTTCACAAGGCGCTTGCTGCGCCGGCGGCAATGACCGTTGCCACCAATATGCTGTTTGCTCTCGTCACGAGTATCTTGCTGCTTCACCTGTTGCTGTCGCGCCGCTATGGCGGGGAGAACACACTCCCACTCGCGCGCTGGCTGCGCGGTCTCGGCTGGCTCGTCGCGGGGGTCATTGCGATTGCTCTCATCGCCGGCTATCCGACCTTTGCCGCCTTCGTGGCGGCGCGCGTGATATCGGTTTCGGCGCTCTTAGGCGGCCTCTACTTGTTGCTCGCGCTCGGCAACGCGCTGTTTGCCGGGCGGGTTGCCGTGGACACCCCATACGGCCAGGAACTCGCCGCGGATTTCGGCGTCGGCACGCCATGGCTGGGCTTCGCCGCAATCATGACCGGCGCCGCCACGTGTCTCGCCGCGATGCTGGCAGCGCTCGTGCTTTACATTGGGCCCTGGTAAGCGCCGCACAATCCGCGCGGCACGGCACGCGCGCTCGCGATCGACGATCTCGGTCCGCTTCGATCACAAGATCGCTGCGCAGAGCACAGACAAGTATGAGTGGATGGTGGGCGCGACAGGGATCGAACCTGTGACCCCTACCATGTCAAGGTAGTTCCCAGCGTTTGCACCTGTTTGCTCGACTTTGCGCACCGCTGTTTTTGTGTTGATAAGTCTTCGTTTCTTGTTGTGGACCGCTGCCCTCGTTTGTAACGATTTGCGCCATCCTGCTAGCTATGCGCTTGCTAGCTGGCCTAGCAAGCAACATCGAGGGGACGGTGGCAATGGCCGTGCGGAGCCGGATTGGACTGCGACAAGTGCGATCGCTCAGGCCTGGGGAAACGATCTGGGACCAATCGTTGGTCGGCTTCGGAGCGCGGCGGCAAAACAGCGATGCCGTCGCGTATGTGCTGTTCTATCGCACCAAGGAAGGCCGCCAACGTTGGTTCACGATCGGCAGGCACGGCGCTCCGTGGACGCCCGAGACGGCGCGGGAGGAGGCCAGGCGCCTGTTGGGCGACGTCGCCCGTCAGCGCGATCCTGCCGCCGAGAAGCGAGCAGCGCGCAATGCACAGACGGTAGCCGAGCTGTGTGATCTTTATCTTGCCGATGCCGAAGCAGGGCGTCTGGTGACGCGGCGCCGGACTCAGAAGAAGGCAAGCACTTTGGCCATCGATAAAGGCCGCATCTCACGTCACATCAAGCCTTTGCTCGGGCAACTCCGGGTTGCCGCAGTTACACGCGAGGATGTCGAGTGCTTCATGCACGATGTGGCCCAAGGAAGGACTGCGGCCAATACCAAGACCAAACCCCGTGGATTGGCGCGCGTGCGCGGAGGCAAAGGCGCGGCCAACCGTGCGGTAGGGCTGTTGGGTGCCATTTTCTCCTATGCGGTGAGACGCCGAATGCGCTCGGATAATCCTGTGCATGGCGTCACGCGGCCCGCAGATGGCAAGCGCCACCGCCGGCTCACCGATGCCGAATACGAGGCCCTCGGCGGCGCAATTCGGAAGGCCGCCGCGGCAAACATCTGGCCACCGGCAATCGCAGTTGCTCGCTTCCTCGCTGTGAGCGGTTGGCGTTCTGGCGAGGCACTGACGCTGCGTTGGGATGAAATCGACCTAGCTCACCGGACGGCAACGCTCGGCGATACGAAAACCGGTCGGAGTGTGCGTCCGCTCTCCCACGCAGCCTGCGATGTAATGCGAAGCCTTTCTCGCTCGGGTGACTTAGTGTTTCCGGCGACGCGCGGCAGCGGTGACCTTGTCATGTCCGGCTTCAAAAAATTGTGGAAGCGAATCGCCAAGCTCGGCGGGTTGCCGCCAGACGTTACGCCCCACGTCCTGCGGCACAGCTTCGCGAGCCTCGCCGCGGACCTCGGTTACAGCGAGCCCGTTATCGCGGCACTGGTCGGGCACCAAGGACGCTCGACTACTTCGAGGTATTTGCATTCGGCCGATGCTGTGCTACTTGCGGCTGCTGACGCAGTAGCAAACCAGACAGCGAACTTAATGGGCGATACCCGGCTCGAAGCGCATGTGATCCCGATGCGAGCGTGATGCGGCGTGGCCACAAGGTCAAAGCGCCCGATCGCAACGGAGGAAATCCCCCGCATTTTCGATGATGCTTGTATAGAAGAGCTGGCACAAATCGGTAAGCTGCCGGCGTCCGCAGATATGAAACGTTTTGCGGAAGGCATCCGAGAGGCTGCGCACATTTATGCAACAGATGTCCGCGAGCCGAACGAGAACGAAGTGCGTGCCGAAGTTGAAAAGCTCTACCTTGCAGCCGAGCGGCGGCTCTACGATCAGGTTGCTATTCTGATCGAGAAGCTCTCGGCTAGAGCATTTCGTCTGCTCAAATTCGCGGAGTTGACCAGAACCAGTTTTCCATCGCCCGGACCCCGCGATGAGTCCCGCCGCAGGGGAGCTACCTCAATCCAATGGATAAGCATCACATTACCATCGCCCGAAACGCTACGGGACCACGCGCAGCGCGAGGAAGCGTGCGCTACGGTTGTTAAACTCTGCCAATATGGCGGGCATCGGGTTGAGAGCCGCAAGCGCCCTTCAGACAAACGGTCACGGACTTGGCGCCCGTATCTTCGTGCGCCGGAGCCTCGGCGTCACTTCCCCAAGAGAGAGTCAGAGCGAACGTTTGTCATGTGGCTAAGGATTGCCTGGCTCGATGCGACCGGCGAAGAGGCGACCCGAACAGTTGACCCTCGTCGCCCGGGCCCGTTAGCAAGAATGGTGAAGAAATGTCTTGTCCTCGTAGGCGCCGGACACGCCGACGCCGTTAGGTTGCTCAATGAGCTGAACCAAATCCGTCGTGAGCTGAGTCGGCGCTCTGCGCTCCCTCCTCTCCTCTGACACCCAACAAGTCCTAAGCATCGCACGCATTGTTTTGAGGTAAATGCTTTCCGTCGCAACGGGGCGGGCTTGCCCGCAAAAGCGATGGAACAGCAGATGACCCCCAATGCCGAGCATCCCGACGCGCTGTTGACGCGCGATCAAACCGCCGCCGCACTTACGGCGCGCGGCTTCCCGATCAAAGCGAAGACACTCTCAACCAAGGCATCGCGCGGCGGTGGCCCGCCATATCATTTGTTCGGGCCGCGCGTCCTTTATAGGTGGGAGGATGCGTTGAAATGGGCGCAAGCACGTCTCAGCACGCCACGTCGATCGACTTCGGAAGGCGATGCGTCGCCTGCGCCGCAACGCCGCGGCAGCCGTCTAAGCAAGGTGGCCACATCCAGCGGCGCAATTCCATGAGCGTAGCCGACGTCGCCACTGCGCCGGCACGAGCTGCGCTGCCTCTCCAAGCGCCAAGACAACGAGGGAACCGACCATGCGGGACCGAACCCTGTCTGAAACTTTCGCCCTCGGGCTCATGCGCGAAGGCAAGCCGCTCATGAAGATGCACACGGTCAACGGCATGCGGTGGTTCTTCGTGCCCGGCGGTCAGGTCACGGATGCCGTTGCCAGCCGCTTACTGGCGCGCCCCGATGTGCAGCCGCGCGACAGCGGACTGTTTCCCGGATGTGAGCGGACCTTTCAACTCCACGGCGATTGGCGCGCGAAGAGGCGCTCATGAGCGTGGTCGATCACGAAGACGCCCGAGCTCTCTTGGGCGGTGCCCGCCGAGTGCGAACGCGCGTGCGCGGCTTCGCTCCGAACCTACCTGACGTCGGACTACCGTCGGCGCGACCGGGCTTCACTCGGGCCAATCGGTGGCGGCACAGTACGGCTCGGCGCGGTGCGGTCGGACACGTGGCTGTGCATCGCCGAGGGGATCGAGACGGCGCTGGCTGTTACGGCCGCATGCGGAATGCAGCGTGGGCCGGGCTCTCGGTCGGCGGCATTCGTGCGCTCGTGCTGCCGCCTGAGGCACGCATGGTGACTCTGTGTGCGGACAACTCGAATACCGTCGGCCAGCACGCTGCAGCCGCTGCCGCCTGGCGGTGGCTTACAGAGGATCGACGCGTGCGCATCGCGATGCCGCCTGACTCCCAACATCGATATGGCGGACGTGCTGGTCGGGGGCGGGGGCGCTTATCGGGGAGGGCAACATGACACCGCCTGATGTCCCCGGTGCCGCGCGTGTGCGCGAACTGGTCGCCGCCGGAGAAGAAATGAAACCCGAGGGTCCGCGCCCGCTCATGCGCGAATTACCGTCGGCCGATCCCTTTCCCGTGGACGCATTGGGCGACGTGCTCGCGCCGGCTGCTCGCGCGATCCACGACCGCGTGCAGGCTCCGCTCGCCATATGCAGCCAATCGGTGCTCGCCACCGCTGACCTTGCCGCGCAAGCGCACGTCGATGTTGTGTTGCCCATTGGGGGCGGGCAGCCCAAGCCGATATCAAGCTATTTCGTGACTGTCGCTACAACGGGCGAGCGCAAGAGTGAGTGCGACCGACAGGCCGGCTGGCCGATCTGCAAACGTGAAAAGGAGATGCGCGACACTTACGACGTCGAGCTACCACACTACATCAACGCAAAAGCCGCATGGGACAAAGCCCGCGATTTCGCGATAAAGCGCGGAAAAGGTGACCGGGTCGCGCTCAAGAACGCACTCGATGTCCTGGGTCCCCCGCCTGTGCCGCCGCTTGAGCCCCTCCTGACCTGCCCCGAGCCGACATACGAAGGGATATGTAAGCACCTCGCTATTGGCCAGCCGAGCATCGGCATCTTCGCCAGCGAGGGCGGACAGTTCATTGGCGGGCATGGCATGCGCGACGAGTCGAAGCTGGCCACAGCCGCCGGCTTGTCAGCAGCCTGGGATGGCGACCCGATCAAGCGCGTTCGGGCCGGCGACGGCACGATGATCCTACCTGGGCGACGGCTAGCCATGCACCTGATGGCGCAGCCTGACGTTGCCGACATTCTCTTCCGCGATCCCTTGCTGGCCGATCAAGGCCTATTGTCCAGGCTGCTGGTCACGGCACCAGAGAGCGCCGCAGGATCGCGACTTTGGCATGAGGAGCGGCCCGAGTCCGACCGCGACCTGAAACGCTATGGGGCGCGTTTGCTCAATATCCTTGAGGCCCCGTTTCCCCTATCGCCGGGAAAGAGTAACGAACTTGAGCCGCGTCCTCTGTCCCTCGCGCCGGAGGCGGTCAGGCTT
>Ga0306924_10007660_pt1 | contig 10856 bp, 6 predicted proteins | sample sta12Can44000111_FD_203756 | JGI IMG/M metagenome (GOLD analysis project Ga0306924, IMG submission 203756) | Lab enrichment of tropical soil microbial communities from Luquillo Experimental Forest, Puerto Rico - statanox.12C.anox.44.000.111 (v2)... | ecosystem: Environmental > Terrestrial > Soil...
TCCGATTTTAGTCTTTAAGCGATGCAGACGACAACTTGGACATCCGGAGACGGTAGCGCAGAGTTTCGCCTTCTAAACTCTGCGGTTCTTAGCGCGAACATTCCGAGCATTCATGATTGCGGCGGGACGGTGGACAGGTAAGGAGCGGAGTGAACATTTGCTCATTTCGACCGCATCCTGTTTGCGAACCCGGATCTAAGCTGAGTGGTATGGCTGAAGAGGCGAGTACTCACAAGTTCGAGGGGCAAAAAGCCGCAGAGTTTGAGGACAAACTCTGCGCTACCGCGCGGTGAAACTAAATCTGCGCTAGCAGCACGCCGCGAATGGTCTCCTGCTCGAGGACCGTGAGCTTGGCGCCTTCCGAAGTCAGGTAGAACACATCGATCACCTTTTCCCCTTCCGTGTCGATCAGCGCCGCCTCGATATTGCATCCCTGCTCAGCAAGCCTAGAACTGACTTGGTAAAGCAATCCGGGGCGATCCCACGTAATGAGTTCGAGCAGCGTGCTGTGGGAAGAACTAGCGTCATCAAAGCGCACTTGCGTGCGAATCTCGACCTTGGTTTGTCGGGGTGGCTCGGGCCTGACGCGGCCCTTCATCAGCGCCTCCAGGCTCGTCTCGTCGCTCAGGACTTCGATGAAGCTCTTTTCGAAGCGCGCGACCTCGGAGGGATTAAGTTCGAGGGTGCGGTGCAGGTCTAGGAAGCGAAACGCGTCGAGGACGACTCCTGCCTGGTTGGCGAAGGCGTCCGCTTTCAGAATGTTCATGTCCCATGCCGCCAGCACTCCGGTAATCAAAGCAAAGAGAAACGGTCGGTCGCCGGTAACTATAGTGAGCTCGTAGAAGTGCCCCCGAGGACGCAGGCTGATCTGGACGGGGGCTTCCGCAAGCCGGCGTTCCATCTGAAAGTGGGTAGCGATTTCTTCTGGCGTCCGCGTGTCCAAGTAGCGCCTGGGGAAGCCTTCCAGAAAGGCTTGGAGGTCCTGGGCGGTCGAGCCTGCTTCAAGCACGGCCTGGGCGGCGCGCTCGGCCTTTGAGGTCCGGCCTTCGGCAGCGTGGAGTCGCTCCTCATCCACGCTGCGCGCAAGGAAGTTGGCCGCCGCCGTATAGAGCTGCCACAACATTTGGACCTTCCAGGGCGTCAGGGCCTCAGGGTTCACCGCCTGAATGTCCGCGTAAGTGAAAAGGCCAAGCGCCTTCAAACGCTCGGGGGTGCCGATTTTTTTCGCCAAGGCGCGGATCGTCTCAGGGTCGAATATGTCACGGCGCTGCACTGTAAGTGACATTTCCAGGTGATGGGCGATGAGAAAGCGAATCATCTCGCAGGCTTCCGGCTCGAGCGCCAGACGCTTGCAGATGCTTTCAGCGGCCTCCAAACTGCCCTGGATGTGGTCAGGGTGAAGCGTGCTCTTGCCGACGTCGTGAAAGAGGAGGGCAAGAAAGAGCAACTCGGGCACATCGATTTCCTGCAGGAGTTCGGCGAAGCGACGATCCCCTCCTTCGCTTGCATCGGATGGCGGCGTAAACTTGGACTCCACGGACTGGCGGCGCAGGTCGTGGAGGTGCTGAATAGCCATTATGGAGTGTTCATCCACGGTATAGCGGTGATAGAAGTCACGGACTACCAGCGCGTCGATAGCGCCAAATTCCGGAAAGAGCGCCACCAGCAAACCCAACCGGTGCATGGCTCGCAAGGCAGCCGCGGCGTGCGGCAGACGCAGTATGAGACGGAATCGACTCCACAAGGCCTCAGGCTGAGAACGCGCCCAGCCGGCGGCAGCCGAGAGTTGCCTTTCAACCCACTGCTCCGCTTCCTGGCTGAGCTCCAGGTTATGACGGGCTACCATTTCGAAAAGGCTGAGAACCAGCGCCGGGTCTTCCAGTGTCGCGTCCGGCTGGCGGGGGAAAACCCTGCCTCGCACGACCGAAAAATCGACATTGGAGAGGCGCGATCTCCAGTCCTGAAACACAGCGTAGAGCGAGCGGCGCGAGGGCAGAAACGTGCCGATCGAATGGCTCAGCAGCCGGTCGACAGAGCGCACGTGCCGGAAGTAATTGCGCATCCACTCCGCCGCAGCCTGATGGCGGTTGACCGCCTCTGGGGGCGGCGCGAGGGCGGGGGAGGCCACTCGGCCAGCACGCCCGATGCAGTGTAACGCTGCCTGCTCCTGAAGCTCATACGTCAACAGATTGTCGTCACGGCCGCGCTGGTGGTGAAGGAAGCAGCGGACAGCGCTAAGAAATTCCAAGGCTCGCAAGTTTGGGTCTCGCAGAGCCAGCGGCCACCGGTCTTCGGGCGCAGCCCAGCGCCCGTGTTCGTCGAGCTCAGCGATCAGCGCCAGCCAGCGCGCTACCTGATAGTCGCGTAGGCCGCCCGGACTCTCCTTCAGGTTGGGTTCGAGCTGGAAGATTGTGTCGCCGTACTTCTGATGGCGGCGGCGGGTCATCTCTACAAGGTCATGGACCAGGTCCTCGCGGTCTCGGGCGATGACGTGTGGGACCACTTCGGCGCGGAGGCGGCGGAAGAGTTGCGCGTCGCCAGCGATGTGCCGGGCGTCAAGCAGCGAGACAGTGAACTCCAGGTTGTCGCGCTGGATTTCACGGCATTCAGCGAGGCTTCGCGGCCCGCCTCCGACGCGCATCCCCATGTCCCACAGGGTGCGAGAAATGGCGGCAACTTCTTCCTTGTGGGTCGCCTGGATACGAGCTTGTGTGGTCAGGAAAAGCAGATCAACGTCCGAATGGGGGTAAAGTTCACGGCGGCCGTACCCACCTACCGCCAGCAGGCAAAAGTGGTTGGGACCGTCAGCTCCTGAGGAAGGGAAAAAGCCCTGGTGAAGCTGAGTGACGACGCGGTCCACCAGGTCCGAACGGGCCCGAACCGCTGCCAGGCCGTTGCCACCGTCCTCAAACGACCGGCGGATCACAGCTGATTCATGTGCATAGATGTCCCGGGGTGTGGGCACGGAAACCAAGGTTTAAGGACACGTCACGCAGCGCGCGAGTCCCGTGTTTTGAACGTCCGTGTTGCCCATTTCAGGACAGCCAGGAATCTGCTTTTTCTTAAGGCTCAACTACAGAAGCAGATCCTTCTCCCGCATGCGGCATCGGGATGAGATGGTCGGAAGCTTGTTCACCAGCCTGTAAGCTTAGCCTAAAGCGCGCTGTCGCCCCGTTCCTCGTTGCGGATGCGGATGGCTTCGTCGACTCGCGATAGAAAGACCTTGCCGTCGCCGATCCGCCCCGTTTTCGCTGTCCTGAGGATAGCCTGGACGGCGGCATCCACTCGGTCGTCGGGCAGCACTGTCTCGATCTTGATCTTGGGCAAGAGGTCGATGGTGTATTCGTTGCCGCGGTAGACCTCCGTGTGACCCTTCTGCCGGCCGTGACCCCGCACGTCGGAGACGGTCATGCCGTCGACGCCGATCTCTTGCAGCGCGTCTTTGACGGCTTCGAATCGAGAAGGTTGAATGATTGCCTCGAGTTTTGTCATCGGTTGCCACCCTGCCTTATCACGGTTCCAAGTTGTATCCTTCCTCGCCGTGCTGCGAGAGGTCGAGGCCCTGGACTTCCTCTTCATCGGGCACGCGAAGGCCAATCAGAGCATCCACCACCTTTAGAATAACCAAGCTGCCCACCGCGGCCAGGACCCAGGCGATGGTCACACCGGCGGACTGGCTGAGTAATTGGCGGCCATTACCCTCGATCAGCCCCACGGCCGTCGCGCTCCCTTGAGCATCCTTGAACACCGGGTTGACGAGGCTGGAGGCGAAGACGCCGGTGAGCAGTGCGCCCACCGTGCCGCCCACGCCGTGGACGCCAAAGGCATCCAGCGAGTCGTCGTAGCCGAAGCGGGCCTTCACCTTGGTGACCGCCAGGTAGCACGCCACGCCCGCTACTAGACCGATCGCCAAGGCAGGCATGGGCGCCACAAAACCCGAAGCCGGCGTAATGGCCACCAGTCCAGCGACTGACCCGGAGATGGCTCCGAGGACGCTAGGCTTGCCGTTGCGAATCCATTCGGCCACCGCCCAGGCCAGAGCGGCAGCTGCGGCCGCGAAGTGAGTGGCCACGAAGGCGCTCGTCGCCAGGCTACTGGCGGCCAAGGCGCTGCCGGCGTTGAATCCAAACCAGCCCACCCACAGCAGGCAGGCGCCGACAACGCTCAGCGTCACACTGTGCGGCGGCATCGGCTCTTGGGGATAGCCCAGGCGCTTACCCAGGTACAGAGCGCAAACCAGCGCCGACACGCCGGAAGTAATGTGCACTACCGTACCGCCCGCGAAATCGAGGGTAGGAATAGCTCCTCCCAGGGAGGCGCTAAGCAGGCCGCCCTTACCCCACACCATGTGGGCCATGGGGGCATAAACGATAATCGACCACAGGGTCATAAAGACCACCATCGCGCTGAACTTCATCCTTTCGGCAAAAGCTCCGGTGATGAGAGCTGGAGTGATGATGGCGAACATCAGTTGAAAGGCCATGAAGGTTTGCTGGGGGATCGTAGCGGCGTAATCGGCGTCCGGCGCGGCGCCGACGCCCCGCAGAAACATGTAGCCCAGGCTGCCCACGAACCGGGTGCCGCTGTGAAAGCACAGGCTGTACCCGAACAGTCCCCACAGCACGGTGATCAGCGCCATCAGAAAGAAGCTCTGCATCATCGTGCCCAGCACATTCTTCTTACGCACCAAGCCGCCGTAAAAGAGCGCCAAGCCAGGCCCCGTCATCATCAGCACCAGTGCGGAACTGACCAGCATCCAGGCGTTGTCACCGGAACTCTTGGCCTCTGCCACTTGCTGCTCGAGTTTTGCCACACGGTCCGGCTGCTGGCCCTGTGCGGCCGCAGCCGGGGTGGCCTCTGGCGCCAAGATGGTCTGCGCGTGCGCGGCCAAACCTCCCAGCAAGAATACAAGAGCGAAGAGAATGCCTCTTCTCATCCGATTGTCTTCCTCGAACCCAGGGTCTAGGGGCGGATTCCCAGAATACGCCGATGATTATATCCAAGCCGCAGGAACAGAACCATCAAATCGGGTTATCAATCCCATAAGGGAATCTTTGGGGGCAAGATGATGCGCTGGCTTACTTACGCGGATGCGGTTTCCGGTGCAGGAACAGCGTCGCGTGGGGTGAGGCGGTTAAGGACCTCGAACAGTTCCTGAGCGCGGACTGGCTTAGGGATATAGCCATCCATGCCCGCTGCCAAGCACTGCTCCCGATCGCCTTTCATCACGTGAGCCGTCATGGCGACGATGGGAGTGTGGGTTCCGGTCGTCCTTTCTCTATCACGGATGGCAGCGGTTGCTTCAAAGCCATCCATCTCCGGCATCTGAACATCCATGAGCACGAGATCGAAGCTCTGTTTCTCGAAGGCCGCCACGGCTTCGCGCCCGTTACCTGCGATCTCAACTGAGCATCCGCGCTTCTCGAGCAGCCGGACGGCCAGCGTCTGGTTAATCGCGTTGTCTTCCGCCAGTAGAACGTGTGGGCCCTTGCGTCCCTCGCGCAGGGAATGGCGTGTGACCAGAGCGCAGGGTTGGGTCTCAGAGGCCCTCGCGCCTAAGACCCGCAGGATGGCATCCAACAGTTCCGACTGGCCCACGGGCTTGGTGAGGTAAGCGGCCACTTCGAGCTGCCGGCAGCGGGCAGCGTCACCACGCTGGCCGGCAGAGGTCAGCATGATGATACTCGCGGCTGACATGCGCGGATTCTGGCGAATCCGCTCGACCAAGGCGAACCCATCCATTTCCGGCATGTTGACATCGGTCAGTACCAGGGAGAAGAATTTGCCGTCTTCCTGCGCCTCCTCCAGGCTACTCAGAGCCATTCGGGCGTTCTCGGCCAAAGTGGGTTTCATGCGCCAGCCTCGAAGCATCTCTTCCAGGATGCGCCTGTTCGTTGTGTTGTCATCAACCACCAACACGGATACCCCCGCCAGACTTGAACTCTGCGCGGGGATAATCTGCTCCCGTTGCTTTCCTACACCGAGAAACGTGGTGAAGTGGAACGTGCTGCCAAAGCCGGGTGTGCTCTCTACCCAGATCTTTCCCCCCATCATGTCCACCAGCCGCCGGGAAATGGTCAGGCCCAGCCCCGTACCCCCGTGACGACGCGCTGTGGAGCCGTCGGCCTGGGTGAAAGGCTGAAAGATAGACGCCTGCTGCTCACGCGCGACGCCAATACCCGTGTCGCGGACACTGAAGTGCAACTGGACCATGCCTTCCGCCGCAGGCTTACGGTCTACCTGCACCGTCACCTCCCCTTGCTCGGTGAACTTGATGGCGTTGCCTACGAGGTTGACAAGGATCTGCCGAAGACGGCTCGGGTCGCCTAGGACGATGTCGGGCACGTCGGAGCGGACGCGCCAGTTGAGTTCCAGACCTTTCTGGTGTGCCCGGAGAGCCAGGGCCTTCATCGACGGTTCTAAGCTACCCCGCAGGCTGAATTCAATCGACTCCAGATCCAGCTTCCCCGCTTCGATTTTGGAGAAGTCCAGGATGTCGTTGATGACCGTTAGAAGGGAGTCGGCGGAGGTCTTGACCATTCCCAGATAGTCCCGCTGCTCCGGGGTCAGTTCAGTGTCGAGCGCCAGTTCCGTCATGCCCAGTATGCCGTTCATGGGGGTACGAATCTCGTGGCTCATATTGGCCACAAACTCGCTCTTGGCGCGGTTGGCGGCCTCAGCGGCCTCTTTGGCCTTTCGCACCTCGGCTTCCACCCGCTTGCGCTCGGTAATGTCGTGCATGGCGACAACGGCGCCCAGCTTCTTTCCCTCGGGGCTCAAGATCGTCTGACCGTTGGCTAACAAGGTGCGCGGCCTCCCGTGTTTGGGGATGATCATCATCTCCACGTCGTTGACGGGTTCGCCTTCGAGGGCGCGAAAGAGAGGGATCTCCTCCTTCTTCACCGGAGTGCTGCCATCGGGCAGATACAAGTCGTAATGTTCGGTCCATTGATCAGCACGGATGGATTGTTCGGGCAGGCCATGGAATTCGCGCGCCGCCTTATTGAACAGCGTCAGCACCCCTTCGGCATCGCACGCGACAATTCCCGCTTGAACGCTGTTCAGGACCCCTTTGACGAATCGTTGCTCCTTTTCCAGCGCTTCGACGGCCTGCTTGCGCTCCGTGATGTTACGCCCTATGCCCACCAGTCCCACAACCTCGCCAGCCGCGTTGCGGAATGGTACTTCGGTAGTCAAGTGCCATATCGTATTGCCCCCGGCATCCTGGACGCACTCCTCACGGTTGACCACAGCTCGACCAGACCGCATGATTTCTTGCTCGTCACTGATGAACTTCGTGGCTAGCTCCTTGGGGTAAAAGTCAAGGTCTGTTTTCCCCAGGAGGTCCTCTGCCGTCGCCTGGCCCATGCGGTGGGCGAGTGAGGCATTCGCGAGCAGGAATCGGTTTGCAGTGTCTTTGACGTAGACGTAGTCCGGCGTGCTATCAATTAACATTCGTAGCAGACTGCGTTCCCGGTGCAGTGACTCCTCAGCCTGCTTGCGTGCGGTGATGTTCCGAAAAATGCCCCGCGTGGCCACGGGCTTGCCATTGACGAAGCGGCAATTGGCGTTGCCTTCCAGAATCACTTTCTCGCCGCCCTTAGTGACGAATTGGACCTCCACTCCCTCAAGCGGCTTTCCAGTGGCCACCCGCTCGAACAGGCTTTGACAGTGTGGCTGGCAGTCAGGATGAATGACGCTAGAAAGCGTGAGCGCCCCGAGTTCGTCCTCCCGGTAACCCAGCGTTTCTCGCCACGCGCGGTTGACGTAGAGGAACTTTCCCTGCGGGTCCACGCTTTGAATCAAGTCGTTGGCATTCTCAAATAAATCCCGGTGCTGCTCTTCCAGTGCCGTCTCGCGTTCCAGCCGCTGACGCATGGTCTCGGTTTGCTCGCGCACCTTCCGCCGCAGGACAATTACCCAGACCAGCACCGCCAGGAAAATCAAAGCCGCCCACTCTAATACCTTGGAAGCATGCCTCGTCGTCCACCAGGATGGTTGCTTGAGAATAATGAGGTCGTAGGAGTCGTCGAAAAGGATGCGGAAGGACTGGTTCCTCCCGTTCTCGTCCTTCTGTGCAACGCACACCCCGGTCACCCGGAGGCGGCTGCCGGCAAGCACTGAGTTGAGCTTGTCATCTGCGCTAGACGCCGCCAAGGAAGCGCTGAAGGTGAGACGGTCATCTTGAAGCATCAGGATTTGATTGCCTGGGAGGAGTGACTTCTCCAGCAGGTCTGCCTGGATCGAGATCAACGCAGAGTCGTACTCGCCTTCCAATAGTTGTTTGGCGGTTGTAGGACTGGGGCGAGGGGGCGGGCCCCCGCTGATCACGCGAAAAGTGGCGTCCTCCAAAACCGGCCTGGACCCCGACAAGTGCGGAAAGCCTAGCACATCCAAGCGGTCGCCGGCGTGCACCCGCGTGGCCTGTCGGGTCTCGACTCGAAGACCCACCGCTCCATCAGAGATATAAAGCAAACTCCCGGGCTGCTGGAAGCTGACTACACCGCGCACGTGGATGCGGTGGCCGGACACACCCTCGGGTGTGAACTGCTGTGGGCTGGAAATCGGCAGCACCGGAGCGGCGAAGGGATCTGCCGGGGCAGGCTTCAGGACCTCCACCTGATCCAGACCGGGAACGTAAAGCAGAACTCCAATGAGTTGATTCTTCTGGTTAAAGAGCGCGCCGCACGCACCACGGATGCGCACCTCCGTGTCGATGAGTCCGTCCGGAACCGGTTGACGGAATTCCGGAATCAGCGCCCTCAGCCTGCCACCGCTCACTGCCACGCTCAGGCTGAGGACTCCCTTTGTTTCTTCGGCCGACCGCACAGTTCCTTCGATTTCCACCCACTGGCTGTCTTCCATGGTAGACGCCATGCGTTCGAAACTGGTTCGCCGAGCAATGGGCATCGGAGCCCGGCCGATCACCTTCCAGTGTGGCTTGCCGATTTGCGGAGCGAAGTCGGGGGCCTCACTCACTCCCTCGATTTCGATGAGTTGACCCGCTTGGGCTGGCGATCCTCCAACGGGTGTGTTCACCCAGATGCCTGCCGTCGAGTCCTGGATGAACATGTCCGGCGTGGGGGAAGCCTCGGTAGATTCCTGAGTCGAAAAGTCGAAACCTTGGGAGGAATAGTAGGTGACAACGGCGCGGAGGCGCACCGGATAGCCACGTTTGGCCTGCCCCAGAGTGAGTTGCCGAATCTGGTCTATCCGCGTCAATGTCGGGAGTTGACCCCACAAAGAGGTGGCGCAAACCAGGGTGGCAAGCAGCCCTATCGATCGATACAATGAGTGTAGTGCGAGGCGCCCCGACGCCCGAAGCCGCTCCGCCGCTCGAAGCTCTGGAGCGCAGAGCGGGCTGTGGGGCGCAGGGCGCCAAGTTCCGCAAGCATGATTCTTCATGGCGGTAACCTTAGGGGTGGTTGCCCTGCAAGGCATCCAGTTCTGGACTAGTAGGACTCAGAGACCGTCGCGGCCCGAAACGGCTAGCTCGACGAGGCAGTAACCCCAAGAGAGTGCCCACGGTCTGAGTCTGTTAAGAATCGCGCGGCCGGCGATTCTAGACTCTCCAAGGTTAAGTATCGGCAGTTTCCCGGTCTTACTTTTGGCGGACAGATACCGGGCGTCGGTCAAGGCCCTGCCAGCCTGGAGCGTTGCTCGACCTCCCTTCGAGATGGCATTACTTGCACCTATTTTCGTCCCCGCGGGCGGCCGGGCCGCGGGCGGTGAGGTGGTTTTGTCTTCGCCGCCGGAGCGCAAACCCAAGTTTCAAAAGCCTCCTTGCTAAGCCAAGTTTCAAAAGCCTCCTTGCTAAGCAATGGTAAATAAATGGATTGTTTCATATCCTTAATGGGTCTGCCGCCTCAACGTCATTCAAATTTCGCCAAAAAGCGGCCTAATCTCGCCCTAAGTTGCTGATAACGCAAGACATATCACCCCTGGCTTTGTTTCTCCCATTTTCGCCGTATGTCGTTGATAAGAAGCATGTTAACTGCATTGGGTTTGTTTCCCACTCTCCCCTCCAGCAGTGCGATGAAAAGCATACCTCTCATCCTGAGCGTTGCATGGGTCTTCGGGCCACCAAATAGATGCATGTTCGCCTACCTGTTATTTCGGGATCCGGAATTTGGAATCTGAAACCCCCACAGGCCTCCTCGGTCTCAGGCAAAGCCCCGCGAGCTTTAGTCTACAACCTTTAGCTTTCCATAGGAGTATTGAATTGTCAATAACTATTTTGCGGTACAGCCCCATCAATTTCCGCGCGCGGTAGCGGCGAGTTTACCTCGCCACGTGGCGGGGTAAAGAGCGGTGTGAAACTGCTGGTTCTGTATCAGGGCACGCCTTCAGGCGTTCCGAACGCACCGGCTTATGACCTAAGGCCTTTAGGCCCTGATTTTTGGGTCGAGCAGCGACTTAAAGGAGGCTGCGGAAAAACTCGGTCTCGGACGGTTTTCGTAGCGGCGGGCTTTAGCCCGGCAACTTAGATTCAACCACATGCCCGCCTAAAGGCGGCCTCTACGAGACCGGCAAGTGCCTTTTTTCCAGCCCATAAGCCGCACGGGAGGGAAGGTCGCTCCCGCCACGACCGAAGTCGTGCCGTCGAGTTTTCTACATTTGGATTGACAGCGGCGCCGCATGGATCGAGAGGACCCCCGAAGGCCAGTTGTCGGCTGCATCTTCGAGCAGAGCATCCCGCGCGGCCATGACGGCTTCATCTGGTTTTTCCCCTTCCGCATGACGCCGCCCGACCCCGCCGTCCGAAGACCCCAAGCGGCCCGGCCACAATACCGAAGCCGAGGCAGAATATTGATCCGCGAGCGCCCAAAAGGAGCTTTCCAGCGTTGAACTCTCCG
>Ga0306924_10007663_pt1 | contig 10854 bp, 7 predicted proteins | sample sta12Can44000111_FD_203756 | JGI IMG/M metagenome (GOLD analysis project Ga0306924, IMG submission 203756) | Lab enrichment of tropical soil microbial communities from Luquillo Experimental Forest, Puerto Rico - statanox.12C.anox.44.000.111 (v2)... | ecosystem: Environmental > Terrestrial > Soil...
CCGAAATCGTAAGAAATCAGAGCAACGCGTAAACGATCCATTGGCATCACCTCGCTGTTTTGCTCCTCCAGGTTTTCTCGCATGGCTAGTCCGGTTCAAATTCTTTGGAATGAACACTTGTGGAGGCTCGGAGCTGTTCATTCCAAAGGACTTATGAGACAAGCTAGGTCCTTTAGAATCTGCGCTGCACCTACAAAGGGGGCCGCTCGTAAGCCCTTTAGAATGCGCCGTTCCGAAAAAAAGTGGGGGGAGGGAGTACCCTGAAACTTTAGCTGAACAACCGGTACAGGTCTTCGCCGGCCTTTTCGGTAATCCGGTCGGGTACCATGTGGTCGGTAAAGCGCGCGGTGAGTTTGCCCAGCAGCTCCTTCATTTCTTTCTGCGCGCGCGTCGGCCCTCCATTGGGCGAATGATTGAGGAATGAGATGGTCTTCTCTTCCGCGCCAAACTTGCGCTTGTACCGGATGAGACCTTCCTGGTCGATGTCGCTTAGTCCGAAGTCCAGGTAGGTGAGGCCGCGCTTTTTGCCTTCTTGAATCCCGTGCCAGATGAGCAAGTCGTTCGGCCGGTGGGAAAGATCATCGTGCAGAGACGCATTGAACTTGTAGTACAACGTGTCCTTCCACTCCAGAAAAAAATCGCCGGCCACGATCTTGTCTTCGTGAATCGCAAGCATCAGGAATCCGTGCTGCGGCTCCACGAAATGGCGCCAGATGTTTTGCAGAAAGCTGTAGGGCTGCGCCAGCAAGCCGTATTTGTATTTCCGAATCTTCAGGTGCATCTCGAAGAAGACGCGCAGCTCTGGCTCCGACTCCGCCATGCGAACGGTGAGCCCCTCGCGTTCCGACTTTCGGATCGCGCGGTGCGTGGAATCGTGCATGGTTTTCCACAGCACCTCAAGATCCGGCCGCAGGTCCAGCCGGTGCCACATCGCTTGCTTAACGAGGCTAAAGCGCTTGTCGGAAAGAGGCACGTCGTTGTGCAGGCAGCGCAGCGTGATGGGCACCTGCTCTGGCAAAAGTTTCTCAATCAAGACGCGCCAGGACTCCGCGTCGCGAATCAGCGGGTCACAGTAATCCGAGAAAGGCAAGGCCACGATCCGTTCGCCAAACATGTCTGCGATACGGCACAAAGGAATTCCGGCGCACGGCTCTCCGGCCTCATCGACGATCACATAAGCGCTGGCCTCCCAGCCGTACGTATCCGTCAGCACCTGTATCCAACTGGGAGAGTGAAAAACGCTGCTTTCGGTTTTCACGACCAGAGTTTGCCACAACGGACTTGTACGCGGGTCTATACACACGACTTTCATGCGCTTTCACTTTCTCCGAAAAATTACAACTTCGAAATGCCGGACCTTCGAGCTACGCACAGCAAGAGGAACTTACCGCGGACCGCCAGACTCCGGTCTTGCCGCTTGCGAAGCGTGAAAAGACTGCTTTGTCGGGCTGGGCGCAATCTCGATTTCCCGCTCCTTGATGTTGCGGACTGTGCGCCGGGGCCCGGGCAAAATCTTCTGATAAGCTTCGAGAAGCTTCGCGACGGAATACTCCCAGGCCAAATCTGTCTCGAAGCGGCGGCGCCCCAGCTCGCCCAGCGCTTGCCGCCGGAGAGGATCGTCCATCAATTCGGCGAGGGCTTTGGCGAATGCGAGTTCGTCGTTTGGCTTAACGTAGACGGCGGCGTCACCAGCACTGAAGCGATGCTCGGGCAGATCGAATGCGACAATCGGTTTGCTGAGCGACATGTAGTGGAGGATTTTGACCATGGTCGAGCGGTCCGTAAAAGGGTTGGAAGGTTCCGGGGCCACACAAATGTCCGCCGCGCACATGCAGTTCTGCATTTTTGCGTTGGGGACGAACCCGGTAAACCAGACATATGGATCGAGATTCAAGTCTCGCACAAGCTCTAGCAATTTTGGCCACATATCTCCAGTGCCGACGAGCACGCAATAAAAATCGGCCCTTCCCAGGTCGTGAATTAGGTGATGGAGTGCGCGCAGAAGGTAGTCCACGCCGTCTTGAAATCCCATGACACCGACGTAGCCGATGATGATTTTTCCCTTCTCGACCAGGGAGCGTTCGGGTTCGGTGGGCAACCCGCGGTCCAGTTCAATTCCGTTGCGCACGACGGTGATATGCTCTTCCGGGACGCCGGCACGCTCCATTTCCATCCTCTTGTAGGATTCGTTGGTAGCTATCACATGGTCGGCGAAGAAACAGGTTAGTTTTTCGAGCAGCACGAGCGCGTGATACACCATGCGGTTTCCGCCACCCGGCATTCGCGCTTGGTACATTTCGGCAGACAAATCATGATGATCGAAGACAAAACGCTTGCCAAACATTTTGTAGAATGCGGCGACAAACACAAAGGTGTCCGGAGGATTGTGCGCATGGATCACGTCAAAGCCTTCGCGAAAGAAAACGATTAGGGACAGCGCGAAACTGGCACCGGTGGAATACGCGTATTCCCAAAGATAGCCAAGAAAACCATTCGCCCCGGATGGTTCCGGATAACGATATAGGCGGACGCCTTTAATCACTTCGCGGGACGGTTGGCCTGGCGTGGCCCGGCAAATTACCGAAACAGTGTAACCCGCCGCGGTCAGAGCGTCGGCTTCACGGCGGACGCGCACGTCCTGCGGGTAAGCCTGGTTTTCCAGCAGCATCAAGACGCGATTATTGGAGGACGCTTTCATGAGCACCTGTTTGCGAAGCAACTGCAGCCAGGACGCGAGCCCGATGATGCCCTCTGGTGACTCCAACAAGATCAATTAGGATCTGATCGTCGCGCAGCATTTCCGGCAAGGTTTGGAAAGACGGGCTGGCGTTTCCAATCACCACGACTTCGGATTGGGCCAGGACCTCAGCGAGGGAATCGCGCATGAGCGTAGCTATATGTGGGAGCTCGCGCTCCAAGAATGATTTGTTCGCGCCCGTCAGGCGGCTGACCTCCACTTTTTCGTCGTAGATGCTTACGTGATAGCCCTTGCCGACCAGCACCTCTACCAGATGGACGATGGGGCTCTCGCGGATGTCATCCGTGCCTGCTTTGAAACTCAAGCCCAGGAAGCCAACGCGCTTCCGGCGAGTTTCTTCAACGAGTTCGATGCCGCGCTGGATTTGCCTTTGATTGCTGGGCAAAACGGAGCTGAGGAGCGGGCAATCAATATCGCGCTCTTTCGCGCGATAGACCAGAGCGCGCAAATCCTTGGGCAAGCACGACCCTCCGAAGGCATAGCCGGGCATGAGATACGAAGGTGAGATATTGAGTTTGCGGTCGCGGCAGAAAAGTTCCATGACTTCATGGCCTTCAATTCCATGAACGCAACAGAGATTTCCGATTTCGTTGGCGAAGGCGACCTTGAGGGCGTGGAATGCGTTGTTCACATATTTGAGCATCTCGGCTATTTGGATGGAAGTGCGAACGACGGGCGCGCGGATCGCTTGGTACAGGTTTTGGACCGTGTCGCCGCTGCGGGTGTCAAGTTCACCGATAACGATCTGGCAGGGATGATCGTAGTCTTCGATGGCGCTGCTTTCGCGCAAGAACTCGGGATTGGAACAGAGTCCGAAATCAACGCCCGCGCGTCGGCCAGAATGCTTTTCGAGAATGGGCGCGAGCTTTCCCTCTAAAGTGCCCGGGAGCACGGTGCTGCGCACGATGACGACGTGATAGCTCTTCTTGGCGGCGAGAGCCGCGCCAATTTCCTCGCAGACTCTTTCGAGATAGTGAAGGTTGAGGCTGCCGTTGGCATTGCTGGGGGTTCCCACGCAAAGAAGGCTGGCGTCAGTCCGATCTACGGCTGCTTTGCCGTCCGGAGTTGCCTCGAGTTTTCCAGCGCGGGTCACTTTCGCGATCAGCTGATCGAGACCGCGTTCGATCACCGGCGACCGGCCAGAAGCGACTGCGGAAACTTTTTGCTGGTCCACATCCACACCGGTGACCATGTGACCGTCACGAGCCAAGCAGGCAGCAGAAACGCAGCCGACGTAGCCAAGGCCAAATACACTGACTCTCATTCGTTCCCCCCTTAAGGAATTCACGTTTTTCGGTAATATTCCGCACCAGCAGATCTTCGCCGCGCACGAAATGACGGCCCCGTTTTTTGAGCAAGTCTCTGAATGTTTCTTCCCGCGATGAAACGCAGTCTCCTCGCCCGACCCGCTAAAATTTTATTCCTCATGCTTGCGCGGTCACGGCGCGCGTCGGCTTTTCCGCGTGAATCACGAAATCCATGAAACAGCGCTGCCAGAGTTCCACGCTAAGCAAGCCGTAGAGCAGAGAGCTGTGATCGGCAAACCCTCCTTCATGCTCGCTGAGGAGCTTTTCCACAAGAAGAGGATTGAAAAGGCCACGTCGCCGTACAGTTGAGGGAGAAAGGGCATCGCGAAGGAAAGAGCGGGCCTCTTTTCGAAACCACAATGTGAAGGGAACCGGAAAGCCTTTTTTCTTGCGGTGAATAATCTGCGGAGGGAGCCAGGCCTCGCTCGCTTTTTTCAGCAAATATTTGCGCGCAAAACCCTTCACTTTCAGATTTTGCGGGACAGAGGCAGCGAACTCGACCAGCTTGTGATCGAGAAGCGGCACGCGGGCCTCTAGCGAAGTAGCCATGCTGGTTTTGTCGCCGCGGGCCAGCAAATCGTCTGGGAGCCACAGTTTGGTATCCACGTAGAGCATGCGGTTCAGCGGCTCCTTGGCGTCGGTGCGAGCCAGGTGCTCGGCAAACACATGACGCGTGTCGTACCCGCTTAGGGCTGCTTTAACGTCCCGCGAGAGGAGCGCCTGCTTCATTTGGGAATTGAAGAGCGGAAACCAATTGACGAAACGAATCACTTCGTCGGACTGACAGAGAGCAAAGAGGGCTATCTTTTGGCGGCGCAGCCTGGGAATGCGCGCACTTGCGGCCAAGGCCAGGGACTTGGCGGTTTCCGGAGCAAAACGGAAGAAACGCGACAGCCGTTCGCCGGCATAGCGCGCATAACCGGCGAACAATTCGTCGCCGCCTTCTCCGGTAAGGACCATTTTGACGTCACGAGAGGCCAGTTCCGCGACCATATAATTGGCGAGAGAGGCTTCGTCGCCGATGGGCTGGTCGAGATGCCAGATGACTTTCCCTAGAAGGTTGATCAGATGGTTCGGGCCGATAAAGACTTCGTGATGGTCGGTGTGATACTGCTTCGCGACCAGGCGCGCGTAAGGCAGCTCGCTGAAAATTTCCGCGTCACCATCGAAACCAACAGAGTAGGTTTTAACCGGCTCGTTTAGAACTTCGGTCATCAAAGCGACGATGGTGCTGGAGTCGATTCCGCCGCTCAGAAATGCGCCGAACGGAACATCGCTGACGAGATGCATTCTGACGCACTCGGTGAGGAGCTCTTTGAGTTGTTCGGCATAGGCCTCTTCGGGCAGGCCGTGGCACTGATTGGCAAAGGATAGGTCCCAGTAGCGGCGGACCTTCACGCCACTTTCGTCGCAGCTGAGGGAGCAACCTGGCGGCAATGCATCGATGTTCGCAAACATGGTCTGAGGCGAAGGAACATATTTGAGCGAAAGAAAATTGCTCAAGGCTTCTAGATTGAGATTGGCCTGCACGGCGGGGTGCTGGAGAATGGCTTTAATTTCCGAGCCGAAGATCAGCCGTCCGCCCGTTTGTGTGAAATACAAGGGCTTGATCCCCAGGCGGTCGCGAGCAAGGAAAAGGCGGCGGCGAGTTGCGTCCCAAACGGCCAAAGCAAACATGCCGCGCAGATGCTGCACGCACTCTTCGCCAAAGTCCTCATAGAGGTGCACAATCACTTCGGTGTCGCTGGCGGTCTTGAGCAAATGGCCACGGCTCTGCAATTCCTCGCGAAGAGATTGAAAGTTATAGATCTCGCCGTTGAAAACGGTGACGACGCTGCCGTCCTCGTTGCCGATGGGCTGTTTCCCGCCGCCCAAGTCAATGATGCTGAGCCGGCGCATGCCAAGGGCCAGGTCCCTATCGATATGCACGCCCGAATCGTCGGGGCCCCGATGGTGGATGACCTGGAGCATATCGCTGAGAGTCCGTTGCACAGCGGGCCGGTGAGTTTTGTATTCGTAGAAACCGCAGATGCCGCACATAGTTGGTTTCCTGAGTCTTGATTTTCAACCGTTAGTTTTTTGGACCACTGGAAGAGCTGATCGTGTTTGTCTTACTTTCCGGCGGAGACGGGTTTCCGCTGAACGCGATCCACCGCGTGTCCTTTTCGCCGGCGCAAGACCTGTTCATACACGGCAATGACCTTCTGCGCGACGGCGGGACCGGAAAGATGCCTTACCTTTTCGCGCCCTCGAGTCCTTTCACCACGAGACAACGCAAAGGCCAGGCATTCGGCGAACTCCTTCACATCCGGTTTACAGACGTAGCAACCTTTGGTGGAACCGATAACATCGCGCACGTCCCCCACATCCGTAGAGACAATCGGCAAATTGCAAGCCATGGCCTGCTTGACGACGTTGGGCGAGCCCTCCTGATACGAGGTGAAGATCAGAGCGTCGCAGGCGCTCATGAAGAGCGCCAGGCGATCCTGGGTTTCTTTGTAAATGGCGAGCAGTTCGACGGAGGGATCCTGTTCCTGCAGTTCCTCCGCCACGGCTTGGGCCAAAGGAAAACGCTTCACGGGAATTTTTGGATTGGCCGCAAAGAGCAGGTATTTCTTATGCGGATCCAGGCTCAGAAGGGCACGAGCCTTCTCCTTTTCCACCGGCTGAAAGACGTCGAAATCAATTTCGTGGGGGATGATATGGACGTCGTCCCGCTTGAGTTTACTGGCCATCTCCCGACTCTTGACGATTACAGCGTCGGCTTGATTGCTCAAAAGGCGGCCCGCCATCACCGCGAGCCTGCTAAAGAAAGTGGGTTCGCCTCGTTCATTCATGGTTCCTAAAAGGTCGTCGCCGCAATAGCTGACGACGACGGGCACCTTCCATTGCGTGCGAGCGATGATGCCCACATAGCTGTAGTGCGCGTGGATGAGGTCAATTGAAGGATCCGACAGCCGGCGGCGCAATTGAAAGGGGGCTTCGAGATACTTCAACTTGCGCGGTCGCCCTTGCAAGCGGAACACATCCACTTCCACTCCAGCGCGCTTCAGGTATTCGACTTGGGTGCGAATAAAAGAGCCCAGCGCGGGGTTCTCGCTCGTGGGATAAATGGATGTAGCAACCAAAATCTTCATGGGAAGTTCAACGCCAAACCAAGCGGCAGCAAGAGGGCCATGCGAAAAGAGCGGTCCGCTTGGCCGCAACCTCAATGGAAGGACGCGGCGACTCGCGGCTCTGCCATCGGCGCGGGTGATTGCCGCCAAGATCCATTGCGGCCGTAAATGTTGTTCCAGGCAGCAAAATTCAGGAGCAACCAGATGGCCGAGGAGTGATCCTGTACTCCCCTGCGATGCTCGGATATCAGCCGGCCGACGGTAGAGGGACTGAACATGCCGCGCGGCAAGTGGCCGTTGGTCTCGCTCAAGTAATCGCAGACCATTTCATGCAAAGTTCCGCGCAACCACTCCCTAAGCGGAACGCTAAATCCGTGCTTGCGTTTGCGAAGTGTGGCAGGGGGCAAGTAACGACGAACGGCATCGCGCAAGATCGCCTTGGTCTGCCAACCACGCAGCTTGAGACAAGGGGGCAGGCTGGCGGCGAATTCGACGAGGCGATGGTCGAGCAAGGGCGAGCGAACTTCGAGAGAGTGAGCCATGCTCATGCGATCCACCTTGACGAGCATGTCTTCAAGCAGACGATGACGCAGATCGACGTAACTTGCTTTGCTCAGGAGGGGCAGATCCGAGCGGAGTACCTCGCTAACGTCATCCGCAAATTGCGCGTCCCAGAAGGGAGCAACTTCGGCCGCGAATTCGCTGGAGAATAACGAGCGCAGCAAACTTTCGTCGCAATGAGCCCCTTTGCTCGCGCACATGGCTTCGAACGGCAATTGGCTGTCTGTCAGAACCTTAACTACGCGCAAGGCGCGGTATTTTCTACCGGCCGGCAAACATGCCGCGCCCGCCTTTGCCAGGCCAGGCAGCACATAATGGTTCAGCCATTTTGGCAGCCGCTGGTACATTTGAGCGAAGCGGACGCCTTGATGGCTGGTGTAGCCCAAGAAGAGCTCATCGCCGCCATCCCCGCTGAGGATGACCGTTACTTGCTGGCGCGCCAGCTTGGAGATGTAATAGGTAGGAAGCGAAGAAGGATCTCCAAAAGGTTCATCAAAATGGCGCACGAGCGTCAGGACGGTTTCCGGCAAGTGGGCCTTAAAATCATCCTCGCGCAAGTGCAAAACATGATGTTCGGTCTGAAAGTGGTCGGCGACGATCTTGGCGTCAGGAGACTCGTCCCATTCGGGCCGGTCAAAGCCGATCGTGAATGTTTTTAGGGGATGGAGTCCGGCCTTGTGCGCATAAGCGACCACCGCGCTGGAATCGAGACCACCGCTCAGGAAAACGCCCAGAGGCACTTCGCTCATCAGCCGGCAACGCACACTATCGGTGAGGAGCGCGTCCAGTTCTTCCAAGACCTGGCCGGCCGGGCGCCGCGCGTGATCACTTTTTTCGAAATTCAATCGCCAATAGCGGCTTATGGTGATCCTGCCGTCGGCGTAAGTGAGCGAGTGCGCCGCAGGCAACTTGAAGATGTCGCGGAACATGGTTTGCGGTTCGCACACAAAGCCTTGCCGGAAAAAAGGCACAACGGCCTGCATGTTGGGGACGGCGAGCTCGGGCGCAACGGCGAGAATCGTTTTGATTTCGGAACCGAAGATAAGGCGCTTGCCCTGGCGGGCGTAGAAGAGTGGCTTCTTGCCCAGGCGATCGCGGGCCAAGAACAAACGACGAGCACGGAGGTCCCAAAGGGCAATCCCAAACATACCGCGCAGGGAAGTCAGGCAATCGGCGCCCTTTTCTTCGTACAGGTGCGCGATGACTTCCGTATCAGAGGAAGTGCGAAAAGTGTGGAGGCGAGAAAGGAGCTCCGAGCGAAGATCGAGGTAGTTGTAAATCTCGCCGTTCAGAACGACCTGCACCTGGCCATCCTCGCTGGCAACAGGCTGATGGCCGCCGGCCACGTCAATGATACTCAGGCGCCTGACGCCCAACCCGACGCCATCGGCAGCGTAAAACCCTTCCGCATCCGGGCCACGATGCACAACCATCGCCGCCATACGCTGGAGGGCGCGCCGGATTTCCGAACTAGACATGCTTGGATCTACTATTCCAAATATTCCGCACATAAAAGTTTTTGCATCGGCGTTGTACCGATGCGCCTCGCCCTCGAGTTTGCGCGCCATTTCCGGGCTCGGGACGATGACCGCGTCCACAGAACGCGCCAGCGGAGCCCGGCCGCAACAATGAGCGGGCTGAGAAGCGTCTGTTTCCCTCTTGTGTTGACTGTGCCCAACAAATCGTCACCGTGGAATGTCACGACCACGGGTACTTTCCATTCTGTGCGCCAACCATTCCGGCTAATCCATAGTGAGCGTGGACGAGATCAAACGAGCCTTTGGCGAGACGTTCGTGCAATTGAAAATCCCTTTGAGGTAACTCCATTTTCGCGAGCGCCCTTGCAAAAAGAAGCGGTTCCACTTCCACGCCAGCGCGCCGTAAGGATTCCACCTGCGTCCGAATAAAAGAACCGAAGGCGGAGTTCTCCGGCTTGGGATACATGGCCGTTACAATCAACACTTTCATAGAAGACACCGGGAACACGCACTGCTATTCCGCCTAACTTTGTTGTAGCGAAAGAGGCACGGGATGATGCGCCTGGACCCGAGCAACAGGCAGCAAATGGTACAGGATCATCGCCAGATTTCTGGGATAAGAGCGCCTATCTCTAAAGAAATAATAGTCGCCTCGCGAGAAATGAAAACCGCCGTCGGGCCGCTGGAGAGCCAGGAGATAATTGTAGGCCCGATTCGCCAGCGTGTCGTAGCTGGGAATCTCAAAGCCACTCGCGCGGACAAGAGCCTGAGCGAGAACTGCTGTGTGGTAGGCGACGGTGCGATGGGAGTTGCCGCAATCGAAACAAGAGTGTCCGTCCTCGGCTACGCCGCCCCGCAAAAAATGCAAGAGCTTTCGAATAAGAGGCAGCACGGTTTCGTCGCCGGTGAGATCGAAGTAACGCATCAAATCCAGACACTGAAAGGCGTTGTACTGGAAGCACTGGAAATGGGGCCAGATTTTGCCGCCCCCAATTCCGCTGACCGTATAAGGAAACTCGCCCGTTGGTTTCTGGACTGCACTCAAGAAGCGAAGCAATCCGGCGCATCGCTCGCGGTAAGAAACATTCGCGGTCGCGTCTGCTAGTTCGGCAAGAAACCGCAGAAGGATCGTGGAATTGTTGGGAACGCGGGACCCTTTGTTAGCATGGAAATAGTTTACGGCGAGTTCCTGGCCAAACACTTGAAAACCGATTTCCTCCACCACGAAGCGGTACCATTTCAGGATGCCTTCAAGAACTCTCGGGTCGCCGGTTTGGCGGTAGCTTTCGAGAAGTCCGAGGCATCCCCACGTGCCTTCCGCCGTGGCTATTCGGCCATGCCATTCGGGGTTTGGATAGAGCCAGGAGCCCTCCTGTCGCTGCTGGCTCAAGACGAATTCCGAGCAGCGCACGGCGAAATCGCGATAGCGGCCGTCGCGCGTGATGGAATACAACTGCCAATTATCGAGAATCCAATAGCCCTGGGCTTGAAGATAGCAATAGGAATCTTTCCAGCGCACCGTAGGCAGATAGCTCTTAATGAAACGCCCAATGCGGTAATTCAGGCGGATACCTTGATCGGGCCCGATCAAGGCGCGGCCATTCCAATGTGAAGAGACCAGGTAATCATGCAGC
>Ga0306924_10007664_pt1 | contig 10854 bp, 8 predicted proteins | sample sta12Can44000111_FD_203756 | JGI IMG/M metagenome (GOLD analysis project Ga0306924, IMG submission 203756) | Lab enrichment of tropical soil microbial communities from Luquillo Experimental Forest, Puerto Rico - statanox.12C.anox.44.000.111 (v2)... | ecosystem: Environmental > Terrestrial > Soil...
TACGAGTTATGAGCCTACACTAACTCGTACACGACTGTTCAAGAAAGGGGTTTTCAGGGGATGCGTGCCGATGCCCAGCGCAACATCGCCGCGATCCTGGACGCGGCCACCGAGTGCCTGGCCCGCGAGCCGGAGATGAGCATCGCCGGCATCGCCGCCGCCGCGGGCGTCGGCCGGATCACCCTCTACGGCCACTTCAAGACCCGCGCCGACCTGGTCGACGCCGTCCTGGTCCGGACCGTGCAGCGGGCCGACGCGATCCTGGACGCCACCGATACCACCGGCGACCCGGGCGAGGCGCTGGCCCGGCTGGTCGCGTCGTCGTGGCAGCTCGTCCACCAGTTCCGCAACATCTTGCTGGCCGCGCAGCGCGAACTCCCGGCGGAACGCATCCGCGGCGTCCACGACCGGATCCTGCGCCGCGTGCGGTCCCTCATCGAGCAGGGACAGCACGCCGGAACGTTCCGCACCGACATGCCGGAGCAATGGCTGATCACCACCGCCTACAGCCTCATGCACGGCGCGGCCGAGGACGCCGCGGCCGGGCGGCTCGACGCCGGTGACGCGCCCGGGCTCATCACCGCCACCCTGCTCGCGGCGTTCACCCCGCCGGCGGGTGAGTGAGTTCCCCAGGTCGTTCGGTACGAATTTTCCGAACGAACCGCAGCGCGTGCCTCAACCGCGGCTCCACCGTCCCCCTGCGGTAGGGTAATCAGCCATGGCTGAGGCGGCGGCCTCCGTACCACCGGCACCGGCCGCGCCGATCACGCCGACGCCGCAGGCCGGCCTGAGCAGCGCCCAGGTGGCCGAGCGGCGCTCGCGCGGGCTGACGAACGCGGGCGGCGAGCGGACCAGCCGCTCGTTCGCCGAGATCCTGCGCGCGAACATCCTGACCAGGTTCAACCTGATCCTGGGCGTCCTGCTGGCCGTGATCTTGGCCGTCGGCCAGCCGCAGGACGCGCTGTTCGGCATCGTGCTGGTCACCAACGCGCTGATCGGCATCGGGCAGGAGGTGCGCGCCAAGCGGACGCTCGACCGGCTCGCCGTGCTCAGCGCGCCGAAGGTCCGGGTGATCCGCGACGGTGCGCCGCGTGACATCGCCGTCGACGAGCTGGTCGCCGATGATCTGGTCGACCTGCGCGCCGGCGACCAGCTGGTGGCCGACGGAGTAGTGCGGGACAGCGCGAGCATGCAGGCCGACGAGTCGCTGCTGACCGGGGAGTCCGAGCCGGTGGACAAGCGGGCGGGCGATCAGCTGCTGTCGGGCAGCTTCGTGGTCGCCGGGTCGGGCGACTACCAGGCGACCGGGGTGGGCGCCGAGGCGTACGCCAGGAAGCTGGCGGCGCAGGCGCGGCGCTTCACGCTGGTGCGCTCGGAGCTGGTCGCGGGCATCAACCAGATCCTGCGCTACGTCACGTGGGCGATTCCGCCGGTGGCGGCGCTCCTGGTCGTCAGCCAGCTGCAGACCCACGAAACCCGGCAGGAGGCCGCCACCTCGACCGTCGCCGCGCTGGTCGGCATGGTCCCGCAGGGGCTGGTCCTGCTGACCAGCGTCACCTTCGGCGCGGCCGCGGTCACGCTCGCCCGGCGCCGGATCCTGGTGCAGCAGCTTCCCGCCGTCGAGGGCCTGGCCCGGGTGGACGTCGTGTGCTTCGACAAGACAGGTACCCTCACCGACGGGACCATCACGTTCGACAGCCTGATCCGGCTCGATGACCAGGCACCGGCCGAGGCGGCGCTGGGCGCGCTGGCCGACGACGAGGCCCGCAACGCGACGCTGGCCGCCATCGGACAGGCCTTCCCGCCGCCGGGGTGGACGCGCCAGGACGCCGTGCCCTTCTCGTCCGCGCGCAAGTGGAGCGCGGCCAGCTTCGCCGGGCACGGCACCTGGGTGCTGGGAGCCCCGGAAATGGTCGTGCCCGCCAGCGAGGACGAGCTGCTGTCGCGGGCCGCGGACCTGGCGACCAGCGGGCGGCGGGTCCTCGCGCTGGCGTACGCCCCCGGGTCCCTGGACGGCCAGGCGCTCCCGCAGGGCCTGCGCGCGGTGGTCTTTGTCCTGCTCGCCGAGCGGCTGAGGTCCGACACCCCCCAGACCATCGCGTACTTCGCGGCGCAGGGCGTGGCGCTCAAGGTGATCTCCGGGGACAGCCCGCGCACCGTGGGCGCCGTCGCGGCGCGCGCGGGCGTGCCCAAGGCCGGCGACCCCGTCGACGCGCGGGACCTGCCCGAGGACCCCGGCGCGCTCGGCGCCCTGCTCGAGGAACGCTCCGTCTTCGGCCGGGTGACCCCGCATCAGAAGGAGTCGATGGTCAAGGCGCTGCAGGCGCGCGGGCACACGGTGGCCATGACCGGCGACGGGGTCAACGACGTGCTGGCGCTCAAGCTCGCCGACATCGGCATAGCCATGGGCTCGGGCGCGGCCGCGACCAAGGCGGTCGCCGAACTGGTCCTGCTCGACAACGGGTTCGCCGCGCTGCCCGGCGTGGTGGCCGAAGGCAGGCGGGTGACGGCGAACATCGAGCGCGTCGCCAACCTGTTCGTCACCAAGACGGTGTGGGCGACGCTGCTGGCGGTCGCCGCGGGCGCCGCCCTCATACCGTACCCGTTCCTGCCCCGCCATCTGACGATCATCGACACCCTGGCCATCGGCGTCCCCGCCTTCTTCCTCGCGTTCGCGCCGAACCGCCGGCGCTACCTGCCCGGTTTCGTCGGCCGGGTGCTGCGGTTCACCGTTCCGGCCGGGCTCATCATCGCCGCCGCGACGTTCTCGGCGTATGCCCTCGCGCGGGCGCGTGGCCTTCCCCTGACCGAGCAGCGCACGGCCGCGACCCTGGTCACGCTCATCCTCAGCCTGTGCGTGCTCGCCCTGCTCGCGATGCCGCTGACGTGGCGCAGGATCTCGCTGCTCGTCGCCGCGCTCGTCGCGTTCGCGTTGCTGTTCCCGGTGCCCGCCGTGCGCAGGTTCTACGCGCTCGAACTGCCGCGCGGCGCGATCTGGGGCACGCTGCTCATCGCCGCCCTGGGGGCCGCCGCCCTCACCGGCTTCTGGGTCCTTTCCCGTCGGCGTTGACGCCGGCGTATGTATCAATTCACTGGTTGGGCGCTCCTCCTCTCAGGACCGGGTCGCGATCCCCGGGAGGAGTGCGTGATGTCTGAACTGCCCTTGGTGGGGGACGAGTTCGCGGGATACCGGATGCGCGCGGTGCTCGGCCGCGGCGGGATGAGCGTGGTCTACCAGGCCGAGAACCTCCGCCTGGGTAACACCATCGCGCTGAAGGTGCTGGCGCCGGAACTGGCCGCCGACGACGTGTTCCGGGCCAGGTTCCTGGAGGAATCGCGGATCGCGGCCTCGCTGAACCACCCGAACGTGATCCCCATCTACGACATGGGCTCCCAGGACGGTCTGCTCTACATCGCGATGCGCTACGTGTCGGGAACCGACCTGCGGCAGATGATCAAGAAGCGCGGCCGCCTCCAGCCGGAAACCGCGCTGTTCCTGCTGGGCCAGGCCGCCCGGGCGCTGGATGCCGCGCACCGCCAGGGGCTGGTGCACCGGGACGTCAAGCCGGGGAACATGCTGATCGAGCGGGGCGCCGACGAGGGCGATCCCGATCACGTCTACCTGGCGGATTTCGGGATCACCAAGCACGCGATGTCGCGGACCGGGCTGACCTCGACGGGCCAGTTCCTGGGCACGATCGATTACGTCGCGCCGGAGCAGATCCGGGGCACGTCGGTGCTGGGCCTGGCCGACCAGTACTCGCTGGGCTGCGTGCTGTATGAGTGCCTGACCGGGCGGGTCCCGTTCGAGAAGGACCTGGACGCCGCGATCATCTGGGCGCATGTCGAGGAGATGCCCACGATGCCGACGGTGCTGCGCCCGGAACTGCCGCCGGAAGTCGACGACGTGTTCGGACGGGTGCTGGCCAAGCGCCCGGACGAGCGCTACGGAAGCTGCCGCGAGTTCGTCGATGCCGCCCGGGTGGCCCTGGGCATCCTCGGGCCGGGCACGGACGCGGCCCTCGCCTACGGCGCCCCGACCGCCGGGCCGCGGACCGGACCCCCGTCCGGCAACCAGGCGAGGACACCACCGGACCAGTTCTCCTGGAGCAACGTGGCCAGCCGGGAGCATCCGGCCGGACCCGCCGTGGATCCCGTCGCGCCCGCCGCCGGGGCGGCGTCCGGGCCTTCGGGTCCGGGTCAATCCTGGAGCAGCCAGCCCAGCGTCGATCAGGCCGGTTACGGTCGGCCGAGCTATGGTCAGCCCGGTTACGGCCAGCCCGGTTACGGCCAGCCCGCCGCGGGTCCGCCCGCCGCGGCCCGGTCCGGTGCGGGCCAGTCCGGCGGGACCCTCACCTCCCACCGCCGGGAATATGGCGTCGCGGGCCCGGGCGAGCCTGGTCAGCCCGCCGGCGCGCCGCCGTCGCCGCACGGGCCGCGGGGGCCGCACTGGTACCGTCAGCCGCGCTGGATCGCCGTGCTGGCGGCCGTGGTCCTGGTTCTGGCGGGCGTGGGCACCTGGATCGGCCTGAGCGGCGGTTCCAGTGCGCACGCGACGTCCTCCATGACGATGTCGCCCAAGCCGAAGCCGACGGTCGGCGCGCTGATGACCGCGCTCGCCCTGACCAACAGGAGCGGGGACGCCATCGGCAAACTGCCGCCCTCGTCCTGCAAGCAGGACACCCCCGCGCATGTGACCTGCACCGCCCCGGCGGCCGGCATCAGCGGGGTCGTCTTCCAGACCTACCCGAGCCTGAAGGCCCTGTACGCCGCGTACACGGCCAAGGTCACCTCGCTGAACTCGAATCAGTTCAAGCAGAACTTCAGCGACTGCGGAGCCCAGGGCACATACGGCGAGGTCGGCTGGAATCACCTGTTCCAGCACACCAGGAATTACACGGTCGACCAGATGATCATGGGTATGGTCAGGGACGACCAGGCCGCGGGCCGCGTGTTCTGCAACTACACCCAGGGCCTGGAGTACATGATCTGGACGCAGAACGACGGCCACCTGATGGGCTACGTGGCCGGCCCGGTGCACACCGACGTGTGGGACTGGTGGGTGGCGATCCACCACAACATCGGCATCGGCGGCGCCCCGATGAACATGAACATGCCGACCCCGTCCGCGAGCGGCGGCACGTCTCCGGCCATGAGCCCGTCCCCGTCCATGAGCGGCACGTCCGCGTCTCCGTCCGCGTCCATGAGCAGCATGGGCGGATGACCGCCCGGCCACGCTTGCCCGACGGCAAGCGTGGCCACGCTCGGCTGGTCAGCCGGGCCCTTCCTGAGCGAGGAGATCTCGCCCGTGAACGTTCCTGACCGCCGGACCGTGCTGCGGTCCGGGCTGGCCGTCGCCGCGCTGGGGGCGGTGGGCGCCGCCACCGGGTGCACGGCCCGGTCGGCATCTTCGGCGGCCTCGCCCGTCCGGCATCACCTGATCGGGCCGCGCAGCCCGCAGGTCGCCGCGGCCGAGGCGGCCCGCAACGCCACCGGCGTCGTGCTGGCCGGCGTAGCCCCGGAGGCGGGGCACATCGACCTCGGCGGACCGGTGGTGCCGACGTGGAGCTACGGCGGTCAGGTCCCGGGTCCGGAGATCCGGGTACGGGCGGGCCAGATCCTGCAGGTGCTGCTGGTGAATGGTCTTCCGGTCGAGACGACCGTGCACTGGCACGGCGTGGCCATCCGCAACGACATGGACGGCGTGCCCGGCATGACCCAGGCGCCGGTCCCGCCGGACCGGGAGTTCAGCTACCGCTTCACCGTCGCCGAGCCCGGCACCTACTGGTATCACCCGCACGTCGGCGTCCAGCTCGACCGGGGCCTGTACGGGCCGCTGATCGTGGAGGACCCGGCCGAGCCGGCCGATTATGACCATGACTGGACCGTGGTGCTCGATGACTGGATCGATGGCACCGGCTACACCCCGGATCAGGTCCTGGCCGCCCTGCGGCACGGCATGGGCGGCATGTCGATGGCGGCCGAGTCCCCGTCGCCGATGACGAGCGGGATGAGCGGCATGCCCATGCCGGCCGCGACCCCCTCGCCCAGCGCGACACCGACCCCCTCGCCCAGCGCGACGCCGACCCCGGCGCCGATGAGCCCGGCGCCGCCCAGCGGGCCCAGCCCGGTGCTGTCCGGGGCGCGCAGCGCGCTGCTCGGCGGCGATGCCGGCGATGTCCGCTACCCCTGGTACCTGATCAACGGCCGCGTCCGCGACGCGCCCCGGACGTTCACCGCCCGCCCCGGCCAGCGGGCCAGGATCCGGTTCATCAACGCCGCCGCCGACACCAGCTTCCGCGTCGCCCTGGGCGGCCACCGGATGACCGTCACCCATACCGACGGCTATCCGGTCGTCCCGGCCCGTGCCGACGCGCTGCTCATCGGGATGGGGGAGCGCTACGACGTGCAGGTCACCCTGGGCGACGGCGTGTTCCCGCTGACCGCGCTGGCCGAGGGGAAGAACTCCACCGCGCTGGCCCTGATCCGGACCGGGTTCGGGGAGCCGCCGCCTCCCGCCATCCGGCCGGCCGAGTTCGGCGGCGCGCTGGCGCACTACGGCCTGCTGCGCGCGACGCCGTCGGCGCGGCTGGCGGCGCGCGGGCCCGACGTGACCTACCGGCTCAAGCTGACCGGCGGGATGGCCCGCTACGACTGGGGCATCAACGGCCATGCCTTTGACATGTCCCGGCCCGGAGCGCTGCAGTTCCTCATCAGCCAGGGCCAGCGGGTCCGGGTGGTCTTCGCCAACACGACCACGATGTACCACCCGATGCACATCCACGGGCACACCTTCGCCCTCGGCCCGGCCGGGCCGCGCAAGGACACCGTGATCGTCCGCCCCGGCCAGCAGGTCGCCTGCGACTTCGACGCCGCCAACCCGGGCCAGTGGATGACCCACTGCCACAACCTCTACCACGCCCCGCAGGGCGGCATGATGGCCACGCTCAGCTACCAGACCTAGGACGCACGACGACGGCGACCGCAGGCGTACCCCGGCCCCCAGCCGGCGTACCGTGAGCACCGGCCCGCCTCATCCGCATGGCCCACGTTGCTGCGGCTGTGCAACCGGCTGGACGTACCCGACAGGGACATGGTCAGCTACCGCCCTATGGCACGTGATCGGATTCGCCTAGCCGGGCCCGGCGCGGGTCGTCCAGGTGAGGCTACCTGCTTCGGGAAGCTGCTGGGCGAGTGAACTGGCAACCTGGCGGCCCAGCGCGTCGGCGTTGCGAACGGGCAGATCAGGGTCGACCCAGCCTTCGATCTCGACGCGGAGGGTCCGGCCAGTCCACCGGGCGCGGGCGTGCGCGTGGATTACGCCGGGTACCGATCCGGCGGCTGCTTCGGCGGCGGTGATGATCTGGGGATCCACGCCGTCGGCCAGCCGACGCACCACATCGGCGGTGACCTGGTAGCCGACGTGACAGATAAAGGCGGTGACCACAAGTCCGGCGACCGGGTCGCCCCAGGTCTGGCCGAAGGCAACCGCGATGAGCCCAGCGAGCGCTCCGGCCGAGGACAGCGCATCGAGCCAGGAATGCCGCGCGTCAGCGACAAGCGTGGCCGAGCCGATGCGCCGACCGACAAGGAGCTTGTACCGGGCCACGACCTGATTGCCGGCAATGCCGATCAGCGCGCCGACAATGCCTGCCCCGACATGGGCCGTGCCGCCGTGCTCAAGGAACTTGCGGAGGCTCTCGATCCCGGCGAACGCGGCGCTGACCCAGATGACCACTGCGATCCCGATCCCGGCCAGGTCCTCGGCCCGTTCCAGCCCGTACGGATAGCGCTCCGTGGGCGGGCGCCGAGAGAACCGGAAGCCCAGGAACACCACAGCGCTCGTCAAGACGTCGGACAGATTGTGGATCGCATCCCCGAGCAGGCCCACCGATCCTGTGATCACCGCAAGGAGCAACTCGATCAGGCCGGTGGCGGCCAGGCCGAGCGCGCTGACTGCAACGGCCCGGTTGGCCTGGCGGCGGTCCTGGGCGTCATCTCGATGGCTCGGCAGCGGGAACGCCGCCGCCGGGTCACGGAGGCCAGATGTCTTGTGCATCCTGTCAGGCTAGGGGCGCCTGCGGGCAGCAGAGCGGGGACGCGACTCACGGGCCTGACGCCTGGGCTGGCGGCTGTCAGCGGCTGATCGCGTCCGGCTGTGTCAGTCGCGGCGGGTGAGGCGCATGCGGACCGGTCCGGCCGGTCGGAGGGTGACGAACCCGCGGGGGCGCGGCAATCCGGGGCCGACCAGGTCCAGCCGGTAGTGACGGCATATCCGGGCGAGCACCAGCACCGCCTCCTGCCGGGCGAATCCGGCGCCGATGCAGCCGCGCTTCCCGCCGCCGAACGGAATCCAGGCCTAGCGGTGCCGACCGGGTGCCGGTGACAGGAAGCGGGCCGGGTCGAAGCCGGCCGGGTTCGGCCAGACGGCGGGGTTGCGGTGGATCAGGTAGGGCAGCACGGCGACCATGCTGCCCGCGGGCACCGGCGTGCCGCACACGTCATCGTCGGCCACCGCGGTCCGCTCGAGCGTCCAGGCCGGGGGGTGCAGCCGCATCGCCTCGCTGACGACGGCAGCATCCGCGGCGACGCCGACCCCGAGGCGGCCGCCTGGCTGCTGCTGTCGGTCTTGTCGGCACGCCCTTGGCGCGCCGCCGTCATGCCCGGCCCGGACCGCCTCGAGGGTGATGTGGCCGATCTCGCGCTCCAGGCCCTCGTTCCTCCCGGCCAGCAGACGTAGCACGTCAGGCCGACCGGGCTCATCACCGCGACCCTGGCCGCGGCATTCACCCCGCCGGGGGGCGAGTGGGTTCCCCAGGTCGTTCGGCACACTTATTTCCGAACGGCCCGTGGCGCGTGCCTCAGCCGCGGCTGTCCTGCCAGTGCACGGTCAGGTGCTCGCGCCGGCTGAACTTCTGCAGGCGTGCGGTGAGCAGATCCTGGATCCGCCGCAGGCTGTCCTCGTCGGCGGCTTCGGCGCGGACGGCCAGCAGGCCGGGCGAGGCCCGCATGGTCCACTGGCCCCAGTTCAGGGTGACGGTCCCCTCGGTCCCGGAGCAGTCCACCCGCCGTATCTCGGGAGGGGCGTCGCCGCGGGCGTGCGAGGGTGGCCGGTGGCCCAGGCGGCGGCCGGCCATGCCGCCCATCTTGCCGGCGTGGCCGCAGAGCCGGGTGAGGTACCTGGCGGCGTGTTCGGTCCGGATATCGGCTTGGGCGGTCAGCATGGTGTTTCCTCCTGGTTATGCGTCGCGGCGGCTGATCAGGACGAACCCGGCGGCGAGGGCGGCCGCCGCGTACAGGCAGAACACGCCGAACCCGGTCCACGGCTGCAGCGTGTGCGCCTCGGGACGGACGATGTAGATCGCGTCGCCGGCGTTCATCGGCAGGTAGGGGCCAATCGTGTCCTGCCACGATGACGGCAGCAGCGCGACCAGCAGGGTGGGCACGAACAGCACGCCGAACAGGGCCGCGACGGCTCCGGCGCTGGAGCGCAAGACGGTGCCGAGACCGAAGCCGAGCAGGCCCAGGACGGTGAGATAAAGGCCGGCCCCGGTGACCGCGCGGAGCACGCCCGGGTCGGTCAGCGTGGTCCGCATGGCGTCCCCGGCGGGCAGGAAAGCCTGGAAGACGAGGTAGGCGGCCAGGCACGCGGCGATCCCGGTCGCCGCGACGGTGGCGGTGAGCACCAGGGCCTTGGCGGTGAGCAGCAGGCGGCGCTGCGGGACGGCGGCCAGCGTGGCGCGGATCATGCCGCTGCCGTACTCGCTGGTGACGGCCAGCACGCCGAGCAGGCCGACCGCGACCTGAGACAAGTGCAGGCCTCCGAGGCTGACCCGGACCGAGTCGATGGTGGCCTTCTGGTCCGCGCTGAGGTGGCCGGGCAGCAAGAGGCCGAGGAGCGCCGCGGTTACCACGTTGAAGCCGATAGCCGCGAGCAGGATCCAGAACGTCGAGCGAACCGTGCCGAGCTTGCGGGCCTCGGATCGCAGGACGCCGGCGAACAGCGGCACCGGGCCGACCGGAGGCTGAAACGGTTTCGTGGCGGTCATCGGCGGTCCCCGTTCCTCGTTGCCGCCGCACGGTAGTCGGCGGAGTCCCGGGTGAGCTCCATGTACCTGTCCTCGAGGGTGGCCTGGTGCGCGGTCAGCCCGGTGAGGGTGAGCCCGTCCGCGCGGGCGAGCTCACCGATGGCCTCGGGGGTGGTCCCGGCGACAGCCAGGGTGTCTGCGTCCTGCCGGGTGACCGTGGCCCCACGCGCGGTCAGCAGCGCGGCCAGCGCCCTGGCCTGGGGTGAGCGGACCGTCACCGAGCCGCCGGGACCGGCGGCGAGGAAGTCGGCCATCGTGGCCTCGGCAATCAGGCGGCCGCGGCCGATGACGACCAGCCGGTCGGCGGTCATCGCCATCTCGCTCATCAGGTGGCTGGACAGCAGCACGGTGCGGCCCTCGGCGGCCAGCGTCCGCAGCAGCGTGCGGATCCAGACCACGCCCTCGGGGTCCAGGCCGTTGACCGGTTCGTCGAGCATCAGCACCGGCGGGTCGCCCAGCAGCGCGGCGGCGATGCCGAGCCGCTGGGACATACCGAGGGAGAACCCGCCGGCCCGTCTGCGCGCGGCGCCGGCCAGTCCGGTCAGGTCCAGGACCTCATCGACGCGGGCGCGGCTGATCCCGTTGCTCAGCGCCAGGCACAGCAGGTGGTTGCGGGCACTGCGGCCGCCGTGGCACGCCGTGGCCTCGAGCAGCGCCCCGGCCTGGAACAGCGGGCGTCGGTAGGTCGCGTACGGCCGCCCGCCGACCGTAACCGCCCCGGAGTCTGGCGCGTCCAGGCCGAGGATCAGCCGCATCGTGGTGGACT
>Ga0306924_10007668_pt1 | contig 10850 bp, 9 predicted proteins | sample sta12Can44000111_FD_203756 | JGI IMG/M metagenome (GOLD analysis project Ga0306924, IMG submission 203756) | Lab enrichment of tropical soil microbial communities from Luquillo Experimental Forest, Puerto Rico - statanox.12C.anox.44.000.111 (v2)... | ecosystem: Environmental > Terrestrial > Soil...
AAAGGACCGACGCCGGCCAGACGTCAAAACGGTCCCCGATCGGGGACTCACCTCGGCACGAGCGCTGCAACCGCCCGCTCAGCCAAGACAGAAATCGCTGAAAGCGAGTATTGTTCGAGGTTCCCTATAGCTGCCAAACCAAAATCACTGATAAACCGCATTCAGCTCAAATGCTTTAGACGCAAAATTGCTGAGATCACAGGAGCGTGCTCCTCACCAATGCACTTTTTTGTTTTGCTGTAATCCGTTGTCTGTAGGCCGCTTCAACGGTGGACCTATCGATGGTGTAGCCCGCCAACGATCGGATACGCAACAATCGCAGGATAAGGATTTTAGCCTCAAGCTGCCATCGCGACTTGAAGCGGTCGCACAGCATGCGGACGAAAAGCAAGGCGATTGCAATGACTCTGCAAGCATGTTCTGATTCGCTGCTCAACATGGGTCAAATGGACTGAGTTTTCGGAAGCGACAGCTGGACCCGTGCGTGTAAGGAGCGTGCTCTATGGTAGCAGAATCTAACCCTCGTGCGGTCTTCAAGATGTCGACCGAGCACGAAAAGCTCGGGCCGCCATCGGGGAAACCGCTAATCGTTCATTGTGTGGTCAACATAGAGTACTGGGCTTATGACCAGCCGACCCCGCGCAGCATCGTTGTCCCACCGCATGGCCGAACTCACGTTCCTGACCTGCCGAACTTTTGCTGGTCCGAATATGGCAACCGTTGCGGTATGCCGCGCCTGCTCAAGCTGTTCGACGATCGCAAAATCCCCGTCAGCGCCAGCATTAATGCGAGCGTAATCGACATCTATCCTACGCTGGCTCATGCAGTGCGCGATGCCGGCTGGGAATTTGTTGGTCACGGTGTTCATCAGCGTGGGCTGAACGCTGAAAGCGACGAGCGAGCGCTCATCGCTGATGCGACGAGAACGCTAGAGACGTTTACTGGCAAACGGACGCGCGGCTGGATGAGCCCGGGCTGGTCGGAAACTTTCGACACCCTCGATTACCTGCGGGCAGCAGGCATTGAATACGTCTGCCAATGGGTCATCGACGACATTCCCACCCGGCTCAAGACCAAACATGGCGACATGATATCAGTGCCTTATGGGCTCGACCTCAACGACAGCGTCATTTATGCCATCGAAAAGCATTCCACGCCGGAGATGAAGCTGCGCATCGAGCAGGCAATCCGCACCTTCGAGCGTGAGATTCGCGAACTCGGACAGCCGCGCGTCCTCACCATTGCGCTGCACCCGCATTTGTCGGGTGTCCCCCACCGCATCAATTTCCTGACCGAACTGATCGATGGTCTGCGAGCACGCTCCGATACCGTGTTCATGAACGGCAGCCAGATCACCGATTGGTACCTCGGTCAAAAAGCGGCTTAGAAACCATGCGGAAAACATTGGCAGGATGCCACGTCTTGCTGGGCGAAGATGCGCGGCCGAGCAATGGGCCTGTCGACGTCGTGATCGATGGCCACTACATCCAGGAAGTGAGGCCGAGCGGCGTGGCGCCACCCGAAGGAGAAAAAATCGACCTGGCAGGACGGCTGCTCACGGCCGGCCTCATCAACGGTCACCATCACAGTCACGAGGGCTACTACAAGGGCCGCAAGGACAACCTGCCGCTCGAACTATGGATGAACTACGTGCGGCCGCTCAAGCCGATCGAGCTCACGCCGCGTGAAGTCTATCTGCGCACTATGATCGGGGCCATCGAAGCCGTGCACAGCGGCACCACGACCTTGTGCGACGACACCAATGTCAGCCCGCGTATCATTCCGGAGCACGTCGAGGCGGTGTTCCAGGCCTACGAAGACATTGGCATCCGCGCATATGTCGGCATCACCTTATTCGACCGGCCGTTCTTCCGTGCGGTGCCCTTCGTCGACGAGGAGTTTCCGAAGGAGTTCTTGGCGGAGCTCGATGCCGCGAAAATGTATTCCAGCAGCGAGCTGCTCGACTTCGCCAAGGGCCTCGCCCGTGATCGACATCCCAGGTCGAAACGGGTGGGCTATATCGCGGCGCCGTCTGCGCCACAGCGCTGCAGCGAGGATTTTCTCCGCGCCGTGCGCCGCATGGCGGATGATCACGATCTTCCCGTCATCATGCACGTGCAAGAAACGCGCATGCAGGTCGTCACCGGTCAGCTCTGGTATGGCTCGACCATGATCGAGTACCTCGACCGCATCGGCTTCATGCAACCCAATACCGCTTTCATCCACGCCATCTGGCTCAATCCGCGCGAGATCGACATCCTGGCCCGCACCGGCGTGAGCGTACAGCACAACCCGACATCCAATCTCAAGGTCGGCTCGGGCCTTGCGCCGATCCGCGCGCTGCTCGACGCCGGCGTCAACGTCAGCATGGGCACCGATGGCTGCGGTTCCATCGAGGGCACCGACATGCAGAATTCTCTCTATCTCGCCGCCCAGCTCAACAAGCTGCGCGGTGACCACGAACAGTGGTTCGGGGCACCGGAGGTGCTGCGTGCTGCGACCATGGGCGGGGCGAAGGCGCTCGGTCGCGGCCGCGAACTCGGCGCAATCGAGAAGGGGCGCATTGCGGACCTCACAGCCTATCGCCTGCGCAGTTTTCCGTTCACGCCGCTCAACAACGTGCTCAATCAGCTCGTCTACGCGGCCAATCGGCACGAGGTCGATTTCGTTATGGTGAACGGCGAGAAGGTCCTCGTCGACGGCCGGCTCACCCTCGTCGATGAAGATCGCCTGCTCGACGAGATTTCCGAGGCGCACGCGCGCATCAAGCCTTTCCTCGACGCTTCGGAAAAAGAGGTGGAGCGGCTCCTCGCACCCTATGAGCGCATCTACCGTCGCTGCCAAGCAATCGAGATTGCGCCTGACACCTATCCCGCGCGATTTTCGCGTTAGCTTTAATGCGGCAGGAGTCGCATGCTTTGGGCTGTCATCCTAAGGCGCTCAGTGTGTGAAGCGCCGAGCCTCGGAGGGTGACGGCGCAATCGGGAGCCGTGTATCCTTCGATGCTCGGTCCCCCGCCCAAGAGGCCGCTCATGCCTCACAATGACGGGCCGACTTAAATAATTATTTGGACGCGACAAAGCTATACTACTGAAGAGCTGAGTGCGGCGGCCCGCCCTTCCTCCACGGCGTGGCACGCGACCGAAACGGGCCCGAGCTCGATGGCGCGTGGTTGCTCGCGGGCGCAGCGCCCGTTAGCGAGGGGGCAGCGGGGATGGAAGGCACATCCGGACGGTGGGCTGATCGGGCTCGGCACCTCGCCCTTGAGCGGCTGCCGGTAGCGGCCGGCAATCGCGATGTTAGGGATCGCATCTAGTAGCATGCGCGTATAAGGATGTAGCGGGCGCTCCAATACGCTCTGAGCAGCACCCCATTCGACAAGTCGGCCGAGATACATGACTCCAACATGGTCAGCCATGTGGGCGACCACGGCGAGGTTGTGCGATATCAGTAGATACGAAAGCCCGAATTGCATTTGTAGTCGACGCATGAGATTGAGAATCTGCGCCTGCACCGACACATCGAGCGCCGACGTCGGTTCGTCACAAATGAGGAAGGCGGGGTCGCTCGCCAGGGCGCGGGCAATGGAGATACGCTGGCGCTGGCCGCCGGAAAACTGATGCGAATACTTGCGTGCGTCCTGCGGCGAGAGACCGACCAACGTGAGGAGTTCATCGATACGAGCCTTGAGGCGGCCGCGACCGACGACTAGGCGATGGGTGACGATCGGCTCGGCGATGACGCGTCCGATCCGCCAACGCGGGTTAAGGCTGGCATACGGATCCTGGAAGATCATCTGCAGATGGCGCCGGCGCGCGTCACGACGCTCACTTGGCATCGTGATGTCGGCGCCCATGAACGTGATCGTGCCCGCGGTAGGCGCCAAAATGCCGGCGATGCAACGCGCGATGGTGGATTTTCCGCAGCCCGACTCGCCGACCAGTGCATATGTCGTGCCGCGCTCGACCTTAAGGCTCACGTCTTCGACCGCGTGCACCATGCGCCGCGGCTGCCGCGACATAAGCTGAATGATCCAAGGCTTCCAAACGGGAAAGCGCTTTGTCAGGCCCCTGACCGCAAGTATGGGGACGTTTTGCTCAAGCATCGCGGGCCGCTTCAATGCTTGCGGTATCGTCGCGCGTTGCGGTGAGCCAACAGACGGATTGCGTCTCGCCGGCCGGCGCAAGCACCGGCCGCTCCCGATCACAGCGGGGGAGCCGGCACGGGCAGCGCGGATGGAACGCGCAGCCCGACGGGACGGCGGCCAGTCGCGGCATGTTCCCCGCGATCTGCGGCAACTCGGATTTGGTCCGCTGCACGGTGGGGATCGAAGCCATGAGCCCCCTGGTATAGGGATGAGCTGGCGCGTTCAGGACCGCGCGCGCAGTCCCAATTTCAACAACGCGCCCCGCGTACATCACTGCGACGCGGTCCGAGATCTCGGAGATTACGCCCATGTCGTGGGTAATCAGCATGACAGAGGTGCCGCGCTCGCGGCACATGCGCCTAAAGAGCTTAATTACCTGCGCCTGCACCGAAACGTCGAGTGCGGTCGTCGGCTCGTCCGCGATGATGAGGTTAGGCTCGCAGCAGAAGGCAAGCGCAAGCACAACTCGCTGACGCATGCCGCCGGACAGTTCGTGCGGGTAGCAGTCGAGCCGTTCTCTGGGCGCAGGAAAGCCTACCTCCGCGAGGAGCTGCACTGCGCGCTTGCGCGCTTCGCTCCCCGACAGATCGAGATGCGTGATGATGGTCTGCACCAGTTGGCGGCCCACAGTCAGCAATGGATTGAGGCTTGTCAGCGGGTCCTGGAACACGGCCCCGATATGCCGGCCACGCAAAGTGCGCATGGTTTCCGCATCGAGATTGTCGATGCGCTTGCCGGCGTAGGCGATTTCGCCGCCGGCGCGCCGCAGAGGCGGATCAATAAGACCGATGATGGCGTTGCCAGTGATCGACTTGCCTGCGCCCGATTCGCCTACGACCCCAAGCACCTCGCCCTCCGCAATGTCGAAGGATACATCATCCACGGCGAGGAGGGTGGCGCGGCGCGTCACAATCTCGACGCGCAGATTGCGCACGGACAAAAGTGCTTCAGCCATCGCTCAACTTGGGATTTAGTGCGTCGCGCAACCAGTCTCCGAGCAGGTTCACCGCTAGACACAACACGACCAGCATGGCGCCAGGAAAGATCGAAATCCACCAATCCCCCGAGAACAGGAACTCGTTGCCAATGCGCACGAGCGATCCGAGCGAAGGTTTCGTCGGCGGTACGCCTACGCCGAGGAAGGATAGCGTCGCCTCGGTGAGGATTGCGAGCGACATGTTGATGGTGGCGACGACAAACACCGGCCCCATGACGTTGGGCTGGATATGGGTGGCGATGATCCGCAGCGGTGAAACCCCCGTCACCCTGGCCGCGAGCACGTATTCCTTACCGCGCTCGACTAGAACAAGGCCACGCACAGTGCGGGCATACTGCACCCAGTAGGAGGCCGCGATCGCCGCTATCAGGACCGGGATCGCGAGCCGGTCGTGCGTGCCGCGGTCGACCACGGTGCGGGTGACTCCATCGATCAGAAGGGCGATGAGGATTGCGGGAAAGCTCAGCTGCAGATCAGCGATACGCATGACGATCGTATCGAGGAGCCCGCGGAAATAGCCGCATATGAGGCCCAGTGTGATCCCGATCGCCGCCGCGAGCAGCACGCTTGCTGCGCCGACCATAAGCGACGTGCGCAGACCGAAGATAATGGCTGAGAGCATGTCACGACCCAGTGGATCCGTGCCAAGCAGATAGCGATTCCCAATGAGGCCAATGGAGCCGGGCGGCAGGCGCGCGTCGATGAGATTGGCGCTAGCGGGATCGTTGGAGTCGTAGGGCGCGACGACGTCCGCTCCCACCGCGATCGCAACAATCGCGACCGTCAGCAGAGCGGCGGTAAGCGCAACGGGCGAGCGGAGGAAATCGTGGAGAAGGTCGTCCTGCCACCATCGCGGTGCTGGTTCGGGCTTTGTCACGGATTGTGCGCTCATGACACCGCCCGTGAGATCGTCATGTCGGCGCGCACGCGCGGATCGATCGCGGCATAAATGAGGTCAACGGCGAGATTGATTAGCGCAAAGCCAAAGGCTATGAGCACCAAATACGAGGCGAGCAGCGGCACGTCGGCGAATTGGATCGACTGGATGACAAGCAGTCCTAGTCCCGGCCATTGGAACACCGCCTCGACGATGATGGAGAACGCAAAAATATTCCCGAATTGTAGGCCCACGACCGTAACGACAGGAATGAGCGTGTTGCGCAGCGCATGATCGTAATTGATGGTTGCACTCGGCAACCCTCGGGCGCGAGCGAACTTGATGTAATCCGTCCGCAACACTTCGAGCATTTCGGCGCGCACGAGGCGCATGATCAGAGTCATCTGGAATAGGCCGAGTGTGAGGCTCGGAAGCACGAGCGCCTTGAGCCCGCTCACCGTCAGCAGCCCGGTGGTCCAACTCTGCCCGATGGCAACCGTGGCACCGCGCCCAAAGGACGGCAGCCATCCAAGCCACACGGAAAAGATGAGGATGAATACGATGCCAATCAGGAAGGTCGGCAACGCTACGCCTATGAGAGAGACGACAAGGAGAACATGGCTCAGCACGCTGCGGCGGTGCAGGGCCGTCCACACTCCAAGCGGCACGCCGAGAAGCGTCGCGACCAGCATGGCGCATACGCTGAGCTCAACAGTTGCGGGAAGTCGTTCCCAGAGCAGCCGCACAACCGGGACGCCGAAGCTATAGGAGATGCCGAGGTCACCGACGGCGACATCGCGAAGGAAATGGAAGAACTGCAAGATAACCGGGTCATCGAGTCCCAGCGCGCGGCGCATTGCATCGCGTTCAGCGAGGCTCGCCGCTTGCCCAACCATGTTGTTAACCGGATCGCCAACGTAGCGCAGCAACGCGAAACTCGCCAGCGCTGCTCCGAGCACCACGAACAGCGTTTGCGATATTCGCTGGACGATGAATGTTCCCACGCGTAGAGCTCAATCCTCCACATTCACCCAGCGCAGCTCGAGACTATCGTCATTGCGAAGCACGACGGAGACGCCCTTGCGCACGCCCCAGGCGAGCCCTGCCTGGTGAAGCGGGATATGTCCGATTTCGGCCTTGTGGATCGATAATGCCTCCGAGATCAACGCCTGTCGTTTGGACGGGTCGATCTCGGTCTCGATCAAATCGGTGAGCTGATCGATCTTGGCATTGGAGAAGCTCCCGACATTGTAGGTGCCGATCTTGTCGCGCGGCGTATTGATCACGTCCTGCAAGGTCGAATGAGCGTCATAGCTCAGCGGCTGCCAGCCAAGGATCGAAAGTGTCGTGTTGCGCGAGAGGATTTTCTCGAAATATTTGGTGCGCGTCTGTGCCAGCAGGTTCACCTTGATGCCGACGCGCGCCAACATGCCGACAATCGCCTGGCAGATCTTCTCGTCATTGATATAGCGATCGTTTGGGCAATCCATTCCAACCTCAAAGCCGCTCCCGTAACCTGCTTCCGTCAGGAGCTTCTTCGACGCCTCGGGATCGAACGGAAGCCGCACGTCGAGCCCGACATCGTATCCATTGACGCCCGGGGCCACCATGATGCCGGCGATATGCGAAGTGCCGCCCATGATCCGGTTCTTGATCGCCTCGATGTCGATTGCCTGATAGATCGCCTGACGCACGCGTTTGTCCTTGAACGGGTTCTTGCCCTTGATGTTCAATTCGAGGAGCTCGTCGCGCTTCTGGTCCATGTTGACGAAGATGGTGCGCAGCTCGAAACCGGTGAGCACCGAATGCTTGCCGGTCGCGTTCACGCGCGCGGCATCCTGTTGCGGGATCGGATAGACCATGTCGACCTCGCCCGAGAGCAATGCGGCGACGCGCGTGGCGTCCGACTGAATCGGCGTGAAGACGACCTCGGTGAGGTTGTGCTCCCTCGGTCCCCACCAGCCCTCATGCGGTACGAGAATGGTCTTTACACCGACCTGGCGCGACTTGATCTTAAACGGACCCGTGCCGTTGGCGTTGTTGGTCGCGAAGTTCTCAACTTTGTTCTTGACGCTCGCGGGCGTTGCCGCGCCGTTCGCCTCTGCCCACGACTTGCTCATGATGTAACTCGACGTGGTCTGCATGGGCAGGATGGGATTGGGCTTGTCCATCACGAGATCGACGGTGAGGGCGTCGATCTTGCGCACCGCGGTGACGGTGGCGAAAGTGTAGCCCACATCAGAACCTTCAGCCTTGATGCGGCCGATGGAGAAGACGACATCATCGGCCGTGAAGGATTCGCCATTGTGGAACTTGACGTTGGGACGCAGATGGATGCGCCACCTATTCGCTTCCGGTTGCTCCCATTTCACGGCGAGTGCCGGCACGAGCTCGAGGTTCTTGCCGCGCCCAATTAGTGGCTCGTAAATCTGGCCGAGCCAAGACAGTGTGAATGTCTCGGCAAGGGCATGCGGATCGAGTGAAGCCGGGTCGATGCGATAGGCGTAGCGGAATGTCTTGGCGTCTGCTTGGCCGACAAGGAAGGTGGCAACGAGCGAAAGACAAAGACACCGAAACCGCAGCATGGCGCACCTTCCCCTGAGTGGAAACGGCATGGCCATGCGAAGATATGCAAAAACCATGCTATCGGCAATGCGACGTCCGGAGTTTCGCGACAACGAAGGTGCCTAGCAAAGGTGCAGTGCTCTGACGGATTCAGGGCGCTGACTGCCGCGGGAGCGATGCGGAGACTTGGTCGAGAAAACGGGGGCCATCGAGCGCGATCCACGTAGCGGCGGCGAGATTGGCAAACAGCATGCCCATATCGCGGTCGATCTCGGACAGGGCGTATCGCGCCTCGGCTGCCACGTTAAACATGCCGAGCACTCGTCGCTGCCAGAGGACCGGAAGATAGCACGAAGACCCCACGCGCACCGTGCTGAGGATCTGGCGGAAGTTCGGATCCTCGTCGGTATTAGGAACGATTTTGGGTTTGCCGGTGCGCACCACCAGGCCGGGGTTGCTATCCATGATGCTGATTCGGGCGCGATGCTGCTCGGGCGGGTAGCCGTGCTCCGCGAGCAGGATAAGATAATCACGGCTTGGTGCGAGCAGAAATACGCCGGAGCAGCGGAAGGCGCCCTCGTTCTCGTTGCGCTCGGCATGGCCCAACGTTGCTTGCGCGATGCGTGTGATATGGCTAAGCGCCTCCTCCGGGTTGCTCTCGACTCGGCTCGCCTCCGCCGCTTCTTGCAAGCCGCGCGTGATGCGCTCAAAATATGCTGCGTTATCTTCCATCGCGTTCCCCCAGTTGGATTGCATTTGACGTTTGCATTTTCTTGTATTCGCAAAAATGTGACGTAAGCGCGTATCTAATCCCGGCGCGACCCGCGGCTTCGCATTCGGTTTCGACTAGCTTACCTCAACGGCTACCGGACGAGCTTTCGTCGTCTCGACCGTTCCCAATGTGCTAAGAACCACGACGCCCAGCCAACTGAGACGGCCCCTATTTTGAGAACATGGCACAAAGCAGACATATCGCGGCAAGCTCGGCTGTCCGCTTTCGGGGGTAAAGCGGACATCAAGGGCGGCCGGAATGGCTGACCGCCGGACAGCATGTGAGCATCTGATAGCGTATGTCCGGGCCTGCGTTCGATAAAGCGGGTGAGCCGTGGCGGCGGTTCCAGAATCGTATATAGATTTGGCTTATGAGCAACATTGTCTCGGGACGCCAAATTCGAGCCGCTCGTATGCTCGCCGGGCTCACGCAAGCCGATCTTGCCCGCGCCGCTGGATGTCACCCTCGGTCGGTTCGATATTGGGAGAACAAGGGCAGCAACCCGCCGACCAATGTCGCCTCTACGCTCGACAGCATCGAACAGGCGCTTAATCGACATGGGGTCATTCCGTTTTCGACACCGACACCAGGAGTCCGATGCTCTAATTGAATTGCTATTTGCCTCTGAGGGGAAAATCAGATTGCAATTGTTTGCAATTTGCCGCTGAGGGGCAAATCCCGGATGTTATTTTTCATTTAAGCCGTCGTGACGCGAAACGATACGATTACCTCTTAAGCTACTCCAAAATTGCCAAAGGTTTTCGATATGGGCAGGTATTTGGGAGGCGGGCGACCATAGAATTTCTTCTCGAATGGCTATAAACTCGCGCCCTAACCTACGCAGCCCGTAAAGACTGGAATATTCAAGTGTCACAGCCTAAGGCCAAAAATGCCAGCACTGAGTAACCCGCGCCATGAGGCATTTGCCCAAGCGATATTTGCTGGCCTCACTGGCAAAACGCGCATCGATCGCGCCCAATCAACCGCCTACCTCAAAGCCTATCCTAATTGCAGCAGCGGCAATTCCGCCGAAGCCTGCGCCTCTAAGTTGCTAAGGCGGGCTAAGCCAATCCTCGGCCGCGTCCGCGAACTCCAGGCCGAAGCGAACGCTCGCCAGCAAACAAAAGTAGACCTATCAAGAGAACGAGTCGGCCGCGACCTAGATACGGCCTCTAGACTAGCCAAGGAACAAGGAAACGCCTCTGCCATCGTCTCTAGTGCCCTTGGCATAGCCAAAGTGTTCCACAGCCTTCCTAATAGCGAACAAAGCCCGTTAGATTTCAAATCCGCTACCAATATGCATGATATCGGCCGTAAATTATTGATGACGGTAGGAATGGAGAATCCGGACGTCGCTTCGATCGAACTAGTCGTCCGTGAAGAACTTAAAAGCTATTGAATGGGCTGGATGATTGGGCCCGCTCAAGTAATCGAATTTGCCGGTTTTTGGCCCTTGGAGTGCGATTTCCTTGCAAATTACTTTTGAGGATTC
>Ga0306924_10007671_pt1 | contig 10849 bp, 10 predicted proteins | sample sta12Can44000111_FD_203756 | JGI IMG/M metagenome (GOLD analysis project Ga0306924, IMG submission 203756) | Lab enrichment of tropical soil microbial communities from Luquillo Experimental Forest, Puerto Rico - statanox.12C.anox.44.000.111 (v2)... | ecosystem: Environmental > Terrestrial >...
GAGTTCGGCGGCATAGCTTTTAATTCGCTCGTCATATTCGGGCAGGGTCATAGGCCCGAAGATCTCGGTCTGGACCTTGCCGCGCATGTTCATGCCCGCACCGTGAACGATCAGGATTTTCGGCATCGTGTTGTCCTCGAATTAGCCGGGAATCAGCAGAGAGTCGGGTGCGGCGGATGCTAGCTGACCGCTCGATTCGCTGACAAGGGCCGATACTGGCCGGACCACCTTACGCGCTTGACAGAGAACACGCCGATCTTGCACCAATTCATCCATGAAGTGTCGCAATCTGATTATAATGATCGCGGCAGTAGCGGCGTGGCCGATCGTCTCCGGTCCGAGCGCCGGGGCCCCAACCTCGTCCAAAAGCAAGCCTCCAGAAGACCCGGCGCAGGTCAGGGCGCTGATCCAGCGAAATTCGAAAAATACCGAAATCGTCACTTTTGACGACCGCCGGCTGGAGCCGGTCCGGCTCGTGCGCGGCCCGGAAAAGCATCCTCGCCGGCCGCTCGGGCATGGCAGCCTGACCATCGTCAACTTTCCCGGCACCGATATGAGCCCGGTGCGCATCCTGCGCGGCGGAAACCTGGTCACGGCCACCTCCGTGATCCCGGGGGCAGGGCGGATCCGAGGCGCGGACACCGGCAGCAGCGAAACCGTCAGCTTTACCGATCCGCAAGACCTTCCGGTTACGGTGCTGCGCGGCTCGACCGCGTCATGGACCCGTAACGCGCGGCTCGCTGCCGCGACGAACGCTACCTTCGAGCTGTTCCCGGCGGCGGGGGCTGCTGATCTCGATCGCGTCGCCTTAGCCGTCGACGGCGCAGAGTCGCGTCACGGCCTGGACCCCGGAATGTGGCGTCCGGATTTCGCCGCACCGCAGGGGCCAATGCAGGTCTCCGCCGCCGCAGCGATCGATGTGGGCGGCGGCGACCGCTTCGATCTGACCCAGAACCGGCTGCTGGGGCGGGGGTATCTTGCGTTGCTTTATCGACGCTACGGCAATTGGCCGGACACGATCGCGGCCTATAATTGGGGGCCGGGAAACATGGATGGATGGATCGGGGCGGGGCGGCCGGCGGCTGGATTTCCGGTCGAAGTCGAACGTTATCGCGACCGGGTTTTGCGCGATGGCGGGTTCCTGATAGATCCCAACCAACCGCTGTCGTCGGCAGGTCGGTAGCCCGATTTTCCCCGGCCTGGGCTCGTGAGTTCGCCGATCGCGCGGGCGACGATCGGCGCCCCGGCAGAGCAGCCATGATCAAGCCGCGATCCGCTGGTTAGTATCTTCTGCAACGCGCGCTCGTAAGATGTGCTAGTTGATGTGCTGGGCTGCCTACTCGTTGTGCAGTCCCGGCCCGATGGCTGTCGATTTCCCTAAAGGAGTTCTGCGTACGAGCCAGGCAATGCAGGTATTTCGCTTTTTCGAGAATTTGCTGGCGCCGACCGCGCTTCCACCTGGCCCCCCGCCGGCCGGGCTCGGTGCGTTTTATTGGCATCACGCGCGGCAGGCGCGAGGGCTGGTGGCGGCGTTGTTTGCGGCCGGCCTGGTAGTGGCGCTGCTCGATACGACGATCCCGGTATTCGTCGGCCGCGTGGTGACGATGGTTTCGAGCCGCACGCCGCATCAGATTCTGCACGATTCGTGGCCGCAGCTCCTCGGCATGGCGCTCGTACTGCTGGTGGTGCGGCCGGCAGCGATGCTGGTGCAGAACCTGATCACCAATCAGGCGATCATTCCCAGCTTCTCGAATTTGATCCGCTGGCAGAGCCACTGGCATGTGGTGCGGCAGAGCTGGACGTTCTTTCAAAACGACTTCGCCGGCCGCATCGCCAACCGGGTCATGCAGACCGGCCCCGCCCTCCGCGAAAGCGTGGTCTCGGCCACCAACGCGGTCTGGTACATCCTGGTCTATGGCGGCGGCGCGATCCTGCTGCTGGCATCGAACGACGTTCGGCTGGCGGTGCCGGTGCTGCTGTGGTTTTGCGGCTACGCAATCTTGCTGCGCTGGTTTGTCCCGCAGCTGCGCAACCGTTCGCAGCGGATGTCGGCGGCGCGCTCGCAGCTGTCCGGCCGGGTCGTCGACAGCTACACCAACATCTCGACGGTCAAGCTGTTCGCCAGGCCGCGCGACGAGGACGCCTTCGTGCGCGAAGCGATGGACGAGTTGACCGACGCGCACCGCGACCAGGTGCGGCTGCTGACCGTGCTGGGGCTGAGCCTAGGCATCCTCAACGCGGCGATGGTGGTCGGCACCGCCGGCGCCGCGATCTGGCTTTGGAGCGACGGCCGAATCCTGGTCGGCACGGTCGCGATGGCGCTCCCGCTGACCTGGCACATTGCCAGTATCGCCGGCTGGGTCGCGCAGAACGTGACGACGATCTTTGAAAATATCGGAGTGGTGCAGGAAGGCATGCGGTCGATCGCGGTGCCGCGGCAGATGCCGGACCGGGCCGACGCGGTGCCGCTGCGCATCGACCGCGGGCATGTGTGCTTCGAAAACGTTAGGTTTGGGTACGGGACGGCGCGCGGGGTCTTGCACGGGATCGACCTGACGATCGCGCCCGGCGAACGGGTCGGGCTGGTCGGACCGTCGGGCGCCGGAAAATCGACCCTGGTCAATCTGCTGCTGCGCTTTTACGACCTCGAAAGCGGGCGGATCCTGATCGACGGGCAAAACATCGCCGCCGTTACCCAGGAGAGCCTGCGCGCGCATATCTCGATGGTGACGCAGGATACCTCGCTGTTACACCGCTCGATCCGAGACAACATCCGCTATGGCCGGCCGCAAGCGAGCGAGTGGGAGGTGCGCCGCGCCGCAGCGCAGGCGCAAGCACTCGAGTTCATCGAGACCTTGGAAGACTGGAACGAGCGCCGCGGCTTTGACGCGCATGTCGGCGAGCGCGGGGTCAAGCTGTCCGGCGGGCAGCGCCAGCGCATCGCGCTCGCGCGGGTGATCCTCAAGGACGCGCCGATCCTGGTCCTGGACGAAGCCACCTCCTCGCTCGATTCGGAAGTCGAAGCGGCGATTCAGGAGCAGCTCGAAAGCCTGATGCGCGGGCGCACCGTCATCGCCATCGCCCATCGGCTGTCGACGATCGCCCGTCTCGACCGGCTGGTCGTGCTCGACAAGGGGCGCATCGTCGAGGAAGGAACCCACGCCTCGCTGCTCGCCGCCGATGGGACCTATGCGCGGCTATGGCGGCGGCAATCGGGCGGTTTCCTCGACCCGGTCGGCCCGCCGGGGCTCGACGCCGCGGCCGAATAGCCCGACTTTCGGGCCGAACTTCGCTATATTGGCGGCGGAGAGGCGGCGATGAGCGAGCTGGCGATCAGACCGATGAGCGTAGCGGAGTTTCTCCGCTGGGAGGATGGAACCGACACGCGCTACGAACTTGTGAGTGGCTTTCCGGTGGCTATGGCGCCCCGGGCCGAGGCGCATCGGCTGCTCGCGACGCGGCTCGTCGCCAGAATAGACGCGGCAGTTGCAAACGGCGACCCTGCAACGCACAGATCGAGGCTGGGATCATCCGGTCGGATCGCGCGGATTCGTATTTCGTTGCCGACGTCGCAGCGACTTGTGCGCCCAATGAGCGCCGACGGCAGGAGATCAGGGAGCCGATCTTGATCGTCGAGATCCTGTCTCCCGGAACCGAGCGACACGACCGGCTGACGAAGGTCCCGGTCTATCGGAACATCGACAGCGTGCAGGAGATCCTACTGATCGACTCCGAGAGTGTTTATGCCGAGGTGCTGAGGTGGGAGGGAGATCGCTGGATTACTGCGCTGGTCCGCGGTCAGGATGCCGTCCTTCGCCTGTCTTCGACGGATTTCGCTGTCCCGATGAGCGAACTTTACGACGGGATCGAGATCGACGCCGCAGCCGAGCCCTAGCGGGCGCCCCGCCAAAAGCCCACCTCTGGCAGCTCGCCCGTTTGCCCATGCTCAACCGTCTTTATTCCGGCACCCTGGCGCTCGCCGCCAGCCCGTATGCGACATCAGCGCTGGCGCTGGTCGCCTTTGCCGAGAGCTCGTTCTTTCCGCTGCCGCCCGATCTGCTGCTGATCCCGATGATCCTGGCGCGGCCGCGTCGGGCGTTCCTGCTCGCCGGGTTGTGCACCGTCATGTCGGTGCTCGGCGGCTTTCTCGGCTATGCCATTGGCTATTTCCTGTTCGACGCCATCGGCCGGCCGATCCTCGAATTCTACCATGCGATGGCCCGCTACGATGCGCTCAAGGCGGCGTTCGCCCAATGGGGCGTATGGATCATCATCATCAAGGGGCTGACCCCGATCCCGTATAAGCTCGTCACGATCGCCAGCGGCGTCGCGCAATTCCCCCTGGTTCCCTTCGCCCTCGCATCGCTGGTCTCGCGCAGCCTGCGCTTCTTCCTCCTCGCGGTATTGCTGTGGCGTTTCGGCGAGCCGGTGCGCGAGTTCATCGAGCGCCGGCTGATGCTGGTGACGAGCCTGTTTGCGGCGGCCCTCGTTGGCGGCTTTGTAGCCTTGCGCTATCTATGATCGCATGAGAACCCGGGCCCGCGCCTTTCCGATCTTTGTGTTGGCGGTGAGCGTGGCCGTGCTTGGCGGTGCGCTGCTGTCGCAATATTGGGGGAGGCTGGCCCCTTGCGAGCTGTGCCTCAAAGAGCGCTGGCCGTGGACCGCGGCGATCGCGATCTCGGTCGTCGCGGCGACGACCTCCAGGCGGCCGACATCGCCGCGGATCGCGCTGCTGCTGGCTGCGGTCTTCGTCATCGGCAGCGCGCTGGCGTTCTATCACGTCGGCGTCGAGCATCATTGGTTCGCCGGCCCGAGCGCCTGCACCGCCGCGGCTGGCACGCCGACCACGCTGGAAGCGCTGAAGGCGCAGCTACTGCATCAGCAACCGGTGCGCTGCGACGAGCCGGCCTGGGTGCTGTTCGGGATTTCGCTTGCCGGCTGGAACCTCCTCGCCTCGCTTGCGATGGCCGGCATCTGCCTGGCGATGTTTCTCCGGCTTCGTGGCACAAGTAGCAGAGGAATCGGCCGGAGGATTGCGTGAGCGAGGCTCCCCGGCACCGGTTGCCCGGTGACCCTGTACCGGCGACGGAGATTGCCCGGATGCTGCGCGTCGATCATGCGGGAGAGTTTGGCGCGACCCGGATCTACCAGGGCCAACTCGATGTGCTGCGACGGGGCCGTGGAGCCGGGGAGATCCGCCGGATGGCCGAGACCGAGCAACACCATCTCGCCGTCTTCGAGACATTGCTGCGCGAGCGTCGGGTGCGGCCGACCTTGCTGCATCCGCTATGGTCGGTCGCCGGCTACGCCCTCGGCGTGACTACGGCGCTGCTCGGCGAGCAGGCGGCGATGGCCTGCACCGTCGCCATCGAGGAAGTCATCGACGAGCATTACCGCGACCAGGCCGAGCGCCTCGCCGACGCGGATCGCGCGCTGACCGAAACGATCCTTTCCTTTCGTGACGACGAAATCGCACATCGCGACGAGGCGCTTGCGCAGGGCGCCGAGGAAACCCCCGGCTACGAGTTGATCAGCGCAGCGATCAAGGCAGGCTCGCGGCTCGCGATCTGGCTCTCGACGCGTCTCTAGCCGGCCTCGGGTTCAACCAGGGGCGCGCCGATGACCCGCGCCTTACGGCCATAACTGGCTGGTCGCGAGCTTGGCGCCGGCAACCAGCGCTTCGAGCTTGGCCCAGACGAGCTGCGGATGAATCCGCCCGCCGAGGCCGCAATCGGTGCCGGCGATGACATTCTCGCGACCGGCGACGCTGGCGAAATTGAGGATGCGGGCAGCGACGACCTCAGGATGCTCGACGACGTTGGTGGCGTGGCTGACGACGCCGGGGATCAGGATCTTGCCGTCGGGCAGCTTGACGTCCCGCCAAACCTTCCATTCGTGCTCGTGACGGACATTGCCGGCCTCGATCGAGAACGCCCCGGCCCGGACCTTCAACAGCACGTCGACGATATGTTTGAGCGGCAGGTCGGTTGTATGCGGCCCGTGCCAGCTCCCCCAGCAGATGTGATAGCGGATCCGGTCCTCGGGGAGGCCGCGCAGCGCGTGGTTCAGCGCCTCGACCCGCAATTCGGCGAATTTGCGATATTCCGCGACACTCGGTTCAGGGCTGGCCATGTCCCAGGTGTCGGGCAGTCCGGGGTCGTCGAGCTGCAAGACGAACCCCGCCTCGACTATGGCCCGGTATTCCTCGCGCAACGCCTCGGCGAGGGCGGAGAGGAACGCCTCGTCCGTGTCGTAATACCGGTTCTGGCGCCTGGCAAAGCTGCCGGGCGCGACCGACGTGATGAACCCCTCCGCCGCCGTCACTTTGGCCAATGCCGCCTTGAAGTTCGCAAGATCGGTGCGTACCGCCTGCTGGCCCACGTAAGCAATCGGGCCGGTAAAGACCGGCGGCCGGCCGCCGAGCGAACTCGACGAGCGAAAGCTGGTGGCGTCGAGTTCGGCGTAGAACTCGGCAAATTTCTGGCGGTCTCGCCGGCCAGCGAGCGCCGGCAGCCGACCCGGTTCGCCCGGCTCCCAGCCGCTGAGCCGCGCCCAGGCATAGCTCGACCATGCGCCATAATCGATCGGGCCAAGGCTTGCCTTGCCGAACTCGCCGTCGTTGATCACATCGAGCCCGGTTTCGGCCTGCTTGCGGCAGATCTCCTCGACCGCGGCCGACAGCCGTTCGGCATAAAGCTGCTGGTCATAGGCCTCGCCGGCCAGTTTGGGGCGGTTGATCTCGAGCAGCGCCTCCGGCCGCGGCAGGCTCCCGGCATGCGATGTCAGGATGCGTCGGTCGCTTCGCTTCATGATAATCGGCCCTCCCAGACGGCAATTCTGTTCTCGCACTCGCGCGGCAAGACGCCGCGCCTGGCTCACGTTTCCTCACCGGCCGCGAGGCGTAGGCCGGACAGGTAAAGTTCGCGATGCTCAGCATTCCGCAGTTCGATGATTTTCGGCACCACGAGAGGGCTGACAGTGCGCAGCCGGGCAACGACTTCTCGTGCAGCTTCGAGCCGCTCCATATGGGCATAGCAGGCGGCGAGGTAGCGATAAGGCGGAGGAAAATCAGCGTCCTCTTGGATCGCAAGAAGGAGCTTCGGCACCGCGTCATCGAAACGCCTACTGACGAAATGCGCACCGCCGATCACATAGAAGCCCAGCCAGATCGCGCGCGCGGGCTGAGGCGCAGCGAAACCTCGATGTGTTCGATTGCCAAGTCGGGCTGGCCTGCCCACCACCGGATGAGACCGCTGAGGTACCATCCTCGCGCGAAGCTCGGGTTGAGCGCGAGAGTGTGATCGACCAGGCTTGTCGCCGCATTGATGTCCTCGCCAAAAAAGGCCAGCGAGATCGCGGCATTGCCAAGGGTCCCAGGGTCATCACTCGCTACTTGCAGCGCTCGCCGCGCGAGATCGATGGCCTCTCGACTGTCTGCCTTCGGGTCCTTGCTCCAACCGTCCAAACAGCGCCGAAGACGGCAGACGGCTGCCCAAGCGAGTGCGGGACCATAGCGCGGATCGCGCTCGATCGCTTCCTCGAGAAGATTGACCGCCTCGGGAATGTGCTTTGCCGACGACGCTCCTCTCGCGAACGCGCGCAGATAAAGGTCGTAAGCGGTCAGATCGTCTGTCGGGCGGTGAGCGGAGCGGGCCGTTTCGGCGACCTGCAGTTCCGGCTCGATGACGCCCGCGACGCTCGAAGCTACCTTGTCTTGGAGCTCGAAGACGTCCGCAAGCGAACCGTCGAACCGATCAGCCCATAGATGCGTGCCGTTGGTCGCATCAACCAACTGGGCAGTAATCCGGATGCGGCCGCCCGCCTTGCGCACCGAGCCTTCCAGCACATAGCGCACCCCGAGCTCGCGGCCGACCTGCTTCACATCGACGGCTTTGCTCTTGTAGGTGAGGGTCGAATTGCGGGCGATGACAAAGAGCCAGCGAATCCGCGACAGCGCGGTGACGATCTCCTCGACCATGCCGTCGGCGAAGTATTCCTGCTCGGGATCGCCCGACATGTTCTGAAACGGCAGTACCGCGATCGACGGTTTATCGGGCAGCGGCAGCACCGCGATCGACGGCTTGTTGGGCAATGGCACCGAAGGGCCGGCGGGCGGGGAATCGACAGCGCCGCGGATGTAATAGGCGCGGATCGGCTGGGCGATGTTCTTGACCTGCTGCTCGCCGAGGTCGGTAAAGACCACGGGCAGCTTGGTGCCGATCTGGTCCCGCACCGTCGCCGAGACGCAGATCCCGCCCGGCTCGGCGAGCGCCTCCAGCCGGGCAGCGATGTTGACGGCGTCGCCGAACAGGTTTGTCCCCTCGACAATCACATCCCCGACATGGATGCCGATGCGGAAGCACATGGCTTCGCTCTCGGGATCCTCGGAGCGGTCCTTTGCCAAAGCCTCCTGGACCGCGACGGCGCATTGCACGGCATCGACCGCGCTGACGAAATCGGCGACGACGCTGTCGCCGGCAGTGTTGAAAATCCGCCCACGGTGTGCCGCGATCAGCCGGTCGATGATTTCCCGGCAGGCCTTCAGCCGGGCGAGCGTTCCCGCCTCGTCGAGCCCCATCAGCCGGCTGTAGCCGGCGATATCGGCGGCGAAGATCGCCGCGAGTTTTCGTTCGATCGGCGGGACAGGCACCTTGCGGCTCCTCTCGATGCCGAGTATAGCCCGAGCGAGAGCGGAATCGGAATGTCCCCGATCGGCCTCCCGGGAGGCGACGCCAACGGCGACGAATGCCGTTCGCCGGCGTTGGTTCACTACCGGGAGCGACTTGCCCGGAGCTGCGGGGGGTTCCGCCGAATGATGAAAATCCGGATCGGTTATCAGGTGGCTTACGAGACGCCGCAGCCAACGGCGATGGTATTGACGTTGCGAGTCCATCCCTCGCGCGCCGGCGATCTGGCGACCCCCGACCGGATCGTCACCGACCCGGCGATCCCAATCGGCGAGTACCGCGACAGCTTCGGCAACATTTGCAGCCGGATCGTGACGCCAGCCGGGCGGCTGACCCTGTCGACCGAGGCGATCGTGCGCGATAGCGGAGAGACCGATCTCGTTGCCCCGTCGGCTGGCGAATGCGCGATCGCCGATCTGCCCGCGGATACGTTGCTGTTCTTGCTCGGCAGCCGGTATTGCGAGACCGATCTGCTGTCCGAAACCGCCTGGTCGCTGTTCGGCAACACGCCGCGCGGCTGGGGGCGGGTGCAAGCAATCTGCGATTTCGTGCACGACCGGATCACCTTCGGCTACGAGCACGCCAACGCCACCAAGACGGCGCTCGACGTGTTCGAAGGGCGCCGCGGCGTATGCCGCGATTTTGCCCATCTCGCGATTACCTTGTGCCGCTGCATGAGCATTCCGGCGCGGTATTGCACCGGGTATCTCGGCGATATCGGGGTCGCGCCGGACCCGGCGCCGATGGATTTCAGCGCCTGGTTCGAGGCCTATCTCGCGGGGCATTGGTACACGTTCGACGCGCGCCACAATCACCCGCGCATCGGGCGGATCCTGATCGGCCGCGGCCGCGACGCCGCCGATGTGGCGCTCAGCACCAGCTATGGGCCGACGACCCTCGCCGGGTTCAAGGTCGTGACCGAAGAGATCGTGGCATAGGAAGCACCCGACAGGCCGGCCGCAGGCTCAGAAGTCGCCTTGAACGGTTTGGTGCGCGGCCGCTATGGCCGTGTGGTTTATCGAGCCGGCGTGGACAGGAGTTGACTGCATGAGCCGCGCCGTGGCGCCATTGCGATCCCGTCCACAGCCGACCCTCGCCATCGTCGCCGCCTGGCTTGATAGCCGTGGCGCTTCGGGCCGTGGGAAGGCCGATAGAGGCCTCGGAACAGGTCATGCCCAATCTTGATCGCCAGCAACTCATTGGAGCGCTGGTGTTGGTCGTGAGCGCCCTGTTCGTCTCGCGCGGGCTGGTTAGGCCCCGATACCAAGCCTGGATCAAACGCGCCTCCATCGCAGGGTTCGTGCTCACCCTGGGTATTGTCCTCGTGTGGGTGGTGGCCTGGCTCATGTCCTGATCATACCCACGCGGCGGAGCGCGGTCGGTCGGAGGGAGCCTTGAGGTCAGTGCTGTAACGCCGGCGCGGCTCAATTTTGATAAGATTGGCGCACCCGAAGGGATTCGAACCCCTGGCCTCTGCCTTCGGAGGGCAGCGCTCTATCCAGCTGAGCTACGGGTGCCCCGATAGCGTCTCGATGACCGTGACGATCAGTTGGGATATAGAAGCAGGGGGAGATGTGCAAGAGGCTCTAGCCGGGTGTCAGACTACGTGGTTTAACGCACGGGTCGCCCGGTGTTTGGCGGTTCCGTCAAACTATAGGATCGACCATTAGTAATTTAATCATCATAGGATCTAAAACTGATGTAGGCGTTTACAAATACTGGTGACCGCTTTCGGGTAAGCCACTGACAGCGAGGGTGTATTTGGTGATCGCGACATTGCGTCGATGAGTGAGGATATTCTCGAAAAGCTCGAGCACCGGCTCGGGCGGCTGCACGCCAGGCTGCGGCTGGGCATCGAGGACGACCATGAAGGTCGGGTCTTCGGCCAAGGCATCAACTTTTTTCATCCCGAGAATTGGTATTTCAGCCCCGCCGTCATTCGCGGCGCGCTGAGGCTCGTCGGGTTGTACGGGCGGGCGCGACGGAACGCCGAAAACGTGCAGATCCGCCGCCACGACATCACCATGCCCGAGCTGCCGAAGGCGTTCGACGGCTTCACGATCCTGCAGATCAGCGACCTGCACGTCGACATGAACCAGGGCGCGATGCGGCGGCTGACCCAGCTGCTGCCGGAGCTGAGCTATGATCTCTGCGTCCTGACC
>Ga0306924_10007673_pt1 | contig 10848 bp, 10 predicted proteins | sample sta12Can44000111_FD_203756 | JGI IMG/M metagenome (GOLD analysis project Ga0306924, IMG submission 203756) | Lab enrichment of tropical soil microbial communities from Luquillo Experimental Forest, Puerto Rico - statanox.12C.anox.44.000.111 (v2)... | ecosystem: Environmental > Terrestrial >...
AGCTTCGTCCGAAGCTCCCGCTCGTGCCGCCAAGTTCGGTGCTTGAAAAGATACAGGTGGCCCCGTTCGTTCTGCCTCTGGCCCAGTGTTTCGCCTCGCCCGAGCCGCTCCAGACACTGAGCATAAATCTCGGCGCTGTCCCGCACTCCGCGCCAAAACAGGGTTAATTCATCGTCGTTCTCGGATACTTCGGGACAGATATGCGCGATGAGATTGCCGGTATCGATGCCGGGGTCGATAAAATGCAGCGTGCATCCGACCTGGTTGGGCTCGCCGTTGTATAGCGTCCAGAAGGAGCAGTCGGAACCGCGGTAGCGCGGCGATAATCCGCCGTGCAGATTAATGATACCTAGCCGTCCGGCCGCGAGCAGCGGCCCGCGGATGAGCCCGGTCCCGAATACGGCAATGACGTCTGGCTTCAGTCGGTCGGCGAGCGCGCTCACCTTGGGATGATTGATGCAGGGAACTAGGGCGACGAGCTCCGGCCGGGTCAGAGCAGGTTCTTCAGTGCCGAAAAAGAATTTGGCCTCGTCGCCTCGATCACGCCTGCGGTCCCGGATTCTCCGCGAAACCTTGCTCCAGACATTGGCAGGCCGTAACGCCCTTGACGCTTTCTGAACAGTCCATTCTCTTCCGGTCTCCTGAACGATGGCGAGTGGTATCGCAGCTTTGCACAGACGGTTGGCGACGTATAGGTGGCGAGGCGAGCGGCCGCAGAGGATCAGCACCGTCAAGTCGCTCATGTCGCAATGCGCCCGACCGACATTACCGCGTCGGCAAAGAATTTGACCGCCCAGGCGGGATAGCAGAATCTCTCATAACCACCCCAGATCGGATAGGAGCCGGCCACGCCGCCGCGTATTATGGCATCCCGCGCCGCGACGCGGTGATGCTCCTTGAGATAGGCAAGGGCGAGGCGCGCGTGGTGCGTGAACTCGATCTCCCCGCAGCTGACAGCCAGAACCGCCCAATTGATAGCCATTTGGGCAACGCCAGTGAGACAGCAATATGAGGCTCGCGGCGTCCAATTTCGACTATAGGTACCGGCAAGCCAGCCGTCACTGCGCTGGACTTTGGCGAGTGCTTGGGCGGCCTTTCGCGCCGCGCAAAGGTACCGCTCCTCCCCGAGGAGGAGTCCACTTTCTAAAAACCCGCTAATCGCGTAGGCAATCGTGTGTGTAAAGGGCGCGGCGTCGCGCGTGAAGGCATTACTGGCAAACCAACCATCATGCTCCTGCTGCCGCAACCCCCAATCCAACTGGCGCACGGCCGCTCTCTGAAGCACTGGCTCCTGTGTGACCAAGCCGGTACGAAGAAGAGCCCAGCTCGCTCGTGTATCATATGTATGGGGTATGTCGTTATGTTGGCTGCGCCGCCAACACCCATCGGCATCCTGCTTTTCGACGAGCCAAAGGCTGGCGCGCACCGCAGCGGCGAGGCATTCCTGCCGGCCAAATCGCAAATATCCGGCCAACAGCCCATGAATGATCTGGCCGGTATTGAAGATGACGGGCTGGCTGCCGGGTTCGCCGTAATGTCCGGGAAAAGCGCCATCCGCGTGCTGGAGGGAGAGCTCCCAATCGATCATGCGGTTTGCACGGCCGATGAGATCGGGGCGTTCTAAAGTTTCGGCGGCGTCGATAAAGGTTTCGATGATATATCCGGTCGTTTCGGGGTATCCGGGCAGCCAGCCATCCTCGAAGCTCCAGCCGGCCGATACGCCGCCCGCGTCGGATAGCCCTTCGCGTGCGTCCTGTGCAAGGCATAGCCAGTCGAGCGCCGCAGCGAGATGGGTCTTGTCGTCGTGTGCAGCCCTCTCCAATCGGCCAGCCAGGTCCCGAAAAACGAGGCGGATGTGCCTCGGCCGCCACGGCTGGTACCGGAATGGAAGCCGCACCAGGGCGGCAGGCCGCAGACGCGCCGCGCGCGGGTCTCCCCAGCGGTCTTTCCTTCGACCGTTAAACGTCTCCTCGCGCAATATTCCGAAGCCCCTGTTCCGCTATCGTCCCTTTTCACCGGGTTTGGCCCGGCTTATGTCGGAGGTCAGTCTATTTGATTATCTACGTACTTTAGATTGATACGATCCTCAAGAGACAAGTTATGGTTAAGAGATGTCATAGGGACGGTGGCCTGAACCGACGGGACCACGGTGCCGCAACTAAACCCGGGGCTCCCGGATTTGCCGTGGCGGCACCTGTGACCGATAGACTTCAACGAGGCGGTCAGGTGATACCCCGAGCCAAAACAACGCGTGAATTGTGACCAACCCGCAGAGGATCTCCAGAGGGCGCCGCCCTTCGAAGCGCCGTGATGATGTGACAAGAGGCGGGTTCTTGATGCAGCAAGTCCGTCCAAACCGCTCGAGGCGGCGCACAAAGTCCCAATCCTCCATCATCGGTATAGGACGAAATCCGCCGAGAGCTTGGTAGACCGAACGGCGGACGAAGATCCCGGAGTCGCCATAATAGAACCCAAGCAACCGGATCCACGCGCAGAACCCAGTGAGCCTTCTGCTGAAGGCTGTGTCGCCGTCGAAGACGACGCGGAAATTTCCCCCGATGACGTTTTCATCCGTCGAGAGCGCTTCGTTGATCCGCTCGAGTGCTCCGGGAGGCAACCTGCTGTCGGCATGAAGGGAAGAACAATACATCGCCGCAAGACGCTTCGGCGCCAGTAGCGATCCCGGCGCCGCGACAGGGGCGAGAGATAAGGGTTCGCACGCCATGATTGTGCGCAACTTCGAGCGTCCGGTCCTGGCTGCCACCATCCACGACGATGACCTCGTGGGCGGCCGTTTGTTGACCAATCGCGTTGAGCAACACCGGCAGCGAACGTTCCTCGTCTAGGGTCGGGATGATTATCGAGATCACTAGGAGCCTCTCAGAGGCTCAGAATATCATTTTACGAGAAGCGGTGCGCGGACCTGAACGCCGAGATGCTTTCTGCAATCAGTGCGGGTCGATCTCTGACACGACGTCGTCAGCGCTGCGGCGCCGACGATCACTCCGAGGTGTAGTGTACAACAGACAGACATTGTCGTACCCCAGCCAGCTCCTCTATGAGGTTGCGTGGCGGGTGATGTGCATGTCACACGTCAGGGGGAGGCCGGATTCTGTTCCCGGAAACAGGCCATCCGAGCCGCAAGGCGACCAGGAAACGCAAGAAAGGAGAGACCGCATGGGTCGATCCTCTCGGAGAGATTTCTGACACAAGGGGTAAACACATGGTGAGCGGATACTGGAGAGGTCTCGCTCTGACGGTCGCTATGGGTGTGTCGGGTATAGCCCATGCGCATGAATTCATCGTCGAACCCGCCGCTATGACAGTCTCGGCTGGCGCCGAGATCCAGGTCGCCGGTCTGTCCACCCACGTTTTTTTGATCAGCCAGGAACTTGAAGCTGCAAAGGACGTAAAGGTCGGTCTTTACGCATCAGGTAAACGCGCCGACATCGCCGTCAAGCCGAATGAGAAGACATTGGCGTATGAAGGCGTCATGACCGCCCCTTCGAGTGGCACGTTCATCGTGACCGGTGCGCGGCTTCCGCAAATATTGGCGACCACCCCCGACGGGCTGAAACAGGTGACCAAGAGGGGCACCAGCGTATCCAATCCATACAAAATCGAGAAATTTTGCCAAGGCGCTGGTCAACGTCACCCCGGGCGACAACGGTTTTTCGACAGCTATTGGCGATGCGCTGGAAATCGTGCCGTTGACAAATCCGGCAACGGTCAAGCCGGGCGACGAATTGAGCGTCAAGGTCTTGTTCAAGGGGCAGCCGCTAACCACGAGCGTCTATGCGACCTATGACGGATTTTCAAAGGAGGAGAATACGTATGCTTATTATACTGAGGGCCACAAGGACGGCACGGCAAAGGTCAAGATTACGCAGCCGGGCATTTGGATGGTGCGGGTGCAGCACTCAGTGCCGGAGCACACCGAGGATTACGACCGCTACGTTGCCCGCGCAGTGCTACTTTTCGAGATCACTGCTCGCCAGTAGAGGTACCAATCCCAACGGTTTGCTTTTCTGACTAACTCATCAAGCTAAGTGTAGTCGCCATCTTAGCTCCGCGGCAAATGAGGGATTGCGCCACGGGGGTATGGGTGCGCGCTCCGCTGGCGTGACGGAACTGAGCGGGCTGTTTCCGGCACTAGGACACAGAAAAGGCCCCGAGTTCGACGCTTCAGATCCTTGAGCTCGTGCAGCCTCGGGATCGAAATAGCCGGCGTATGCTAAGTGGACGGTACCGCACCGAGATCGGGCGGCTGTCGTCTGTTGTCATGATAGAAGGCTGTCAGCCGTTGCCGCGTAGTCTGCCCAGGGCCGAGGCCGAGAAAGTTGGCAGCATTTCCCCCGAGAAGCCCCACCATCTTTTCTGTCCCGAACTGGTCGGCGAATTTTTGCCGCATCATGCTGTAGTACTTTTGATTTCCCGGTTCATAATCCAAGGCGACCCAATCGCTGCCATACATCATTCGCGAGGTCAGCAGTGGGTCCGATTCGGTCAATTTCTTCAGGTTGGCGAACACTTGCTGGTCCTCTGAGGCCTCCTCATTCGTTCGATCCAGCACCTGGGCGAAATCGCCGACATCGGCGTAGAGGTTCGGATATCGCGCCAGCATGGCTGCGATGACACAGGTCCAATGCTCTCCGGTCGTAGAATGCTCTTTGGTTGTACAAATCGGATCTGCGCCGTAAAACGCCCATATACCGCCAAAATGTCCAAGGTTGAGTCGAAGGTTCTTGTACTTCTCGAGCACGGGAACCCAGAAATGCGGTGAGGCGCGGAGCGAATACTGGGGCATTGCGCCGTTCGTCTCGGCGCAATGTGCCATGATCGGGACGTCGTGCTGCGCGCAATACAAATAGACTTCAGCAAGCGCTTCGTCCAACTTCACACCGACCTTTGGGCCGAGTGCCCGCAGCCCGGCAGGAAAATCATTGTCGCCAAGAACCGCGTTATTCATTGGCTTGAACCCCATGGCGGGATACAGCTTCACGCCAATAAAGCCGTACTTCTCAACCGCCATCTTGAAGACATCGAGTGCGTTGGGGCGCCGACCACGCTGAAGATCATCCAAGTAGCGCCAGGGATCGAAGGCGACAAACCCGTGGATCATCCTGCCGGCCGGCTGCACGAGCGAAATGAGACCCATCAGCTCGGCCTGTTGTAAAATGGATGTTGGCTCCTGGTCGAAATTCGGGTCAGCCATCCAATAATGGAGGTCGATAATTGCGGGTGCGAGGAACCGCAATTTCGTTTCGGGATCGCCGAAGAGTGCGGTAAGAGCATTAGCGATTTGAAAGCGATACTGCGTCAATTCGTAAGCCCAGCGAAAAAACTGTCGAACATAGGCGATGTCCAGACTCAAATCGAGCGGCTTTACTATTTGTGCCGTGAGATCCTGTTGCTTGCTCATCATGAACCTCTGAACTTCTGACTTGTCGATCGCCTGTGGGATAAGACCGAAGCTGCGGTGGAGGTGAACAATGAAGCGGTCATTCTCTTCTGTCCTGGGGTCTCCAAGAGATGCCCGGCCACCGAAGGACGTGCGATGCTCAATGAACCTGCTTACCGTAAAGGAGACAAACTTTGTGAACTCGTCGGGCTGCGAGACATACCGAGGGCTCGCAGTGGGGTCGCTGAGGATATGTCGCAACGCTTCCAATTCTTGAGTGTAGGTTTTGGCCAGGGACTCGACCGAATCCGAAATCATGAGCACCAGCGGAGCGGCAATTTTCTGCAGGAAGGGATTCTGAATGGCGGTGTGATCAAGGAAGCCGTAAACGGGAAGATCCCTGCCATTGAACACATGACAATGGGCGTCCACCGCCAGGGGCACCGAGCCGCCTGGTGGTGTGCCTGAGGAAATGCTACCCGATGGATGCAGGCTGCAGCCGCTAAGCGATAGAGCCGCGACGGTATTGCCGAGGCCCCACAGCACGCTGCGCCTGTCGATATGAGTCCAGTCTTTTCCGGAAGTTTTCATTGAGAAACTCAATGTGCTGACGTGTCCCACGTGTCGACGATCTACCACCATACCACGTATTAATTTCCAAGTCGTGCGGCCGTGGCAACATCATTGAAACTGCTCGCTTCACCCGGTGTTCCAGCGAACCAATTAGGCCGATGGACATCGGCCTAATCAAACATGTCATTCCTAAGTGGAAATGTGTGGTGGGGATCGAAGCCGCCGCGGCGGCTTTACCTTACAAAAGACATAGCGTGACTGATCTAGCCGCCGCGCAGCGATTGGGCGCCTCAGATCCTTGAGCTCGGTCGGTAGTAACGGCCGTGGGCCTCGGGATCGAAATAGCCGGCGTAGAAACGCCGGACATGCGGCAAGAGCGCCTTTGACAAAGTCAGGCAGCGTCGCGCGGCTATGGCGGAGTCTCACTTGGTCGCTTGATTTAGATAGGCAAGCAGGTCTCCCACCCTGGTCGGGTCCTTGATGCCGGTGAACACCATTTTGTCGCCCGGAATGAAAGCCTTGGGGTCGGACAGGTACTTGCTGAGTGTGTCGTCGTTCCAGGTGACATTAGCGTTCTTCATCGCCGACGAGTAGGCGTAGCCGGGCACGCTGCCGGCCTTGCGCCCGATGAGCCCACGCAGGCTCGGGCCAATCATGTTCTTTCCGGCTTCGAGACTATGGCAGACCTTGCATTGAGCGAATACCTGCGCCCCGCGTTGAGCGTCGCCCAGACCCTGGGCATGCGCGACTACGGTCAACGAGAGCAGAACCATCGCTCCGCTCAAGATCCACGACAGCTTCATCGCGCCTTTCTCCGACTTACGCGGCACTCGTCTGCCGCCGCGCTGCGCCACGCCGTCAATGTGACGTGAACCAGGGCCGCGAGATTTGATCCAGATCAATGTTGAGTTTGTCCAGCCGCTATGTAGTTCCATTCGGACGCGTACGGAGTGGGCTGGAGATGTCGGGCGGGGGACGCGCACCCAAGGTAGCATCAAAAATGAGCGCTGCCGCGTACGCTGTACTCGCCGCGGTGGCGTTTGGCGCGGTCGCTACGGTTTCGTTCGGCAGCGTCAGGCCGGTGCAAGCTTTGCCGAGCTATGCCAGACAAACCCGTCAGCAATGCGCCGCCTGCCACAACGGCTTTCCCGAACTTACGCCTTACGGCCGCCAGTTCAAGCTCAACGGTTATACTTGGACCGGCGGCACGTCCGACCTTCCGCCGATCGCCGCCATGGCGATCCCGACTTTTACCAATGTCCGGAAGGGTATAGACGGCGGGCTCGTGCCGGGTTTTGGTTTCAACAACGACTTCGCTTTCACCGGAAGCCTTTTCTATGGCGGCAAGATCTTCGACGGTCTCGGCACCTTCTCACAAGTGACTTACGGCAACGTTTCCAATAGGATCCATTGGGACAACATCGACCTCCGCTACGCCACGCCATCCGAGCTGCTCGGTAGCGAAGCTGTCTTTGGTGTTAGCGCCAACAACAACCCGACGGTGAACGACGTCTGGAACTCGACACCGGCCTGGGGCTACCCCTATCTCGCTTCCGAGCTCGCGCCGGCTCCGGGCGCCATGACGTTGATCGAGGGTACTTTCGCGCAGCAGGTCATCGGCCTCAACCCCTATATCTACTGGAACCGGCTCGTCTATGCCGAGATCGGCGGGTACGGCACATTGTCAGCGCGAACCAACACCACGCTCGGCATAGAACCGGAGGGAACCAGTGCCTTTCAGGGAATCGCCCCCTCTTGGCGGCTTGCCATAGAACCGGCGTGGGGACGGAACACCTGGGAATTCGGCACCTTTGGGCTGGCGACCAACTTGATACCCGATCGAATGACTGGGATGGGCACTGATCACCTGACGGATGTCGGCTTCGATACGCAGTATCAGTTCCTCGGCGCCCGCGACAGCTTCTCGGTGCAAGCGCGCTTCATCACCGAGAACCAGAATTTACCCGCAAGCCAAGCCCTCGGCCTTTCCACCAACTCGCACAATAATCTGCGTACCTGGCATGCGAAGGCCACCTATTACTACGATCAAGCGATTGGCGCGACTGCAGGCTATTTTAATGTCAAGGGCAGCGGCGACCCGCTGCTCTACGGCCCGATCTCGGCCGTCAACAGCCCCAACTCAAACGGTTGGACCCTCGAGCTCAACTACATTCCATTCAATTATGGCGGCCCGGACTTCTGGCCGTGGCTCAATGTGAAGTTCGGGCTGCAATATGTGCATTACAACAAGTTCAACGGTGCCGCCTCAAATTACGACGGTGCCGGCCGCAACGCCGGGGACAACAACACAATCTTCGCCTTTGCCTGGATTGCATTCTGACGGGCCGCCGCCAGGCGCTAAGGCGTGGAGAAAGATATGCGTGACAGCAAGGCATGGCGGCGAATCCTCTCAATCCCGGCTGCGCTTGGATTGGTGGCGCTCACCGTCGCCGCGTGCGGCGGTGCACGGCCCGAAAGCAGCAGCGGCGACCCGACAGTAGCCGGTACGGTGCACGTCTGCTCGTCGTGTCACGGTCCGGACGGCCGCAGCATCTCCCCAACCTTCCCGCGCCTTGCCGCTCAGCAGAAGGATTACCTCGTCGCGCAGCTCCAGGCTTTTCGCGACAAGACGCGCGCCGACCCACACGCTCAGACCTATATGTGGGGCATGGCCGCACAATTAAGCGATCAAAACATCGATGCCATTGCCACCTACTATGCTTCCCAAGCCCCGGTCGCCGGAAAACCGAGCGCTTCACCAGAAACAGCCGGCGGCGAGAAGATATTCACCCAAGGGATTCCTTCCGAGAGTGTGCCCGGCTGCATGAGCTGTCACGGCGAGAAGGCAGAGGGCAACGGTCCGATTCCGCGTCTGGCCGGACAGCACCAAGCCTATCTCGCCCGTCAGCTGGAAGCATTTGCGTCTATGGCGCGCGCCAACGAGATTATGCACGAGAATTCGAAAGATCTGACTGCTGAGCAAATCAGTGAGGTGACTGCCTATCTGGCGACGCTTTGAGTTAGCCTCAGCCGGCGGGGTCGCGGTCGGCTATGGGGACAGAGCAATTCGCTCTTCGACGGTCGTATGTCGGCGATGTCCGCGGCGGCGACTCGCAACGCCGGTCTCTCCTGTTCGGATTCGATCCAAAGCGGGCATCAATTGCGCTCCAACACGGCTGTGCGAATAAGATCAACCAGACGGTCGGGCTCGAAGGGCTTTTCTACGACTCTCGTCACGCCGAGCCTTGCGGCCCGTGCCGCTGTCCATGTGTCGAGCTGGCCCGAGATCAGAATCGTCGGGCGGCGAACCCCTTCCCGCTGCAGGTGGGCGACGAGCTCGAGCCCGGTCATACCCGGCATGTGCTGGTCGATGATCAGGCATGCCGCCGTCCGGTGATGACAATCGGCGAGGAATTCGGGTCCCGAGCCGCACGACCGCACGTCAAATCCGAAGGTTTCGAGCAACACCTTCAGCGACTCGGCGAGCCATTCGTTGTCATCGACGATATAAATTGGCTCGTTGGTGGGATCGCACGGCCGGTGTAACGTCAAAGAAGCAGGCATGCCGATCTCTGCATCAAAAAATGAATCAGATCCAAAATCGCGATCCTGCGCATTGATCTGGATCAACGGCTACGATCGCAACTTCCAGAGCGTCTCGATCGCGAGGCCACTAGCAAGTGACATTGAGGATCAGGTCGGTCGCGATGACCCGGCGGGTGTCTTGGCTCGGTTCATCCGACGCGCGGGGTTGGGCGCCTTACACCCGGGAGCTTGGCCGGTAGTAGGGCAGGTGAGCCCCGGGGTCGAAATAGCCGGCGTAAAAATGCCGGACGTGGGGCAGGAGTGCTTTCGACAGCTTCCGCCGCTCGATCTCGTCATCGGCGAGCGCATGCTGCAGTGATTGGTGCAATTCTTTCAGTGCCGCGTCGCGGTCTACCCGGGTGAACCGCCCGGCTTCATAGACCACCTCGCCCGCCACCACGACGAGGTCGATAGCCTCGCTCTTGGCTCGCTGGAGGACGGCGTCGAGGACCGGGGTCTCCGGTTCGAGATAGGGGTAGGCGAGCTTGTCCCAATCGATCAACACCAGATCGGCGGCCTTGCCGACCGCTAGAGTGCCGATATGGCTGCCATAGGGTGTGGTCGCGGCGCCGCCTGTCGTCGCCATGCGCAATACCTGGCCGGGGCTCGGGACATCCTCGTCCACCATCCCCGGAACCCGGTGCGCGCGCAATACCATGCGCATCTCCTGCAGCATGTCGCGGTCGTCGTTGATCCCGGCTTCGTCGAGACCGATCGCGGTGTCGATCCCGCGCTTTTCGAAGGCGTTAAGTGGTGCGACGCCGCTGCGCAGCCGGAAATTCGAGCTGCAGTTGTGGCAGATGTGGGTGCCGGTCGCGGCGATCCGGTCGAGATCGGCCTCGTTGAGCCACACCCCGTGGCCCAATGTCAGACGCGGCCCGAGAAACCCGAAGCGGTCGATGTAATCGAGTGCGGTGCCGCCGCCGCGCCGGCGCGCATATTCCTTCTGGTAGGCGGTTTCGACCAGATGCATGTGCATCGGCGCCTCGTAGCGCGCCGAGAGACCAGCCAGCATCTCGAGCGCGGCATCCGAGCACCAATGCAGGTTCGCCGGCGCCAGCTGGATCTTGACCCGCTCCTTGTTGTGGTGCTTGGCGTGGAGATGCTCGAACAGCAGACCGTAATCGGCCAAGTTCAGCCCAAAGCGCGCGAAATGGCGCTGCAATGCCGGCTGCAGCTCGGCCGGCAGGCTCGCGGTGAATTCCTGGTCGTCCCGATAGACGAGCCGGTTCTGGTCGCGGAGTGCGAACGAATAAGAGACACGCATGCCGATGTCTTCATAGGCACGG
>Ga0306924_10007675_pt1 | contig 10848 bp, 10 predicted proteins | sample sta12Can44000111_FD_203756 | JGI IMG/M metagenome (GOLD analysis project Ga0306924, IMG submission 203756) | Lab enrichment of tropical soil microbial communities from Luquillo Experimental Forest, Puerto Rico - statanox.12C.anox.44.000.111 (v2)... | ecosystem: Environmental > Terrestrial >...
ACTGCTGCTCGTCGGCTTCGGGGTTACCCGGAGCGTGGCGACGCTCGGGGTGATCGCCTGGCGGCTGGTCAACTTCTGGCTGCCCATCCCGACCGGCGCGTTCGCCTACGTGTCGCTCAAGGTCAAACCGCGGGCAGGCCTCAGAGCGATGCGATCGGCGATCTCCGGCATGCCGAAGCTCGGCGAGTCCCGGGATCGCGACCCCCCGCCGGAGGACGGCGGTCCAGCCAGAGAACAACCCGAGCCGACCGATTGAGATGCCGAGCCCGCCGCGGGCGTCTAGGCGCGATTCGCGGGTGTATGCGACCGATCACGCCCTTTCTACCTGTGCATTTCCCCGGCCGACGGCGGGCCGGGGCCAGTGGTTTCATGATCGTGGGTCATCCGCGGCGGATATCGCCAAAAATGACCCACGATCATGGCCGCATTCCTTCCCTATACCCCGGCGGGTATTAGGGGCTGTGCAAACTTTGGCCGTTGAACGTGGCTTACGCCACCGAGGTCCAGAGCGCGGCCGGGTCTGGGGCGTAGCGGAGCGGGGCGTAGCCGGTGTAGTTCTCCGCCAGCATGGTGGCGGCGGCCCGCGAGGTGACCAGGTTGCGGAGCTGGGCGAGCTGGAGTTCGGACTCGAACGGGTCCTGGCCGGGGACGACGTGCATCATGGTCGTCATCCAGCAGGCGAGGTGGGTGGCCCGCCAGACGCGCTCAAGGCAGTGGTCCGAATAGGCGTCCGCCACGTCGCTCTGGCCGTCCCGCAGCAGCCTGGTCAGCGCGGTGGCCAGGGCGGCCACGTCGGCGACCGCCAGGTTGAGCCCCTTGGCGCCGGTGGGCGGCACGATGTGCGCCGCGTCGCCGGCCAGGAACAGGTTCCGGTACCGCATCGGCGCGGCGACGAAGCTGCGCATCGAGGTGATGCTCTTCTCCAGGACCGGGCCGGTGGTCAGCTCCCAGCCGGGGGTGGCCAGCCGGTGCCGCAGCTCGGCCCAGATCCGGTCATCCGGCCACCGGTTGATGTCCTCGTCGGCCGGGACCTGCAGGTACAGGCGGCCGATCTGGGGGGTGCGCATGCTGTGCAGCGCGAAGCCGTTGTCGTGGCGGCAGTAGATCACCTCGTCGGTGGACGGCGGCGCCTGGGCGAGGATGCCGAGCCAGCCGTAAGGGTAGGTGCGCTCGGTCACCGTGCGCAGCCCGCCGCGGGGGATGGACCGGCGCGTGATGCCGTGGAAGCCGTCGCAGCCCGCGATCGCCTCGCAGGTGACCTCGTGCCGCTGCCCGGCGGCGTCGGTGTAGCGCAGCATCGGGCGGTCGGCGTCTAGGTCCGCGACCGACACGCCGCTGGCCTCGAATTCGAGCGCGGCGCCGTCCGCCAGCCGGGCCTGGATGATGTCCTTGACGATCTCGGTCTGCGCGTAGATCGTGACCCAGCGGCCGCCGGTGAGCTCCCGGAAGTTCACATGGTGACGTTCGCCGGCGAACTGCAGGTAGATCCCGTCGTGCTCAAGTCCCTCGGCGTCCAGCCGGCCGCCGAGGCCGGCCGCGCGCAGCAGCTCGACGGTGGTGGACTCGAGCATCCCGGCTCGCTGCCGCGCCTCGCAGTACGCGCGGCTGCGGTTCTCCACGACGATCGAGTCCACGCCCGCCAGGTCGAGGAGGTGAGACAGGAGCAGGCCGGCCGGCCCGGCGCCGACGATCCCGACCTGAGTACGTTGCTTGACGGTCATGGGGATTACCACCCTCTGCGCACTTTTGTCGCGATATCACGTAGAGTATTCAGGTATACGTATACTGTAACTGTGCGGAGAGTCATTGCATAGTATCGGATTGTAGTCAATCAGCTGAACGCGAGCGGAACGCGGACTGGCCGCTCAGCGCCGCAATAGGCCCGCGCGGCGGTGACGGCGCTTCGGCAGCAATCCGGCCGCCGGCCCGAAGCCCAGCGTCACGCATCCGCCGCCGGACGCCGAACGACCGATCGTCAGCGTGCCGCCGGATTCTTCGGCGACGCGCCGCGCGATGTCCAGGCCGAGACCGGTGGAGCCGCCGCCGGATACGCCGCGCCGGAGCGGACCGCCCGGCGGGAAGCCGGGTCCGTCGTCCGCGACGACCAGCCACGCGCCGCCGCCGGCCCGGTGGCTCAGCCGGACTCCGAGCCCGGCTCCCTCGGGGGTATGGGTGAACACGTTCTCGAGGAGGACGTCGGCGCATGCCGCCAGGTCCTCGCGAGACACCTGGACGACCGCCGACTCGGCGGTCACGTCCACGCTCATCCAGCGGTCCTGGTCCTCGGCGAGCGGGCGCCAGAACGCGGCGCGCTCGGCGATGACCGCGGCGGCGTCGCAGGAGACCCCTTGCGCCCGGCCGCCGCGCTGCCGCCGCGCCTCCTGGATGATCTCGCTGACCGTGCGCTCCATCGCCGTGACGTCGTCGAGAAGGCGGCCGTCGCGCAGCGACTCGGCGTCGATGCGCAACGCTGTCAGCGGGGTCCGCAGCCGGTGAGACAGGTCGGCGACGCTCTCGCGCTCGTGCGCTAGCAGGTCGTCGATCCGCGCCGCCAGCCGGTTCAGGCCGTTGCCCGCGCGGCGCACTTCCTGCGGGCCGTCGACCGTCGCCCGCGCCGACAGGTCGCCGGTCGCCAGCCGGTCGGCCGCGAGCGCCAGCGCGGTCAGCGGCCGGACCAGCGAGCGGGCCAGCTGATCCGCCACGGCGAAGCTGAGCAGCAGGAGAAACGCCCCGATGCCGAGCAGCAGCAGCCATGCCCTGGCGACGCCGTGGTGCAGCACCGCGTCGGGGACGAAGGAGCCGATCACCGCGGTCCCGCCGGGCAGCCCTTCCACCGCGACGAGCACCTCGACCCCACCGGGTACGGACGTGCTGAAGGACTGGCCGCGCATCGCCAGCCGCACGCTCGCCGACACCGGCGCCGGGGCGCCCGCCACCGTCCCATCCGGCAGGAAGATGGTGACCGGCGCGCTGATCGCGGCGTTGACCTGCGCGACGGCCACCCGCAGGCCGCGGGCCCCGAGCGTGGTGACGAGCGGGGCCATCGACTGCGCCTCGACAGTGGCCGTAGAGGTCGCGCGGTCGGCGGCGAGAGTGCGCAGCACCAGGGCGAGCGGCACCATGAACGAGACCAGCACGAGCGAGGTGGTGGCGACCACCAGCGCGACGATCCGGAGTCTCATCCTGGCGGGCTGAGCTTGATCCCGACCCCGCGAACCGTGTGCAGGTAGCGGGGACGCTGCGCGGTCTCGCCGAGTTTCCTGCGCAGCCACGAGATGTGCACGTCCACGGTCTTGTCCGCGCCGCCGTACGGCATCTGCCAGACGTGCGTCAGCAGGTCGCGGCGGGTTACCACCTGACCCGCGTGCAGGGTCAGGTAGTGCAGCAAGTCGAATTCCCTGCGGCTCAGGTCCAGCGCCATCCCGTCCAGCGTGGCCTCGTGCGCGTCCGGGTCGAGACGCAGCCCGCCCGCCGCGAGCGGGCCGCTGCCCTTCCCCTCGCGCGCGTCGCGCTGGCTGCCGCGCCGCAGCACGGCCCTGATCCTCGCCTCGATCTGGCCGACGCCGAACGGCTTCACCACGTAGTCGTCGGCTCCGGCGTCGAGCACCCGGATGATCTCCTGCTCGTCGTCATGCGCGGTGACCACCACCACGGGCACGGCGCTTACCGCGCGCATCATCCGCAGTGCCTCATAACCGCCGAGATCCGGCAGTCCGAGGTCCAGCAGGACCAGGTCGGGAGGCGTGTCGAGGACGTGCCGCAGCGCGGTCATGGCGCTGGCCGTCGAGGTCACCGCGTGCCCGTGCTCGGTGAGCACCCGGATCAGCGCGCCGCGGATGGCCGCGTCGTCTTCCACCAGCAGGAGCTGTGCCACGGAACCGAAGGTATCCCGTTTACATGCGGCGATATCGCTTACCGGTGATTTAGTTATAGCGGCCTTAACTTGCCCTTAGCACTGCGCGTGCGACGGTATAGCGTGCACAGGCGCATTCTTTTCGGGGTCACCGCCTGGCTGCTCGGCGCGGCGACCGCCACAGCGGGGAGCCTGCTGGCGATCTCGCTGCTCGGCCAGGGCATCACGGGCAACTCGGGTCAGCTGCTGACGCAGGACGCGGTGAACAAGGCGCTGGCGAGCGAGGCCACAGAGGCGTCGCCGCCGGGTTCACCGGCCGCGACGGCCACCGGGAAACCAGCCATGGCGACGCCGTCCCCGTCCGCGGCACCCGCAACCGCGTCCGCCGCACCGACGGCGCCGGCCACGCCGACCGATCAGGGCCCGGCCACCGCGGCGCCCCCGCCCGCCACGGGCAACGGCACCGTGCTCACGTCGTCGGGCGGCGAGGTGGTGGCCAGCTGCCAGGCCGCCGGCGTCTACTTGATCTCCTGGTCTCCGCTGCAGGGCTATGAGGTCGACGGCGTGGCCCGCGGTCCGGCCGCCACGGCGCGAGTGACATTCGCCTCGAACGTGAGTCAGGTGACCATGGTGGTGTCATGCTCGGGCGGCGTGCCGTCCGCCACGTCCACCCGCGACGAGTGACTCATCGGTCAGCAGCGCCAGCGTCGGGCAGGCCGCGGCCGCGCGCTTGGCGTGGTCCGCGAGCTCACGCGGTACGGGCGTGTCGGCGAGCAAGGGGTATCCCCACGGGTCCAGCTTGATGAGCTCAGGCAGCAACTCGGCGCACAGGCCATGACCGGTGCAGGCGATCGGGTTGACGCGCAGCCTCATCTGTCCTCCGCGGGCAATGGCAGCAGGGGCTCGCGGGTGACGCCCCGGCACGGGCCATCCTCGTCGTGCCGCTGCGCGTCGCCGGCCGCCGTGCGCAGCGCGCTGCGGATGAGCTGGGTTACTCCGTCCGGATGCCGGCACGCTCCGCGCCGCTCGACCAGCGGTATGAGCGCCGCGAGCTGGCCGAGGATCCGGCCGCGGCCGCCGTGGTAGGCGAGATCAGTCATGGCGTCCGCTAGGGCGGGCAAGCCAAACACGCACGGCCCGCACTGGCCAGCCCCCTCGTCCGCCAGGTACCGGACAACCCGTGCGGTCTCCGCGATCAGGCAGGACGACGCCGGGAGCGTGAGCACCATGCCCGCGCCGAGCGCGCCGCCCGCCGCTTTCAGCGCCGCATGGGTCATCGGCACCGGCCAGGCCGCCTCGACCGGCAGCCAGGCGCCGAAATAGCCGCCGACCAGCAGCGCCCGCGGCCGCTCCGCGGGACCGCCCGCCCGCATCACCACGTCTCCGATCGGGGTGCCCAGCTCGATCTCGTAAACACCTGGCCGGCAGACCGCCCCGCTCGCCGTGACCAGCATGGACCCCGGCGCGGCCGGGAGTCCGGCGGACCGGAACCAGCGGTCTCCGTACCGGGCGATCAGCGCCAGGTGCGCCAGCGTCTCGACGTTGTTGACAAGGGTAGGCAGACCGCGCACGCCACGTTCGTGCGGCCGCGGCGGGGCGAACGTCGGCTTGGCCGGGCCGCCGTTGAGGTACTGGACGATCGACGACTGCTCGCTCGCGACGTACCGGCCCGGTACGCCGGTCACCAGGACCCGCACCGGGTCGTTCCGCTCCGCGACCGCGTCGTCCAGGCTGTCTAGCAGGTCCCATTCGTGGTCATGCACGCACAGGTAAGCGTCGCTGGCCCCGACGGCCATGGCCGCCGCCACGAGCCCGTCGAGCACGAGGTGCGGCAGCATGGTCAGCAGCAGGCGGTCCTTGCTCGACGCCGGCTCCCCTTCACAGCCGTTGGCCACCACGGCCTTGCTGCCGCGCCTGACGGCGACCATGCGCATCTTGCGGCCCGTCGGGAAACCCGCCCCGCCGCGCCCGGTCAGGCCGGAGGCGTCTACCACGTCGATGAACCGCCGCCCCACGGCGACGGGCGGGCCGTACTGCCGGTGGTGCTCGGCCAGGCTGGCCGGGCCGTAGTAGGACAAGCCGGCCAGCAGGCGCGGAACCGCACGGTGGGCGAGCGTGGTCGTGTTCATTGGGCTCCGAGGGTGAGGATCCGCCAGGTCGCCGCGGCGCCGACACAGGCCATGCAGGCCAGCGTCAGGGCGATCACCCAGGTGACCGACCGGTCCGTGCCGATGCCGAGGCCGTGCGCGACGGCCACCGGCCAGCAGGCGTAGGCCAGCCAGTGCAGCCGGCGCCACGCCCGGTACCCCAGCCGCCCGCGGACGAGGCTGGTGACTATCAGCGCGAGGAGCAGGTCGAAGGCGACCGCGCCCAGGGACAGCCACGCCGTCTTGTATGAGGACGCGAACGGGACGAACGCGGCGGCGAGCGGGATGGACGTATAACTGTCGAGCACGGTGCCGCCGATGTGCAGGGCGAGGAAGACCAGGACGAGCAGCGAGACGTTGCGGTGCATGCCCTGGGTGAGGAACCGCGGCCAGCGCTGGCTGCTGAACCGCCCAGCCGTCAGCAGGCCGAGCAGCACGCTCGCGGTCAGCAACACCAGAGACACCAGCCCAGTCGCCCGGGTGACGTACCACAGGCCCGGTCCGTGCAGGTCGACGCTCATGCGCTGGCTCCCGGCGCGGGCCAGCCGGCCGCCGTGACGACGCTGCCGTCGGTCCCGGTGAGCCGTGACGGCAGGCGGAGCCGCTCCAGCCAGGCGATCGCGCGCGCACCGCGCAGGATCGCGGCGGTGCTGGCGATGTTGGCGTCGACGCAGCTTGCCGCGGCGACGCTGACTGTGCGCCAGCAGGACTGTGCCGGCATGCCGGTGCGCGGGTCGATGATGTGGTGCAGCCGCTCGTCACCGCGCTGCCAGGCGCGGCCTAGCACGCTGGACGTGGCGAGCCCGCCGTCCACGATCACGATCACCTGCCGCACTTCGACGGTCGCGGTCGTCGTGTCGAAAGTCGCGTCATCCGCGACGCCGACCAGCCATCCCCCTTCAGGCGGCTGGCCCGCCACGCTGATGTCGCCGCCCAGGTTGACGAGCGCGCCGCAGCCGACGGTGGCCGCGATCCTGGCCGCTGCCCGGTCGGCGGTGAGCGCCTTGGCCGTGGCGCCAAGGTCAAGCAGCACTCCGTCGGGGACCGTCACCTCCTGACGGGCGGTATCGAGAAGGACCCCGCGCCAGCCGCCACCGGGCAAGGGAAGCTGGCGCAGGGAGCTGGTGTCCTGCCTGGCCGCCGCGAAGTCCCGGTCGTAGCCCAGGCCAGCAAGCGCCTGCCCGCAGGTGGGGTCCACGTCACCGTCGGTGAGCCGGGCCGCTTCCAGGGCGACCGACAGCGCTTCGGCGAACAGCGGGCTGACCGGAACCGGGCGCCCGCCCGCGGCGCACGCCACGCTCAGTTCGGAATCCGGGCGGAACCGGGAGCAGGCAGCGTCTATAGCCGCCAGTTCCGCGGCCAGCAGGTCACGGGCCGGGGCGAGGGCACTGGGGTCGGCGACGAGCACGGTGGCGAACGTTCCGAGCGCGGCCACGGTGTGCTGGGCGTGAGGGGTTGCCGGCATCAACCCCCTCCGTGTGTGGTGCTTGTGACGGTCGGCACAGGAGAGGAGCTCGACGGCGCGGGCGCCGGCGCGGTGGTGGGCGGCGCCAGCGATGGGGTAGGCGACGGCGCGGGCGCCGCGGAGGCGGGCCGCGCCGACGGCTGGGCGGCGGCCGCAGTGGTCTGCTGCGTCCCCGGCTGCAGCGCCTGCTGCGTGGCGGAACGCGCGCTCGCGGCGCGTCGCGGCTTCTTGCCGTGCGGCGCGGTGGCGTGGGGTGAAGCGGCCGGTTTGGCCGACTCGGTCGGCGGCGTGGTCTGGACGTTAGCGGCCGGCGCCGGGGCGGTCCGCGCGAAAACGATCGCGAACCCCACCGTGGCCAGCGCCCCCAGCTGAGTGGTCCGCCAGGTCAGCCGGCCCAGCCTGCGCAATCCCGCTTCCCGAGTCCCTGCGGGTGAGTCCTCGTAGCTGTCTCGCATGCCGCGATCTCACCAGCGCCCGCGTTAAGAGGGTGTGAAGGGCGCCTCAAGAAGTCGTTGTAACCGCCCCTGGCGCCGCGTCAGCGGCACCACGAACCACAGCACGGCTCCCTTAGCGACGATCTGAAAAGGCGCGGTGCCCGCCCCAGGCCCCGGGACGGGCACCGCTCACGTCGCGCTAAGTCGAAGGCGTGCCAGGTCAGGCTTCCGCGCTCCGCCAGCCTTCGTGATAGTGCTCGCGGACCTCCTTGGTGTAGGGCGCGGGAGCGACGGTGGCACGCACCTCGAACTGCCGGTGCGGCCGCTCGACGGACGCCTTCGCGGAGCCGCCGCCGGGCTCGCCCCAGACCACGGTCACGTCCGCGCCGATCGGCAGGTCGTGGTCGACGGTCGCCAGGGACAGCACCTTGCGCTCGTTGTGGGTGTAGCCGGTGAACATGGACAGGCCGACGACCTTGCCGCCGGAGAGGATGCTGTCGTAGTTCGACGCCGCGTAGTTCGACACGGGCAGCTCGAGGACCTTGTACGGCACCTCGTCGGAGAACAGGGACGCGAAGATCTTGCCCACGTCCTCGCCGTTCCAGGCCAGGGTCACCTTGCGGCGCTGGGACGCCTTGTCCATCGCCTCGAGCGCCTCGCGGCCGATAAAGTCGTGGTCGAACTTCACCATGTGGCCGTACCCCAGCTGGTACGGCGTCACGTAGTAGTCCTCGATGTTGTCCGAGACGAAGCTGCCGCCGAGCGACCCGGCGAAGCCCTCGTAGCCCTGCGCGGGCAGCCATTCCCGGTACGGCTTCATCTGGTCACCGGTGTAGATGGCGGGCAGCGGCGACGGGATCCAGCCGGACTCCAGCGCGTTGGTCGCGTAGGCGCGGGCGCCGACCGCCTCGATGCCGAACTCTTCGCCGGCCTCCATGATCGCGTCACGGATCTCGAGGTATTCCTCGTAGGGGCCCCAGACCTCGAGGCCCGGCTGGCCGGCCATGCCGTGGCGCAGCGCGTGGACCCGTCGGCCGACGATGTTGATCCAGTCGGTGTGGAAGAACTTGATGTCCGGGAACGGGCCGCCGTTCAGCTTCTCGATCACCCGCTCGGCGTTCGGCCCCTGGATCTGGAACCGGTACTGGGTGCGGGTGATGGCCTTGCCCATCGGGCGCGACGGCGACCGGTCGTCGCGTACCAGCTCGACATCCCAGTCGCCGGTCTCGACGTGGAACTGGATCCAGTTCACGGTCGGCGTGCGGCCAACCCACTCGTAGTCGTTCTCCTCGAGGTGGAACAAGATCCCGTCACCGATCACGTGGCCGTCGTAGCTGACCGGGACGAACTGCTTGGCCCTGTTGAGCGGGAAGTTCTTAAAGGAGTTGATACCCAGGTAGGAGATCAGCTTGAGCGCGTCCGGGCCCTTGATGTACAGGTTGGCCATGTGGTGGCTCTGGTCGTACAGCACGCAGGTCTGCGCCCACGCGTTCTGCTCGGTCCGCCAGTTTGTGAACTCGGTGGGGACGACCGGGTAGACGTACGCACCCTCCTGGGAGCCACGCAGCAGCTCGACTGGGTTAACTGTTTGCAGCAGATCCTCAAGGCTTCGCTGCGTCATATGGTTCCTGCCTTCCTTGGTCTTCCGCGTTGCCGCGGCCAGCCGGGTACAGCCGGGTGCAGCTTCCTACCGGTGGCCCACGGACCATCATGGTCTCCAGCCGGCACGTTGTCGCTGTTGAGAGCCCCGAATTTCGGGGTATGCCCCTCGTTACTGGCCCCAGCGGAAGGCCCTCTCGCGGGCCCTGACAAGGGCGCGATCGTCATCCCCGCCGGCAACTGGCCCGCGCGGTGACGTATGTCATAGATCGCGGCCTTGAGTTATCGCATGGTGAGACGCAACGGTACGTTATGGATAAATGCCTTTATTTTTCCTGCCATCGGGCAGCTGGGCAATGCCGAGCTGTTAGGCCTTCCGGTCCCGGCGCAAAAGCCAGCGCCAGGTACCGCATGTCTCCCTGAGCAGGGCCGGGATCATTCTCGCGCGGCGATAGCCTTTCGCCGACTTTGGGCGCAAGTCCCGTGGACAATACGGACAAAATAGCCCGAAAAATACCGGACTTGCGCCAGAAGTGCCCCGGAGTGTCCGGATAGTGAGACGGTCTCCTCGGCCGGGCCCCGCCTGGCGCACCGCCCGCCCGGGCACCGCCGGCCCCCGGCGGCACGCCGGCCGAGAGCGCGCATGCCGCTCGCTTAATTTAAACGCCAATCGGGCGAGCGGGTTATCCACAAGCCCCGCGCGGGGGCGCGACGTTTCTGTAGGCTCGGAAGCAATAGCGTCTCGTGACCCTATTTGATCTTTCCAGTCCCGCGTGCGGCGGAAAACAGCAGGAGTGACCATATGGGCGTTTACAGCTCTCCAGGCCATGCTGCCCAGCCGACGGCGAGTCGTTCGATTGACTTCTATTTCGGCTCGGGGCTGATCGGGCCGATAACTTGCCTGCTAGCGCTCTGGGGAGTGATAACCGGGATCGTGCTCAGCGGCGCGCTGGGCAGGCTCGGCTGGCTGGGGTCAACGCCGCCGGGGCAGCGTGCGCTCATCGGTACGGCGGTAATAGCCGGGACCGGGCTCATCGTCGTCCTCACCGCGGCGATCATGATGGGCAGGTTCGCGCGCCGCCTGTCACGCGAAACAAGCCAGCTGGCCACGACGGCGCGGCACCTCGCCGACGAGCGGCTACCGCGGGTCGTCGAGGCGATGCGCGACGGGCAGGAGACGCCGGCGGACACGACCTCGCCGTTGCCGCAGGCCTCGGTCAGCGAGATCGCCGCCGCCACCGCCGCCCTCGCGCGGCTGCACCACTCGGCGATCGCGGCGGCCACCGCCGAAGCGGGGCTGCGCACCGGCTTCCGGGAGATCCTGGTCAGCCTGGGCAAGCGGAACCAGTC
>Ga0306924_10007676_pt1 | contig 10848 bp, 10 predicted proteins | sample sta12Can44000111_FD_203756 | JGI IMG/M metagenome (GOLD analysis project Ga0306924, IMG submission 203756) | Lab enrichment of tropical soil microbial communities from Luquillo Experimental Forest, Puerto Rico - statanox.12C.anox.44.000.111 (v2)... | ecosystem: Environmental > Terrestrial >...
CAGCGGAGCGTCACGTGCACCGGGTGGAACGACCGCGCGTCCGCGCGCATCGGTCGCGCTCGCCGCGCGCGGGCTCGTGAATCGCCACCGGCGATGCGCGCGACCGCGCCCGGGGGAGCCCGGCGCTCCCCTTCGTTCGCCGCCGAGAGGAACGGAAAAGCGGCCTGCTGCAGGGCGTTCGTCATCATGACCTGAACAGCTTTTCAGGTGGGTCTGACAGTCGAGCTCGGAGAGCTCCGGCGGGGTTCACCAGGCACCGCATATTGACAACTAGATTGTCGTATTGACAGTGTGGTTGTCATGTCGGACTCGCTCGATGAGTTGTTCGATCAGGTCAGGCTCCTGTGGCACGTCCTGGTGCAGACCACGGAGCGGTTGCACGAGGACGAGCCCGTCACGCTCGGGATGCGCGCGGTGCTCGAGTTCCTGGCGCGGCAGGGGCCGACGGCGGTGCCCGAGATCGCGCGAAGCCGGCAGGTGACTCGCCAGCACATCCAGGCGCTCGTCAACGATCTGCTCGAGCTGCGGCTCGTCTCACTCGACGACAACCCGGCGCACCGGCGGTCCGCTCTGGTCCGGCTCACTGCGGAGGGCCAGAGAGCCATCGACCGCATGAAGCGACGCGAGCGTCAGTTCCTCGAGCGCCTCGAGCTGGAGGCGAGGCCCGACGACCTGCGGAGGGCGGCGACGACCTTGAGCGCGGTACGCAAAGCCCTTGGAGGCAGCTCATGAGCACGATTCGCGGTGCCATCGTCCAGCAGTTCGGCAAGCCCAGTGGACCGCTCGGCGTGCTGGCAGGATTCGTCATGCGCGTGCGGCCTTCAAACCGGCTGCGCAACGCACGGACACTCGACCTCCTCGACATCCAGCCCGAGGATCGGATCCTCGAGGTCGGCTTCGGGCCGGGGGTCGCCGTGGCACGTGCCGCGGAGCTCGCGACCGCGGGCAAGGTGGTCGGCGTCGATCACTCGGAGTTGATGCTGCGCCAGGCGAGGCGTCGGAACGCCAAGGCAATTCGCGCCGGCCGCGTCGAGCTCCTCCTCGGCTCGGCGGATGCCCTGCCACGCTTGGAGGACCGCTTCGACAAGGTCGTGGCGGTGAACGTCTACACGTTCTGGAAGGACCCCGTCTCCGTGCTCAGCGGCCTGCGCCAGGTCATGAACCCTGGCGGCGTCATCGCGCTCACGCTGCAGCCGAGGCGTCGTGGAGCGACGATGGACGACACGCGGGTCGCTGCGGAGCGCATGTCAGCGTCGCTCCGGGACGCCGGGTTCGGGGAGGTGCGAACGGAGATCCTGGAGATGGCTCCCGTTCCCGCCGCGTGTGCGCTCGGCCGCCGGCCGCGGCCCTGATCGGGTTCGATGCCCGAGCGCTGCGAGTTGTACCCGGCACATATAGACACCGACGTTTCACCCGGGTAAAAGCCGGTTCCATGGAAACCACGACCTACGCGGCGTTCTCCGGAGACCGGCTCATCGCGTCCGGCGACCTCGAGCAGATGCTCCTGCGCACGAAGGCGTTCCTCGACGCGGGCGGCGATGCCGGCGTGCTCATCTTCGAGGACCAGACCGGCCGGCAGGTGGACTTCGACTTTCGCGGAACGCCGGCCGAGGTGGTCGCGCGAGCGGCCGCTGCCTCGGGGACACCGCGCGGCGTGGTGGGCCGGCCGCGGCTCGGCGTCGTCTCGCGTGAGGTGTCGCTGCTGCCGCGCCACTGGGAGTGGCTCGAGGGGCAGCCGAACGGGATCTCGGCGGCGCTGCGCCGGCTCGTCGACGAGGCCCGCGCCCGCGAGCCCGGCAAGGAGGACGTGCGGCGCGCGAAGGACGCGGCGAGCCGCTTCATGACGGCGATGGCGGGCGACCGCCGCGGGTACGAGGAGGCCACGCGGGCCCTCTTCGCGGGGGACCGGGAGAAGTTCGAGCAGCTCGTCCGGCGCTGGCCGAAGGACGTCCGCGAGCACGTGCAGCGGATCGCGGCCGGCGCGTTCCCGGGCGCGGGCCACGACTCCTGATCGGCACGGGCCCGCATGCTATAAGCCCCCCATGTCGCTGAACGAATCCTGGGGCGAGCGGGCCCGGAAGGTCCTCACGCCGAACTACCGGCAGCAGCCGGTGGCGCTGGTCCGCGGCCAGGGCGTCCGGGTGTGGGACGCCGACGGCAAGGAGTACTTCGACTTCCTCGGCGGGGTCGCGGTGAACGCGCTCGGCCACTGCCACCCGGCGCTGGTCCGCGCGCTCGAGGAGCAGGGCAAGACCCTCTGGCACGTCTCGAACCACTTCTTCGTCCCGAAGCAGGTGGAGCTCGCCGAGGCGCTCCTCACCGCCACGCCGTTCGCGCGCCGCGTCTTCTTCTGCAACTCGGGCGCGGAGGCGAACGAGGCGCTGCTGAAGCTCGCCCGCAAGGTCCACGCGGATCGCGGCGCGCCGCACCGCAACGAGATCGTCGCGACCACCGACTCGTTCCATGGCCGCACCCTCTTCACCGTCACCGTGGGTGGCCAGCCGAAGTACTCGCAGGACTTCCGGCCGCTCGTCCCCGGCGTCTCGCACGTCCCGTACGGCGACCTCGCCGCGCTCGAGCGGGCGCTCGGCCCGAACACCGCCGCGTTCCTCGTCGAGCCGATCCAGGGCGAGTCGGGCGTGATCCCGCCGCCGCCCGGCTACCTCGCGAAGGCGCGCGCGATCTGCCACTCGAAGGGCGTGCTGTTCCTGCTCGACGAGGTGCAGACCGGCATGGGCCGCACCGGCAAGATGTGGGCGCACGAGTGGGAGGACGCCACGCCCGACGCGATGTCCTCGGCGAAGGCGCTCGGCGGCGGCTTCCCCATCGGCGCGCTCCTCGCGACCGAGGAGGTCGGCTCCCACCTCACCCCCGGCAGCCACGGCTCCACCTACGGCGGAAACCCGCTCGGCGCCGCGGTCGCGCTCGCGGCGCTGCGCGAGATCCGCGCGCTCCTCGAGCCGTCGCGCGCCGTCTCCGACCGGCTGCGCGCTGGCCTCGCCGCGCTCCCGCGCGTCGCCGAGGTCCGCGGCAAGGGCTTCCTCGTCGGCGTCCGGCTCTCGGGCGTGGACGCGGCCGACGTGCTGAAGAACGCCCGCGACCGTGGCCTGCTCGTGAACGCGATCGGCGCCGACGTCATCCGCCTCGCGCCGCCGCTCACCCTCACCGCCACCGAGGCCGACGAGGCGGTGTCCCGCTTCGGCGCCGCCCTCGCCGCCGCACCCGCGAAGCCGGCCGCGCCGGCGAAGTGAAGGATCCCACGATGCGCGCACCACGCAGGACGAAGCGCGACTTCCTCCGCCTCACCGACCTGCCGCGCGAGGAGCTCCTCGAGCTCCTCGAGCGCGCCGCGGAGTGGAAGCTCCTCGGCAAGAAGGGGCCGCGCCCGCTCGAGCACGCCACGCTCGGCCTCCTCTTCGAGAAGGCCTCCACCCGTACGCGCGTCTCGTTCGAGACCGCCGCCTACCAGCTCGGCGGCCACGCGATGTTCCTCTCGCCACGCGACACGCAGCTCGGCCGCGGCGAGCCGATCCAGGACACCGCCCGCGTGCTGTCGCGCTACCTCGACGCGCTCGTGGTCCGCACCTTCGAGCACGCGAAGCTCGAGGAGCTCGCGCGCTGGGCCTCGGTGCCGATCGTGAACGCGCTCACCGACGCCTCGCACCCGTGCCAGGTGCTCGCCGACCTCCAGACGGTGGGCGAGCGCTTCGGCCAGGACGCGATCGGCCGCGGCGACCTCGAGGTGGCCTGGGTGGGCGACGGCAACAACATGGCGAACAGCTGGATCGAGGCGTCGATCATCCTCGGCTTCCGGCTCCGCATCGCCTGCCCGGCGGGGTACGACCCCGACCCGGCGCTCCTCGCGCGAGCCGGCACGAAGGTGCGCGTGGTCCGCACGCCGCGCGAGGCCGCCGCCGGCGCGCACGTCGTGAACACCGACGTGTGGGCCAGCATGGGGCAGGAGGCCGAGGCGGCGCAGCGGGCGGAGAAGTTCCGCGGCTTCATCGTGGACCGCGCGCTCCTCGCCGCCGCCGATCCCAAGGCGATCGTGCTCCACTGCCTCCCGGCGCACCGCGGCGAGGAGATCGCCGAGGACGTGCTGGAGGGGCCGCAGTCTGCGGTCTTCGACGAGGCGGAGAACCGGCTGCACGCCCAGAAGGCCTTGCTGGAGCTGCTGCTCCAGGAGTCGATGACAGGGTAGGATCACTGTGCGCGCGAGGGGGCGCGCTGCCGCATGGCCGTCGAGCGCGACAGCCCTTTCGCCGAGCCGGTCGATCTCCCGGTCGACCTGCAGCGCGAGATCCTCGATCTCGACGCGCGGCTCGACCGGCTCACGCACTACGAGGCGCTGGGGCTCCGGCGCGGGGACGGCGCCGACGCCGCCCGCGCCGCCTACCTCGAGCGCGTGAAGCGCTTCCACCCCGATCGGTACGGCGGGAAGCGCCTCGGCTCCTTCCGTGCGCGGCTCGATCGGATCGTCCGCCGTCTCACGGTGGCCCGCGACGTCCTCGCCGACGACGGCCGCCGCCGCGCGTACGAGGAGGAGACCGCGCCGCCGGATGACGTGGTGCGCAGGCAGGTGGGCGCCATCGAGGAGGAGCTGCGCGCCGCCGAGCGCAAGGCGCGGCTCGCCCGCACGAACCCGCTCGTCGTCCGGGCAGCGCGCGTGAACGACCTGGTGTGCCGCGGCAAGGAGGCCCTGGCGGCGGGCAAGCTCGTCCAGGCCGCCGCCGACCTCGCCACCGCGGCCGCGCTCGACCCGCGCCACCCCGAGGCCACGGCGCTCGCGAGCGAGGCGCGCCGGCGGGCCGGCGCGGCGCGCGCGCACGAGCTCTACGAGGATGGGCTCCGGAGCGAGGCGGCGGGCCGCGACGACCTCGCGCTCGAGCGCTTCGCGGCCGCGGTCGAGCTCGTCGCGGGCGACGCGCGCGCCGCCGCCGCCGCTTCGCGGGCCGCGCTGCGCCTCGGCCGCGCCGGGGACGCACGCACCCACGCCGAGGCCGCCACGCGCGCGGGCCCGGCCTACGCTCCCGCGTTCCTCGCGCTCGGCGCCGCCCTGGCCGCGCTCGGCGATCGCGCCGCCGCGCGGCAGGCGCTCGAGCGCGCGCTCGAGCTCGATCCGAAGCTCGCCGACGCGAAAGCCCTCCTCAGGAAGCAGCGCTGGAGCCTGTTCCGGTGACCCAGAACCCAGAGCCCTGCATCGGCATCGACCTCGGCACCACGAACTCGGCGGTGGCCGCCGTCGTCGACGGCGCCCCGCGCGTCATCCCGAATCGCCAGGGCCAGCTCCTCACGCCCTCGGTGGTGGCCGTCGCGCGGAACGGCAAGCAGCTCGTCGGCCACGTCGCGAAGCGGCAGGCGATCACGAACCCGGAAGCCACCGTGTACGCCGCGAAGCGGCTCATCGGGCGCCGCTGGGGCTCGCGCGAGGTGGAGGACGCCCGCCAGGCGTTGCCGTACCCGCTCGTCCCGGGGCCGGACGGCCACGACGTCCGCGTGAACCTCGGCGGCCGCGCGTGGCCGGTGCCCGAGATCTCGGCGCTCGTGCTCGCCGAGCTGAAGGCCGACGCCGAGGCCTACTTCCAGCGGCCGGTCTCGAAGGCCGTGGTCACCGTGCCCGCCTGGTTCAACGACGGGCAGCGCCAGGCCACGCGCGACGCCGGGCGCATCGCGGGCCTCGACGTGCTCCGGATCATCAACGAGCCCACGAGCGCCGCGCTCGCCTACGGCTTCGGCCGGAGCGTGAACGCCAAGGTGGTGGTGTTCGACCTCGGCGGCGGCACGTTCGACGTGTCGGTGCTCGACATCCGCGACGGCGTGTTCGACGTCGTGGCGGTCGGCGGCGACACCTACCTCGGCGGAGAGGACCTCGACCGCCGCGTGATGGACTGGCTCGTCTTCGACTTCGCGCGCGCGCACGAGGGCATCGACCTGCGCAAGGACAAGATGGCGCTCCAGCGGCTGAAGGAGGCCGCCGAGCGGGCGAAGTGCGAGCTCTCGTCGGCGCCGTCCGCGCACGTCCACCTCCCGTTCCTGGCCGCCGGCGCGAACCCGGGCGCCGCGCTCCACCTCGACGCGCAGCTCGGGCGCGAGCGGCTCGAGGAGCTCACGCGCGACCTCGTGGAGCGCTGCGTGCAGGTCGCCGAGCGCACGCTGCGCGACGCGGGCGTGCGCGCGCAGGACGTGGGCGAGGTGCTACTCGTGGGCGGCCAGACGCGCATGCCGCGCGTGCAGCGCGCGGTGCGCGAGCTGTTCGGCCGCGAGCCGTCCCGGAGCGTCCACCCGGAGGAGGTGGTCGCGCTCGGCGCCGCGATCCAGGCGCAGATGCTCGTCCACCCCGAGGCGAGCGCGGCCGAGACGCTGCTCCTCGACGTCACGCCGCAGGACCTCGGCATCGTCGTGGCGGGCGGCTGGTTCCAGACCATCATCCCGCGCAACACCACCATCCCCACGAGCGAGCGGCACCTCTTCACCACGTCGCAGGATCAGCAGACCTCCGTGCGCATCTCGGTGCTGCAGGGCGAGCACGAGCGAGCGGCGCAGAACGCGCTGCTCGGCGAGTTCGTGCTCACCGGCATCCGCGCGGCGCCTCGCGGTGCGGTGGAGATCGAGGTCACGTTCGAGATCAGCGCCGACGGCATCGTGGGCGTCTCCGCGCGCGATCCCCAGACCGGCCAGCGGCAGTCGATCACGGTGACCGCGACGAGCGGTCTCTCGCAGGGCGAGCTGGAGCGGATCCTGGAGGAGCACCGGGACGAGGCGCTCTCGCGCCGCCAGGCGCAGGGGCTGCTCTCGTCGCGCCGCGGCGCGATCGAGGAGGCGATCGCCGAGATCGAGCGGCTCGCGCCGGCCGCCGAGGCGGCGCTCCAGCGGAGCCCGTTCGGCGACGACGCCGTGCGGAAGGCCCGCGCAGTGGTCGCCCGCGCCCGTGCCGCGCTCGCCGCCGACGACCCGGCGGCGGCGCTGGCGGAGGAGCCGCAGATCGACCGCACGGTGCAGCTCTTCCGGAGCCTGGTGGCGGGAGGTGGCGCGTGACCGGACGCGGGTCGCGGGTGGAGGCGGGGCTCCGGGCGCTCGCGCGCGGCGATCGCCGCGAGGCGGAGCGGCTCTGGCGTGAGGCGCTCGCCGAGAATCCGCGCGACGAGCGCGCCCGCGAGTACCTGCGCTGGCTGGCGGCGCAGGGCGCGATTCCGGCGGGGTCGAGCGCTCCGGCGCAGCCCGCGGCCGCCTGGAGTGAGTCGGCGGCCGCCAGCGCGTGGGACGAGGTGCCGTCGCGAACGCCGGCCATCGCGCTCCCCTCTCAGGGCGGCCTCGACCTCGCCGCGCTGCGCATGGACCCGGGCGCGCCCGTGCTGCGGGCTCCCGTGATCCCTGCGCCGGGCGCGCCGGAGCCGCAGGAGGAGGTGCCCGCGTTCCTCCAGGGGGCCCGCGAGCTCTTCGCTCTCGGCGACTTCTCCGGCTCGCTCGAGCTCATCGAGCGCGTGCTGGCCCTCGAACCCCGCAACGCGGAGGCGCTCGCCTACCTGCGCGAGAACGAGGCGACGCTGGTCGCGATGTACGAGTCGAAGCTCGGGCGGCTCGACGCCATCCCGCGGGTGCAGGTGCGGCCGGAGGAGGTGCTCTGGCTCAACCTCGACCACCGCGCCGGCTTCGTGCTCGCCCAGATCGACGGCACGCTCACCTGGGACGATCTGTTCGCGCTGTCGGCGCTGCCGCGCCTCGACACCGCGCGGATCCTCGCGCGGCTGGTGGACGACGGGGTGGTGGCGGCGCGCTGACGGATGGTCGCGCGCGCCGCCGGCCCGGTCACTTCTCGTCGTCGCCCGCGCCGAGGAGCGCGGCGATCGCCGGCGCACCGCGCGCCGCGCCGAGCAGGCGCACCGCCTCGAGGTGGTGGAGCAGGAGGGCGCGGTTGTCGCCCACGTTGAGGTTCTGCAGCTCGAGGGCGCCGATGCGGTCCTCGGGCGTGAACGCCGGCTCCTCCACGCGCTCCATCGAGAGCTTCTCGGGCGCGTAGCTCATGTACTGCGCCTTCGTGCCCACGATGGTCCAGTCGTCGCCGCGGCGGAGCTCCACGGCGACGGTGCCGGTGACGGCCGGCGCGATCCAGCGCGTGAGCGCGTCGCGCAGCATCATGGCCTCGGGGTCGAACCACTTCCCCTCGTAGAGGAGGCGGCCGAGGCGGCGGCCGAGCGTGAAGTAGAGGTCGAGCGTGTTCTCGTTGTGGATGGCCGAGAGGAGCCGCTCGTACACGAGGTGGAGGAGCGCCATGCCCGGCGCCTCGTAGATGCCGCGGCTCTTCGCGTCGATGACGCGGTTCTCGATCTGGTCGCTCATCCCGAGGCCGTGGCGGCCGCCGATGCGGTTCGCCTCGAGGAAGAGCTCGTACTGCGAGTCGTAGCGCTTGCCGGCGATCTCCACCGGGACGCCGCGCTCGAAGGTGACCGTGATCTCCTCCGGCTTCACCTGGACGTCGGCCTTCCAGTGCGCGACGCCCATGATCGGATTCACGATCCGCATGTTCGAGTCGAGCCGCTCGAGGTCCTTCGCCTCGTGCGTGGCGCCGAGCACGTTCGCGTCGGTGGAGTAGGCCTTCTCGGTGCCCATCTTGTAGGGCAGCTTCCGGCGCTCCAGATATTCGCTCATCTCCTTGCGGCCGCCGAAGGCGGTCACGAAGGCCTGGTCGAGCCAGGGCTTGTAGATCTTGAGGTCGGGGTCGACCAGGATGCCGTAGCGGTAGAACCGCTGGATGTCGTTCCCCTTGTGCGTGGACCCGTCGCCGAAGACGTGGACGCCGTCCTCGCGCATCGCCTGGACGATGGCGGTGCCGGTGACCGCGCGGCCGAGCGGCGTCGTGTTGAAGTACTTCTTGCCACCGGCGGAGAGGTGGAACGCGCCGCACTGGATGGCGGCGATCCCCTCGCGCACCATCGCCTCGCGGCAGTCGACGAGCCGGGCCTTCACGGCGCCGTGCTGGAGCGCGATCGGCGGGATGTCCGCCGGGTTCGCCTCGTCCGGCTGGGCGAGGTCCGCGGTGTAGGCGTGGACGGCCATGCCCTGCTCGGACATCCAGGCCACGGCGCAGCGGGTGTCGAGACCGCCGCTGAAGGCGATGCCGATGGGGGTGCCCTTCGGCGGAAGCGACTTGTAGATCCGGCTCATGGCACCGCCACGTAGCAGAAAAACCGGCGGTCTTCCAGGGTGGCCATGAAGGCGCCTGCTACCGCACGACCGCCGTCCAGAGCCCCTCGACCACCAGCTCCCCGCGCTGGTTCACGGTCTGCGACCGGACGGCCACCGCGCGGAGCTTCCCGCGGGGCCCGTCGGAGGCGATCTCGCCGGTGGTGACGAGCCGGTCACCGGCCCGGATCACGCCATGGAGGCGCAGCTCCTGCTCGCCGTGGAGGAGGCGCGCGAGGTCGATCCCGTTCGCCGGATCGGCGATCGCGGCCGCGAACGGCTGCATCCCGAAGACGGCGGCGAAGGTGGGGGGCGCGATGACCGCGCCGTACGGGGAGGCACGGGCGGCCTCCTCGTCGACGTGCCAGGGGTGCGGCGAAGCGTCCGTCGGGCCCCACACGACGCGGGTCGGGATGCCGCCCGCCACGGCCAGCGCGAAGTCGCGGATCTTCTCCAGGCTGGCTTCGTAGGGGTAGGGGCCGTAGCGCACCGCGCCTCCCGCGTTGCGCGGGGGCGAGGGGGCGTCGGGGCCGGTCCGCACCTCCGCCCGCGCGTTCTTCAGCACCTCCTCGCCGCGCTGGTTCCTGGCCTCGACCTCCAGCGTCGCCACCCCGCCCTCGATCCCCGCGCAGCGCCCCTCGAGCCGCACCTCGTCGCCGATCGCCACCGGGCGAGAGAAGCGAGCCGACAGGAGCGACACGCGCCCCGGGTCGCCGGCGGCCTGGGCGCAGGCCTCCGCGAGCCAGGCGAAGGTGCACATGCCCTGGAGGATCGGGCCGTCGAGCCCGACCGCCCGTGCGAACTCGGCGTCCACGTGGATCGGGTTGAAGTCGCCGGACGCGGCGGCGTAGTAGAGCGGCCGGTAGCGGTCGCAGGTGCGGGTGAGGCGGAAGGTGTCTCCGGGCTGCATGGCGATCTCCGGCTGGGGCCGCGCGGACTACTTCCGCGGCGAGCGGGGCGACGGCGCGAGCGGATCCTCGGCCTCGGCCGCCTTCACGGCCGGCGCCGCCGCCCGGTGGTGGGTCTTCACGAAGTCGACGAGCCGATCGAGGTAGGTGTCGATGGACGGGCAGCGGATGCTGGTGCCCGCGAGCAGGTCGAGCATGTTGCGCGGGTTGTAGAGCACGAGCCGGTTCACGAGCTGCAGCGCGCTCCGCTGCGGGCGCGAGGCGCGCTCGAGGAACGGCAGGCGGAGCACGGCCTCCACCGCGCGATGCGGGACCGTCCCCTTGGGCAGCGTCTTCCCCACGCGGGCGGCGATCATCTCGTACACGCGGCGCACCGAGAGCGGCGCCGGGTCGACGAGGTGCACCGTCCGGCCGATCGCGCCGGCGTTCCGGCCGATGGAGAGCGCGGCCTCGACGACGAAGTCCACCGGCACCGCGTTCAGCGGCGCGCCGCCCTCGGACGGGAGCGGGAGCGGCACCGGCACCGGCGTGGCGACGAGGAGCAGGCCGAGGAAGTACGGGCCGTCGAAGCGGTGGATCTCGCCCGTCCGCGAGTCGCCCACCACCATGCTCGGCCGGTAGATCGTGATCGGCAGCTCGGCCTGGGCGCGGCGCACGAGCTTCTCCGCCTCGAACTTCGTGCGCGCGTAGGCGTCGTCGAAGCGCTGCCCCATGTCGAGCTCGTCCTCGAGCACGACCCCGGTCCGATCGCCCGACACGT
>Ga0306924_10007677_pt1 | contig 10848 bp, 13 predicted proteins | sample sta12Can44000111_FD_203756 | JGI IMG/M metagenome (GOLD analysis project Ga0306924, IMG submission 203756) | Lab enrichment of tropical soil microbial communities from Luquillo Experimental Forest, Puerto Rico - statanox.12C.anox.44.000.111 (v2)... | ecosystem: Environmental > Terrestrial >...
GCGCAAAGCATCGGGCCTCGTTCAAAACGCAGCGGTGACGCCGATGCGTTACGTTTATCCACTTGATCCGCAATGCCCTGTCGTCGCGGAGTTCATGGAAACCCTATTCGGCGACCCAACGACCATGGCCATGGGCGTGCCAGTGGAGGACATCACTGAAGAATTCGAACGTCGGCACCGCAAGCAGTGTAAGAGATGTCAGGAATATGGCGTGCGCCAACGTGTGACGGAATGATTGCCGAGATTGCTGGCGACAGCAAGTAAAGCAATAGCAAATCCTTGGGCTTCGGGATTTCTGGATTCTTATATATTTTTGGCCCCCGTCTTATAAGTGATAGGGGGTGGGTCCAGTCCATGCCCCCCGGGGGTCGCCATCCCAGGCTGCCCCTCGCCCTCTCTGCCCTCCAGCCAAAGCGCGGCGTGGGATCGAAATGCGCGCGCGAAAAATTAAAATTCGAATCGCAGAAACCCCAATGACTGTTTCAATAACACGGCTTGAGGCGCTCGAGGCCAAGGGCATCGAGGCCACTTGGCCAGCACGGCCAGAATGAACCTGAGCGGGCCGCGCTTGGCGTTGGGCGAGGGCGACTGGTTGATCAGGTCCCGCACGCGGCAGAGCCAAACGAACACTGGCACTGCGGCCCCTACGACATCAGGATTATTCCTGGTCAGAACTACATACCGGACGAGTCCAACGTTATTGATGACTTCATAGTCCGCAAAAACGGATACGACGCTGGTCACGATGTTATGCGAGCCAGGATATATAACTGCCAAATCGACTTGTGTCCCAACGGCCCGAAGGGTGTTAGGACCGCCTATTGGAGCGGTATTACTCGTGGGGGCAAGTACAACGGTTCCGGCGAGCTGCTCACGATCAACGGTATAACCCACTACACAGAAAAGCTTATGTCAGGCAAGGATGATGAGCGAGTGCTGAGGAAAGAAAAACACCTCTGTAGGCGCGTGCGATGAAAGCCGCAATCATAGTTGGATGCGTGGCGCTGTTCCTGGCAACAGGGACGGCGCACGCCGAAGACAACATCGACCATTGGGCCGCTATCTCAAAATGGGAATGCGCTCTAGTGTGGATGCCGCAGTCTTCCGTTCACGCGGAGGACGACGTCTACAAGGAGCCGAAGAATACGTCGAAGACGTGCCAAAGATCATCAAAAAGTTCAAAGAGATTAAAGGCATGTGCGCGTTCACAAAGTGTATCGACGACCGCCAAGCGGGCAAGGTCAAACACTGCTACGCGAACGACAGGCGATGGCGATGAAAAAGACTCTCCTAACCGGTATCGCTGCGCTGTTCCTGGCAACGTCAACCTTTGCCGAACCAATCGATCCGGCCGACATCTGGGTCATTGACGGCGATACCATCCAAGTTCATCACCAGCACCCCAACGTCAGGCTCGTTGGCTGCAACACCCCCGAAACTCGCCACGCCAACTGCCCCGCCGAAGCAGAGCTCGGAGCTCGAGCAACCCGGCGTCTCCATGAACTCGTCCGAGCCGGCGGACTCACGCCGGCGCCATCATGAACGAGGTCGCCCAGACGCGTGATCGACGGGCTGACATCCGGGACAATTGTCCCGGATCAGGGGCCAGGAAAACTGACCACAAATTTGCGGTCAGTTTCCGAGGATTGCGAAGCCAACGCTTCCGCAACTCGTGGGAGTTGATTTGGCGCGAAGAAATTCAGCCGCGTTCTTACGAGCGCTCGTAAGACGGAACCCCTGATCCCTTCTGCACCAGAACCATCGACAGCGAGCCCTGACACCCCGAAAAACTGCAGATCGTTTCGGGAAAGAAAGATTAGCGCCGCACCCGCCTCAGCCGCTTCTCGAATTCAGATTTGATCCACTCAACATCGGCTCCAGAACAGCGCGCTTGCACCCGTTTCACAATCTCCGAGAAAGGCACATCCCGGCTGTCTCTATTGCGGCAGTACCACCTCCACACGCTCGCGACGGCGGCCCTCTCGTTTCGTTCGTGGTTAGGCAACATTCCATTGACCCTAAACCCACTCCGGTCCTCGTTGCTTGAACAACCGATCAAACTCAAGCCGGATGCGAGCATAGGAAAGTCCAGGGCATAACTCACGCACGAGGGATATGACCTCAACGGCCGCCAGTTGGCCCCTTTTGTCACACAGCCGATCATAAGCGACCCCCACTGCGCTTTCGATTATCTTACCGTTCAGAGAAGCCCCCACCCGAACCGTCGCACGCGCCGCCGCCCGGCTTTCAAGCTTCGCGGCAAACGCAGCTTCAACGCGAGCACAGAAACGATCGTTCATCCGTTGCAATTCTTCATAGGACCAATTGCCATCCAACTCATCAAGATCAGAAAAACCGATGCGTTGAAGCATGGCGCGAAGAATCCTGGGCCAGACTCACTACCCATGCTACAAATAGAAAGCGGCTCCCGCCAGCGGTTGGTTCGCTGGCGAAAGCCTAACCACCGGAACCGCTGACAACCAGTTCGCCAGGCACTCTAGTGCCGAGAGCGCTCCCAAAGCTCCCGCATTCGCCGATCGGTCTCCCCATCCCACCACTGCTGATCGCAGTCTTCCGGGTGTTCGGGTGTTCGGGTATACCAACGCTTCCTTGGTATCCACCTTTCGCCAGCCTTTGAAGTCCGGGTCTACTTGCTCGCGTGTTAAGCCTTTCAAATCGTGGGTCGTGAGATATATTCACCGCCATGACCGCACCTAAACCAGTCCCAGGCTTCGATATAAGTGCCGACGCGCCGGCAGCGCCGAGCAAGCCAGCACCATTACCACATTCGTTCATCCCCAAGCCCGACACCACCACAACCGTCGTCCTCCGCGGCATCGCAGTTCGCCTAGACAGCGACGTCGGCCGAGCATTCATTGTTGATTGTTGCAGAAATCGCGAAAAAATCTTTTCTGATGCTCGGATCCAAGAAAAATACAACATCGATTCCAGTCACTGGGACGACATCGTCAAAAATAAAGCACTCAGACTCGCGATCAGCGCAGAGGGCGAAAAAAGAATGCTCAACGGTACAGCCGCTCAAGAAGCAGCCGCAAAAAATTTTACAGAATCCCCTGAAGTGATGGGCTCCATACTGCGCGACCAAAAGGCAAACCCAAGGCACCGCGTCGAAGCTTCGAAGGAGTTGCGCGCAACCGCCCGCTTCGATGACGAGAAACCCGGCGCCAATACCGAGCACTTCACCATTACAATAAATCTGGGCGCCGATCAGAAACCGTTGGTGATCGACTGCGGCCCGCCAAAGCAACCAAAGGAAAACACCGATGCCGAAAACGAAGGGTGAGGATGAAAAGTTCTCGTTCGCGAACGAAGTGGCGCCCAAGCCAGCACCAGCCAAGAAGGAGCCCGCGCAACGACTCTTGACGTGGCTGCCTAGATGGCCCCGAGATACGATCACCGTCCGCCAAATCTGCGTCTACGGCCCTCACGCCATCCGAGACCGCAGAAGCGCGATCGAGGCAGCTGAAGTCTTAGTTGCAAACGGTTGGCTCACCTCAACCAAAGCGCAGCGACCCGATACCTACGCCTGGAAAATCCTTCGAAGAAATACCCTCAACCCATTTTTGTAGCAATGTAGCGGAATATCCGAAAAATACTCAGGCGGACTATTTTTTGGCGGCGGCGAATATTCCGAAAACCCCAGCCGAATACTTTTTTGCCAACAAATTCGCCAAAAATTTTTTTCTCTTTCAGATTTTTTTTCACGCCCCAAAGAGTTTATTTTTCTCCCCAGACCGAAACCATGCCGATGGTTTCGCCCTAACGATTTCAATGACTTAGGACGGTTTCGCTTGAGCGAGCGAAACCATCCAAAAATTTACAAAGCGAAACCGTCCGAAACCGTCCGAAACCGGCTTGAAACCGGGGTGAAACCATCCGAAACCATTTCCGGGGCCCCAAGGCGAAACCGCGAAACCGGGTACGTAAGGACCCGGTTCGCGTTCGCGGGCTGCCCTTGGTTTCGGCCAGAAGAGAGAACTTTTTCCTTCTCCCCTACTACAGCAAGGGAGAACTTCCGCGCGGCCAGAAATGTATTGATCGGCCGAATTCCTGAACTTGGATATTTGGCAGGGGGTAGAGGACGCAGCGGCCGGGTTCGTCCTTGGCTGGACCGCAGCCCATGTTTTTGATGGCGGTTTGATATTCGTCGATCAGGAGGAAGGCGCGGTGTGCGAGGTAGGGGTGGATGATCGGTACCAGTCCTTGAGGACCTCGAGTTGTTGGGAAGCGCCGAAGAGTTTTTGGCGGGAGGAGTAGGCTGCGCCGCCTGTGCAGCTGTACGGCCTGGACCAATCTGGTTCTTCATGCTGCAGGAGCGGGCCGACGGCGATGCTGCCGGGTGGTGCTCGCCGTGCTCGCTGTTCCCATTCATCGAGGGGTTTGATTGAGTTCCAGGCGATCAGGGTGTTGTTTGCTTTCATGAGGTTACCGGTTCTCTTCGAAGTAGTCGGCTTTGGGCAGGCGCTCACGGATGATATTTTGTGCTTGTTCTGAGGTGAACTGGGCGATTTCCCGATCGCTTATTCCGCATTGCTGCAATTGTTCGCGGATAGCGCGGGTATATGGGGGCTGGGTTGTGGCTGGCACCAGTATCCACGCCATGGTGTCGTTGCAGGCGATCCAATTTTTTGTGATGAGTTCAAGCCGGTATTTTGAGAGCAGGCTGCGGGCGCTGTCCTTACCCTTATCGAGCAGGCCGCGTTTGACGCATTCTGCTCGCCAGTCTTCGAGCGAGGCGGCGGGACAGCCAAACATCTTATTGGCTTCGTTTCCGATGGTTGCGTCGCGCAATGCTTCGAAGAATTTTTGGGCTTGCGGTGACAGCTTTGCCTTAACAACAGTTGTTACCGGCTCTGTGGTCCAGTGATCGTCGACTAGGGCCACTTTAATATCGGCGAATGCTGCCCGATTTGCTGGCGTGCGTTCTCGCGCCTTAGTGAATGTGATCTGGAAGCTGACGTCTGTGTCTGAACGTTTGACTTCTTCGCCGAGGATTACGGTATCCATCTGCCATTCGCGAGTTTTGTCGCCGTAGGTTTTGTTTTCTTCATTCGTGTGATGCAGCCAGATTTGTCCGATGTTGCGGCGGGTGAGAGATTTCACCCATGGCATTGTTGCGGCCCATTGCTCTGTTTCTTTCATATTTCCGGCGAGCAGGGAGATCACGTTATCGAATTCGATCAGGTCGACGCCGCCGATGCGCTTGATCTGTTCCTCGATGAAGGCTTGTCCTTCTGGCGTATTCAGCGGGCGGAAGTTTTCCACATCTTCGTGCGAGAGGACATAAAATCCATCTGGTTTGCGGCCGAGTCGATTTACTTCATCGATCAAACGTTGTTGCAGCAAGCGTCGTGACATCTCGCCGTCGATAAACAGCACTCGTGCCGGACGCACGCTGCGCCAGTGCAGGAAGCCGGCCGCGGCTGCGATCCCCATACCCAACCCGATTCCGCCCATTGTCTTGCCGATGCCGGTGGGCGCGGCGAACAGTACGCGGCTTGTAGTTGACAGCCACGGTAAGAGTAAATCGGCAGGGGGCAGACTGCGTGCCAGCCAATCGGCAAGTGATAGGGTGAGGTGTGGCTGTCCGTAGTCCGGCGCTTGTTCGATCAGTTCGTCGAGTTGTTCGCGGGAGTGGCCGGCGTCGAGCCAGTCGGAAACGTCGCCGCCTTCCTTGATCTCGGGCCAGTGGTCGGCGAGCTTGAAGACGCGCACCCGCTTGGCGATGCCGAGCGAGCATTTGCAGGTCGCATCCTGGTGCGCATAGCCGGGGGCATCATGGTCGCCGAGAACCACGATGTTCGCACCGGCGAGCTGCTGGCTATGTTCGATCGTCCACTTGGGATCCTGATCCGGGCGGGCTGCGCCGTGCGCGCTGCAGGTTGCGGGAATGCTGATGGACCATAAGCGGTCGGCATCCTTCTCGCCCTCGACGCATGCGATCTCGTGGCCGTTCGCGATTGCTTCGATAATCTCAGGCAGGCGATACAGGATCGAGAGATCGACAAGTTTGTTGCCATCCTTGTCTCTGGTTCCTTTGATCCACTGACCGGGATGGTTCGGGTCCGGTCGTTCGATCCAGAAAGTTTTCTCGCCGTTCTTGTCGTAAGCACGGACCTTGCGAAACGCGGGTGTGCCATCGGCTGTGTGATAAACGTAGTAGATCCTGCCTGCGGGGGCAGGTTCGGGGCTTGGTTCGGGCTCGGGTTCAGGTTCGGGGCTTGGTTCGGGCTCGGGTTCAGATTCGGGGCTTGGTTCGGGCTCGGGTTTAGGTTCGGGGCTTGGTTCGATTATAGGGTTGTTGGTGCGCTGCTGATCTTTCTCTGGTCCTATCCATCCGCAGTGGTGGCAATGCCAGCATGCGCCGTCGTCATCGATTCGGATGCTGAGGCACTTGGTTCTTTTCTTTTTGCGGTCGTGCGAACACTTGGGACAGACCGAAGTGTGATTGCCGGGGTTATAGTTCTTGAGATGAATGCCGTTCGCGGTGAGTAGTTCTTGTGCGGTCAGCTTGGTACGAGGAGGAGCGGTAATGCCCGCACCCAAATCATCGCGCCAATCGAGGCCCTCGAAGCCTTTTGCGACCGCTGCGGCTTCATCGCGGAGGTGGTCAACTGTTCCCGAAATAGGGTCTACCGACTCAGCGTTGCCGCTGGTGAGATCAGGGAGTGGCTCGGGTTCCGCTGCAGGATCGGGCGGGGTGGTTGTCGGCTCGCTTTCGGAGTTGCAAGCTTTCTTCTCGGCGATAATTTGTGTAATGACTGCGCGCCCGTTCCCGCCGCCGTTGTTGTGTCTGAGTTTCATCTCATCGACAAACTCATGCATATAGACGACGGTGGTGCCGATTGTAATTTCCCTTGTTGCGGCGTTGTATAAAACCCCGACGTCGAAGAAGTAGTAACCGGACGGGGGCAATTCTCTGTATCGGGGGCCAAAAAGTTTGATGGCGAGGTCAAGGTAAGTGTCGATCATGCCTGCCTCCCCTTCTGCGAAAGGCGGGACGAAGATTTACGTTGTAAGATTCTTACATTCTTGATAAGGCGACGGGGCTTTGGACTGTCTTTTGGCGGCTCGGTGTTCCTAGCACCGGGTCGCCGTTCCTTTTGGCGCATTATTTCCTCCTGTCAGATTCTATGTTGATGCCGGGTTTCCGTGCCAGCGCGGCGGCTTTCAGATCGGCGAGCGACAACCGCTTAACGGGCGGGGGTTGGGCTTTAGCTTTAGCTTTAGCTTCTGCTGCCTTCGCGGCAGTTCTGGCTGCGTTTTTTGCCCTGATGCCGACCAGCCTTGCCCAAGCGTGTGCTTCCTCGTCGTCGGTGACGGCTCCAGCGAGCTCACCAGTGAGGTTAAGGCGCCAAGCGTCTTTGCGTAGGTGGCTCAGGTAGACGGGGTTCGAACAATAGTAGCCGAGCGCCTGATGCAGCTCGGTCGGCGTGATGGCACCGTCGAGGGCCGCCTGGATATCGAGGTGGATCCCGAGCTTCAGCGGGCGGCGGCGCTCCTGGTAGACGAAGAAGCATTTCGGGTAGAGCTCCGCCAGCAGGGCGATCGTCGCCGCGATCTCCTGCTCGCGCTTTGACGGGTTTTTGCTGGAAGCAACGCGGTGTGCTATGTTCATAGCAGGTCGTCCTTGGTCGTCCTGGGGTCGTTCTGGGGTCGTTCTTGGTCGTCCTGAGTTCGCCCTTGTGGTTTGCCTGGTCTCGGTTCGCCCCTTGGCCCTTGGTTTCCCAGCGGTGGACACTATCAACTGGCTGTTCTGAGGCTCGCGGCTTTCACCAGCCGCGGGCCTCGTTATTTAGGGTGCTGTTCGATGGGAATGGCGTGAGGGTGCGCGACGTCGATACCTCCGAGCCGGAGCCCGGCGGTCTGCCCAGGTAGATGCGCCCTAGCCGCACAGAAGTGTCCCGGCAAGCCTCGCGCGCCCGATCGGATCGGGCAAGATCCGTGTTCGGCTTGTCCGTCTACTTGTGGGGCCTCTAAAGGCCGCGCATACTAGCGGTAGCTTTATCCACAGACGATTTCGGTCAATGCCTGAACCCACCACCGAAGCCGATCTGCCGCCCCCCGAACTCGCCGCTGAGATGGAACGCATCCTCGAGCAGGAGCCGCAGCTGAGCGATTTCGGCTTTGGCTTGGCTGACTTTTACAAAACCCGCGAGGAAGCTGCCGCCAAATTCCGCGAAGATCGAGAACACATTCGCGACCCGCGCTCATTGGCGGAATTCGCTGCCGCGCGCGGTTGGCTGCGCCAGTTCGCCAAGCTGAAGACGTTCAATAAACGTGGCAGCAGTTACGCTCTCAAGCACATTGCCGAGCGCGATATCGGTTACGTAAGCAATGGCGCGTTCATTGCCGCTGCGATCGCCGAAGGGTTTAGCGTGCAGCGGGTCGGCAACAGTCCTAATGCTTGGTTTAACAGTTCGTCAGCAGCCTGGGGACGCCAGCATGGAGGATGAGGAGCACCTTTGATGCCTGAAAAAGACATCACCATCACGGGTAGCGACGTTCCGAAAATTGAACGTGCGCTCATGGCTTGGTTTAAAAGCCAAGGGTTGAACAACCTGGAGGCCAATTTTGTAATGGCTCATTTAATCGGGGTTTTCTTACTTCAGGCCCATAAGGAAGGCGTGGAAAATACGGAAGAAGGTTCGATGGTTTTGGGTGCTATAATAGCGAATGTCGCAAAAGGGCTTCATCCAATGACCGGACTCCCAAAATCGCGAGCTGAATACAATGCTCGAAAAAACAAACGCGGTGAAGACGTCTAAGACGCGCTGCGATATCTTGCTGATCCCCTCGGCTGGTCTGCTGCCTATTATTGAGCGCGCCGAGACGGGCGATCGTGAGGCAATGCAGGTCGCTTGTTCGATCTATGACTGGATCGAGGCCACCTCTTCTCCGCGGTGCGTTTCCTGCTCGGCATCCTTCGGAAGCGAGCAGACTGGCGGGTGGGTCGTTGTTATTCCGGCATCGTTTGATACTGAACCGACTGCGGTTGTCGGGGCTTGCCGGCAATGCATTGGTCGGTCTGACTTGCTCTCGCGCGCGCTCGCGCTCCTTGAAGCCGAAGCTGACATCGTTGTCGAGCCCGACTGTGCGGGTCGAGCATGAAAACACATGACTAGCGAGGGCGAACATCTCTGCCGTGTGGCAAAAATGCCCGGCGGGTACACCGTGACATTCAGTTGCCGGGTCATCGGCAAGGCTGCGCTCGATCAGAAGTTCGAATGGGAGCCGGATATACCGCAGTTCAGCCGTTCTAGCCGCAAGTGGCGCGAGTTCCGCGATGCTTACAACGTGGCGAGACGCGAATTTTTCACCGAGGTGGCCAACAGAATTAACGGTGCCGTCCTTGTTGTCGATCTCGATGGCCGTATGGAAACGATCACGCCAACCGAAAAAACAAAGCCTGCACCAATCTTCAAAACGTGGCCCGATATCGAGAAGCTCGCCGTCAATGTTGTCAAATGGGCGACCGACCTGCAGGTCATCGTCGGCCCAGTGCGTTGGAATGATAGAGACGGCAAGGCTGAGAAAAAGTGGTACTTCACAATCGAAACGGCTTGGCCGGGACCAGATCGATATCAGTCCATCATGGTCGAGGCAGGGGCCGAAGAACGGGAACAAATCGCAGAATGCCGCACTCAGCTCTTGTTCGAGCTCACCAAACATCGCCCGCTCGTCGTTCATTCCCTGGCCGACGAGATCGGGGAGGTCCGCTTGATGGAGGCGCTCTGGCCATGCGAGCGCGCAACGAAGCTGCGAAAGGTCGTCGAGGAAGAACACAAAAGCTGGGAGCAAGGATTGGGGTGATTGCATCCGCTGCGCCGGGGGAAAGATCTCCCCGTGCGTTCATTTTTCGTGCCCCTAGCATCTGACCCCGGATCCCGGTTAAAGTTTCTCCACGCTCCTCCCCTTGCCGTCCCGCCGAGGCCCGCCGCTGTGGATCCCAATCTCCCCGCCGTCACCGCCCTTGCGCCCGAATCCCGATCCACATCCAAGGCCGAGGTCCCGCCAACTCCGCTAGAACTTCGCGTCGGTAAAATGGTCGCCATGACGGCCAGCGCGATCGCCGCGGGAGTGCAGGACTATGCGAACAACGGCGGAATGACCGTCGCGACCAAAGTGCGAACCGCGGATTGCATCAGCGAGCTTTACAAGCTGCGCTGCCTCATGGTCCCTTTTTGGGATTTCGACGCGATCGGTCACCAGCTCGGGCGAGAGTCGTTAATTGAATTCTGCGGCGCAGCAAACGATACCGAACGGGCGATCATCGACGAGCTGGTCAACACCGTGATGCAAGTTCTACGCAAGGCGGTGCTCGCGGAACTCAACTGAATCCTTGTGGGATCGGCCGGTTACGTTATTATTGCAGGCATGCAAGATGATGTCTTCAAACTCTGCATGGTCGAGATCGAGAGCCACGTCGAGCGTCTCTTCGAGATGTTGAAATCGACGGCTGACCGCGTCGGCGAACGCTTTGCTTTTCTACCTTATCTCGACGACCCCTATCAGCCCGAATACGAACCATTAATTCCTCACCTCCAGCGTCAAGTCTGCGCCGCGCTCGTTGCGCGCGAATGGTTCCGGCAACACGCGCCATCCTGGGCTCCCGAACTGCCACTCTCCAGCGCCGACATCGAGAAGCTTGTTCGCTCCAAAAGTCCTGCGATCGCGCTCGTCGGCTATTTTGCCGCTTCGTTGGCTGCTTGCAATTGGGACATCGAAAAACATCCCCCGTTCCCAATTTACGCGGCGGGCGCGATGGGGTCCGAATTTGCGCCGACCCACATCCGTGCCGATCCGAAATTGGCGAAAGAATTCCCC
>Ga0306924_10007678_pt1 | contig 10847 bp, 10 predicted proteins | sample sta12Can44000111_FD_203756 | JGI IMG/M metagenome (GOLD analysis project Ga0306924, IMG submission 203756) | Lab enrichment of tropical soil microbial communities from Luquillo Experimental Forest, Puerto Rico - statanox.12C.anox.44.000.111 (v2)... | ecosystem: Environmental > Terrestrial >...
GTGCCACACGCGCTACCGCATCTCGAGCGCGGCACACTCGTCCGCCTCGTGCCGCAATGGTATTGCGACGACGGATCAATCTCGATCTACTACGCCTCTCGCACGCTGCTGCCGGCCAAGACGCGCGTCTTCGTCGATTTTGTCGTTGAGGCGTTTCGGCGTGACCGCCTGGCGGAGCGCTTCGCCGGAAGTCTTTAACGCGGCGTTTGGCTTGATCCGGCTGGAGGCCGAGGCGCAGGGATGCGTTCGATGTAGCGCACTGAACCTGCAAGCATCACCTGATTGTCGCGCACGAGGTCACCAACATCGGCAACGATCGCAGCCACTCTCGATGATGACGAAGCAAGCGCAAGCGGCGACGGGGATGCGCGAACTGACCGCGATCGCCGATGAGGATACTTCAACCGCGAGGAGATCCTGGCCTGCGAGGCGGCGGGCGTGACGATCAGCGGCTATGGCTCGGACTCCCGGTCCTTCCTGAGGGTGCCAATGTAGGCCCGCAATCCGCCCAATTGAGCCGATCCCGCCCGGTATCGCGAACGGCAGGTGTGGGGCATGAAGAGGCATTCCCACGGCGAAGACCGAATGGCCGGTGTCGGATTCAAAAGCGGCCCGTTGCTGCCGATGATTGGCGCCGAGGACTTTTGAGGCAGGCTCCAAAGTTCTGCGCCGGTCAATCCGGTCCCGGCTCTGCATCGCCGGGTATTTCTGGCACAAATACTAGGCTTTGCTGATTATTCCCAGAGCGAGGCTCATCGCCGATCGCAGGCCGGCGAGATCGCCGCAGGCCTGGGCTTCATCGAGTCTGCGCAAAACCTCCAGGCGCAGCGCCCAGAAATAGGTTCTGGTTGGATCGGGGAGACCCCCGCCCTGCATCAAGGCGCCTTTCTCCCAGAGCAGGCGGTCGCGTAGGGCGCGCCGGATCTCGGTGTATCGAGCCTTGTCCGACCTGGGCACGGCAGGGCTCAGCGGCGCCCGAGGCGCGGCCGGCGTGGAAAGCCAGTGACGTTAGTGCCGTCCGCGGCGATAGGGTCCTGATAAGTGGCTCGAAATTCTAACGAAACGCGTACATCCGCGCGAGACTCCGGATGGCGTACCCGGCACGGACCCTTTTTCATGCAGGGCCACGACTCTTTCGTAGCTGATTCAGAGGGTTGCTGTTGGCGCGAACCTGTCAATCGCGAGGTGTGTGCTTCGGGTGCGCGCGACGGCTTATCGATAAGAGACAAGGCGGTAATGATCAGCGTCAGACCAACAACGGCCCGTCAAGATCGATGGGCTTGCGATTGCCGGCATGCTCGATCCGTCGTTTACCGTCCGCGCCGAGGAAATAGAAGCGCAAACTGTCCCTGGCTTCGTCCATCTGCTCGATGAGTCTGGTCCGCAGCTTTACCCAATCCGCCGGCGTAACTTCGCATTCGAATACCGAGAACTGCACACGCTGGCCACGGTCCTGGCAGGTTTTGGCGATGCGCCGAAGCCGGCGGCGCCCCGCCACATCGGTCGTGTCCACGTCGTAGCTGACGACGACCAACATCGCCTAGTGCCACAGGCAGGGCGGGTAGCCGTCGAGATCACCCCGCATATACCGCTTGAGCAGGAGCGCTTGTAATTGCCAAAAAAGTCCCAAAGGTGCGCTCTCACCGAGAAACGGATGAACCCGCTCGTCGCGTTTGCGGTCCTGCCAGGCGGCGATCACGGTCCGCCGCGCCGAATCCTCCATCGCGACAGCGCCGCCATCGAGCCGTCGGAAATCTTGCGCGCGAAGTTGCGCGGTCGCCTCAGCGAAATGGGACTTCAGCGTAGCTTCGATGTACTCGGGTAGCCACCCGCTGTCTGGTGCCTGCGTTCCGTTTTCGACCCGGCATCTCTATCGCACCGTGCTCGAGAAACTCGCGGCAGCGGGCTACGACTTCATGGCCGGGCTGGAGGTCGAGTTCCACGTGTTCAAGCTGCTCGACCCGCACCTGCGGCCCGGTGACTCTGGGCAGCCCGGCGAGCCGCCCGATATATCGCTGCTGACGCAGGGATACCAGCATCTGACCGAGCACCGCTACGATCAGTTCGATCAGGTGTTCGAGATCCTGCGCTGCGACATCGTGGCACTGGGGCTGAAGCTGCGCAGCATTGAGCTTGAGTACGGCCCCAGTCAATGCGAGTTTACCTTTCATCCCGGCATCGGGCTGGAGCCGGCCGACGCCATGGTGCTGCTGCGCAGCGCGGTAAAGCAGATCGCGCGGCGGCACGGCTACCACGCAAGCTTCATGTGCCGGCCGCGCATCCCCAACGTGATGTCGAGCGGGTGGCATCTGCATCAGTCGCTGCGTGAGCGCCGAAGCGGTGCCAACGCGTTTGTGTCCGACGACGGCCGCAACGATCTCTCGCCAGTGGCCATGCACTGGCTGGCGGGCCTCTTAGCACATGCACGCGCCGCCACGGCGTTTAGTACGCCGACGCTCAACGGCTACAAGCGCTACCGCCCGTATTCGCTGGCGCCAGATCGCGCCATCTGGGGCCACGACAATCGCGGCGTGATGATTCGCGCGCTGGCCGCGTCCGGCGATCCTGCAACGCGGCTGGAGAACCGAGTCGGCGAGCCGGCGGCCAATCCCTATCTCTACATGGCCTCGCAGGTGCTGGCCGGACTCGACGGGCTCGCGCGCAAGCTCGCTCCGGGTCCTCGGCCGACACGCCCTACGAGACCGAGGCCGAGATGCTGCCCAAGTCGTTGGACGAGGCGCTGGTGGCGCTGCGCGGTGATTCCTGCTTTCGCGACGGCCTGGGCGCGGCCTTCATCGACTATTTCGCGCACATCAAGCAAGCTGAGATCGCCCGCTTCCAAGCGGAGGTAACGGAGTGGGAACAGCGTGAATATTTCGACTTGTTTTGAGCCATCAAGGCCCAAAGGTCTCGACCTTGGCATTAAATGCTGGCGGACCCTACGGCCGAGGTGCATTTAAGTAAGAAACGGCGGCACGAACCAGGCGGAAACACTGGCAGCCTCGTTACTCTACGTTAAGTCGCGCTCCGATTCTGGAGAATGCGAGGATAGTGCGCACACGTTGATGGAAACAAAAACCCGGGGTCGGGCTTTAGCGATGACCGCAATGGGGCATTCAGAGCGGTTCCCGCCGTCGAGGCCGAGCGGCCGTTATGGGTTTCGAAAGCGGACCTTTGCCCCTGATTATTGGGTATATAGCCATTTGGTCAGGCTCTGAGAGTTACCGAGACCTACCGCTGGATTCGTCGAGAGAAAGGGTGCGCGCAGGCGGCACACTGCCGAGCACCTGCAACGGCTGGCGGAGAAGCGGTGAGCGGCGGCAAGGGCGAGGTCGGAGCGATCGTGGGTATCTCGCCCGCATCCCCGGGTCGAGTTTGCCTTCAGCATGGCCGGCGCTTGCCCCGAAGAGATGCCCCTCAGGCATAGGGATCGCGACCGACGATCGCGATATGTAGACATGCCCGGTTTGATTTCGGCGTCTAATCAAGGTTGCCCACAATGACCAATACGAACGGCGATGGCGGTAGGCGTGCCGGGGCCGGGCGTCCGAAAAGCAAGAACACGCAGCTGCGCGAGGCCGCGGAGCAGCTACTGCGCGACCTGCCCCGGCTTCACCATCGGCGGCAATCCAACGATCCGGTCGTCGACGAATTGCAACGGCTGACTACGGCGGTGCACCGGCTCCGGGAGAATCAACGTAGCGAGAGCGAGAGCCTGCAGCCAATCCTGCGTCGGCTAACCGAGATCGAGCGGCACCTTCGCTTGACCGAAATCCCGGAAGCGCCACGGCCGAGCCGACGTCACCCGATGGGAGCATGATGATATGGTGACCGGATACGGCCGGTTGCTCGCCATGAAGGACGCCAAGGGCCTGTGCGGCCAGCCTAACGACCTTGGGCCTCAGCCGTCAGGTACCTTGGCATCATTGCACGACGCGGACCGAACTGAAGCTCGCGGTTTGTGACGCTGCCGCGACGCTCGTTAGCGGAGAAGGCGCTTCGGCTCCCGTCTAATCTTGGTCCGTGATCATTGGGACGCTCATAAGGGCAAGGACATGCGGTCGCCCGCCTCTCTAGTCGGCACGTCCGTTCAAGGCCAATGATCCGACCTCTCTCGATTCCAGTCAGCGAGTCTGAGGTGTGCCATAAGCGGACTCCCGGACAACATCGACCCTCTGAGAGAGCGCAAATCAGTGGTCGCCATCATTGAGGCTTCGCATCAAATCGGCGGCAGCGCGTCCAACACGCCGGCCGGCCCCGAGAGATTCTGCGCGGGCGAGCCACGCCCGGGCGTTGCTCTTTTCCCCCTGCATGACGGCACTTGGACCGGTCGGAAGTAAGAGGTCGGCGGCAACGGCTGTGTCGCCGGTGCGCTCGGCCGCGGCTCCTCCCATGGCCAGAGCGCGGCGCCAGCCCGCGATAGTCGAGTGTCGCCTGCCGCCGTTCCGCTGCGCGCGCAGCCTGTTGCTGCTCAAGGTCTGCATTGCCTCGTCGCAGTGCCAATCTCGCGGCCAGCTCCGCGGAATCCACCTCAAGTGGGGGACTTTCCGCCGTACTGAGTGCGTCCACAGCTGCGATGAGACCGTCAGGTGGTCGCGATCATCCGCGATCCGGCCCCGCAAAAAGGTAGCCCGACCAGCGGCCTCGGCAGCCCCGCTATATTCGATGATTTGCGCCATGCGGTCGGCTTCGGCGAGCTCGCCGCTATGCCCAGGATCTCGCCGACAAATTCTCGCGCGACTACCGGCGCATTGTCGTCAGCTACTGGTACCAGCGGGTTTTCTCCAACGCGGCTCTCGCCTCAGCGTCCGGCGGTTCCGGAGCTTAAGACGACGGCGCAGGGCGCACGCGCTCCCCCGTTCTGCGGCGGTGGTGACGCACCATCCCGGGAATGTTTTCGGCGAGGTCTGGGTTATTGGTTGGCGGGGATAGTCACGACCGGCGCGGACCCTCTGGTTCCCGTATCGGCAATCGAGAATAGCAGCATGATGATCCCGAACGTGTATTTGGACTGGATATCAGTGTCGGCGATCCAGAACCATCTTCCGTCGTATTGCACGGCAACGTGGGCGTCCCGTGGCGGCGCATCTGTGGCCAGCACCCGTAAAGACGGACCGCTCAGCGATCCTGTCCCCTGAGCTTCGACTACCCCGGGCGTAGCTTTCCCCTGCGCGACATCCGACTCGGGCACCTGCACCACCGCTGCGAATTCGAGCATGATCTCCAGCATCGAGCGTGTTTTCATGTCCATCTCGTCGTCTTTTCCTGAGTAGCCGCCGTAATTAACTTTGAGTTCCCGCAGGTCCGGCTTTATCCCGAGAATGCTCTTTATTTCCCTCCCTTTGGCGGCCAGCTCCGGATCTCTGCTCGGTCCGAAAATGAGCACTGAGCTCTCGGAGCCATCCTTTGGACGCTCGATGCGGATCTGGATCGCGCCGGCAGGCTGAGCCTCGCGCATCAGGTCGACGAGCCGGGTAAATTTCGGGTCGGCTGGGCGGCCAAGCCGGTTTGACGCGTTGTTAATACCGTTAATCGAGTCCAACGTGATTGGCATGACCCGCTCGGCAGAATAGCCCGCCTGCAAGGCAAACAGCACCGAGCTTGGGGGGATCGGCGTCATCAGCCTCTTCAAGAAATCAACTCCAGTGAGGGGCTGATAAATCACGGTAGGTCGATCCGTGTAGGTACCCGCAGCCGTCGCGTTGCCGGTCGCCGTGAAAGGGCCGATGACGGCCGCATTGAAGTTTCCTGCCGTAAAACTGGTACCGAGCGTGCCCTGGAGCTGATAACCGGCAATCACCTGAGCTACTTCGAGAAAGATCGGCATATCGCCGTAACGCAGCTTCACGATGTTGAGCAGCGTCTGCTCCTTCCAGGAATTACCAATTGAGCTTGCGTAGTCGATCCTGTCGCGCGACACCGTTACCGGCCCGATGCTGCTGCAAGCAGCAACCAAGGATGCAAGAACAACGGTGATGAGTCTGCGCGGCATTACGCAGGTCTGCCCGGCCTCCTAGGCAGTTTCTATCTCCCGGCCAAAGGCGGATGCTCGCCCGGCAGCCAGAAGGGCTTGCGGGTCGAGCTTACCGATGATCTCGACCATCAGAGCGACAAGGCCGGTCCATCCCGTCTGATGGCTGGCGCCGATGCCGGCCCCGTTGTCGCCGTGGAAATATTCGTAGAACAACAGATTGTCGCGCCAGTGAGGATCGTTTTGGAATTTCTCGGCGCCCCCAAACACTGGCCGCCGGCCAGTTTCGTCGCGCAGGAAGATTCGGGTCAGGCGATTGGCGATCTCGCGCGCGACCTCGAACAGGTTCATCAGCTTGCCCGAGCCGGTCGGGCACGCGATCTTAAAGTTGTCGCCGTAATAGGCAAAGTAGTGCAAAAGGGCGCGAATAATCAGTGCGTTGACCGGCATCCAGATCGGCCCGCGCCAGTTCGAGTTGCCGCCGAACATGCCGCTGTCGGATTCCGCCGGCAAATAACTGACACGGAATTCCTGACCGCCCGCGTTAAAGACATAGGGATGCTCGGCGTGGTAGCGAGACAACGACCGGATCCCGTAGGGGCTTAGGAACTCGTTCTTGTCGAGCATCCGGGTCAGGATCCGGCGCAGCCGGTCCGGGTTGACAAGGGCAAGGATACCGCGTTCGGCAACGCCGAGATGGCCAGGTCCGCTGGGATGGATGGATTCGAGAAGCTCCGGCATGCGTCTGAGCCGGTCATAGAGCGCCGCCGTCAGCCGCGGCAGCCTGTCGCGCTGCCACTTGTCTATGGCTGTCGTCGCGCAAATCGGCAGCAACCCGACCATAGAGCGAACCTTGAGCCGCGTCGCGTTTCCGTCCGGCAGGCGAAGGACATCGTAATAAAACCCGTCCTCCTCGTCCCACATGCCGGCCGGACCGATGCCGTTCATTGCGTGGGCGATCAGCAGAAACTCCATGACGTAGTTCGAGGCCAGCTCCTCGTAAGTCGAGTCATGCGCCGCAAGCTCGCAGGCGATTTCGAGCATGTTCTGGCAGAACAGAGCGACCCATCCGGTGCCGTCAGCCTGTTCCAGATAGCCGCCGGTGGGCAAAGGTGCGCTGCGATCGAAGACACCGATATTGTCGAGCCCAAGAAACCCGCCTTCGAAAAGGCTCCTGCCGAAGCGATCCTTGCGATTCAACCACCAACCGAAATTCGAGCTGAGCTTGCCGAAGACCAGCTTTAGGAAATCGATGTCGGTTTCGTGGTGCAGTGCCTGCTCCATCCGATAGAGATAGATCGCCGCCCAGGCCTGTACCGGCGGGTTGACATCGCTGAAGTTCCACTCATAGGCGGGGATCTGCCCGGTCGGATGCAGGTAAGCTTGGCGAAGCAGCAGATCGAGCTGCTCCTTGGCAAAGTCGTTGTCGATGGTCGATAGGGCGAGCGTGTGGAAGGCGAGGTCCCAGGCGGCGAACCAGGGATATTCCCATTTGTCCGGCATTGAGATGACGTGATCGCTGATCATGTGGAACCACTCGCGGTTGCGCACCTGACGGGGTGTCGGCCGCATCGGATCGAAGCCGTGTTCTTGGAGCCATTTGTCGGCGTCGAGAAAGAAGTACTGCTTGCTCCACAGCATCCCGGCCAGTGCCTGCCGCTTCACATTGGCCATGTCCTCGCCGATATGAGCGGGGGTCATCGCCTGATAGAACTCATCCGCATCGCGGCGGCGCGATTCGATAATTTGATTGAACTGACTGCCGAACGGGTTGCGGGAGCCCCTGTTGCTCAGCCGTAGGCGGAGGAGCGTGGTTTCGCCCGCACCTATATTGAGCTGATAGTGCGCAGCAGCCTTGGTGCCGGTCTGGTTCGGGTTGACCGCTTCCCCCCGACCAGAGATCACATAATTGTGGATCCCGTCCTTGACATAGGGTGTCGCGTTTCGCGTCCCGAATATTCGCTCGTTGTTGGTGTCGTTTTCGGTAAACAGCAGTGGTGGATTTCCATCGCAATGCAGCAGGAAGCCACCGAGCTCGGCATGCGACGTTTCAATTGTGACAGTGTTTTCCCCCGGCCTCTGTCGCAAGGAGGGTTTCGGCTGTTCCGGCCACCAGGTCCAGGTGTTGCGAAACCAGAGGGTCGGCAGCGCGTGCAGGGTGGCGGCCGCCGGTCCACGATTGCATACGGTGATTTGGATCACGATGTCGGACGGCGCCGCTTTCGCGTATTCCACAAACACGTCGAAATACCGGTCTTCGTTGAAAATCCCAGTATCGAGCAGTTCATATTCCCGATCGTTGCGCCCGCGCCGCCGGTTCGTTTCGATCAGGTCGCTGTAGGGGTATGCATTCTGCGGGTATTTATATAGATATTTCATATATGAGTGGGTCGGCGTGCTATCGAGATAGAAATAATATTCTTTGACGTCCTCGCCGTGATTGCCCTCGGAATTGTTCAGACCGAACAGCCGCTCCTTGAGGATCGGGTCCTTGCCGTTCCACAGGGCGAGGGCGAAACACAGCCGCTGGTGGTCATCGCTTATTCCGGCGAGGCCGTCCTCGCCCCAGTGATAAGCGCGGGAACGAGCTTGGTCATGAGTGAAATAGTTCCACGCATCGCCGTTCTCGCTGTAGTCCTCGCGGACTGTGCCCCATTGACGCTCGCTGAGGTATGGACCCCACTGCTTCCACGGCACTCCGTTCTCGCGTGCCTCGTCGAGACGCCTTTGCTCGGGAGGTTTCGTGGTGCCCGGGTTAGCCTCGTCTGACAATGTTCTCCTCCCGCGGGTGATCGGCCTCCTTTATGTTTGCGCGCGCCCGCTTCTCCGACCGGTGCCGCAAAATTTAGCCATGCTCCGGACTTTGGCAAGCGCGTTTACAGCGAGCGGCAACGAAACCGACCCACAAAAGTAATCTCGTGAGGAATCGCGACGTTGAGCGCGGATCCGGTCCGCCACGGGAAATCCGGCGGCAGGGAGCGTGACCACTCAAGAAGTCTTGTCACAGCACAAACGCGACGGGCTGCCTGCGCTCATGACGGTGCCGATCAGATGATAGACACCTTTGTTGTGCGTGTCGGCATCAGCAAGAGCCCCGTGCTCTCCCGATTATCAGCAATTGTAGTGCTTGGGACCATGTCTGCCGGGGAGATTGTGCGGGTTTCGCCCCAACGTCCCTAATGGGTGTGCGCTGTGAAAAGGCGGCACCTCCGGAGGGCGTGGAGCCTGCGGCTGCATCCGAGGCCGCTGCCGACCCGGAACCCGCAAATTCGAACGGGAATGGTGCTGGCGGTGCCGAGGGGCCACGGTTCGGCCAAAAGCGCATCGTCGGCCTGTGCAGCGGGACGTGGTATCCGCTCGATCTCTTTGGCGACCTACCGGGGCCGGTCGAGCGCGCTGGCATCGAGGTGTTCCGTGGCACCGAGGCCAACCGCGACGGCGAGTATGTGCGGGTCAGCAAGGAGTGTGCGACTCGCCAGGAGGCCGAATACCTGATGGCGTAAACGGAAAGGGCGGAATCGCTGCCGCGACCGACGAGACTGGTATCGTCGACATTTCCAAGTTCCGCTGAGGGAGAGACCCAGCATGACGGCGCGCGTGGAACGCGGACATTCGCACCAGATTTCTGCAAGAGCGGACGAGCGGGGTGAAGCGTGGGCCGGGGAGCGCCAGGAAGCGGGTTGCCAAACACACACAAGAATGCGATCCTGGCCTTAAAACCGCGGGGAATATCCGGGGAATGTGGGAAAGACGTTCAGCTCGGGATGTCTAGCGTCGGCTTTGGGGCTTTATCTTGCGGTTGCAGGAAGCCCTGCTCTGGGTGCTGAGCATACGTTCGATGGCGATTACTCCGGACAAAGAGTGCTGACAAAAGGCTCGTGTCCTGCTGCCGTGGATGATGTATCTGTCACCATCCACGGCGAAACGCTGACATTTACCAACAGCGCATTAAAAAAGTATGTCATAGGCTTTTTTGCTCGTCAGGACGGATCTTTTGATGAGATCCATACCGATGTGGATGGTGACACTGTGCATGTTGTTGGTCGCATAGTCGGAGACGTTATAGAGGCTGATGTCAATAATCCCCCTTGCGAGTATCACTGGCATCTGAAGAAACAATAATCACCGGAAAGTCCCATCGTCGCAGGAGTCGAACGCCCGGAAGGGGTCGAGAGTCGTCCTCGGCACTGGGGATCAAGCGTCAGATTTTCACCACTACGGGTGATTTGCTGTTGCCCGAGCTAGTCAAAGAGGTGATCCTGGCTTCAAAACCGCCGGGAAGCTGGCGAACGTCGGTTGAATCCCTTGCCCACCGAGTCACGGGCGTGAGCCAGGGGTACTCGGCATGAACGAGGTGCAGGTTCCACGGCCGGAGCAGGTCGTGGCGACGCCTCCGCCGTCCAGGCCCCGCGATCCGTTGCGGCGCTGGACACTCGCCATCCTTGTCCTCTTCGTCGTGCTGTTCGGCTGGACGCTGATTGCCGACCGCCTGACACCCTACACGAGCGACGCCAGCGTGCGGGCCTTCGTGGTGCGCATCGTACCGGAAGTCTCGGGGAAGGTCGTCGAGGTCGCGGTGCATGACAACCAAATCGTCCGGACCGGCGATCTGCTGTACCGGATCGACCCGACCCCGTTCCGTATCGCCGTGGAGCGTGCCGAGGCCAAGCTCGCCGCGGCGGGGCAGGCAGTCGGCGCGTCCACAGCGGCGGTGGATGAGGCCCAGGCGCAACTGGTGCAGGAGCTCGCACAGCGGGACAACGTTCGCGAGCAGGCGGCCCGGGTCTTCGAGCTGGTGCGCACTGGCGTCTATGCAGCGTCGAAACGCGACCAAGCGGAATCGGAGTTGGGCACGGCTGATGCGCAGGTGCAGCGT
>Ga0306924_10007680_pt1 | contig 10846 bp, 8 predicted proteins | sample sta12Can44000111_FD_203756 | JGI IMG/M metagenome (GOLD analysis project Ga0306924, IMG submission 203756) | Lab enrichment of tropical soil microbial communities from Luquillo Experimental Forest, Puerto Rico - statanox.12C.anox.44.000.111 (v2)... | ecosystem: Environmental > Terrestrial > Soil...
GGCTTTGCTCTTCGAAAACGTCAAGGGGTACCCACGCACGAAGCTTCTCATTAACCAGTTTGGGTCTGAGCGTCGCATGCAGATGGCGCTCGAGGTCGATTCCCTGGAAGAGATCGCCGACCGCATCAAGGTCTTTATGGATGTGAAGTCGCCACAGGGGCTGCTCGACAAAATCAAAATGCTGCCCCTGCTCGCTGACCTCGGCAAGTTCTTCCCGAAGGAGGTCTCGAACGGGCCGTGCAAAGAGGTTGTCAAGCGGGACAACTTCTCGCTGCTCGACTTGCCCGTGCTGCAGTGTTGGCCGCTCGATGGAGGACGCTTCATTACGCTGCCATCGGTCATCACCCGAGATCCGAAAACCGGCAAACGCAATGTCGGCACGTACCGCATGCAGGTGTACGACGAGCGGAGCGCTGGCATGCACTGGCAGCGGCAGAAACAGGGTGCCGAGCACTACCGCCAGGAGATGCGCAGGGCTGCCGCCGCCGGTGCAGCCCATCCTGTATCCACCGCGCTGGACATGATGGCGCGCTCGGGCGGAGGTTCGCGTGTGCCTGACGGCAAGCAGGTCGCCGGCAGGATGGATGTTGCCGTCGCGATCGGCACCGATCCCGCCATGGCCTTCTCGTCGATTGTCCCGGCCCCGCCTGACGTAGAAGAGTTCCTGATCGCAGGTTTCCTACGACAGAAACCCGTGGAGCTGGTACGGTGCGAGACTGTCGATTTGGAGGTCCCAGCCACCTCGGAAGTCGTGCTCGAGGGATATGTACAACTCGATGAGCTGCGCAGGGAAGGCCCCTTCGGCGATCACACTGGCTTCTACACCCTCGAAGATCTCTACCCGGTGTTCCACGTAACATGCATTACGCACCGCAAAGATCCGATCTATTCGACGACCATTGTGGGTAAACCTCCGATGGAGGACGCGTGGATGGGCAAGGCCGTCGAACGCATCTTCCTGCCGTTGATGCGCCTGACCAATCCGGAAATCGTTGATGTCAACCTACCCATCGAAGGCATTTTCCACAACCTCATGATTGTCTCCATCAAGAAGTCCTATCCCGGCCAGGCACGCAAGGTGATGAATGGTATTTGGTCGCTGGGGCAGGCGATGTTCACCAAGTGCATTTTCGTGGTCGACGAAGATGTCGATGTGCAGAACCTCCGCGACGTGACGCTGAAGGTGCTCAACAACATCGACCCGGAACGCGACATCCAGTTCACTCTTGGCCCCGTGGACTCGCTCGACCACGCCTCGCGGTTACCCGATTTCGGCTCCAAGATGGGCGTGGACGCGACGCGCAAGTGGCCGTCCGAAGGTTTCACGCGTCCCTGGCCTGCCGAGATCACCATGGACGAGCAGACAATAGCCAGGGTTGCGAAGCGCTGGAAGGAGTTTGGGCTTGAGTAACAGCAGTTGGCATTCGCCGGTTTTCAAATCCGACAGTCGAAATAAGCTTCGTTTCTTGTGGCGTTCATACTGAGCCGATTCAGGTCGCCGGGGGGAGCGAACGTGGTCGAAGAACGTCTATGTCCAGAGAATTTGCGACGTACAGGCCGCTGCCAGCGCATATAGATCTTCTTGTGACGCGCGTCACACCCCCCCGTGACTATTGCACTCGGTCCGGTGCCGGGCACCTTTATACTAGGGTCTAGAGGAACCGGGCGTGGGGTAGACATGCAAGGTTCCGTGGGGTTTATGCCGCTTATCTGGCTCCGAGTCGCGGTGGCTTGCTATGGCGTGGGCTTGCTGTATTCGCTCTTGCTGTTAAGCAAGAAAGGCGATCTGCTGGCCAAAATTGTGGAACCGGCGGTCGGACTCGGTCTCATCTTTCACTTTGTATCACTCGTCGAATCCAGCGTGATCATAGGGCACCTGGCCCTCGCGTCGATCCACTATTCCGAATCGATCCTCGCTTTCACGGCGATGGTCGTCTTTTTCGTTTTCTTCATCCGATATCGCACTACGTCACCCGGCATCATCATCTTCCCCATTGTTTTCGTGCTCACGTTCGCCTCAGCCATCGGACAAAAACCTGTAACGCTAACGTCGCCGTTTTTGCGCAGTGGCTGGATCTTCGTCCACGTCGTACTAATCTTCACAGGATATGCCGGGCTCTTTCTGAGTTGTGGCGCGAGCCTGCTTTACCTGGTGCAGGAGCGAGCGCTGAAGACCAAACAGCGCACACCGCTGCTGGACTGGCTACCGTCATTGCAAACGATTGATGAGATCGGCTACCGCTCGTTGCTGTTCGGCTTCCCGTTCATGACGCTGGGCCTTGTAGCCGGAACGGTGCTAGCGATCGAAAAGTATGGCCCTCTGTTTTTCTACGATCCTAAGATTTTGCTGTCGTTCATTATGTGGGGCGTGTACATGCTGTTGCTGTACACCCGTTGGAGTTCAGGCTGGCGCGGCCGCCGCGCGGCAGTCCTGGCAACGTTCGCCTTCCTGATTGCCCTGGGCGTGTGGGCGGCGAACAGCCTTAGCCACGTTCACAGGTTTCTTTCATGAGCTTCGTCGTCATCGGCGTGAATCACCAGACTGCACCGGTGGAAGTGCGCGAGCGGTTCGCCATACCGGAGGCACGCCTTCCCGAAGCGGTGAGGCAGCTGGCGAATCATCCCGGTGTCGAAGAAGCGATGATCGTTTCCACCTGCAACCGCGTCGAGATGGTGGTTCGCACGGTGAATGGATCCGCTGACTTGATCGGGTTTGTGCGTCAGTTCTACGGCTGCGATCCCGAGTCTTACCGTCAACACTTGTATGAGCATCGCGACCGCGACGCCGTGCGTCACGTCTTTCGGGTGACCTCGAGTCTGGATTCCATGGTAGTCGGCGAGCCGCAGATTCTGGGGCAGGTGAAAGAAGCGTATGCAACGGCCCGTGCCGTCGGAGCGGTCAACTCACAACTGGACGCGCTACTGTCCCGCGCATTTGCCGTCGCCAAGCGCGTACGCACCGAAACCGCGATTGCCACATCTGCCGTGTCTGTCGCGTCAGTCGCCGTGGATCTCGCGAAGAAGATTTTCGGCAATCTGCAGGGCAAGAGCGTTTACCTGGTTGGAGCAGGCAAGATGTGCGAACTGGCCGCGCGTCACCTCCTGGCGCATGGAGCACAGAAAATCTACGTCGCCAACCGTACCTACGAGCGCGCCATTACCCTGGCCAAGAAGTTCAATGGAGACCCGATCCCGTTTGAGCAGCTTTATGATACGGTCCCCCGCGCTGATATTGTCGTTAGCTCCACCGGGGCACCGCACCCCATCTTCGGCAAAGTCCACGGCGAAAAATTTCTGAGCCGTCGCCGCAACCGTCCCATGTTCTTCATTGACATCGCTGTACCGCGCGATGTCGACCCGGAGATGAATAAGCTGGACGGTATTTTTGTCTACGACATCGACGATCTGCAGCAGGTGGTCAGTTCGCATATCGCTGACCGTCGCCATGAGGCCGACCGGGCCGAAGCCATCGTACAGCTCGAAGTCGACAAGTTCGAATCGCGGTTGCAGACGCTCGATGTAGTGCCAACAATTGTGTCTTTGCAAGAGCACCTAGAAACCGTTCGCCAAGCCGAAATCGATCGGGTGCGAGGCCGGTTGGGCAGCCTCTCGCCCGAGCAGGAGATGGCAGTTGAAGCGCTAACCCGCGGGATCATCAACAAAATCATGCATACTCCTATCACAACCCTCAAAAGCGCGGCGCGTGAATCCGGCGAGGCTACAACCGTTATAGACCTGGTACGTAAGCTGTTCGGTCTAAGCGACGTCAGCAAGACTCCCGAAGAAAAATCGGCGGTTTCCGCACGTGAAAAATCAGGAGTACGAGGCTGATGGCGCGACTCAGGATCGGCTCGCGCGGATCGCAACTCGCACTTTGGCAGGCCAATCACGTCTCCGCACTGCTCCGTGAACGTGGCCACGACGTGGACCTGGAAGTCATTAAGACTACCGGCGACAAGATCGCCGATGTCGCACTCTCCAAGGTCGGCACCAAGGGCATGTTCACCAAGGAGATCGAGGAAGCGCTGGCCGCAGGCCGCGTCGACCTCGCGGTGCACAGCCTGAAAGACCTCCCAACCGACCTGCCGCCCGTATTCGAACTCGTCGCAATCACGGCCCGGGTAAATCCGCGTGACGTATTTCTCTCCGTCAGGCACGACGGCTTTAACGCATTGCCGCAGGGAGCGCGCGTGGGTACCAGCAGCTTGCGTCGGCAGGCCCAGTTGAAGGCTGCGAGGCCGGACCTCGACATTCATCCACTGCGCGGCAATGTCGATACGCGCGTGCGCAAGCTGGAGGAAGGGGAGTACGACGCTATCATTCTTGCGGCCGCTGGCTTGACTCGATTAGGCAAGACGCAATTCGTGAAGGAATATCTGTCGGAAAACTTCGTGTGCCCGGCTGCCGGACAGGGAGCTCTTGGTATAGAGATTCGCATGGGCGACCTTCAAACTCGGCGGCATCTGGAATTTCTGAACGATCCAGCAGCCCGAGCTACGACAACCTGTGAGCGAGCTCTGCTCAGCAAGCTTGGCGGCGGATGCCAGGTTCCGATAGGGGCATTCGCTGAGATGCGGGATGGAGTGCTCTGGCTAACAGGCGTTGTGGCTCGTCCAGACGGCTCAGAGGTACTGCGCGAACAGCAGGCAGGCGGCGACCCTGTTGCACTCGGGGAGAAGGTCGGAGAAACATTGCTGCGACGGGGCGCGGCGCAGATATTGGAATACGTTTACGGCGAAACTACGGCACCCGTACCGATGCAACCGTAATATCAACACCAGCTCAGTACCACGAGCCGTCATCCTGGGCGGCGGCATCGCAGCAGCGGCCGAACGCAATCGAAGGACCCCTATTTTGACAACAACTGTTCGAAAGAGTGCTCTGACACAGCAATCGCTTATCGGCTGCCGCGTGCTCGTTTCGCGCGCCAAGAAGCAGGCCGGCGCGTTGACTTCGGCATTGCGCGTACTGGGCTGCGACGTCATCGAGATTCCGTTCATCGAGGTCCGGAAGCCAGGTTCTTACCAACCGCTCGACGCCGCATTGCAGAACCTCGTGTCCTGTGACTGGCTGATCCTCACCAGCGTCAATGGCGTCGAAGCCATGTTTCGGCGGATGGCGAGAAAACGCGTCAGCCCCTCCTCTCTTGCTCATCTGAAGATCGCTGCCATCGGTCCAGCAACGAAGTCCGCAATCGAGAAACACGGGCTCAAGGTGACGGTTACACCGAAAAAGTATGTCGCCGAGTCGGTTGTCGCATCGCTTCAGCGGCGGGTCAAGGGAAAGCGCGTTTTGCTGGTTCGCGCCAAGGTCGCGCGCGACGTCATTCCCCGCGAACTGCGCAAGGCGGGCGCTCAGGTCGACGTGGTCGAGGCGTACCAGACGGTTGCGCCAGCGCGATCGAAGGCGCAGCTACGAGCGGTGCTCACCGGAGAGCGCAAACCACACGCGATCACCTTCACCAGTTCCTCGACGGTCAGAAATTTCGTCGCCCTGCTCGGCTTGCAGAGCGCGCGCGCCGCTCTCAACAAGCACTCGGCACATCGTGGCGTGCACAGCGCATCGATCGGCCCCGTCACCTCCGCGACGCTGCGCGAATTCAGTTTGCCTGTGGACATCGAGGCCAAAGAGTACACGATCCCTGGGTTGGTGCGGGCAATCGTGGAGTTTCAGAAGCGTGTGCGAAGGCTTCCCTGATCGACGCATCTCGCCAACTTCACAACTGCAGATCCCTCGACTCGGACGCCAGGTCCGCCCCGGCTCGGCGACAACGCGGTTTGAGCCTGGCGAAAAGTAAAAAGCCAGACATGACTTTTCACTCATACACCGAGCACCCGCAGCCTGGCGACGGCACGTGCACTTTCAGAAAATCCGAGACACGCTGATACGCGTCGATCTGGTTCTCGACTCTGGCGAATCCGTGACCTTCGTTTTCGTAGATTTTCAATTGCACGGACCCTCCCCGCTTCTTCACCGACTCGGCCACTTGCCGTGCCTCTTCGTCGGGGCAGCGCGGATCGTGTCCGCCAGCCAGCAGCAGCAGGGGCGCCTTAATCTGATCAACGAAATTAATCGGCGAACGGTCTTCGTAGAGCGCCTTGTTCTTCTGTGGGTCACCCATCGTTGCCAGGTCGTACTCCCGCAGGCTGGGATCCTCGTTCTCGATCTCCGTGAACCAGTTTACGAATGGAACAATAGGCACGCCTGCGGCCCACATCTCGGGGGCCTTCGTGACGGCCATCATGCTGAGGTAACCGCCGTAGCTGCCGCCCATTACAATCAGCTTTTGCGGATCGACAAAGCCGCTCTTCTTGATCCACTCCCCCGCATCGAGCACATCGTGCAATTCCCCGCCGCCGGCATCACCGCGGTTGGCGTCATTAAATGCCTTGCCGTATCCCGTCGAACCGCGATAGTTCGGAGCGATCACGAGATATCCCTGGTTGACGATGTACTGAATGAAGCGGTTAAACGAGTCGGTGGTTTGCGCCGCCGGGCCGCCGTGGATATACACGATCGCGGGAAACTTCCCATTACGCTGAATGTTGTTGGGTACGTACACAAAAGCGGAAATCGTCCATTTACCATCGCGGCTGGGATAGTGCACCAGATACGGTTCGACCATGTCGGCGCTGCGCAATCCCGCCACCAGCGAATGCGTCACCTGCTGCGGCTGTCTTGACGCGAGGTCGTAGATCCAGGCATCGTCGGGAGCATTGGCACCGTTGTGGTAATACAACAGTTTGGATGCATCGCGGCTGTAGATCTCGGGGTTGCCTCCGAAAGAGTTCATTCCTTTGGGCAAGGGCAACTTCTCCGCCTGACGCGTGGCGAGATCATAGACATACAAATCAGCACTACCATCGACGTTAGCTCTCCAGGTTAGCGACTTGCCATCGGGAGAAAACCCGCCCGCGGTGATGTGCCATTTGTCGTTGGTGAGCCACTCGATCTTTTTTGTCGCAAGGTCGAGCAGTCCAACATTGTCGTACCCATTCTCTGCATCAGAAGTGATCAGCAGGGTCTTACCGTCGGGAGCAATGGCAGCCGCGAAGTAAACCTGCTCGCCTTCATGCGGCGTCAGGTTCGTGCTCTTCCCGGTTGCGAGGTCGAGCACGAAGATATTGGCATCTTTGCCGGTCGCATGCGATTGCGTGTAGGCAAGCCACTTACCGTCGCGAGAAAAGATCAGTCCCGAGTTGCTCAGCTCTTTTGCAGTGTTCTGCGTGAGGTGCCGGACATGGCGCGTGGCCACATCCATGAGCTCGACCTCGAAGCTGGAGCCCGTTTTTGGTTTGGTGATGTAGGCGAGCTGGCGGCCATCGGGCGACCACGTCGGTTCCTCCTCAGCACTGTTCTCCGAGGTCGTCAGGTTTACCACGTCGCCGGTTTTGGGCGAGACCAGGAAGATGTCCCACTGCTCATCGCCGTTGTGGTCGGAAATGTAAGCGATCCAGGTGCCATCGGGCGACCACGCGGGTGAGCTCTGGCGTTGATTGCTGATCGTCAGCTGCGTTGGCCAGCCTCCCGTTGCGGGCACCAGCCAGATGTTATTGCGGCCGCTAATGTTGGTGACGAACCCGATCTGCCTGCCATCGGGCGACCACGTGGTGCCGCCAATCAGGCGCGTGCTGTAGAGCCTCTCGATGGAGAAGGTCTGCATGTCCGCTACACTCTTGCTTTCGAGCTTGGTCGGGTCTGTGACAGCAGGAGGAGGAGTAAGCGTCGGTTGAGCGAGTGTAGCGATACTCATAATCATTATGACGACCAACAGTGCGATTCGCATGGATTTCAATTCGAGAATAGCAAAAGGTTGTTGCGCTGCACAGGTTGCTGCCTGTTGCAAGCCGTAGGGCAATCGCAACCGCAGCCGCACCGCTCTTCCGGGCGCCCGGCGGCGAGCGCGTCGAGCGCCTGCGTCAGCCCGGCCTGCGCAGCGTTCAGGTCGTCCAGCAGAGGCAGCCTCAGCTGGCGCGGCTCCGGTCGTGTGGCGGCCCGGCCCGCGACCATGCCATGCTCTGGCCAGGAATGCGGACTTGGCAGAACAATAGTTGCGGCCCCGCAGGGCGGGGCCCTTGGCAGAAGATGCCCTCTCCTGACTTCAGTTCCGCCCTGGTGAGCTGCTTCGTTGGGGATGTGTTCTGCTAGGGTAGAGCGTGGCATCAGATGTCCTCCCCGCGCTCGCTCGCCGGGTTCACCCATCCCGCTACGGCGGCTTGCGTGTTCGATCCCTGAGGCTGCTTGTCGAAGCTCCTCCTACTGTCTGATCCGGGGATTCACGGCTGAATACAGCAGGTCGGTAACGAAGTTGACCAGGACGTAGGTCAAGCCGATCACCAGGATGCAGCCCTGCACCAGGTAGTAGTCGCGGTTTGAGATGGCCTGCACGGTGAGCCGCCCGATGCCGGGCCAGGAGAAGATGGTTTCGGTCACGATGGCGCCGGCGAGCATCGCTCCGAATTGCAAGCCCACGACCGTGAGGATGGGAATCATCGCATTTCTGAGCGCGTGCCGGTAGACCACGGTGCGCTCGGGCAAGCCTTTGGCGCGAGCCGTACGAATGTAGTCCTGGCTTAGCTCTTCCAGCATTGAGGTGCGGACCATGCGCGTGAGAATGGCGGCCAGCGCGCCTCCCATGGTGATCGCGGGCAGCAGAATATTGGCAATCGACCCCACGCCTGACACGGGCAGCCAGCCGAGCTCGATGGCAAAAAGCAGGATCAGGATCGGTCCCAGGGCAAGATTGGGGAATGACAGTCCTAGCAGGGAGACGAAGCTCAGCAGTCGGTCGTCCCAGCGATTGCGACGTACAGCTGAGCGCACGCCAGCGGGGATGGCCAGGAGGACCGCGACGGAGAGCGCAGCCAGCGTAAGCTCCAAAGTAAAGGGATATGCCTGCACGATAATGTGGCCGACGCTCTGGTTGAAGCGTAACGACCGTCCCATGTCTCCATGCAGGATGCCACGCCAGTAATTGACGTACTGCTCGCCCAAGGGGACGTCGAGTCCATAAGCATGACGCGCGGCGGCCACGTCGACGGCAGACGCTCCCTCGCCCAGCATCTGCTGAATCGGGTCACCCGGCACCAGATGGATCAAAAGAAAAACCACCGAGACGACCAGCCACACCACGGGAACCATGTAGAACACTCGTGACAGGAGGTGGCGGAGCATCAGCCGGCCAGCGGCGTTGCGGAAGACGTGGGAGAGGGGGCGGGTTGTGGGCGCGGTTCGGCCACTTCGATTCTCACGCTGTCAACGCGCAAGCCGTCCATAGCCGTCACGGTGTAACGGCGGCTTTCGTGTTCAAAGCTATCGCCGACGCGAGGAATTTTCTGTAGTTGCGCAAGAACGAAACCGGCCAGCGTCTCGAAACCTTCATCGCGCGGCAGGTGAATTCGACATTGCAGCTCAAGGTCGCGGATGTTGACAGAGCCATCGAGCGTCATCGAGGCCGCTTCCGGAGCGAACGGCTGGGCGCTGACGTCGAACTCGTCTTCGATCTCGCCCACCAGCTGCTCCAGTATGTCTTCGACGGTCACCACTCCTGCGGTGGAGCCAAACTCGTCCACCACGACGGCCAGGTGGCGTTTGCGCTGCTTGAACTCTACCAGCAAATCGGGCAGCGGCTTGGTCTCAGGGACCACCAGCACTTCGCGCATTAGGTGCTGTATTTTCAAGTTGCTGGGTGGGCTAACGACTTGACCTGAAGGCGAGCGGCTCAGCCGGTAACGCACCCAGCGCATCAGGTCCTTCGAATAGAGCACGCCAATGATGTGTTCTGGTCCGCGCTGGGTGTCATAAACCGGCACGCGAGAGTGTTGCTCGTCTACCACGCGCTCCAGAGCGTCATCGAGGGACATGTCGGCGGGCAGGGAAAAGATATCAGGGCGCGGCACCATGATCTCTCGCACTGCGATGTTCTCCAGGTCGAGAGCCCGATGGATCATCTCTTCCTGCGCCGGATCGAGGATCCCGATTCGTCGGCTGGCGGAGACGATCAGCTTGAGCTCTTCGGGCGAGTGCACGCCGGCCTCACGAACCTGGCGCGCGCCAAACGCCTTTAGAACCGCATGGGATGACGCACTCATAATGGCCAGGAAGGGCGCGGCGAGAGTCATGAAAAAGTCCATCGGCGCCGCAACTGCCAGAGCCACGCGCTCGGTCCGTTGCAGAGCAATCGACTTTGGCACCACCTCGCCGAGGATGACGTGCAAATAGGTAATCGTGACAAACGCAACTCCGACCGCGATGCTGTGCGCAAAGACCTTGGAGTACGGCAGGTTGGCGAAGGCCGGCTCCAGCACCCGGGCCAGGGCGGCTTCGCCAATCCAGCCAAGAGCCAGGCTGGCAATCGTGATGCCGAACTGGACGGCATTGAGGACGTCGTCAAGCTTTTGGTGGAGCTTCTGGACGGTTCGAGCGCCGATGCGGTGAGCCGCGATCAGCTGCTGCAGACGGGTCTCGCGAACGCTGACCAGGGCGAATTCGGCGGCCACGAAGAAAGCGTTTGCTGCGACGAGCAACACGACCGCCGCAATCCGCAACACAACGAAAGTAACCATGAATTTAAAATGTTATCATTAGCATTGCTTGGCAAGCCGTACCGCCCGCGGCTAAAACATGCCATTCCAGCCACTTAGTTCTTGCTATCGTTTTTAACCCCGGGGTGGTCTAAAACAGGGTCAAAGGCTTCCCAAATTGGGCTCCACGCGCCTTGTGGGGCTCCATTTTTTCACATCGTGAGCGGAACAATTCTTTACTCTGAAGCGTACAGACACTCAGAACCGAATCCTGCCCCGGTGGGGAGGCGACTGTGGCGAACGGCAATAATCACAAGAATAAG
>Ga0306924_10007681_pt1 | contig 10846 bp, 13 predicted proteins | sample sta12Can44000111_FD_203756 | JGI IMG/M metagenome (GOLD analysis project Ga0306924, IMG submission 203756) | Lab enrichment of tropical soil microbial communities from Luquillo Experimental Forest, Puerto Rico - statanox.12C.anox.44.000.111 (v2)... | ecosystem: Environmental > Terrestrial >...
AACGGCAAGCTTTATCTCGAGCACACCCTGCCGGCGCCGGTGTCCGGAAAAATTGGGGTGTGGTCAAAGGCGGATAGCGTCGTTTACTTCGACGATTATCGCGTGTTTCCCGCGCCGCAGGGCTGACCTCACAGAGTGAGAGTCGAAGCAGTTAAAATTGCCTTAAACGACCCCGGACACGCTCGGGCCGTCGCGGCCTTGACGCGAGGCGAACGAGGCGCGCACCGGGAGGGTGATATGAGACGTGATCGGTTGGTGTGGTGGCTGCTGCTGATTCTTGTATTGACGGCAAGCCCTGAAGCGTTTGCCCAGAGCAATATTCGGCAGCTGAATATCGATGGTATCGTAAGAGCCATCGGCAAGGAAGGAGACCTCACCGGAGAGATGTATAAGGTCTCTTTCCCGAGATCGGACTTGACGGTCAAGGCAGGAAATCTGGTCATTAGGCCGGCACTGGCTTTGATAAACTGGGCTGCCTTTATAAAATCCGACAATACCGCTATAAGCTATGGCGATCTGGTCTTGCTCGACGACGAGATTAATCCGGCCATCAGCAAACTCGAAGACAGCGGTATCGAGTTATCGGCTCTCCACAACCATCTGCTCCACGAGAATCCTCGGATCATGTACATCCACTTCGTTGGACGCGGCGACGAGGTGGGAATGGCGAAGGGAATACGGGAGGCGCTGGCAGTTACTAAGACCCCGCTGCACCCAATAACTTCAGGCCCCGAGAACAAACCCGATCTCGCCAAGGAAATCGAGGGGATCATTGGCTACCCGGGAAGTATGGGGGGAGGTGTGTTCCACATCAACGTACCGCGTAACGATATTCACGTAGCCGCTATGGGTGCCGCGATCCCGAGCTACATGGGCATGAACACACCGCTTAATTTCCAGCTCGAAGGCAATAATGCAGCCATCAATGGTGACTTCATTCTGCGTCCGGCCGAGGTCAATCCCGTTATCAAGGTATTGCGGGCCAATGGCATCGAGATCGCGTCGGTGCATAATCATATGCTGGATGAAGAGCCGCGGCTAATTTTCATGCACTTCTGGGCGTATGGCGACGCCGTGGACCTAGCCAAGGGGCTAAAGGCGGCGCTCGGACAAGTGGGTGCATGACGCTGTTCCAACCAGTCGGCATTACCCTGCCGGCGGTCAGGGCCAAAGACCGTCGAGAAAGTTGCTGAGAACTAGGCTGAGGCGCCCCGCGCCGTACGGAATCGTCTCGCGTCGAGGCGAGCCTTCCGAATTTCGCGGATTTGAGCCAATAGGGGCTTGCCAGCGATCGCTCGACGTAGTAAATGTAGCTTGCTCGGGGCAAGGCGGACGCCCCGTCAGACGGTCTTCCGTCCAAGTTCTGCGCCCGCTCGCAGTGCGAGGAGTGCGCAATCATGGATGCTGAAGGCCGTTTTTCTATTTCGGCGCAAGCCCTCTACTCCCGGCTCGGCACAGAGCTGGCACCGATCGTCGTCGATGTTCGGAGAAGCCCAGTTTTCGAGGCCGACGATACGGTAATCGCCGGCGCAATCCGTCGTCTGCCCGCGGAAATCGATCATTGGCGCCGCGAGCTGCCCGAGGGTCGTACCGTCGTCGCCTACTGCGCTCACGGCCAGGAAGTCAGCCAAAATGCGGCGGCCGCGCTACGTGCAGCTGGGAGCGACGCTCGTTACCTCGAACATGGCATCTCGGGTTGGGCTGAGCTCGGGCTGCCGCGCCGCCGCAAGCTCGGTGCGGGTTCGCACGGATGGGTCACCCGCGAGCGCCCCAAAATAGACCGCATCGCCTGCCCTTGGTTGATCCGCCGGTTCATCGATCCCGAGGCCCGGTTCCTGTTCGCGCCAACCGAGCGCGTCTTCGCCGTCGCGGCGGACACTGGGGCCACGGCGTACGATATCCCCGGCGCCGAGCCATTTTCGCATGACGGCGAGCTCTGCAGTTTCGACGCCTTCCTAAAGGAATACGGGATCAAAGATCCGGCGCTCGACGCGCTCGCGCTGATCGTTCGTGGCGCCGATACGGCGCGGCTCGAGCTGACAGCGCAATCTCCGGGTCTACTGGCCGTCTCTCTGGGCCTTTCGGCGATCTACGCCGACGACCACACGATGCTGGAGCACGGGATGACCGTCTACGACGCCCTCTATGCCTGGTGCCGCGACTGTCGTGACCAGGGGCACGATTGGAACCCGGCAGCAATGACCGCAGCAAGGGCGTGAAATGACCGACCTCTCGATCGCCGCTGGTGCCCGGCCCGCGCCTTCCCACGGAGTCTCGTTCGGCGAGGCCCTGCGGGTTTGGCTGAGGGTCGCCGCGCTCTCGTTCGGCGGCCCGGCGGGCCAGATAGCCGTGATGCACCGCATCATCGTCGATGAAAAGAGGTGGGTTGGCGAGTCGCGATTCCTGCACGCGCTGAGCTATTGCATGCTGCTGCCGGGACCCGAGGCCCAACAACTCGCGACCTATATCGGCTGGCTGATGCACCGGTGGCCGGGTGCGATTGTCGCCGGCGGGTTGTTTGTTATCCCCGGCATCATCGCGATTATGGCGCTGAGCTACATCTACGCCGCGTTCGGCAACGTGCCGACGATTGCGGCGCTGTTCTTTGGGCTCAAGGCGGCGGTGCTGGCGATCGTCTTGCATGCGGTCCATCGGGTCGGCAGTCGGGCGCTCAAGAGCCGGCCGATGATCGCGCTGGCCGCTCTGGCGTTTATCGGGATCTTCTTTCTCGGAGTGCCGTTCCCGCTGATCGTGCTTGCGGCGGGCGTGATCGGCTTTTGCGGGGGCCGCGCGGGATCGAGCGCGTTCCAAGTCGGCGGCGGGCATGGTGACGGTCAAGGTGCAACGGGTACCGCTGAAAGCCTTTTGGGTGAAGAATTGCCATTGCATGCGCGACCGACTATCGGTCGCGCGTTGCGGGTCTCGGCAATCTGGCTCGTGCTGTGGCTGGGGCCGGTGGTCACGCTCCTTGTCCTGTTGGGCAGCGGTCACGTCTTTACAGATATCGGGGGCTTCTTCTCGAAGATGGCCGTTGTCACGTTCGGTGGCGCTTACGCCGTGCTCGCCTATATGGCGCAACAGGCGGTCGAAACCTATGGCTGGCTCAAACCCGGAGAGATGCTGGACGGGCTCGGCATGGCCGAGACGACGCCGGGGCCGCTGATCATGGTTGTCCAGTTCGTTGGGTTCCTGGCGGCATACCGGCACGCCGGCTCGCTGCCCCCGATGCTGGCAGGAACATTAGGAGGCCTGCTGGCCACCTGGTGCACCTTTGTGCCGTGCTTTTTGTGGATCGGTCTCGGCGCCCCCTTTATCGAAAGGCTGCGCGACAACAAGCCACTAAATGGAGCGCTCGCCGGTATCACCGCCGCCGTGGTCGGCGTCATCCTGAACCTCGCGATCTGGTTCGCCCTGCATACCTGGTTTCGCCAGTCGTCGCCCGTACGGGGTTTCGGGCTGTTGTTTGATGCGCCGGTGTTGGCGAGCATCGACCCGTGGGCGGTGATGCTTTCCCTTGCCGCTATGATTGCGATCTTCCGGTTCAAAGCCGGCATGATCCAGACACTGCTGGTCTGCTCCGCGGTGGGTGTCGTGCTGCATTTCGCAGGGGTGATCGGATGACCGGCATTGCGCCTCCGTTCGACTAAAGGAGCTACAATGACCTACGATATGAAACCGCTTGCGTGTGATCCGACGCGGATCAAGGGGATGTCCGAGCAGTTGATCGTCAGTCATTACGAGAACAATTATGGCGGCGCTGTCAGGCGGCTGAACGCGATTGCGACGCAGCTCGCCGAGCTCGATTTCGCCACTGCACCAGTTTTTGTGATCAACGGCTTGAAACGCGAAGAGCTGGTGGCGACCAACTCAATGATCCTGCACGAGCTCTTTTTCGCCTCTCTCGGGAGCGAGAGCGAGCCGCAAGGCGAATTGCACGATATGCTGATCCGCGATTTCGGGACGATCGACCGCTGGCGCGCCGAATTCTCTGCAATGGGCAAGGCGCAGGGCGGCGGCTCAGGCTGGGTGCTACTCACATGGTCGCCGCGCGATCGCAAGCTCGTCAATCAATGGGCCATGGACCACACCACAACACTCGCCGGCGCCACCCCGATATTGGCGCTCGACATGTACGAGCACTCCTATCACATGGATTACGGAGCGAGAGCCGCCGCCTATGTCGATGCGTTCATGGCGGCGATCAACTGGCCGAGTGTTGGCCGCGCTTACGCCGAACTCCGGTCATGAACCTTTTGCGCCGGAGGATTTTCCAAAATCAGAGATCGCATCAAACTGGATTAAACGATCGGCCCGGCAATGGCGGCCTGCAAATCGGAGGACCGCGAGGCACCGCGACCAACTATGCTAAAACGCGCTCGGCGAGCGCGCCAAGTGGGTGTAGAGATGGCACTGGGGTCTACGCTACCTTCCAGACCTGGATTGCGCCCGGCTCGATATCCAGCCGACAACGGCCGATTAGAGCGCTGTCCCCAGTATCGACGTGCGCCCGCAAGAGAGTGCTGGTCCCAAGTCGAACCGCGGCTTCGTAGCGGCCACCGATCGCTATGGTGTTCTCAATCGTCGCCTCATACCGCCCGCTGGCGTTTAGCCGCACGCGGTCTGGTCGGACGCTCCATCCCACGCGATCGCCCGCCCGCAACGCCGGCCCGACGACAACCAAGGTACCACCACCCTCGATCGCGATTCGGTCCTCGGCGACCGCAATGCCCTCGCCCAAATCCTCGGCACCGAGCAAGCGCGCCACTAGCTCACTGGCCGGCCGGCTGAAGACTCCCTCAGTCGGACCCGCCTGCAGGACCCGGCCGTTATTGAGCACGAGTAGTTCGTCCGCGAGGAACGCTGCCTCCACCGGATCGTGTGTTACGATGATCGTCGTTGCAGCGATCTCGCGCTGCAGGTTCCGGAGTTCGCGGCGTAGGCGGGAACGCAACGGCGCGTCGAGGGCCGAGAAAGGCTCGTCGAGCAGCATCACTTTGACCGGCCGCACAAGGGCACGCGCTAACGCCACCCGCTGCTGTTGGCCTAGTGATAGTTCTGCAGGAGGCGCGCTACGCGCTGGAGATCCGGCCCATCCTCGGCTGGCGTTTCGGTCCCGTCGATCTCCTGCTCAACCCGATCATCGATTTCCCGTTTCACGGCGGACCGGGGGCGTTGATCTTTGCTCCGGCGGACCGGATCGCCTATAATCTATCCCAGACCTGGGCACTCGCAGTCGAGCACTATGCTGATTACGGCAGGTTCGCCAATCTCGGACCGCTCGGCCAGCAGTATCATGCGCTCTTCGGCGTTATCGACTATAACAGCGACCCTTTGAGCCTCGAGTTTGGCATAGGACATGGCTTTACGGCCGTCTCTGAGTCATTAATCCTGAAGTTGATTGTGACCCGCAGTTTCTAGGGGTCGGGATGTGGGGTCTTCACTTAGAACCCGAAGCGATAAAGCTTCTCGGTGACGACCGGTAAGTCGGCAACGCACGCCAAAGTGTTAGAACCGCCGTCAAGGACCCGGACCAGCTCTCGAAGACCAGGTCGCAAGGGAGGAGCAAAACAATGACGTCACAGGCTGTTCGATTGGTGTCGCTAATCGCAGCGATTAGCTTTGGGAGCGTTGTAGGAACTACCACTCGGGCTGAAGAAGGCGACACAGCGGCGTTGGCCGCCGCGATGAAAAACGCGACGGCGACCTTGCAGCGCGGCTTGAGAGCCAGTGAGGTGCAGGCGACCCCAATCTCGGCCAAGTTCGAGATCGAGGGCGAAAAACTGCAATTGAAGATTTATACGATTAAGGGCGACGACTTCATGGAGGTCGTCGCCGATCCCAAGACCGGGGCCATGCCAAGGCGGGTAGATCACTGATGCCATGGATTTGAACGAAGCGATAGAGCAGAAGACCGCCGTGGAGAAAGCGACCGTGTCCCTGCTCACGGCCGCCGAGGCAGCGGTGAAGACGAATGCCGGGTACCGAGCGGTTAGCATCCTTCCCGAGCTGAAGAACGGATGGGCGACAGCCGAGGTGATCCTGCTGGCGCAGAACACCTTCAAGCGAGTTACCGAGAAGCTCGATTGAATCGCCAAGCTAGCCGACCGTTAATCGTTCAACCTGGCGGGCGCCTTGCCGGTAGGAGCATCACGGGCTGAGTAGAGGTCCCCGTGAGTGGCCGCTTCCCACTCCAGGCCTACCGGGATCGCCAGGCGACCAGTGCTCATTCATGGATGGCAACGGTCGTTTCTGTTTTCCAGCTCAGATCCTTTGCGTCCGGCGCAACCTGAGGGAGATACCTCTCAACGGGGGTGGCAACGATGGCGGCTAACGAAGCAGATCGCTCCGCTTTTCAGGCCGGCATGCCGATCCTTCAGGTTCGCCATCTTCGAACGAGTCTGCTCAAACCTGCCTCGTTCTTGTTGTCGCCCGGGGAGTGTATCGCCGTACGGGGTCCCTCCGGGGCCGGCAAAACATTGCTGCTGCGCGCCATCGCGGACCTTGATCCCAATGAAGGTCTGGTGTGCCTGAACGGCCGCGACCGCTCGACGATTACCGGACCCGAATGGCGCCGCTTGGTCGGCTATGTGCCGGCTGAGCCGGGCTGGTGGGCCGATACGGTCGGCGAGCACTTTAGCGAATGGACAGCGGCACTCGCCTTTGTCAAAGAGCTGGGGTTTCCCGAGGAGGCGAGGGCCTGGCCGATCGCCCGGCTGTCGACCGGCGAGCGGCTGCGGCTCGCGCTCGTGCGTGCGCTGATGGTGCCGCCAAAGGTGCTGCTGCTCGACGAGCCTACCGCCGCCCTCGATCCCGCTTCCGTGGCCGCAGTCGAAACGCTGATCGCCGCTCGAGTACGGGCGGGTCTCGCTGTACTGTGGGTTTCCCATGATGCTGAGCAAGCCAAGCGTGTCGCGCATCGGCTCCTCCTGGTCGATGGCGGACAGGTGCGGGAGGAGATCTCCGAATGGCCAGCTATATCGCCCTAAATTACTGGGAACTTGCATCGGCAAGTGTCTTTGTTTTCATCGATGCCGGTCTCTCAGTAATATTTAGACTAAACCTTCATCGCAGCCTGTTCGTCGCGGCAATCCGCATGCGGTGCAATTGGCGCTCGTCGGCCTGGTGTTGACGACGCTCTTCTCGCTCGTCTCGCCGCTGTGGACTGGCATTGCTGCGTTTGGGATGGTGCTGTTTGCCGGGCACGAGGCGGCACAGCGGCAGGAACGGCGACTCTCTGGTTGGTGGTCGTACGGGCTGGGGACTGGCTGCATGATGATGTCGTCGGTTCTGGTGACGGTCTTCGCCCTGACGACAGCCCTGCGGCCAAATCCCTGGTACGACCCGCGCTATGCGATACCGCTCCTCGGTATGATTTTAGGCAACTGCATGACCGGCATTAGCTTGGGTCTCGACACCCTGACGACGAGCCTCGTCAACCGCCGTGCCAGTGTGGAAGCTCAGCTCATGCTCGGCGCTCCCAGAGAGGTCGCCGCGGCTCCAGTAACACGCGAAGCACTCCGTAGCGCGCTGATGCCCGTCATCAATTCTATGTCTGTAACAGGCGTGGTTTCTCTGCCGGGCATGATGACTGGGCAGATCCTCGGCGGGGTGCCGCCGGCCGAAGCGGTCAAATACCAGATCCTCGTGATGTTCCTGATTGCAGGAGGTACGGGCTTGGGGGCGGTAACCGCTGTGCTCGGTGGCGTTTACCGTCTGACCGACGGGCGTCACCGCCTGCGTCTCGATCGGCTGACTGCGGCGAACGCCATCTGACCTAGCAACGTCTGCCAGACAATATGCTCAGCCCCGTCGCGATGCGTAAGCCGCCGATGACTACGTTCTGACAAATGCGCGGGGAGACCCTCGTCGTTGGTCTTCGGTCGCTCATCGTATTAAGGCGGGCCCTGCTCTCAATCCGCTTGAACCGGCCACGTAGTTGACACCCCGTCCCGCCTGTACGATGATCTAACGCAGGTCGTCGGCAACCACCCCTTAGCCGTAGCTGGCCAAGCGTTGCCCTGTCCCCGTGGTGCCAATACGCATCGCGGCAGCGATGGGGTGTGCAATGGACGGCCTACAGGCTCTCGATCTTGCTTTGTTCTCGGCCGGCACGTTTGCCGCGGCCTTTGTGACCGGTCTCGCCGGCTTCGCGTTCGGAATTGTTGCCGCGGCGGTATGGCTCCATTTCCTCGCGCCGGCTCAAGTCGCGCCGCTGATCGTCGCCTTCGCGCTGATCGTGCAGGGCGCATCCGTATGGAAGCTACGTCGTGCAGTGAGGTCGGGCGCATCTGGCCGTTTGTGCTCGGCAGCGCGATCGGGGTACCGCTCGGCGCCGAGTTGCTACGATGGGCTCCTGCCGCGCAGATGCGGATAGCCGTCGGCGGACTGCTGATCGCCTTTTCGCTCTATAACTGGTTCCGCCCGGATTCGACGGTCGCCGCCCGGGCCGGTGCGATGGCCGATGGTGCAGTCGGCGTCGCCAATGGGGTCGTTGGCGGCGCCACCGGACTGGCCGGCATCGCCGCCGTGGTGTGGTGCAATTTGCGCGGCTGGCCTCCGGCCGAGCAGCGCGCCGTTTTTCAGCCGGTCGGGGTCGCGACCTTCGTAATGATAGCGCTATGGCTGGGCGGCACCGGCATGATCGGTCGTGCAACCGCGATGCTGTTCTTCTTTGGATTGCCGGCATTGGCGCTTGGCACCTGGGCCGGTTTGAAGTCCTTCGGCCGCCTGAACGAGGCCGGGTTTCGTCGAGTCGTTCTCTGCCTGTTGGTGCTGTCCGGCGTCAGCCTGCTGTTCCGGGGCGGCTAGGGCGCACGCAAACTTTGCCGAAAGGAGGCGAAAAATGTCCCGAGCGAAAACCTTTAAGGTCGCAATTCTTTGGCGTGGCGACGCGGAAGCCAGGCAATCCGCCACACCGCAAAACAATCGGTTCCACCGGATCTTCGAGGAGCTTGCTGCTGTCGGCATCCATGCCGAGCCTGCGGTCTACGATGAGGAGTTCGCCGACGAGGTGCGCGAGCAGCTCCTGAGGGCTGATGGCGTGCTGGTGTGGGTCGATCCGATCCGTCAAGCAAAGACCCGAGCGGCGCTCGACGCGTTGTTGCGCGACGTCGCTTCGCGCGGCCCCTGGGTCAGCGCGCATCCCGACGTGATCCTCAAGATGGGGGTCAAAGAAGTCTTGTACCGGACAAAGCATCTGAGCTGGGGTTGCGACACGCACCTTTATCGCACCACCGCCGAGTTCGGTGCCGAGTTCCCCGGCCGGGTACAATCGTCGGGCCCGCGGGTCATCAAGCAGAACAGAGGGAACGACGGCCTGGGGGTTTGGAAGGTCGAGCAAATTCCAATGCAGACCGGCCGGGCGGATACCGTGCGCGTGCTGCATGCGCAACGGGGGAGCATTCCGCAAGACCTGCCGCTTCAGGAATTCATGGCGCGCTGCGAACCTTATTTCGCCTGGGGCGGCTGTATCATCGACCAGCCGTTTCAACGGCGCCTGCCCGACGGCATGATCCGTTGCTACATGGGGATCGACAAGGTCGTCGGCTTCGGACACCAGCTGATCAGGGCGCTGATCCCGCCGCCGCCCTTGGAGGACCCGGATTCGCCGGCGGCGCAGCCCGGCCCGCGTATCATGCATGGTCCGGCCGCCGAGCCGTTTCAGGCGCTGCGGGAAAAGATGGAGACCGAGTGGACGCCGCAAATGATGGAGGTGCTGGGCATCGACCGCCGATCGCTGCCAATCATTTGGGACGCCGACTTTCTCTACGGCCCCGAGACCGCATCAAACAAAGACAGCTACGTGTTGTGCGAGATCAATGTCAGCTCGTGCTTTGCCATTCCGGATCAGGCCCCGGCTGCCATCGCGCGTCTTGCATTGAATAGGATGGGAGCGCAGGAGTGATGTGGTAGCTGTCCGAACTGCATAGATCAGAAGAGTTTTTTTTTCGCGATGTTGAAGGTAACGACGCACCCAACGCCCGCCGCCGCCGGCAGCGGGCAGCCCGTTAATCTCGCCTACACCGCAATACACATGCCGACACTACCGTTTCGTACCATATAAGCTTGAGATCCTGTGCCCCGCTGAGCCGTCGGCCGCGTCACGGTAAATCCTTGAGACGGCGCATGTCATCGGCCACCTCCCCCAGCCACTCGCGGAAGTTGCCGACCTTCGCCGTTTCTTCGCGAAGAAGTCGGGCTTGTCGGTTGCGCGGCGGCCAACAAACGGCTCAAGATTGCCAGCGACAATTGCGACGATGACTGAAGCAATCCTGATCGTTCAGCCGCTCCGCTCTCGCTGATTTACGGCTGCAAGCCGCTGACGATCGGCGGCCAACCAGTCCCGGAACGCGATAATCTTGGGCAACGCCCGCGTCGCTTTCGGGCACACCATCCAATAGGTGTTTTTGAGCGGCAGCGCCGTTCGGAATGGCCGAACCAGACGCCGGGCGATGAGGTCGTTCGCGGCGAGCATGGTGCGCGCCAGCGCGATGCCCTGGCCGTCGATCGCGGCATCGATCACCATGCTTGCATGGTTTAGGATTGGACCGTGCAAAAGGCCTTCGCTGAGTGCGCCGGCCGCTTCGAGCCAGCGCGACCAATCGAAGCGGTCGTCCAAATGTAGCAGCGGAAACCGCAGCACATCGCCGGATTCGTGGATCCGGCTTCCTCCAGCGGCGAGTCCGTTGCGAGCCGACTTCTCAACGTTCTGCAGGCACTCGGAACATCGCGAGGTCTGTTGGACTGAGAGCCCGCTCACCGCGCCGCGTGCCTGGAGGCGTCCAGTCATAAGGCACTGGCTGCGCTCGGTAGACCACGTTCGATTGAACCTTCTTGCCTGCGGGCC
>Ga0306924_10007687_pt1 | contig 10841 bp, 4 predicted proteins | sample sta12Can44000111_FD_203756 | JGI IMG/M metagenome (GOLD analysis project Ga0306924, IMG submission 203756) | Lab enrichment of tropical soil microbial communities from Luquillo Experimental Forest, Puerto Rico - statanox.12C.anox.44.000.111 (v2)... | ecosystem: Environmental > Terrestrial > Soil...
TCCTGCGCCCAGAAACGGAATATAGCCTGCCAAAATGACCGCGCCTGACAGCGCGCAGTTGCGACGACCCACACGCTTGAAGAGAAAAGGTAGAAGGATAAGAGCACTCATTTTGGAAAGCACGGCCAGCCCGAAGCTTACCGCAGATGCACGGTACGCTCCACGCAGCAAGAAGTAGGCGGTGGCGGCGATCATGGCTGACAGTATAGCGTCCATGTGGCCACTGCCCGCAAAAACCTTGATGACCAGCGGATTCCAGGCGTAGAGCAGCACGCCCTCCGTCGGTTGATCGAGGACCTTAAGAGACAGGGCAAGAAAGATCACCGCGATCAGGTCGAAGCCGACGAACAAGCTCTTCATCACCATGACGCTGCCCGGCGCAAGCCAGTGAGAAAGGCGGAAGACGGCTTGCGCCAGCGGTGGGTACACCGTGGGGATCTCTGGATAACTGATGTTCTCACGTATTTCATCCCACAGCGCCTGTGCATGCGCCGGCGCTGGAGGCCCCGCGTCTCCCCGCGAATCCAGTGCGGCATCAGCCGGGGGGTAGAGGTACGGATTGGTGCCGGCCGCGAACATCTGGCCGTCCCACAGATAGCGCCACACGTCGTCGTCGAACAGTTGGTAGCGGTCGTAAGCGACCCGTTCTCCGCGCACATCGGCACGAAGGGCTGCAAGCAGTGACCTCGCTGTGGAGTTGTCGGGCAGTCCCGCAGGCAAGAGCGTTAGCCGAAACAGGATGGCCCCGGCCCCGATCATGGCGAGGGTGCGGCCGTGATGCCGACCGCTGTGCGAGGCAGCGAGGTAGGCCAGCGCGTACAAAGCAAACAGCCCGCCCATCAGGGCGAGAAAAACCAGCACCGGCCGCGCGCCATTGACGGCCTTCAGGCGCGCAAGCGCCACGTAGAGCGACTCGGATAGGACCAGTAGTAACAGCAGCCAACCGAGACCGACCCGCTTAGAGGGTTTCTCCACAGCGTCACCCATCTAGCCCTAGCGCGCAACGCTCTTGCTGTTCGGGGCTGCCTCCAGAGTCTCGATTGCTTTCAGCGCGTCCCCATCATTCGGATTGAGTTTCAAGGCATGCTGAAGCTCGCGCTTGCCGCTTTCAATGTTACCTTGGCGGCAATAGATCAGGCCCAGGTTGCGATGCAGGTCGGCGCTGAAGCGGCAGTCCTGGCAGATCTGCAAGGCCTCTTGCAGGTCTTCCACGGCCTGAGGCCAATTGCGAGCGTTGGCGGCCTCCAGACCGAAGTTCCCCAACTGCTGCACGCGGTCGGTGAGCTGCCGCTGCTTCTCAAGCTCATCAAACCGGTTCATGAACTCTTTGGCTTCCGGCCTTCGCGCTTGCGCCAGTGTCCGCGCAAGATTATAAAGCCCTTCCGAATTTTGCGGGTTTGCTTCCACCGCGCGCCGCAAATGTGTGATCGCCTCATCCGTCTTGCCCAGGCGCAGCAAGTCCTGGCCAAGCAAAGACTGGGCATTGGCATCATCGGGGGTAAGCTGTACCAGCCTTTCCGCAAGCTCGGCGGAGCGCTGGACGTTCCCGAGCTGCCGTTCGACTAGGCTCAGAAGGTAAAGCGCTGCGGGATAGTCAGGCTGCAATTTGCACGCCGTCTCGAGCTCAGCGCGGGCCGCCTCGCGTTGATTGAGGTCGTAAAGGACGCGGCCTTTGTTGTAATGCGCGGCGGGTGACTGCGGACCCAGACGAATCGCTTCGGAAAATTGGTCAAGCGCGCCTTCGAGGTCGTAGCGGTCCGCGAGCGCGATGCCCAGATTCAGGCGCGCCGAGGAAGAGTTGGGCTGCAGCCACACGACTTTTTGAAATATTTCCACCGCTTGCTGCCGGTGGCCGAGTTTGCCCTCCGCCATCCCGAGCGCCGTATAGGCACTCACGCTATCAGGCAGAATTGCGAGCGCCTTGTGGAACTGTTCTTCCGCTTCAACGTATTTATCCTCGGCCGCCAGGATCAGGCCGAGGTTAACATAGGCCTGGGCGTACTGAGGGTCGTGCTGAATCGCGCGGCGAAACAGATCGGCGGCCTGCGCACTCTTACCTTCCCGACCGTACAGCACCGCCAGATTGTTCTCGGCCTCCGCAAACTGGGGGTTAATGGCGAGAGCCGTTCGGAATTCCTTTTCTGCCTCGTCTGCCTGACCCGCCTCCATAGAATGAAATCCAAGCTGATTGTGAGCTTTGGCAAGATTCGGGTCCAGCCGCACTGCCTGCTCCAGCTCCCCCTTCTCGCCCGGCAAGTCTCCCAGATTGGAAAGGGCGATCGATAGGTTGTAGTGCAGTTGCGCATTCTTGGGGTCGAGCGCCAGAGCTTGACGGTAAACGTCGGCGGCGCCTTGAGCGTCGCCCACCCCCAGGAGCTGGTTGGCCTTGTTACCAAGATTTCCGGCTTCAGTCTGAGCTTGACTTTTTTCCTTCGCCTGCTTAAATGCCTGGATCTCCCGGTTCGCCGCATCCTCCTGCTTCTGTTTCGCAAGCAACAGGCCGAGTTCGTAGAGAGCCTCGGGGGCGTCCGGCTTGATCTTCTTGGCCTCCTCGAGCTGCTCCACTGCTTCGTCATTCTTACCCAACCGGGCTAGGACGTAGCCGAGCCGGTAGCGCGACTCATAATTGCCTGGATCCATTTTCACTGCGAGCCGGAATTCCGTTTCTGCCTCCGCATACTGGCCAAGCCCGCGCCGGGCTTCTCCCAAAAGGAAATGAGCCTCGGGATTCTGTGGCTGCTCGCGCGAGTAGGTTTGAAGGTAGGGGAGCGCTCCAGAGAAGTCGTCAAGCTCCAGAAGGGCCTTGCCCAAAGACACCAGAGCCGTAGCGTTTCCCCGCTCCAGCCGAAGAGTCTCCTTATACTCCGCGGCCGCTTCCCGATACTGGAGATGGTGCGCATAGGCACTGGCCAGATTGAAATGGACTTCTGCCGAGTTGGGGTACATGGAAGCCAGCTCTCGCAGCGTCTGGATGGCGTCCCCGTAGTTCGCTCCCCGTGCGCACGCTACGGCCAGTGCTAACCTGAGCTGGTAGTCGAGTTCCTTGGAAACCGGAGCTCGAAGACCCTGGCGCAAGTAGTAGGCAGCGGCATCGTAGCGCTCCTGGGCGATCAGGACCTGCGCGAGATTGTAGAAGGCGAAGCCAAAAGCGGGATCTAGCCTCACCGCCTCTTTGAACTGTTCAGCCGCTTCCTCCCTCTTATCGCGCTTCTGCAGTACCAGGCCGAGCGCATTGTGCGCGAGGGCAAAGTCTGGCTTCTGCTGAATTACCGTACGGAGCTGGCCCTCGGCGTGCTGGTCGTCGTTGCTTTGGATCAGCGCCAGCGCCAGGTTGTATCGGGCTTCCCAAGCCTTGGCGTCAAGTTGCAAGGCGGCTTGGAAGGCGGGAATTGCGCAGGCGAGTACCCCCTTCTGCGCATAGAGGGCACCGAGCGCCTTGTACCCATTGGCGGTTGGGTGATTGGAGAGGGCTTGCAGCAGGTCGCTAACCTGCGGGGATGGGCTTCCCGGCGTCTGGCACTGCCGGGGCAAAGGCGCAGTGACCGACGTCGGCGGACCGGATTGCCCAAACGAAGGGGCCTCTGCTAGGACCTCGGAGGCGAGAATGAAAGGGGTCGAGAACAGAAACAGAACACCCCGCAACAGGTTGGTTCGCTTTGCTTTTTGCCGTGGTGTCCACTGAGTGCGGTTGCCCTTCATGCTCCTGTCACACTTGGCTTGTGGGACACCCAGTGTATATGCCTAGAAGTAGAACTTCAAGCCAAACTGCAGTTGCCGCGCGGTGTTGGACGTGCTCAAGACGCGCCCGAAGTTAGGGTCATTATAATTTTGAACAGGAATGCCGAAGATCGGCGTGTTGAATAGGTTAAACGCCTCGAACCTGAATTCGAATCTCTTCGATTCGGTGATGGGAAACTGACGGAAGATCGAGAAATCCAAGCTGCGGTTCCAGTCAGAACGTAATGCGTTCCGGCCCAAGTTCCCAAAGGTGTAGTTAGCAGGAACTGCAAAGCTCGAACTGGAAAGCCACTGGCTGGGGTTACGATTGGTTAAGTTGGGGTTCCCCACCAGGTTCAGGCGTTCGTAGTAGCCGGCGCAACATCCGGCCATACCCGTGTTGGCGATGTCACCGCTGATGCCGACATCATAGGGTTGACCGCTGGAAAGGAAAAGTATCCCGTTCACACCCCAATTGCCGAGGGCATAGTTTAGAACGCGGTTGTCCGAGCTCCAGCGTTGTCCCCGGCCGAAGGGGATCTGGTAGACCCAGGACGCGGAAAGAATGTGCGTGAGGTCAAAACCCGACACGCTCTTGTTTTGATCCAGGTTGTACGGATTCTGGATGGAGCAGCCTTCCACGCCGAACCATCCGGAGCACCCAATGTCCTCGGACTTGGACCAGGTATACGAGATCAGATAGGCAAGGCCGCCGCTGGTCTTCCTGTCCAGTGAGAACTGAAAAGCATTATAGTTACCCCTACCCCAACTTCGATCATAGAAGCTCGGTGGGCTGAAAGGGAACGGTTCGCGGGCGGTGGGATTGCCCGGACCAGGCGTAAGGGCCACGTTGTAATACCCCCCTATATCCAGCCGGCTGCTATGCGATCCCACATAGTTCGCAGTCAGGACGGTATTCGTTTTCAATTGTTGTTGCACGCCAAAGTTCCATTGGTCGGAATACGGGTTCTGAATGCGCGGATCCATGTACCACTGGACGAAGCCGCTGCTCTGGAAAGGCGTGGGGGCCGGCAGCGGTGGGGCTGTGCCAAGGTTAAACGGATCTTGAGCTTTAATCGTCGGTTTGGGACTTCCGGGAATTGGATTGTTCAGATTGTTGGCAAGAAGCTGTCCGATAGAGGGCCAGGAGCCCTCATAATTCTGCGCTGTTTGGATGACCGCGGCCCAATTGTCGTAGAATCGCCCATAAGAAGCTCGTACGACGGTATTCGGCCGCCAACGATAGGCCAAGCCGACCCGCGGCTGCCAGTTGTCGTAAGTATTGTGAATGATGGCGTGGTTGGTGAACGGCGTCAGCATCACGTGCGCCGGGAGTTGGCCGCCGGGGATGCACGGAGCGCCCCGCGTTGCCGAGCAGGGCGGCGAGGGCGCAGCCAGGATGTAGACCCCCTGGGTGAAGTCCATGTCTCCCACCTGGTTGCTGAAGTCTGCCGGGTTGCCGTAGATGGGTACCAAGGTGACGTCATAGCGGAGGCCGAGGTTCACCGTTAGCTTTGCCGTCGCCTTCCAGGAGTCCTGAAAGTAAAAACCGTCTACCCACCCTCCATGTTCGGTTTCGAACACGTTGCGCCGGCCGGCGTTCTCCGGCACACCCAGCAGATAGGAAGCCATGGCGTCTCCCGTGCCCCCCGGGCTTTCTGGGTTTGCGGTATTAAAGGCACTGAAACCTACGCTCACACCGAAAATGGGGGACTGGGTGTTATTGCTGTTGAAGTCGGCGCCCATTTTGAGGGTGTGATGCCCGTGGATCTTGGAAAAGTCCCCCTTGAACTCGTAGATGTCCGCCACCCGTGTGTCCTGAACTTCGTTGCCAGTGACAAAACTAAAGTACCCATTGATCCCGATTCCGGGATTGAACGGCCCGTTCCCTCCGGCGAAGCCGCCCGCGAAATTAGGGGAAAAACCTGCTTGCTGCCAGAGGTTAGCAGGCGCGTTTTGATACACCGCGATAATGTTGTCCTGAATGCTGTTCCGCCCGAACTCGAACGAGGCCACCGAGCTGCTGCTGAACACGCGGCTGTACTGCACCGCGGCTTGGTATCCGTGGTAGAAGATGTCGGACGAGACCCCCGGAATGCCTCCCGCCTCGGTGTCCGGCTGGGTGAAGCCCGAGTACCGAATCCACAGGGAGTTCCTCTCGTTGAACTGGTGATCAAAACGGAGGGACGCGTCATCCTGTCGGATGATAATTGGAGTTGTGTTAATCGCGTTGGTGCCCGCTACCCCGGTGACCGTGGGGGCTGGAAAGAGCGCCTTGGCATAGGTCAGCATACCCTGGTTGATCAGATTCGGAGGAATCTGATTGTTGGGAAACGGATCGCGGATGAACTGTCCCGGATTGTTGGGATCCGGCCGCGTGGTAAAGGGATTGTAGATGGGAATCACCTTTCCCTGGGAATTGACCAGACCGCTGAAGTCTCCGCTTAGTTGTTGAGGCGTCGCCGTGAGGAAAACACTCTGGTTCGCGGTGTGGTTGCGAAAGCCCTGGTAGGAAGCAAAAAAGAATGTCTTGTTGCGCCCGTTATAAATATGCGGCAGGATCACCGGTCCTCCCACGGAGCCCCCGAATTGGTTCTGCCTGAACGGGGTAACTTCAGCCAGGAAAAAGTTCCGCGCGTCCAGGGCGTTGTTGCGGAGAAACTCCCAGGCCGATCCGTGAAAGACATTGGTACCGGACTTGGTGACCGTGTTGATGATTCCTCCCAACGAGCCGCCGAATTCCGCGATGTCGTTGTGGGACTGAACTTTGAATTCCTGAATGCCATCCACCACCGGGGCGACGGCGTAGGTGCCGACAAACGATCCCAAATCGTTGATCCCATCAAGCAGAAAGAGGTTGCTGCGGTTGCTCTGCCCGTTCACGGAAGGAAAGGTGAACGTCCCAATCGCGTTTCCCACGAAGCCGCCGCCGCCGCCCGAATTTTGCGAGACACTCACCGGGCTAACTCCCGGGGTGAGCGACAGCAGCTCGGTGAAGTTTCTACCGTTCAGCGGGAGATCGTTAACGGCTCCGGTGGTGATGGCCGTTCCCAGCTCAGCCGTTGAGGATTGAATATAGGCCGCGGTCGCCTCCACCTTCACGGTCTGCGACGTGGAACCCACGAGAAGGTTGAAGTCAAAGGTAGCCGTCTGATTTACCTCGAGGGAGAGGTCCGCCTGGGTTGCGGTTGTGAAGCCTTCCTTGGCCGCCTGTAACTGGTACTTACCGGGGGTAATGTTGAGGATAACGTAGCTGCCGGCCTCATTCGTGGTAGCAGTCTGCCGCCCCGAAGTCTGCGTATTAATCAGCGTCAGGGTGGCGCCCGGGATGACAGCGCCGCTGGGATCGCGCACCGTGCCATTGATTGAGGCCGTCGAGCGCTGCGCCTTCACGATGGTGGGAAATCCCATCAGAACGGCGATCAATGCGGCGACCAAGCATGTCCAAAGACAGGCAGGAGTAAACGGCCGGGGTCGAGCGAAAGCCTTCATGGGGCACCTCACACTGGAGATACCGAGCCCTGAGCCCGGTGAGCGACTCTTTCCATAACACGCCCCCCCAAGGCTGTCAAGAAAATTCTTTCAACATGCGCTTCCGTCATTTCAAATAGTGAGACACCGCAGAGTCTGGATAATGAGTCCAGCGAATAGACTATGGAAGTCTAATTTGTAGAATGATTTAATCGCAGTAGCATCCTTCGCTCTGGCCCACCCATTCTAGGATTGTATTTTACATGGTGGAGGATGTATGCTGAATTGCGGAGCGGACTGGCACTTCAGCACTCCATTTCCTGTCGCGCTTCGTGTCTGAATGCATTTGTGTTGAGCTGGCTGATTTCTCTTTCGCTCTTCTGACGTCTTATGGCTCGATCTGACCGATCAAGGCCTACCACTGTAGGCGTGCTCGCCAAGGTCTTTAAAATTCTGGATCTGCTTCAGGCTTACCCGTCCGGTCTCGATTTGAACTCTATCAGTCACAAAACCGGCGTCAACAAGAGCACCGCCTATCGTTTTCTGGCCTGCCTCGAACAGGAGGGATACCTGGTCCGGAACGAGCAAGGTGCTTACGTTCTTGGGGTGAAGCTGTTGCAGCTTGGCACTGTTGGTGACCATCACCATGTGCTGCGAGAAGGCAGCGATCCCTTGCTGCGGGAGCTTTGGCAAGCAACGGAAGAGACCGTGAACCTGGGAGTGCTGGAAGGGCCCAATATTCTTTTCCTGACGGTACTCGAAAGCCCGCACGCCTTTCGCTTAGTGTCGGGAATCGGCGCCCGTCGTTCCGTGCATTGCACGGCCATGGGGAAGGCTCTGGTCGCCTTCCTCCCTCCTCGCCAGGACAGCCAGATTTTGAATTCCATTCATTTCGAAGCCGTGACGCCGCACACGATGACGAACCTCGCGCAATTCAAGAAGGACCTGGAGCGAATTCGGTACTTCGGTTACGCGGTGAACGACGAGGAAAGCGTCCTCGGAGCGCGGTCCGTCGGCGCTCCTGTCCTCAATGCTGACGGTACGGCGGTCGCCGCCGTGAGCGTGTCCGGTCCCATTACCAGGATCACGCAGGGGAAGATACCGATTCTTGCCGAGGCGGTGAAGCGCACAGCCCGCGAGATTGCCACCCGGATGGGTTACGGTACCGGGGCCGGCGGCACACACGAAGGAGAGTCCAAGTCGTGAAGGAAAGAAAGTCAACCGTGGCGGGGGTGGGAGTGCTCAAGAAAGCGCTGCGCATCCTGGAGTTGGTGCAAGCTTCCGGATCGGGTCTGGGTGTGAATGAAATCGGCCAAAAAATAAACATCAGCCGCAGCACGGCTTACCGCGTGCTCTCGCACCTGGAGCGAGAGGGGTATGTTGCCCGCACGGATCGCGGAGTTTACCGAATCGGTGCGAAGCTCATCCGGCTGGCCTCGCAGGCCAATAGCCAATCGGCGCTGCAAGAGGTAGCGCGGCCGTTGCTGCAGAAACTATCCCAGGCCACCGGCGAAACCGTCAATCTTGCTGTCCTCGATGGCGATCAGGTGCTGTACATTGAGGTGAACGAGAGCGCCCACGATTTCCGCCTCGTGTCGAAGATCGGAATGCGCCGTCCCATCTATTCGACTGCCCTGGGCAAGGCGCTGGCAGCTTTCTTGCGTCCCGGGGAATGCGAGTACCTCATCGGCCTCATGAGTTTTCAGCGTTTAACCCCTCAGACCATTACCAGCCGAACCGAGCTTGAAAGGGAACTCGAAAAGGTGCGTTGCCAAGGCTATGCCCTGGATAATGAAGAGACCGTGCTGGGAGCGCGATGCGTCGGAGCGCCGATTCTAAACTCCCGCGGGGAGGCACTCGCCAGCGTCAGCATTGCCGGTCCGGTTACACGGGTGAGTGAAGACAAAATTCCCCGTTTTGCAGTGGCGTTGAAACAGGCGGCAACCGAGATTGCGAATTATCTCGGAGTCTCCGAGGTCGGGCGCTCGCCCTCTGCCAACGACGGCCCGCTCAGGGGTACACCTTCGGTTCAAACGGCCGACTCGCCGTGAATCCTCAAAGTGGCAAGCGGCGAGTGGCAAGGATCCTCGGGTCGAATGGCCCACCCGCTGTAAATGGCTCACTGTGCGGGAGCTGCTTCGGCTTGCTTTACCAAACCTCGCATGAAGTCATCCTCAGGAAACAACTCCAATTCCTTTTCCATGGCGGCCAACGCGTCGGAATACTGGTGCGCGGTGATATGCAGTAGCGCCAGGGACTTATAAAGTCGCTGGTCATACGGATTCAAGTCGATGCCCCTCTGGGCCATGGCTAACGCTTCTGAGGTGCGGCCAGCGCGAGTCAAGAGGTCGATCAGAGTCTCAAAGTCGGCGGCAGCGACGGACCCGTGCTCGATGGCTTTGGTGAGATACGCGATGGCTGCCATCTGACCCTCGGCAGTGCCGTCATGCAAGCCTTTCCAGGCCAATCCCGAGAGCACAAGAGGATGCTCCGGCTGGGCAGGGGCGAGTTGGCCGATCACGGCCAGGTAACGCGCGCGGTACTCGGGATGAGAGTCCACCAAACTCCCGTACGCCTGAAGGAGCGTAAGCGGCGGCACCGCGTCCTTGGCGGACGGTATGGCGTTCAGATGGACCAAATCCGGCAATTCCGGCGAGGTGGCATGAAAGGCCGCTTCCGGATACGGCTCACCCGCGCTTGCGATGATGCGGTGGTCGGTCAGCGCAGAGTGCGAAATGCGTGCAAGACTTTGCTTTGGCATGTGGCATCCCGCGCAGTCATCGGGAGCCGATTTCGCCAGTCGCGCCTTCAACGGCACGCGGCAACTTGCTTCCGTATGACAGGTCAGGCACCGGGCGCGGTAATAGCTGGCGGCCGTCGAAGTCGGCTGTCGGTGAGGGTCGTGACAGGTAATGCAGCTCATTCGGCCGGCGCTCGATCGATAGCACTGGCTGAGGATCATGGACCAGTAATGCTGCAACAAGGGATCGGACGGCGGCGCGCCGCGGCGCGGCGGTATGGCGAGAATGGCCAGGGTGTCTTCGAGGGGTGTTCCCGGCCGAAAATCAAAGAGGGTCTTACCTGGCTGGAGAACTTTGCTGTCTCCTGCTTGGTGGCAATTCATGCAAATGTTGTCGGCCAGCCAGCCCGGAAGTTTGACGGGGTTAACGATCGTTCGGTCGACGTTGCCGGAGACCGGCGTTCCCTTGGCGCGCTCCTCGACGTGAAGCTGGCCGGGGCCGTGGCAGTTCTCGCAACCGATCCCAAGTTCCTTGAAGGGCGGATCGCGATAGAGGCCGTCGCGGTCGGCAACCGGCTGAGCCTGGCCACTGTGACACGCGACGCACATGGCAGGGATGGCGCGGCTGAAGCCATAGTCACCGAATTCGTAACCGGGCGAAAGCGCCCATAATCCCGGCCTCGAATAGTAAGAGAGGGGCGCTTCAAACAAGTAATTGCCCCGCCGCACGATGTAGCTGATCCCGTTGGCGCCGGATCCCATCGCGTAGGCGATCTCCTGCGTGTTGCGAAAGACCTCGCTTCCGTCCGGCGCCAGTTCGTACTCGCTCTGGTAGAGGGTGGACCCCTGGCGGAACACCTGAAAGAACCGGTTCAGCTTTTCGTCGCGAATGGTCACCGTGTGGGTGACGCGC
>Ga0306924_10007689_pt1 | contig 10840 bp, 11 predicted proteins | sample sta12Can44000111_FD_203756 | JGI IMG/M metagenome (GOLD analysis project Ga0306924, IMG submission 203756) | Lab enrichment of tropical soil microbial communities from Luquillo Experimental Forest, Puerto Rico - statanox.12C.anox.44.000.111 (v2)... | ecosystem: Environmental > Terrestrial >...
AACCCGAGCATCGGTATGGACGGAGACTTCAGCCTCCTGAACAACGTGCTCTACAACTGGCGGCACCGCACGGTGGACGGCGGCGATCAGAAGAGCCAGTTAGCGGCTGGCCAGGTGCTTGGCCATCATGCCCTCCTGTCCCTGGGCCACGAGCGCCGCGAAGAAGGCCTTCCCCGGTCCTACCACTCCCTGCGAAAAGAGTAACACCGGCTCCTGCAGGCGTTCGATCAGTTCCTGCAAAGCAGCACGCCGTTCCCGCAAGGGCCGGCCCAGCATCGACCGGTCCCTCAGATACAGCAGATCGAAATCTGGGAACTAACAAAAGTCTTGCACTAGGCTGAAAACATTATGATAGTCGGCCAGTTCTGTTACAACGGATCCGCGTTAATGCGAAAAGCGGCAATTCGGTGCTTGGAAGCAGATGGAAGCAGATGAAAGGCCACGGGCAAATGCATTGAATAAACAGAGCTGTTCCAGGTGGCGCGCGCCCACGGGGTACTTTTTATCGCCTAGGCGTAGTGCGTTAACTCTATTGTCGCGAAATTTCGCTCCATATCAACTAGCTCCCCGAAAGAGACCAGAAACTTCGTCACAGTAGTTAACACAAGCTCTGAGATTTCCCTGTTTCTATTGGTCCCTGTTATCGAAGACGTGCCCCGGATTTGGCCGCCGTTGCGCCAACGTTCGCCCGTGGCGGGACTTTTCCGGTTGGCTGGCGTTTCTTCCCGCGGCAATAGGGGGCGGCTTGATCTTCCGCCAGGCCGCCGACCGCCGCCCCGGACGGTAGCGGCTAGCCAAGTGCTTGGCCATCATGCCCTCCTGCCCCTGGGCCACCAGCGCTGCGAAGAATGCCTTCCCAGGACCAACCACGCCCTCCGAAAAGAGCAACACCGGCTCCTGCAGGCGTTGTATCAGCTCCTGCAGAGCGGCACGCCGTTCCCGCAAGGGCTGACCCAGCAACGACCGGCCCCGGTTGTAGAGCAGATCGAACACTACGTAGCAAACCGGCTGGCTGTGACTGGCCCGGTGGATGCGCGCCGGGCCGGACAGATGATGGCGGCTTAGTATCGCTCCCAACTCGGACCGGCCTGATGGTCCTGGGCGCACCAATTCACCATCCAGGATCGTGCCTGCGGGGAGGCGGCGGAGCAATTCCAATTCTGGATAGCGGGCGGTATAGTCGGCCCCCACTCGGCCCCACACTGACCATTCCCGCGACCCACAGGCAGCCAAGGCCCGCACGCCGTCCCACTTCACCTCAAAGACGTATTCCGGCGAATCGAACGGCTCGCTTGCCACGGCCAGCATCGGCAAGGGACGTTGGTTCATGGATCCCTCCGAGGCTTTTTCCGTGGCCGGGCACGTGGTGCGAGCGCGTCGGCCGGGGCCTGGTCGCGTAGCGCTGCTGCCACGCTCTGCTGCAGAGCTTCCAGCAGGGGCAGTACCGGCGCCTTGGCATCGACGACAGGCGTCAACGACCGTCCCTGGAGGGTCGCCTCGACCAGAGCTGCCAACTGCTCAGCGCGGTCATCGCGATATATTGACCAATCGATGGATTGCGTGCTGGCGTCGATGAGCTTGCCGGCCAGATCCTGCTCTGCCGCATTGACCGTACCACCGCGCAGTTCGGCTTCCCAGGAGGTCCCCGACCGGACCTGGGCGGGGTAGTGCAGAACATGCAGCACCAGGAGACAGCCGACGGGACGGACCAGGACCAATCGGCGCTGACCGGACAGCACCAACCGGCCGATGGCCCATTTATGGCGTTCCTGCAAAGCCTGGCGCAAGACGGCATAGGGGTGCTGTGCTGGCAAGCCATCGGGCAGAAGGTGCAAGCTGCGTCCGGCAAACAGGGCCGGATCAAACTGATCGGGGTCCAGGAAACGTTCCAGACACAGGGCGCGGTCTTGCGCCGGGCGCAGTTGGTCCAACTGGTCATCGTCGAGAACCAGGTACTGATCGGGGGCATAGGGATACCCGCTGACGATGGCCCCGGCATCGACCTTGCCGTGCTGGGGGCAGTGTTTTTCGTAGCGGATGCGCTGACCGCAATCGGCGTGGAGTTGATGGCAGTGCGTTTCCTGGCTGGTGCTAGTGGCTGGGAAGGCCTTAACGGGCACGGCTACGAGGCTGAGACGGAGCAGACCGGACCAACTGGCGCGGCCGCGGGGAGCGGCGGCGTCCCGTGGAGCGGGGCCAGCCGGGTCGAAAAGTTTGGGGGACAGGGATACGGACATGGGAATTCCTCCTTTGGATGGTGGTTCGTGAGATCAATGGCAGACGGCTACGTGTGGGCGAACTTGCCCCGCTCGGTTTTCTTGAAGCGCGCATTGGCGCCTTTGCGGCCGATCTCGCGCGCGATGGCGGAATAAAGCGTGGCGTGCGGGGTCAGGCCGCCGGGAGAGGTCCAATAGCCTTTGCCAGCCATGGCCTGGATCATCTCCAGGCAGGTCATGGGCTGGCCGGTCTCGGTCAGGACTTTGGCAGCGGCGTCCAAGGCGCTGAGCTTCTTTGCCTTGGTGGCAGCGCCGGTCTTCTTCGCCGGCGCCTTGGTCTTCGCCACTTTGGAGTGCTTGGTGCCATTCACGGACGGGGTGGTTTTCTTCGCGGTCATGATGGTGCTCCTATCGGTTCGTGGCAACCGGCACCGCGGACATCGCGGTGCTTCGGCCAGTCAGGACAGTTACCTCGCCGGCCAACCCAGTTCAAGCGCCTTTGCGCTGGATTTCGGGAACTTTTCCTGGAATCTGCTGGTGGGAAGCAACGCGGACGGGGATCTCCAAATCTCTGGGAATGCGCTGTCACTGGCCTTGCCTTCTCTCGCCAAGCTTGGCTCAGTGTCACTGGTGTTAACGATTCCCGAGACCCCTGAGAAAGGAGCTTCTTCATGAACATTGACAACGAGGTGGCCATCCTCACGCAGATGGCCACCAGAGATTTGCAGACCCGCTTTGCCGAGGTATTCGGCGAAAGCACCCATGTCCACAACCGGACCTGGCTGATCAAACGCATCGCCTGGCGCATCCAGGCTTTGGCCGACGGCGACCTGTCCGAAAGGGCCCGCCAACGGGCCGCGGAACTGGCCAACGACGCCGACTTGCGGCTCGCAGCACCCAAAGCCAAAACCAGCGGCGCGATACCAGCACGCACGACCCACTGCCCCCGCCAGCGCGATAGCCGGTTGCCGGAACCGGGAACCATCATCACCCGCGCCTACAAGGGCCAGGACTTGCAGATCAAAGTCCTGCAAACCGGTTTCGAGTTTGCCGGCCATGTGTACGCATCGCTCAGCGCGGTGGCCAAGGAGATTACTGGTTCCCATTGCAACGGCTATCTCTTCTTCCGCCTCGTGCAGAAAGGCCATGACCAATGACGAAAACCAAACCCAAACATCCCGTTCCAACACGCACCACGATTCGCTGTGCCATCTACACCCGCAAATCCACCGAGGAAGGTCTGGAGCAGGAGTTCAACTCCTTGGATGCCCAGCGCGAATCCGCGGAAGCCTTCATTAAGAGCCAGGGTTGGCTTTGTCTTCCCGACCATTACGACGATGGCGGTTTCACCGGGGGCGATATGGACCGGCCTGCGCTGCAGCGCCTGCTTGCGGACATCGCAGCGGGCAGTATCGATTGCGTGGTGGTTTACAAAGTCGACCGTTTTAGCCGATCGCTCTTGGACTTCGCCAAGATGATGGAAACCTTCGCCCAGCACCAGGTTGCCTTTGTCTCGGTGACGCAGCAATTCAACACAACCACGTCGATGGGCCGGCTGGTCTTAAATGTGTTGTTATCCTTTGCCCAATTCGAGCGGGAGATGATTGCCGAGCGGACGCGGGACAAGATTGCCGCCTCCCGGCGTAAGGGCAAATGGTCCGGCGGCATGCCGCTCTTGGGATACGATGTCGACCCACACGGCTCGAAACTCCTGGTTAACGACAACGAAGCAACTCGTGTCCAGGCTATCTTCAAACTGTATCTCCGGCACGAATCCTTGATCCGTGTGGTCGGGGAGCTTCACCGCCGCGGGTGGTGCAACAAGCGCTGGACGACCCGCAAGGGCCATGAACGGGGAGGGCAGCCTTTTACCAAGACCACCCTGCATAAATTGCTCACCAATCCCACGTACGCGGGCAAGATCCGCTACAAGAACGAATCGCACGCTGGCGAACACGCTGCCATCATCGACCCGGCTGTCTGGCAACGGGTCCAAGATATGCTCCACCAGCAAAAGAAAGCGCGGGCTCAGGCAGTGCCGAACCGGGCAGGCGCCTTACTCAAAGGCCGGATTCGCTGTGTCCCCTGTGGCTGCGCCATGATCCCCGCGCACACCGGCAGCGGCAGCAAGCGCTATCATTATTACGTGTGCACAGGGGCTCAGAAGAGAGGTTGGCGCACTTGCCCTGCGCAATCTATCCGGGCCGCGGAAATCGAACGTCTCGTGATCGACCAAATCAAGGGGCTGCGCCAGGACCCCTCATTGGGCCAGAGCATTACTCAGGCTCGGAGCCGAGACCGCACGCAAATCACGCAATGGGAAGCGGAACGCCGCAGCTTAGAACAAGAAGTAGCCCCCTGGCGAGGGGAAGTCCGCAAACTCCTTGAATACATGCAACCGGGGGAGGCCGGCACCCCGGCTATCTCACGTCTCGCTGACCTCCAAGAACGCATCGGTAACGCCGAACGCCGCATAACGGCCATCGGGGAGCACTTGATCACGTTAGAGCGTGAACTTGCTGATACGGATGTATCGGCCCGGGCGATCTTCGATCCCTTATGGGATACCCTCCCTCCCGATGAACAAAGCCGGGTGGTCCAATCACTGGTCGAGCGGGTCGACTACGACGGCGCGCGGGGCAAAATCGCGATTACCTACCATCCAGGGGGCATCGCCAGCCTGGCCGATGAATTGAAAGGGGAAACCGCATGAACACTTCGCTTACCAGAGAATGCGCAGTGCATTGCCAGCGCCGGGGCCGGGGCGGCCGCCAGCATTTGCAACCCGGTTCCGAACCGCTTCCGGGGAAGCCAAGCCGCGTGCCGCGACTGGCCCGGCTAATGGCTTTGGCCTTGCGATTCGAACAATTGATTCGTTCGGGGGTCAATTATCGGCAACTGGCCAGCTTGGGCCACGTGAGTCCCGCCCGCATCAGCCAGATTATGAATCTGCTGCAATTGTCCCCGGGGCTTCAGGAACAGATCCTCTTCCTGCCGCACACCCAGCGAGGCCGCGACCCCATTCATTTGGGGAAAGTGCAGCCGATCGCTGCCGTTCTGGACTGGAAGCAGCAGCAGAAAATGGCAGCTAAACTATGGCGGGGCTCGAACAAAAAGCATTATCGGACGGACCATTGACCCGCTTCCGTTCTACCAACAATTGGTCAAGATAAGCCTGACCCGTAAGTGTAGGGAACGGATCAGACTGGCCGGTCTGTTGCAGGTAGCGGCGGATCTGGCAAGCAAGGTCTTCCACGGTCAGCCCCGAGACCCGGGACAACGTCGGCAAAACCCAAACTGGTAGATGGTCTACGGCAATCGGCCACAGCATCGGCCACCAATCACGAAACTTCTCCATGTACTGGGTGCCTTGCAAATCTGGGAAAGGGTCCGCCTCCCCAATCCGGGCCAGAATGGCGCGCACCATCGGAACCCGCAAATCGTCGCTTACCCAGCAATCATGCGCGTCTGGTTTTGCCGCTTCGCGTAATTTTTTCTCCAGGCGCTGTAACCGGCTTCGTAGGCTCATCGAAGACTCCGCTCCGGCAACATCGGTCCTTGGCTTTGACCAAGCGCATTTTATGGAGCGCCCGTGCCTTCTCCTTTGGGACGGTTCAAAACCTCGGCTTCCAACGCGGTCAGGCGCTGCTCCAGCTCGGCGCTCTCACGAAACCGCAGGCTCAGCGTCAGCAGGTCGCGGGCGGCCCCGCGACGCACCGCTGGGCCCGCTGCGCCATCTTGCTGGAGATCGACTAACGTCTTCACCGATGCCATGCCGGCGCCGGCGAGCATCCCCGACGTCCGCTGCCGCAACTCGTTACGCACCTGGTCTACTTGTTGGCGGAAGGCCGGCTTGGCCTGCCACCGGTACACGGTCCGTTCACTCAAGCCGGCTTTGCGGGCAGCGGCGGCCACCGTCGCGCCACACGCTAACGCCATGCGTACGGTATCCATTGCTTCTCGTCTTTGCCGGGACATGGGCGATCCTTTTCAATTAACACACAACTCCGCAAGCGGAGGGCCATCACACGAATCCAGAACGGCCTTTAGCGTAGTCTGAATTGATGGTGCAAGACAATCACGCAAATGGTAAACAGCGGCAAGGGGTTTTCACGGAGCTGGACCGCCCTTTGGCAACAGTTGGCCGGCCGCTTCGCCAAGCTTTTCCGTTCCCGGTACAGCGTCGACGCGCTGTGCTTTCTGTCCCGTGAAGTTCTCCCAACGCTGGATGATCACATCGCAATAGAGTGTATCGATCTCCATCACGAATGCCCGGCGGCCAGTCTGTTCGGCGGCGATCAACGTCGAGCCGCTGCCCCCGAACAAATCGAGGATGTGCTCGCCAGCTCGCGAAGAATACTGCATGGCCCGCGCGGCCAGTTCGACTGGCTTTTCAGTGAGATGAACCATGCCTTGCGGGTTCACCTTTTTGACCGACCAGACATCGACGGCGTTGGCAGGACCGAAGAATTGGTGGGCAGCCCCTTCCTTCCAGCCATAAAAACACCACTCGTGATTGCCCATGAAATCTTTCCGGGTCAACACGGGATGCTCTTTGACCCAGATAATCGCCTGGGAAAAGTACAAGCCCGTGGCTTGCAGTACCGGCGGGTAGTTGCCGCAATTGGCATAGCCACCCCACAGGTAGAACGCCCGACCCGGCTCCAGCACCCGGGTGATGTTGCTCAACCAGGCGTGCAACAACCGCTCGTAGTGCTCGGCGGATACGAAATCATTGGCCAGGGGCCGATCGCGCGCCCGCAGCTTTTTGGCGGTTGGCTTGGCCTTCTCCGGAAACCGGGGCAAGTCCAACGATTGATGGTTCTTGGGACCTTCAAAGGAGCTGAGTCCCGCCGCAATGGCATTATTGCTTCGCGGCTCGAGCCGAACGTTATAGGGCGGATCGGTGTTGACCAGATGGATGGGGGCGCCGTCAAGCAGGCGATTGACATCTTCCGGCAGTCCGGCATCACCGCAGAGGAGGTGGTGCTTGCCGAGCACCCACAGATCGCCCAGGCACGTCACCGGCACTGCCGGGGGTTCCGGTACCGCATCGGGGTCGGTTAGACCAGGTTCAATCTCGTTCTGAAAAAGGTCCTGCAATTCCTCTTGGGAGAAGCCAACCACGTTTATGTCGAAGTCCATTTGCTGCAGATCGATTAGTTCTTGCACGAGCTGGTCGCAGTCCCAATCGGCCAATTCGGCCGTCTTGTTGTCCGCAATGCGATAGGCTTTCAATTGCGCCGGCGTCAATCCCCTGGCCACGTGCACGGGAACCATCGACAACCCGAGCTTCAAGGCGGCCTTATAGCGGGTGCTGCCGACGACGATGACGTTCTCATCATCGACGACCAGTGGCTGGCGAAAGCCGAACTCGCGGATGGAAGCGGCCACGGCGGCGACGGCTTGGTCATTGTTCCGAGGGTTGTGAGGGTAGGGTTTGATGGCTGTTACGGCACACATTTCCACGAGCATGGTTAATCTCCTTTGTGTGGAAAAGAGGAAAGTTGTGCGATCCCAAGGGATCGTTCCATTTAGTCGTTCATCGAGATCTAGCGTAAGAAAATGGAAGTCCCAAGTGCTAACATGCAAGAAGGAAAAACACGCTAGACCATGCGAGCGAAGTGCTGCCGGAACAAGGAACGCATGGGGCGTAACCTGAACCGTCTCAGGGAAGCGCGCGGGTATCTATGGTTTTAAGCCACTGATCGACCGCGGCTTGGGCGGCAGGGTAGGCAGTCAAAAGCTGGCGGAGTTCCGCCAGAAAATCCTGATATGTCTGATCCGCGTTGGCGGCCTCCGGGGCGCCCCGACAACAGCGGGGCGCGGAACGCTCCGTCGCACCTTCCCATCTTGGTCGGGTGTCCGGTTGCTCGACGAGACGTTCCAGCCAATTGCCTACCGCCATTTTGGCCTCCCGGTACGGACCCAGGACAGCGCCCAGACCCGTGAAAAACGCTCTTCGAGCTTCCTCCGAGCCCTGGAGCTCTTCGGTGCGCTTTCGAAACACGGCTAGCTCGAGCCGCGCCAGGCGCGTTCGTAGACTGCTCATGAAATCTCCCTAACGGGATTGGGACATGTCCGCCGCTACACAGCCACGGCTGCCACGGCGTGGTCATTAAGACGCAGGCTGTGGGGCTCCTCGAGGCAAGAATCCCAAGAAGAGAAGCCAGAATGCTACGAACCGGAAGGGCCAACGCGCTAGCGCCATCTTGACCCAAGGGAGCGTCCTATTGCAAGTTCACACAGCCCTTTGGACAGGATTCGTGTCCAAAAGAACGGATGAGAGCGCCCCCGAAAGAAGGAATGGAACCTCCTCTATCAACAACATACGCTCTGAAGACCCGCCGTTGTCAATACGACATTCGCGAAACGTTGTCGTTTGGAACGAGGCTGGACATGCAACTAACTCAGCACTTTCCAGCAATCGGGTCGTACAAAAAAGAAATGACCGACCGAAGGTGGTTTATATCTGCTACTTAATTCTAACCGGCCAATAGGCGAACGTAAAACTTTCCAGATTCCTCCTTCAATAATAGATAACAGGTGTAAACGCAAAAGAGGCGGAAGGTCAGCGGGCTAAACGACACAAACACCGACCCACCCTTGAATTACAGTGATTATGAAAGACTGATAAAAAAGATCTCTGTCAGGATTGTTCATCCCGGAAGTTTAATCCCCATATGTCTTTACAACTCACAATGTCAGGGTCAAATGGCATTTTTGCCGGTGTTCGGCCACGTTCTCGGTGCCGGAATAATAATCTAATCTATTACCTTGTAATAAGTTACGATTCTCATAAATTCTCAAAGCAAGCGCCACGAATAGTTCAAAAAACCTGACATTTCGTGCCGTTGCCTGCCACGGGCCAGAGAGAGCCGAGAGGCTGTTTTCGCTTCAGTCTCGATTAGGGAGCTAGTTGATACGGAGCGAAACTTCGCGACTGTCAGCACCCCGTGGCTGCCCCGATCAGACCTCCCCGTCGGATTACCGGCGGTACCACCGCCAACATGACGCCAGCCGCTCGGCCTGCCGGGGGGAGGAGCGGGCGTCCGCAAGGCGTTAGTTATTTCTCACGTTTCACCATCCAGAGCCGCACCGTGCTGTCGCTGCTTGTGGAGGCCAAGAGCTTGCCGTCCGGGCTGAACGCGACGGAGTGGACCCCGCCGGCGTGGCCTTTGATCGTTTCCGTTTCCTTGCCCGTCGCGGTATCCCAGAGCCGGATTGTCTTGTCCTGGCTGGCCGAGGCCAAGAAGCGCCCATCCGGGCTGAACGCCACTCCCTTGATGGTGTTGCTGTGTGCCTTCCAGGAGAGGACCTCCTTAGCGCTGGGGATTTCCCAGACCTTGATCTGGTCGTAAGCGGCCGAGGCCAAGCGCCGGTCGTCCGGGCTGAACGCCAGGCTCTCGACACGTGTCATGTGTTTCATGGAGGGGGCGACCGGTTTGGCGGTGGCACTGTCCCAAACGGTTACTGAGTTGTCATTGCCCCCCGCAGCGAGGTATTTGCCGTCTTTGCTGAAAGCCACGCAGGTGGTGTCGCTCCGGTTGCCCGGGAAAGTGCGAACCTCTTTACCGTTGGTTGCGTCCCAAAGTTTCACGACCGGGGGACCGGCGCCGGCCAGGTGCCGGCCGTCGGGGCTAAAAGCCACGGCGTGCACCGGGCCCATCCACACGGTCAAGGTGAGGAGAGCCTTGCCGCTAGCCACATCCCAGATCCGAATAGTGCCGTCATGCCCCGCCGTGGCCAAGCGAGTGCCGTCCGGGCTGAACGCCACGTGGCGCATGCCGCCGGTATGGCCTGCGAAATAACGCAATTGCTTTCCAGTGTCGATTTCCCAGAGGCGCGTGGTGTTATCCGCTCCAGCCGAGGCCAGGAGTTTGCCGTCGGGACTGAACGCCACGCCGTCAATGTACTGGCTATGGCCGCGGAACACGCGCGGGGCACTGGTTTGACATGGGGCCAGGGTTGGAAAAAGGATCCACGCCAAACTCATTACAAGACCCAAGGAGGACCAACTGGACAGGCCTCGGAAGGATAAGATTGCTTTCATCGAACTTCCTCGGTGTTAGGGGAAACGGAAACGAGAGCAATTGTAGCCGGGGAATAATGGAGGTCAAGCGGGGGTTAGTTTATCCGGCTCAACTCCTGGTTAGCTCGTTCACCTGTTCCCCCAGCTTCGGGCGGCCGATGACCGCTGAAACGGTCCGGCAGAGCCTGGCCGATCGCCACCATTCTGCTGTCTGACGCGAATACGATGGGGACAAAAAAGGGGACAGGCACGTTTAATATTGACGTTTGGCTGGTTTGCACCTATGCTGTCGGTTATGCCACGCGTTCCGCGAGCTTCTGTCGGCGGCATCTGCTACCACGTCATGAACCGGGGCAATGGCCGCCGCGCGGTATTCCACAAGGACGGCGACTACCGGGCCTTCCTTAAGTCCATCGGCCATGCGTGTATCGAGATCCCCTTGCCTGTCCTCGGGTTTTGCCTGCTGCCCAATCACTTTCATCTGGTGGTCTGGCCGAAAGAAGACGGGGATCTGAGCCGCTGGATGCACTGGGTGCTCAATACCCATGTTCGCCGTTACCACCAGCATTATCACACCAGCCGCCACATCTGG
>Ga0306924_10007692_pt1 | contig 10837 bp, 8 predicted proteins | sample sta12Can44000111_FD_203756 | JGI IMG/M metagenome (GOLD analysis project Ga0306924, IMG submission 203756) | Lab enrichment of tropical soil microbial communities from Luquillo Experimental Forest, Puerto Rico - statanox.12C.anox.44.000.111 (v2)... | ecosystem: Environmental > Terrestrial > Soil...
ACGCGGCGAAGGTGCCCGCCGCGCGCGACCGGAGCCGGAGCACGAAGCCGCCGCGCGCGCGGGCGTCGGCGAGGAGCGGGGCGGCGGAGCGGGCGGTGTCGAGCGCGCGGGGCCAGATGAGCGCCACGACCGGCGAGGTGCGGAGCGCGACGCGCGCGAAGTGGGCAGAGAGATCCGCCTGGCGCGACAGGCCGCTCGCTCGCGCCGCGGCGAGCTTCTGGCGCGCGGCGAGCGCCTCGTGCCGCACGAACGGCGGGTTGGCGAGGACGAGGTCGCAGGCCGGCCAGGGCGCGCCGAGCGCGTCGGCGGCGCGGATCTCGGCGGCCGCGCCGATCAGCGCGAGCCGGGCGCGCGCGGCGTCCGCCGCGAGCGGCGCCACGTCGATGCCGGCGAGCCGGAGCCGCGCCCCCGCGCCGCGCGCGAGCCGCTCGGCCGCGACGAGCAGCGCGCCGGCGCCGCAGGCGGGATCGAGCACGGCGACCCCGTCGAGCGCGCGCGCGAGCGCGGGGTCGGGCTCGCCGGTGAGGAGGCGAAGCACGCCGTCCGCGGGCGCGGGCCCGCCGCGGAGCGCGGCCACGTGGGCGAGCCCGAACGCGGCGAGGATGCGCGCCTCGGGCCCCGGCGTGAAGATCGCGCCCCGCGCGCCGTCGAGGGCGCGCGCGCAGATCGCCTCGACGAGCGTGCCGTCGAGCCGATCGGGCCTCGCCTCGGTCTCGAGCGCCGTCGGGAAGCCCGCGAGCGGTCCGCCGGAACCGCCGCGGAGCCACGCGATCGCGGCGTCGAGCTGCGCCGCGGGCGGGAGCGGGGCGAGGGCGGCGAGGGCGGCGTCGAGGAGGGGCGGGGGCACCGGGCTCGGTCGGTTGTAGCACGGGGGGATCGGGGTCGGGGGACGGGCTCGAATCGGTTGTCAGTTGTCAGTGGTCAGCTGTCAGTCAGGCTGACAACTGACCACTGACGGCTGACGAGGTGGAGGTAGAGGTGGAGGTGGATCGGCGTTTCACTCTACGTCGATGACCACCTTCCCCGTCGTCCCTCCCCCCTGGATGAGCCGCAGCGCGTCCGGGGCCCTCTCGAACGGGACGCGCGCCCCGACGTGCGGCGCGGTCGGCGCCAGCCGCTCGAGCTCGGCGTAGGCGCCGGGCAGCCGATCGATCGCGTGGAACAGCCAGATGAGGTTGAACGCGAGGAGCGCGCGGTTCTGCGAGATCATCGCGAGCGGGTCGACCCGCGGCCGCGCGAGCCACCCGGCCGCGAGGCGCGCGAGGCTCGGGCGATCGCCGCGCGACATGAAGTCGGCCGCGCCGAACACGACGTGGCGCCCCTCGGGCCGGAGCCGTTCGAACGCCGGCCGGAAGAACGGGCCGAGCACCGCGTCGAGCACGAGGTCGAGGCCGTCGGCGCCGACGGCCTCGAGCGCGGCGTCGAGCTGCGCGCCGAACCGCCGGCGATCGCGGACCAGGACGGCGTCCGGCGACAGCCCGCGCTCCCGGACGAGGAAGTCCCGCTTCTCCCGGTGGCCGACCGTCGCGATCGTCCGCGCGCCGACGCTCGCGAGGAGCTCCAGCGCCTGGAGCCCCACGCCACCCGCCGCGGAGTGGACGAGGACCGCGTCTCCCGACGAGACCGCTCCGAGCGAGATCGCCGCGTACCACGCGGTGAGCGCCTGGACCGGTCGCGCCGCGCCCTCCGCGAGGCTCCACGCGTCGGGCAGGCGGCGCACGAGCCGGACGTCCACGTCGAGCCGGGTCGCGTACGCCCCGAAGCGCGTCACGGCCATCACGCGATCGCCGATCGCGACCGGCGCTGCGGCGACGCCCTCGCGCGGCGGCCCGAGCGCCTCGACGACCCCGGCGCACTCGAGCCCGGGGACGAACGCGCCTCGGGGCGTCGCGGAGTAGAGCCCGAGGCAAGCGAACACGTCGGCGAAGTTCACGCCGATCGCGCCGACGCGCAGGCGCGCGTCGCCGGGGCCCGGCACGGGCGGGAGCTCCTCGACCTCGCGGCGCAGGCGATCCAGGGCGCCCGCGCGCCGGATACGCCAGACCTCGCGTCGCTCGGCCATGCCGAAAGGGTAAGCGGCGCGAGCCGCGCAGGCGTAGAGCTTTCGGCGATGGCTCGCGCGCAGCCGCTCCCGGATGTCGTGGACGAGGGCCTCCGGACCCTGTTCGTCGGCATCAACCCGTCGCTCCGTTCCGCCGAGGTGGGCCACCACTTCGCCGGCCGCGGGAACCCGTTCTGGCGCCTCCTGCATGCGGCGGGGCTCACGCCCGAGGCGCTCGCGCCCGAGGACGACGGCGCGCTCCTCACCTTCGGCCTCGGGGTCACGAACGTGTGCCGGCGGCCGACCCGGAGCGCCGCCGAGCTCACGCGGCCCGAGCTCACCGCGGGCGCGGCGGAGCTCCGCGAGAAGGTCCGCCAGCTCCGTCCGGCGGTCGTCGCGCTCGTGGGGGTGAGCCTCTACCCGGTCGTCTTCCCCGGCGGCGGCGAGCCCGGGCCCGGAGGGAAGGAGGCGACGCTCGGCGGCGCGCGCGTGTTCGTGCTGCCGAACCCGAGCGGCCTCAACGCCGCCTACCCGGGCTTCCGGGACAAGCTCCTCTGGTTCGAGCGGCTCAGGCGATTCGGGCAGGGTCTGCCGCCGCGAGCACCGCGCGGACCGCGTCGGGCATCCGCACGAGCCGCCCGGTCTTCCGATCGGTGAAGACGAGCCCGGTCTTGACGAGCGCGATCTCGCGACCCGTCGCCGCGTCCACGAGGCGGTAGACGAGGTCGCAGTCGCGCGTCCGCACGTCGGCGGCGGCGACCTCCACGCGGAGCGTCATCCCGTGGAACCCCTCGGCACGGTACTGGATCGCCGCGTCGATCATCAGGACGCCGACGCCCGCGAGATCGAGCTCGCTCCAGCCGTGCGCGGCGAGGAACCGGACGCGCGCCTCGTGCGCGATGGAGAGGACCGCGTCGTTGCCGAGGTGGCCGCCGTAGTTCAGGTCTCCGATCCGGATCGGGATCTCGGTGGTGAAGGCGAAGCGCTCGGGGAGGGCGATCTCGACGCGGGCCATGCGGCCGAGGATCGCCGTTCGCGGCGCCCACGTCCACCGGAGGTCGGGGTCGCGGTCCGAAGCCCTACGCGCGCAGGTCGGCTCGACCGCCGGTCGAGGGCGGGAGTCGCGGGACGAGGCGCGCGCTCGGGACGAGCGCGAGCACGAGCAGGAGCACGCCGGCGGAGAGCTCCACGGCCGCGGCGGCGCGATCCGCGGAGGCGCGCCCCGCCACGACGAGCCAGCCCGCCGGCGCGCCGAGCGCGAATCGCGCGGCGGGCCACTCGAGCGCGGCGAGCGTGAGAATGCACACGAGCAGCCCCATCGCCACGTCGTGCAGGATCGGCCCGACCGCGCGATACCCGAGCACGAGCGGCGCGAGCATGAGCCACAATCCGAGGCCGAAGCTGGCCCAGCGCGCGTACATGCTCCTCGAAACGTAGGCTTGCGGCCCGCCGTTTCAAGGGCGGCCGGGGTCGGTGGCGCCCGCTCGCTCCGGAAACTGGAAAGGTCAGCCGCCCCAACTAGGATGGCAGGAACTCCGGCCGGCTCCGCCCAGGATCCTGGGATGCCGCGCAGACGTCCCGACCGGCCCAGGGCGGACTCCGACATGACCTACGCCGAGGAACGCGTCGCCGCCGAGATGGGCCGGGTCCTCCTCGCCCTCTACCGCGCGGGGATGCAGGTTCGGCTCTGGCCGGACGCGATGCGCGGCCGCGCGAGCGCCCGCATCGTCGCCGGCCCGTCGGCGAAGAAGCGCCGCGGCGCTGCCCCGCAGTCCGCCACCGGCGTCGGCGACTCGCCGCTGCAGGCGATCTATGCGGCCGTGGAGAGGCTGAATGAGCGCGCGGGCGCGATCGTCGTGCCGATCGACTAGCGGCGCGTGGCGCTGCGGGTCCCCTACGGGAAGAGCTCGTCCAGCTTCCGCTCGATGTCGGCCGTCACTTTCTGGCGCATCGAACCGGGCACGAGCATCGGGAACTTGAGGTCGACCGTCACCTCGCCATCCTGGACGACGTAGGCGCCGGAGACGCCCATCTTGCTGACCTTGCCGGTCCGCGCGGCGTGATCCTTCTGGTAGTGGAGCGAGAGCTTCTGGGCGATCCGCTCCATCACCTCGTCGACCTTCGTGTAGATCTCGCCGGCGCTCTTGCCGGGATACTTTCGCGTGATCTGCGGCATCCGTTCTCCTGTCACTTCTTCGAGTACAGAGTTGGGTCGGGGATGCCGGCCTCCGCAAACCCCTTTCGGCGCAGCCGGCAAGCATCGCACGCACCACAGGCCCGGCCTCTGATCGGGTCGTAGCACGAGAGCGTCATCCGATACGGAACACCGAGCGAGGTCCCGAGCTTCACGATGCCCGCTTTGGAGAGCCGTAGGAGCGGCGCATGGATCCGGAGCGGCCGGCCCTCCACCCCCGCCTTCGTCGCGACCCTGGCCAGCCGCTCGAACGCACGCAGAAACGCAGGCCTGCAGTCCGGGTACCCCGAGTAGTCGATCGCGTTCACGCCGACGTAGAGATCCTCGGCGCCGATCGTCTCGGCCTGCGCGAGGGCGAGCGCGAGCAGCACCGTGTTCCGGGCAGGGACGTAGGTGATCGGGATCCCCGCCGCCATCTCGCGCGCGCTCCGCCCCTTCGGGACCGCGAGCGCACCGTCCGTCAGCGCCGACCCGCCGAACGCCCGGAGGTCCACCTTCACGACCCGGTGATCCGCGGCCCCGAGCGTGCGCGCGAGTCGCCTCGCCCGGGCGAGCTCGCCCCGGTGGCGCTGCCCGTAGTCGACGGAGAGGCAGTGCGCCTCGAACCCGTCGCGGCGCGCGACGGCGAGGCAGGTCGTCGAGTCGAGCCCCCCGGAGAGGAGCACCACCGCGCGCTTCGCGCGAGCTCTGGCCATGGCGGGGGATTCTATCGCGCCGCTCGCCTACGGCACGGAAGAGAGCGTGTACGTCGCGACGCAGTGGAGCGGCGCACCCGGATCGCCGGCCGACGCCGCGCGGGAGCAGGAGCTGCAGTCGCCGCCGAGGTAGTCGAACGTCTCGACGAATTGGCCCTGGAAGCCAGTCGCGCTGCCGTCGGGCGCCGTCCCGGTCGGCGCGCCGACGATCTGGTCGCGCACCGACACGGAGCAGCTCGGGCCGCAGGCGGTCAGCACGGCGGCGCCCGAGTCGGCCTCGAGCGTGAAGGTGCCGCCAGCGTCACGCGCGCCGTAGTACGGAGAGGCGAGTCGCCCGCCGGGGCAGAGGGCGGCGGCGCGGCTCGGCGCGTCGGTCGGGTCCTGCACGAGGGTCGCGTTGAACGGGGTGAGCGCGGGCGCCTCGGCGCGCACGCTCGCGGCGAACGCGCCGGGCGTGCTCTCGAAGGTGCACGACGTCTGGGCGTCGACGAGCGCCCCGCCGAGCGTGAACGTCCCGACACGGTCGCCCGGGCAGGCGCCGCCGCCCTGGTCCGAGCAGCCGGCGACCGCGAGCGCCGCGACGAGGAGGGCGAGCGCGCGCGGCGTCACGAGGTCACCGCCACGCGGAGGTCGAGGAAGGGATCCGAGAGCGCGAACAGCGCGAGGTCGCGCAGGTCCGGGATGCCGAACGCGCGGGCCGGCTCGACCGGCTCGGGCTCGGCGCCGGCCAGCGCGGCGAGCGCGGCGCCCGGATCCCCGCAGTAGAGGACCGCGACGCGGTTCGCGGTCCGGCGCAGGGCGGCCGCGAACGCGCGCGGGTCGAGGTCGGCCAGCTCGCGCGCGGCGTCGGGTGCGAGCGCCGCGGCGCTCTCCCGCACCGTGGGGGGGACGCTCGCCTCGAGCGCCGCGAGGAACGCGCCTGCGCGCTCCACCGGGAGCCCGAACGGGCGCGGCGAGCCGCCCGCGAACCGGCAGGCGAGCTCCAGCAGGATGCCGAGGTCGCGCGGGGAGAACTTCCCGGCGAGCGCCCAGCCGTGCACGATCAGGTCGAGCGCCCGCGCGGCGACGAAGGCCTGCGCTGCGGGCGGGAGCGTCTCGACGTCCGCTGCGGCCACGAGCGACGGCGGGCGGGTGTTCTCGAGCGCGACGTCCACCCCGGCGCGGGCCACGAGGAAGGTCGCGAACGGGCGCGTGCCCAGGGCGCGGGCCGCCGCCGCGAGCGCGCCACGGAGCGCGGGAGCACGGGGCGGCATGACGCGATCGGCGAGCGTCGCGCCGCGGCGGCTGAGGTCGGCCGGGAAGATCCCCTCGAGCCACGGGGAGAGAAGGGTGAGCAGGCGGGCGACCGCGCCCGTCGCGCCGGGGACGGCGACCCGGTCGCGGAGCTCGGGCGCGATCGCGGCGGCGAGGCGGAGCTCGGCGGGCGCGGCCCCCGGGGCGACGAACGCGGCGAGGGACGCCGCGATCCGGGCGAGCTCCTCGAGCCGCGCGCGCGCCGGCGCCGGCGCGCGCGCGGCGACCGATCCGGAGAGGGAAACGATCGCCCGGAGAGCGTCGCCGTCGGAGGGCTCGCGCCGGACCAGCTCGAGCCAGGCGTCGAGCGCGCGGGGCGCGCCGTCGTCGCCGGGGCCGAGCAGCGCCACGAGCTCGCGCCGCGTGTCCGGATCGTCCGGGACGAGCGCGAGCGCCTTCTCGAGCATCACCGCCGCGCGGTCGGGCGCCGAGAGCCGGTCGCGCAGGATCTCCGCGAAGTGGCGGTACCGGGCGGCGGCCGCGAGGGGGTCGTAGGCGGCGATGGCGTCCGCGCAGAGCTCTCCGAGCTGGACGTACTCGGGGTAACGGTCGAGCTTCTCCGCGACGCGGGAGAGATCGCGCGCGACGGTGAGATCCGTCGGCTCGAGGGCGAGGGCGCCCGAGAGCTGCTCGTAGGCGGTCGCCCAATCGCCGTCCGCCATGTGCGCGCGCCCGGCGACGGCGAGGGAGGTGGCGGAGGTCGGCCCGGTCGGGGGTTCGCTTTGGGTCGGGACCTCGAGGACGCGCGCGACCGGATCCGGCTCGGGGGCCTGCGATCCGGGCGCTCCGGCGCCGCCCGCGGGGGCGCCGAGCTCCGCGAGGAGCTCGCCGGCCTCCTCCGCGTCGATGGCGGGCGCGTGCGTCGGGTCGAGCTCGAGCGCGGCGCGCGCGAGGGCCAGCGCCGCGGCGCGCTCATACGCCTCCCGGTCCGTCGGGTCCTCACGGAGCAGCGCGCCCCACGCCTCCTCCGCAGCGTCCGCGCGCGCCGCCGCGTCCAGCGCGCGCGCGAGCCTCCGCGCGTGCGTCGCCCGTGCCTCGGCCGGGAGCGCGTCGACCGCCAGCGCCGCGAGGTGATCCGCGGCCGCGCCCGGATCTCCCGCCGCGAGCGCTTCCGCGGCGGAGATGGTCTCGGCCTGGACCGCGTCCGGCCTCGCGTGGAGCGCGGCCCGGTACGCGCGCGCCGCGTCGGCGTGGCGCCCCTCGTCCTCGAACAGGCGCGCCGCCTCGAGCGCCGCCCACGCCGCGTCGTCGCCCTCCGCCCGGATCGACGCGGAGAGGTGGGCGTGCGCGGCGGCGAGCCGAGCGCCGAACCCGGCCTCGATCGCGGCGCGCGCGCGCCACGGCTCGGGCGAGTCGGGATCGGCGTCGCACGCGAGGTCGAGCGCGTCGCGCACCTCCTCGGGCGACGCGCCCGCGCGGGCGAGGTGATCCGCGGCGGCGGCGAAGGCGGCGGCACGCTCTGGAGCGTGGTTGCTCGAGAGCGCCCGCTCCGCGGCCTCGCGCGCGGCGGCGCGCTCGGATTCGGGATCGAGATCCCCTTTCGGCTCTGGCCCGAGCTGGAGCGCGACCTCGCGGTCGAGGTCGTCCCTCGACTCCGCGCCTTCGGCGCCACGCTCGGGATGAACGGCCGTGGGCAGCGGGGCGGGGTCGTGGTCGCGGTCGAGCTCGCCCGCGCCCTCGACCTCGACGTCCACGTCCAGCCCGTCCTGCTCGCCCGGATCGCGCGGCGGTTCGTCCGGCGTCGCCACGAGCTCGAGCGACGGCGTGGGCCGCGCCAGCCCCGCCCGCGCGAGCGCGGCGCGCGCCCTGTCTGTGTGGCCGGAGCGCTCGAGCGCGGCGGCGGCTCGCCGGGCGAGCTCCGCCAGCGCGTCGGGGCCGTCGCCCGACGCCGCGCGAAGGCCGAGGAGCGCGTCAAGGAGCTCCGCCGCATCCGGGCCGGCGTCGCCTTGCGCGGCGGCGAGCGCGACCCCGGCCTCGAGCGCGTCGCGCCGCTCGCCGTCGAGGCCGAGCGCCTGCGCCCGCTCGGCCCGGCCACGGGCGGCGGCGAGCGCACCCGCCGCGTCGCCGGAGGCCGCGCGCGCGTCGACGATCGCGTCCCAGGCGGCGTCCGCGCGCGGATCGGCCCCCGCGAGCAGGAGGGCGCGCTCGAGGTGCGCGATCGCCGCGCCGTGGCGCCCTTCACGCACCGCGGCGAAGCCGAGGCGATACCGGGAGGGCGCCTCGGCGATCGCCGGCACCTCGCCGGGCTCCGGGTCGGCGCGCCCGGCGATCCGCGCGTCCACCTCGAGCGCCGCGTCGTCGCCGCGGGCCAGGGCGACGCACCCGGCGAGCCCGACGAGCGCGGCGACGTCCGCGGGCTCGGCCGCGACCGCGGCCTCGTACGCGCCGATCGCTCGCTCGAGGTCGCCGAACGCCGCGAGCGCGTCGGCCCGGGCGCGGTGGCAGGCGGCGGCCTCCGCCGGGACGGCGCGTGCGCGCGCGGAGAGCACGGCGTCGAGCCGCTCCGGGTCCGCAGCCGCGGCGCGGAGCGCGTCGGCGAACGCCGCGCCGTCGGCGGGCCACGCCTCGAACGCGTCGCAGAGGAGGGAGCGCGCGCGGTCCTCGTCTCCCGCCGAGAGCGCTGCGCGCGCGGCCTCGCGGCAGGCCTCGCCGAGGAGCCGGCGGGTCTCTGCGCCGCCAGCACGCGCGTCCACGGCACGGCGCAGCGCCTCGACGGCCCGCCGCGCGTCGCCCGCGCCGAGGAGCAGGGCGCCGGCCTCGAGCGCGAGCGCGCCCGCGTCGCCGTCGCCGCGCTCCGCGGCGAGCGCCTCGATCGCGAGCAGATCCTCGGCGGCCTCGGCGGGCCGGCCTGCCGCCCGCGCGGCGATCGCCGCGTCGCGGCGGAGGGCGCGCGCGGCCTCGTGGTCGCCGGCGCGCCGCGCCGCGGCGGATGCGTCGCGCAGCGCGGCGAGGAGCTCCTCGGGGGGACCACCCGGCAGCGCCCGCAGCGCGGCGAGGCGCGCGCGGGCGACGTCCGCGCCGAGCGCGGGGGAGTGGGCGGCGTCGGCCGCGGCGCGACGGAAGAGCCGCTCGCCCAGCGCGCGATCGCCGAGCTCCGTGAACGCGGCGACCGCAGCGGCCGCGAGCGCGCGGGCGCGGCGGCGGCGCGAGCGAGACGCCTCCGCGGCCTCCGCGAGCCCGACGACGGCGCGCCGGCGATCGCCGTCGAGCCCGAATCGGCGCCGTGCCCCATCGAGATCCTGGGGGCGGAGCGCGAGCAGCCGGTCGAGCGCGGCGAGCGCGAGCGCGCGCTCCCCCTGGTCCTCGGCGAGCTCGGCGAGCTCGCGGAGGAGGGGAACGGCCTCCTCGGCCGGGACGCCCGCGAGCCCGCCCGCGAGGAGGCGGCCGCCGAGCGCGAGCGCCTCGGCGGCGGCGCCGCCGCGGTACAGGAGGCGCGCGAGGAGCGCGCCCGCGAACGCGGGGTCGTCCCGGGTCAGGTCGTAGGCGCCGCGCGCGCAGCGGAGCGCGCCCGCGAGATCGCCCGCGCCGAGCGCCAGCGCGGCGCCGGCGCGCAGCGCGCGGGCCGCGTCGGGCGGGCGGGCGCGGCGCGCGAAGCCCTCGAGAGGGGCCGACGGATCGGCGAGCGCGCCGCCCGCCCGGAGCCGCGCGTGCTCCGCCGCGAGCGCGAGATCGGGCGGAAGCGCGCGGAGCGCCTCCGCGTACGCCGCGTCCGCGCCGCGCCCGTCGCCGAGCGAGGCGAGCAGGCGCGCGCGCACGAGGAGCCGCTCGCCGGCGCGCGCCGGCTCGAGCGCCGCGAGCTCGGCGAGCCGCGCCGCCACCGCGGCGACGTCCCCGTCCGCCTCGGCGGCCGCCCGGCACGCCTCGACCGCCGACGGGTCTCGGGGCGCGAGCGTGCGCGCCTCCTCGGCCGTCGCGCGCGCCTCGGCGCGATCGCCCGCCGCGGCGGCCAGCGCCGCGCGCCGGAGGAGCGCCGCGGGCCGCGCGCCCGTAGGCAGGAGCGGGACGAGCGCGGCGAGGAGCGCGCGCTCTTCTGCGACGTCCCGGCCGCCCCGCGCGACATCGACGAGCGCCTCGAGCGCCGCCCGAGCGTTTTCGCGCCCCGGGCCTCGCCCGAGGGCGGCGCGGAGGGCCTCCTCCGCGCCGGCCTCGCGCGCCTCGAGCGCGGCCAGCCCCGCCTCCGCGAGCCGGTCGGCGGCGCCCGCCTCCCCGCGCGCGTCGGCCCGCCGCGCCCGGAGGAGGAGCGCGCGCGCGGCTTCCGCGGCGTCGCCTGTCGCGCGGGCGAGGGCGGCCCGGAGCTCGACTGCCTCGTCGGGCTCGTCACCGGCGCGGGCGGCGTCGCGCGCGGCGGCCAGCGCCCCGTGCCGGTCGCCGAGGTCGGCGAGGATCCGGGCGCGGGTCGCGAGCGCCGCCGCGGCGTCGGCCGGCGCCGCCTCCGGGTGGGCGGCGAGCCGACGGAGCACGTCCTCGCGGGCGGACGGCGTGAGCGCCGCTGCGCGCGCGGGCGAGGCGAGCGCGCGGAGCGCGGCGAGGGACGACGGATCGAGGAGGAGCGCCTCCTGCGCGAGCTGCGCGGCGCGCGCCGCGGCGCCCGAGGCGACGAGGAGATCCGAGTGC
>Ga0306924_10007693_pt1 | contig 10836 bp, 14 predicted proteins | sample sta12Can44000111_FD_203756 | JGI IMG/M metagenome (GOLD analysis project Ga0306924, IMG submission 203756) | Lab enrichment of tropical soil microbial communities from Luquillo Experimental Forest, Puerto Rico - statanox.12C.anox.44.000.111 (v2)... | ecosystem: Environmental > Terrestrial >...
TTGCGCCAATGGCTCAGGTCCGAGCGCTCGTGCGGAAACTCGTGCTGGAAGAACTCCTCTCCGGTGAAGTGCTGGAAGTATGGATCATAGACCCAGCGTTCGCACACGCCTTCGTCGGACAGTCCGCAAATATGCTTGAGAAAAAAAAGCCCGATCACAAACTGTGTCGCAATTTCAGGCCGGCCACCGTCGCTACGGAAAGACTTTATACACTAACGAAACCATCGTCCGCCCGCACTGGAACAGGCGCAGACGATGCTGACGGTGCTGACGCAAAATAGCCGACCGTCCGGCGCAAGGAGATCGCCATGGCAAGTCGTGAGCTCGGTCAATGGCATTTGGCCGTGAATGCCGCTATTTCACATAGCGTCGGCGACGAGCCGGAGTGCTAAAAGGAAATCGGCATCGACCCGATCGAGGCCGCCCGCAAACATTGGCACAAAGACGCGCGGAACCTGGACAGGTGGTTCGTCAGAATGACGGCGGTTGCCCAATATTTCCAGAAAGGCTGCGCGGGATAGCCGTGATACTCAAGCTGTATTTTGAGACGGAAGCTGCTACTAATTCGGCCACCTCATGGGGCGAGGCATCCGGGCATAAGGCTTAATGCAGGCATATCTGCTATCTGCTTATCCGGTAACGCCCACCACGCTTCTCTGGCTCCAAGAAAGCGCGGAGCAGGATCCATTTGGTCAGCATCACTTAGTCGACGATGCTGATCAGGCTGACGTCATACTGTTCGCCGAAAACCATCCCTACTGTCACGGTAATCCCTACTGTCTAAGCGTGCGCCGCCATCCGGTGTACCGACGATTCCCGGAAAAATGTTTCGTCTACCACGATGACGACAGTGCCGTTGCGGTGCTACGCGGAATTTATCCATCAATCCGCAAACGTGATTATTTAGTTGACCGTTGTCGGAGCGCCGGATACATCGCCCGAGTCGCGGAGAATGATGCAATTCGCTACGACCCGACGCCGCGGACTCGAAGATACCTCTATTCGTTTCTTGGCGAGGCCAATTCTGAGGTGCGGTTTGCCCTGCTCTCAAACGTGCATCCAAACGGATTGATCCGCGACACCACCGGGACACGGCTATGGCAAATGGAGCCTGGCCTCAAACGAGACCTATTCATGACGCAATACCGCGAAGCGATCCTAGACAGCCAGTTCGTCCTATGTCCGGCAGGGTTCGGGCCTGCGACCTACCGGCTCTATGAAAGCATGGAAATGGGCCGCGCGCCGGTTATTCTGTCGGATGAATGGGTCCCACCGCAAGGGCCTCGATGGGATGAGTTCAGCGTACGGATTCCCGAATGCCGCGCCAGTGAGATCTGTGCGATATTAAGTAACTACTCCGGCCGCCACGAAGTAATGGGACAATTGGCGCGCCGCGCGTGGGAGCAATGGTTTGCTAAGCCCGTCTGTTTTCATCGGTTGATCGAGCTCTGCGCCGATATTCAGGCGACGCCCCTCCGTCCCTACTCAACGCTGCGCGCCTGGGGAACTCTTTTCAGGTCGCCCCATCTGAAGAACTACCTGCGACCATACTATCGCGCCATGATTAGAGAAGTTAACTCTGCCATGGGACTGCTGCGAAAACTGAGATAGACCGAACCGATCGGACGCGCTCCCCACTTGGCAAGTATGAGGCATATAACCGGGTCTATGAGCAACCCTGCGGATCAAGTTGAGATCATCGCATCGGTTGGATCGCCGGATCGCCTTCGCGCTCGATTGCCTTGATCGACGAGGCCATGAGTTTCCTCGCTACCACAAGTGGGGTCAGCGGTGAGCACGCCGTGATTTGATGGTCGCTCCGTCGAGCATCGCCTCGGGCTGGTCAATCACCTGCCGGTCACCATCGAGTGGCCGTCCGACATATTGGCAGCCGTTATGTCGCCGGCCAGACCCGCAGCTTCGCTCGCAATAACGGGCGCGAACCAAGAACGACGCCGATCGAAAGTCCACAGAGCAATAGGATGGCCGAAGCCTTCGTCCGTGCGAACAAGCGTGACCATGTCCGCGTCATCCGTGCCCGGATGCAGAGACTGTCACGGACCAGTTATCAGCTTGGACTCGGGCGTGTTGACGGTTTTTGACAGAGGAATCGAGTTTTGATTCAGGCTGCCTTTCTGGAGAAGGCAGCATTGAGTCGGGGCGATCTCACGGAAGCTCGTGACCGCGTCCGGTCGTTCAGGGGCTACAGCGTCGGCTTGTGATGTAAAGACGCATGTTGGTAGTAAAAATGGTAAATTTGACATTTAATTTTTTGCTGGCCTCATGCATCCGCCACGGCAAGCTGTCGCCCGAGCAACGCTTCAGTCCTTGCTTGTGGGTCCGTATACTAGGAGTCCGTCATGGCGATCTTGTTTATCCGTAACGCTGTAAGGTCCCTCGCTCGCAAGTGCGGATTTCAGGTTTCACGCATTTCCAACATGCCGTTTGGACGAGACGTGTGGGTCGACATAGCGCGATTAGGCGAACGGTGGGGCTTTTCTATCAATTGTGTTTTTGATGTCGGCGCAAATATCGGAGAGACGTCATTGACAGTGCTGACACATTTTCCAAACGCTGAGGTATATTCGTTTGAGCCGCATCCTGACACATTCCAGATATTAGCCGCGGGTTTGAAAGGCCGACGGGCGCAGCCATTCAATATTGCCTTAAGCGATAAATCCGGTAAGGCTGAACTATTCACCTATGAACAAGATGCGATCAACAGCCTTACGCCCACGGCCCCCTTCGCAGTGCGATTCGGCAAATACGGAAAATCGATACCAATCCAGGTTTCGACCGTAGACGAATTCTGCTCTTCACACGGCATAGACGCAATTGATGTTTTAAAAGTGGATACAGAGGGATGCGATTTGGACGTACTCAGAGGAGCGACAATAGCATTGAAGCCGAAAAAAATCAGATTTGTCTATACCGAATTTAATGATATTTTTGAGCGGGCTGGTAGGACCGGCGGAGCACTCGTGCCGATCTGCGGTTTTTTAGAGCCATTCGGGCTTCGCTTCGTGACCTGCTATACTGATGATGTCGTCACGGATGGCGAGTTGTTTACTATTCATAACGTGTTATTTGCCGCCTCATCTTGAAACCAATCCTTCATCGCGACATTAGGTTCACGTTACCTTGCCAGCGCACTCGTATGGGCCTACGAGGCCAACCGCAGGGCCGCGGTCGAGGGCGTCATCGACGCCGATCCGGCGGCCGCTTGCGTGCGGGAGATCATGGCTGAGCGCAGCGCCTGGTTATTTGAACAATCGGCGCGACGCGGCCGGCTGCGCCGGGTGCTACGCAACGCCGCCGGTCCCAGTGACGCTCGATATCGATGACACGCTCGACGAGGCTTGAGAACGCGCACAGTACCAAGTTTCGGGAACTGCAGTATCCGCCATGGTCCGACCTGCGGATCAGCATTCATGAGGCAAATGGCGCGAGAATGTGATCACTCGGCCATCACTGCGGTCCACGCCCCGTGAAAATTGCTCGTGCGTTTGAAAGAGGTCATTACGGGCGTCTACTGGATAAATCCGGAGCCGCCGCTAGCCAGAAATCACTTTCCAAGATAGCGATAGAGCCGCCCCAGTAACCCAATCACCGCCGAAAACCAGCATCGATCGAGGGTGCCCCAATGTTGAAAGTCTTTGTTCCGACGCGCGAGCATTCTAGTCTCGTTACCGATGATTGTGAACTTATGCGAGCTTTCATGGGGGCTATTGAGGAGCGCTTCGATATCGAATGGTGCAAAACAGGGATTGAGGCCGATTTCATCTTGCTTTTCGAGCGTTGGAGCACAAAATTTTTGAATTATGCAGCGGAGTTGCGACAAGACCCCGTTTTTGCCCAGCACAAAGAAAAGGTTGTGTGCATAAATGAAGATGATGCTGGTCGCGGGTTTCTCGCGGGTTGCTATACGTCATTGAATAAGCATAACCTCTCGCCTCGTATACATCGAGCGATTCCATATTTGAAGGATTATAATGTCATGCTGAAAAGCGACGCTGTGCGAAGTGAACCGGAGTTTCGCCCTCGGTATTTGTTTTCCTTCCATGGCGCAAGTCTGACGGTCCCAATCCGTCACAAGCTCTTTAAGCGCTTAGCGTCATTCCCAGGCTCGAAGTTTGTCTCTGTTAATAAGTCACATGGAAAGCATGGATTGCATGACATGGTCGATTACGTCGAAGAAATACTGCAAAGCAAATTTGTCCTTTGTCCTGCCGGATGGGGACCGCAAACCTTTCGATTATTCGAAACCATGCAGCTAGGACGATGCCCCGTCATAATTTCTGATCAATGGGTACCGATAGCCGGCATTGACTGGCGCGATTTTGCTATAATGGTTCCCGAACGCAAAGTTGACTCCTTGCCAAAGATTCTTGCAGCAAGGGAGGCCGAAGCAGCCGATCTCGGCAAGCGTGCGCGCATCGCATGGGAAAAGAATTTCGCCCCAAAACAGCGATTCTTGCTTACCTTTAGTCAGGTCATTGAAGTCTGGCATGAGATTCGCGAGCGTCCGGTCAATTACGACGAGCGCCATTCATCTTGGCGTTTCTATTATGGCAACAGGTTCACGCTCGCGCAGCGATTCAAGCAAGGCATAATACGAAGAATCAACCAATTCCGTTTTCGAGACCAGTGGAAGCATTGGTGAGCTCGAGACCGCCTTTTGCGTCGGATCATCGCGGCAACAACGATGATCGCTCGGTCGACGCCTTCGCCGTCAAGCCCCGCACCTTCGGCGCGCCGCTATGCGGCATTGGGGCTTGACCGCTCGGCGCGAATGCGCTGCTCTTACGATGCTACACGACTATCTGACAACGTCCGATAGATCGAATGCTGGTTTTCTCATCTTATCCCAGTAGGGACGTCTCCGAGTGTAGTGTAAATACATTTTGATATGTCCCTTGAACTTCGTAAGCCAAGAGACGTTTAGTTTGCGATTGATTTTCGAATATGTCCGAAAATCAGATTGAGTCGGATGCTCCATTGAAAAGAACTCTTGAACAACCCTTAAACGCACCGTAAGGCCGATACCCAGGTTCGTGGATAAGAGCTGAACAAACGTTTCTCGCCTAAAGCCGTGTAAAAACTGTTCGTCGCGAGTCTGCTCCCGACGAAAAAATCGATTTTGTCTATGTACTCGGTACAGTACGGTGGGAGCAGCAAGGAAATATTTTTTGGAGCATACCAATGAGGCCCCGTATACAAGACAATCATCTGCTCTTATGCGCCAACGCGGTGCAACTTGACGCATCGTTGGCAATAGTAGGAGGATAACATTCCGTCGTATCGCAATTGTTGATGTTACCGATCCAACGTATGTTAGATTCAACAGGGTAGCTATAAGGGAAAATCCCAGATCTACATCCGCAGGAGCGTACTGTACGACACCTTCAGACTCTCCGAATAGTCGGTGGCCTGTAAATATGAAGTCTACATCTGGGTGGGCATCGAACGCCTTTTGCACTTGATTGATATGATCTTCCTCGTATTTGTCATCGGCGTCCAAGAAGAAAACTATATCGCCAGTGCAGTGTTTCAAGCCAAGTACAAGTGCTGACAATTGTCCTCCATTTCGCTGTCGAAGTGTGCGCAGCCGCGGGTGATCGCAGAAGTGTTGTTTGAGAATTTCCTGAGTATCGTCGGTCGATCCATCATCGACAACTATTACTTCTTCAGGAACACACGTCTGCGCAAGAACGCTGTTGATCGCTTCAATTATGAAGCGACCGTAGTTATACGTGCATACGATCACGGACACAGTCATATCTGCTCCTTAGCACGTTAAAGCAATTCAACGGAAACTAGTCCGGCCATAGAGTGGTGAGAAATATTGGATCGGATGCGATACGAGGATGGCAAGACGATACGTGCGCATGGTTATCGTATTGCTCTTCTTTGGCCGATTGGGAAAAACATCTCGCAAAGTAGCTCGGAGCCTCGTTCGAGGCAATGTTGAACGCTGACGCCAAACTTACCGGTCTTTAAATTTGAGAAAACCAGCATTCGATCTGTCGGGCGTTGTCAGATAGTCGTGTAGCATCGTAAGAGCAGCGCATTCGCGGCACAGTCTGATTAAGTGCCAGATTTTACATCTTAATATGTCCCCGCTCTGTGAAAGCGCGTCCTGAGGGCGGACCAAACTCGGTGACTTGGAGCGATATTCCCTCGTTACGGCAACCTTCCTAGCGCCTACGGCCGGGACGTGACCCCAAGCTGGCGCCATATCAAGGCAACGGTGCGCATCTATTTCCGAGGCAAGTCCAAACAGCCGAAGGCTCATCAATCATTTTTCTGGCGTTGCATCGAAATCAGCGCCAACGGATGGCGGATCGCCGAGGACCCTCCAGTCAGGTTCCACCGTAGCGCCGGCATGCAGCCGCTTCCGCTCCCAGTCCGGGGCGGATCCATTGAGGCGCTGGCCCCATTTGTGAATTTTGCCAGCGACAGCGACTTTGTTCTGGTGGTGGCATGGGTGTTGGGGGCGCTACGCGCAGGCGGACCCTATCCTGTCCTGGCCATCGCCGGCGAACAAGGGATCAGCGAAGACCGTCCTCTCGAAGCTCCTGCGGGCGCTGATCGACCCCAGCGTGGCGCCGGTGCGGGCGCTCCCGCGCGATGAGCGGGAGTTGTTCATTGCGGCCAGCCACAGCCACGTCCTGGCCTTCGACAACCTCAGCGGCCTGCCGCCCTGGCTGTCGGATACCCTCTGCCGCCTGACGAGCGGGGGTGCCTTCTCGACCCGTCGGCTGTTCACTGATCAGGATGAAATTTTGTTTGCGGCCGCCCGACCCGTCATCCTCAACGGCATCGAGGATGTCATCACCCGCCCCGATCTTGCCGACCGCGCTATCTTGCTGATGCTTGCGCCGATTGCCGAATGGCAACGCCGGCCAGAGCATGCGCTTTGGCGGGAGTTTGAGCTCGCCTGTCCGTACATCCTCGGCGCACTCCTCGATGCGGCCGCGCAGGGTTTACGCATGCTGCCGCGGGCGCGCCTTATGCGGTTGCCGCGCATGGCCGACTTCGCACTCTGGGCCACAGCCTGCGAGAGCGCATATCGGCCCGCGGGCACCTTTCAAGCCATTGAGATTGTCTTCGGCCGCGAGGGTCGGTTGGGAACGCGGCAGGTGAGACCCAACCCGGGAACACCGTCAGCATCGTCAGCCGCGTCAGCGACAATGCACATGTGGCGGGCCTAAGCGATCCTCCGGCCGGACTGGAACAGGCGCTCTAATTGCGCAGACGATGCTGACAGTGCGGACGCAAAAAATAGGGGAGCAGCGGGAAGCGGGCCCTAGAGATGTGCCATGAATGTGCTCTTGTTTGTCGCACTTGTGCGCGTCGCCGGGTTGAGTTCGCTGACCGGCGTCGGCAGCCAACACTCGCGCGTCTGTTCGGGCGCTTAGTCTCGACGCATCATTCCGGCCCACGTCACGTACGCTGTCTGGTGCAATAGTCGCATTTTGGCTTTTTTTGGAGTGCGGCAATCGCTGATCTGAGGGGCGATTGCCAAAGCGTACGCCGTTTCGCTCGAGACCAGGTTCAAAGGCGAAGCGGAAGATCAACGATCGGTGATGCACTCATGTTCTTCGTGCTTTCTAAGCTTCGTCTTTGCGTTCCCGTCCAATGTTACGATTTTGATCGGAATCCTTGGCCTCTTGTTGCTGCCGACTCGCCTTGCACGCGCCGGACGGTGGCTCGCATTCGTGAGCCTCCCCATGCTGGCGATCCTCGGCCTCTCACCCCTCGGCAATATGTTGATCATTCCGTTGGAGAACCGCTTCCCACCGTGGGATGCCGCGCGCGGAGCGCCTGACGGGATCATTGTTCTTGGCGGCGTCATCGATGCGTCGAGACCAGGCAACCAGATGATGCTCAACGAGAGCGCCGAACGGCTGACCGTCGTCCCAGACCTGGCACGGCGCTACCCCAACGCCCGCATCCTGTTTTCGGGCGGCAGCGGCGCGCTAATTGATGGCGGCAGCGCGGAAGCCGGGGCTGCAGCTCGGCTGCTCGAGAGTCTCGGCATTTCGCGAGATCGCGTCATCCTTGAGGATCGGTCTCGCAACACCGCACACGTGGTGCTGAGGATATGATGCGCCCATTTGCGGTTGCGAGTGACGGGCTGCAGCGAAGCGGCACTGCCGTGCACGAATGGGTCGGCCTTCTCATCTATTGGCTCACCAAGCGTAGCTCAGGGCTGTTCCCGGGACCCATTCAGAATGCCCTTTAAAAGAAGTTGTGGCTAATGCGGCGCCATCGTCCGCGTTATACTGGGTCCGCGGCGCACCCAGTTGCGCCTCAGTGATTCCGTTTGCTGCAAGGAGATGCCAAATGTGCGTCATGCGAGGCTGCAGCACGAGCTTCTTGCAAAGCGAGGGCCTTGCTAGCGCCCATTGCGCTCTGTCGGCCATGAGCTCGCGCGCACTCGCTGGCCCGCTGCGCGAATTGAGATTGCCTTCGGCCGCGAGGGTCGGTTGGGAATGCGGACAATCACGATAGCGGCCGTTGGTGAGACCCGACCCGGTAACACCGCATCGTCAGCCGCGTCAGCGACCATGGACATAGCGCGGGCCTAAACCATCCCCCGCCCAGACTGGAACAGGCGCTCTAATTGCGCAGACGATGCTGACGGTGCTGACGCAAAATAGCCGACCCTCCGGCGGTAAGGAGCTCGCCACGGCAAGGAGTGTCGCTGGATTCGGACTGTCACGCGCATACAGCGAAAACCGCAAGGGTATCCGCGAAGAACTAGCTCCGCGGCGATCCGCTCGATGATTTTGGGGCATCGAACGTGAAAAGCCGAACCGCATCAGCGCTGCTACGCCACCTCGGACGCGAGCCAATATCGGATTCTACACAGTTCCCATGGCAATCCGTGCGAAAGAAATCGGATCGCGCGTGATTGCCATTGAGCCTCTCGCGAGCAACGCGCAATGGCTTCGTTACAATCTGCGCTCAATGGCTGTCTCGACGTCACACAGGTGCTCGAGCTCGCCCTCGGGAATGAATGCGGGCAGGCAGAGATCGTGCTTGCAGACGATTTTATAGCGGGCGGCGTAGTTGGCAATGCAATGTTCGGCAGCCGAGAACTCTATGGTCCGCAGTTTCCCAGGACGGTCGTCCAGCGCGAAACGCTCGATCAGGTTTGGCACGCCAGAGAGCGAATCGATATCATCAAGCTCGACATTGAAGGCCACGAGACAAAGTTTCTGGAAGGTGGCCGCGAGACAATTTCAGCGCACCGACCAGTGCTTCTCATAGAACTTAACCGTGTGCATCACGAGATTCGCGGCATAGACCTTGATACACGCAATTTTATCGCTACTGCCAGAGCTGCGGGCCGGCGACATCACGCAAGTTAGCAATCTTGCAGAATGCAGCGACACGGACTTTCTAGCCGTACCCGAAGAGCGGCGACATGAGATTCGGCAGCATCAAAGCTGATCCGTCTGATAACTCGGCGCAAGTCGAGCGACGAAAGAGCCACGCTAAGCCGAAAAGGCTCGCGATGAGAAAAGATTTTGGTATCCGCTCGGCGGCACCAATGTTGCCGACGATTCTATGGCTGGGACCGGTCTGGCTGGCCGAAGAACTCGCGCGCACTCTCTGGCCCCGCTGCGGCGAGCATAGACTTTCCTCCACCCAGTCGGGATTGAGATTGTCGGACAATTAGGATACGGGCCATAGGAGAGAACCGATCCCATAACACCATCAGCTCCGTCAGCCGGGGTCAGTGACAATGGACGCAGGTCTAAACCATCCTTCGCCCGGACTGGAACAGGCGCTCTAATTGCGCAGACGATGCTGACAGTGCTGACGCAAATAGCCGAGTTCGCCAGAATACGCGGCGATGTGAATTCTTGCGGCACGATTTTAGCTCAGTCTCGCTCGGACCGTGATGCGCCGAGGACACTCTGACTACACGGCGAGCAAGCGCCACGTCGGTCCTGGTGGCGGGTCGCCGGTCGCTAGTTGCGGTCGATTTCCTGTAGAGTTGCACGATGCGAATTCTCCATGTGGTTCCTACCTATTTGCCGGCCGTGCGCCCGCGCTCGTTGACTCGAACTTTGATCCGCCTCCTGCGCGACCAGCCCGAAATCCGTTCGGCTCTCCTGTCCACGCGCGTGGGCGGCGGCGCCGTCTCAATCTTGCAGAAGTATGGCTCGCGACGCTTGATGGCATCCATCCGCCACAAACTGACCGGCCGGCGCGAACACGGAACTCCACGATCGCCTTTCCCAAGGCCTCCAGTCTGCCCCTGCGGCTGCCTCCTCAGCACTTCTTGGATCTCGCAACGCAAACCCCTCGCTACAGTGGCGCAAAGGCCGAACGGAAGCTGGCGTATGTGCCCCGCTACTCGGTCGCTACGGCCTTGCCGAGGCTCAAGGCTTGGGCTGAATGGAGTCGTCTCATCGGGAACGCGCGCCGAAGTAGTGGATGCAAAATTAGTCAGAGGCAGCGTGGCCAGAGCGGAAATGAGCTTAATGCAAGACGTAATTATTATTGAACCTGGGCAACGCGAGGGTCGCTATTGGCTCGACCTCTGGTGGCGATATCGCGAGCTGTTTCGGGTGCTTGCTTGGCGCGCTGCTCGAAGCCTCACCCAACCCGTTGAAAAAAACGTCCAAGGCAACATGCCGGCAAAGACCATCAACGCGTAAGGTGCTGTACCATCGGTCGGCAGTTGTGCGATTCGGCCGAAGATGATCGTGAAGACTAGCACGGTTAGAACAGGTCGAATTAGAGCCCACAACGCCCAATGACCGTCTGCTTATAACGGACTGACAGATCACGCACCGAACGCATGGACTGGATGTC